>Ga0207691_10005655_pt1 | contig 12088 bp, 10 predicted proteins | sample KBSM13metaG_FD_184327 | JGI IMG/M metagenome (GOLD analysis project Ga0207691, IMG submission 184327) | Miscanthus rhizosphere microbial communities from Kellogg Biological Station, Michigan, USA - KBS M1-3 metaG (SPAdes) (version 2) | ecosystem: Host-associated > Plants > Roots > Rhizosphere >...
GAAGACTGGGAACCCACCCTGGGCCGAGCCCAGCCAGTGGAAGCCCTGAACGTCGAAAGCGCCCTCGAGACGAAATGTTATTGAAGGAGACTCATGTCAGACCACATTGACGGGCCGAGGCAAGTCGGCGATCCCGCGGGCGACCTGAGCGACCTGTTCGCCTTCGCCAGCCCCGAAAGCGGCGACCGCACGGTGCTGGCGCTGTGCGTGTTTCCCTCGGCCGGTCCGAGCGCTGTCTTCTCGAACGTGGTCAACCATTCGCTCGTCGTGCGCCGTGCCGCGGTCGCCGGCCTGGGCGACGCGGCCCAGTTCAAGACGAGCGATCCGGAAATCCGGTTCAGCGTCCGGTTCGACACGCTGAAGGCCGTGCCGGGAAGCTCGCAGCCCGTCCAGCGCGGCACGTGCACGTTGCCGGGCGGGCAGGAGCTGGGCCTGATCGTCAACGACGAGCAGGGCGCGGCCACTCCCGACAAGAGCGTTCGCGTCTTTGCCGGCCTGCGCTCCGATCCGTTCTTCCTGGCCCGGGGGGAGGGTCTCAAGCCGATTCCCAACCTGCTGCAGCACGACAACGTGCTCATCGTCGTGGTCGAGTTCGATACGCGCCGCTTCCTCGATCCGGCCAAGGGCTCGCTGTTCGGCGCGATCGCCGAGACCACGCCCCTGCCGGCCTACCGGAGCCTGATCGGCTCGCCGCCGCCGCGCTTCGACTGGGTCGGCAAACCCGAGCAGACCAACATGCGCCTGAACAACGGTGCACTGAAGGACGTCGACGACTACCGCGACCTGTGGAACCAGCAGACGCCGTTCGCGATCGCCGAGGAGCTGAAGCCCTTGTTCAGGAAGCGCCTCGTCGACAGCCTCGCCGAATGGGACCTCAGGGACGGCAAGGCGAACTGGACCCCTTCGGCGCTGGCCGCAAGCGCGAACGTGTTCCTCGACGACTACCTGCTGTTCGACGTCGCCAAGCCGATCACCGACACCAGCCATCTCGAGATCGAGAAGAGCACGATCAACGGCCAGCCCTACCAGACCGGGGGCGGCCGCACCGTGAATGCCAACGTGATCGACATCCTGGTCACCTGGATGGTCAACCGCGACCAGGGCCCCTTCCTGCAGGGCGGAGCGCTCGGCGCCACCAAGCCGGGGACCCGAAGCTTCCCCTACTTCGCAACACCCAACACGATCTTGCAGACCGTGGCCGTTGGCGCCGACCTCGCGGCTTCGGCGGAGCAGGTCTGGGCGCTCATCGGCACGTTCGCAAACCTCGGCTGGCACCCATTGGCGGCCCGCGTGAGCGTCACGGGGAACGGCATCGGCCAGTTGCGCAGCATCGAGACGATCGACGGCAAGCAGATCATCGAGCGGCTGACGGCGACAAGCGCGTCGCCGATGTCGTACACCTACGCCGGCGTCAGCGGCCTGCCGGTCATCGACTACACCGGGACGCTCGGCGTCACGCCGAAGGGCAGCGGCTGCTCGGTCGAATGGCGAACGCAGTACCTGCCGAACGGCGGGCCCGACGTCGTCATCAAGGCGATCGAAGGCGCGCTCCTGAGAGTCGGCGTCGACAGCTTGAAGAAGCGCTTCGGCTGAACGATGCGCCTCGCCTCCGACACGGAACCCGCCCTGCCGACGGCGACCGACGGCCACATCGCCGTTGTCAATCTCGAGAGCGCGCGGCAGGCGGCGTGGCACCGGTTCTGGCGCGATCCGCAGCGAACGGAAGTTGCCGAGCTCATCGTCGAACAGGAGCAGGCCACCGCGCAATTCAGCGGCCACCTCGAAGCCTTCGATCGCCTGGAGACACTGTCGCGCGCGCTCGCTGCTGCAGAGCCGTTGCAGCCGGCCCAGCCGCTGCTGGTCAAGGCCCAAATCGACTGCTCGGTACACCGTTTCGCGGACGCTCGGGCTGCGCTCGCATCCGCGCGCGCAGAAGGTGCGGCGGTCGACTCCGCCGATCGTCTCGCGCTCGTCATCGACCAGGCCACCGGAACCGATCCGCACGCCGTGCTCGCGGCGCGCCGCGCGCGCGTCCAGCGATCGGGATCGTGGGGCGAGTGCATTCCGCTCGCCGCCCTGCTGGTCGATCTGGGCGAGTACGGCGAGGCCGAGCACGTCTATCTCCAAGGCTTGCTCTCGTATCCCGATGTCTCGCCCTTCGCCCTCGCCTCCTTGTGCTTTCAGCTCGGCATGCTGTGGGGCGAGCGTGTCGACACGCCCCGCCCGACCTTGGCCGTACAGTGGTACCGCAGTGCCATCGACTATGTTCCCTGCTACGTCAAGGCGCGCGTGCATCTGGCCGAGATCTGCCTCGCGGATGGCCGCAGCGCGGACGCTCGCGAGCTGCTGCTGCCTGCGCTGGCAAGCGGCGACCCGGAGGTCTCGTGGCGCCTCGGGGACGCCGCCCGGGCGGCCGGCGACGAGGCGGAGGCGGCCGCTCATCTGCGCATCGCCCGTACCGGCTTCGAAGCTTTGCTGGCCAGGCATCTGCTCGCCTTCGCCGACCACGGTGCCGAGTTCTATGCCGGCAGTGGCGACGATGCGGCACGCGCCTACGAGTTGGCGCGGATCAACCTGGCCAACCGCCGCACCTTGCGAGCGTTCGAGCAGGCGCACGCGACGGCGCTCGACGCAGGTCAAGCGCAGGCGGCGAGCCGCCTGCGCGAAGACGCTGCGCGGCGATGGGGCAACGTCAGGGCTTTCCAGCACTCCTCGCTGGCAGATGGCCCGAATCAATTGACGGAGGAAGAGCATGCCGGGACGTAGACAGTTTCTGATCGGCTGCGGTTGTGCCGTGTCGGCGCCCGCGTTCGCCGCCGTTCCATTGCTCGCCGGCGGCGGCGAACCGCCGGCATACGCATCTCCGGCGGCGCTTCCCGGCGTCGCGGCGCCGAGCCAGGCGATCAACGCAGAAGCCCTCGCCTGGCGGGTCGAGGGCTGGGACGCGCCCGTCGATGGGGACGCCGCGGCCGATGGTCAAGTCTGGATCCGCGTCAACGCCGCCTGGCGAGCGTCGTGGCGTTGACGCGAGCCGGCCGCTGACGAGGCGGTCGTGACCTCGCATGCCGAGGTCGCCGCATCGTCCAAGCGTTTGACACCAGGATGGTCTGAGCCGCCGCGCAGGCACCGTGTCGTAGCTTCTTACCTTCGAGACGCAATGAGCCTCACCAACCTCCCTCTCTCGAGCCGCCGGCGCGTTCTTCTGTCGCTGGCGGCGCTGGCGCTTTCTGCGTGCGCGCAGATGACGCCGGCGGGGGACCCGCTGCCCTCGTGGAAGGACGGCGCCGCCAAGGACGCCGTCGTCCAGTTCGTCCGCAAGACCACCGTCGCCGGTGGCCCCGAGTTCGTCCCTGCCTCCGAGCGCATTGCCACCTTCGACCAGGACGGGACGCTCTGGGTCGAGCAGCCGCTCTACGCACAGGTGGAATTCGCGCTCGAGCGGGTGAAGGACGTCGTCCGCGCACGACCCGCACTCGCCAATGAGGAGCCGTTCAAGACGGTTCTCAGCGGTGACCGGGCCGCGATGTCGAGGCTCACCGAAGAGGGTCTCGTCAAGATCGTCGGTGCCTCGCAGGCGGGACTTACGCTCGAAGCTTTCCGCGACGTCGTCAAGGGCTGGGCCGCGACCGCCAAGCATCCGAAGTACCAACGCCCCTATACCCAGCTCGTCTACGCGCCCATGCTCGAGGCCATGCAGTACCTGCGCGCCAACGGCTATCGGACCTACATCGTCACCGGCGGTGGCCAGGAATTCGTCCGCGCCTTTGCCGAGGCGGTGTACGGCGTGCCCCCGGAACAGGTCATCGGCACCATGCTCAAGGTCGACTATGCGGTGCGCGACGGCGTGCCGACGATGACCAACGCCCCGGCGCTGTTCTTCAACGACGACAAGGGCGGCAAGCCGGTCGGCATCAACATGGTGATCGGTCGACGCCCTCAGGCGTCTTTCGGCAATTCCGACGGCGACCAGCAGATGCTCGAATGGGCGACCGCCGGCACCGGCGCGCGTCTCGGCATGCTCGTGCTGCACGACGACGCTCAGCGCGAATACGCCTACGGCCCCGCCAACGGCCTGCCTGACAGCCACGTGGGAACGTTCACGCAGTCGCTCTTCGACGAAGCCAAGAAGAAGGGATGGACCGTGATCAGCATGAAGAACGACTGGAAGCGCGTCTTCGCGTTCGAATAGCCACGCGATGTCATGTGGCCGCGCAGGGTCGAAGTGGGCCAGACCATCTTATCGCCCCGGCCTCGACGTCGTGGTCCTGGTGACGGCCGGGCAGTGCCCAGACCACAGCCAGGACTGCGACGTGTGATCAAATCGGCGGCCTTGCACCGGAACGATGCTGCGCACCGAGAAGCCGAGCGTCTTGGCCCTGGCGAGCGTCTCGCTCATGCCCTTGAGCACCTGCAGGGCACGACCGTCGTTGATGGCCTGGGCTGGCGCGGAGGCCGGCGCCGACGCGCTTTGCGCCAGGATGGCGACCGGGCTCGGCAACATTGCGGCGACGATCGCCGCCGCACTGCCCAGATGTCGCAGCTCCTGCCTGATTCCGACAGGTCAGCGTCTCCTTGCTCTACCCTGAGTATCGATGGTCTCAGTCGACCGTGGCGAGCGGACGGATCATTTCGACGAACGGATCGCGCCTTGGCTGAGCGGCCCGCGCCGCCTCGGACTTCGGACCGGGGAACACCTCGAACCAAGGATCGAAGGCGCCGAGCGTCCCGGCGAGCTGCTGCCATACCTTCGCGTCGCCGACCAGTTTGGCCTTGCCTGCCTCGACCAATTGGGCCAAGGTCGCCTGGCCGAGCATGAACTGCTCCAGGTCGCTGCGGTTCAAGGTGAGGGTCAGATCCGCATCGGTCGCCTGGTAGCCCGAGATCGCCGTCAGCGTGGCGTTGCTCATCTCGACCACGAACTTTTCGCCGTTGTCGGGCGTGGACAGATTGATCTTGAACTTCAACCCCGCGGCCTTGCGGCTATCGACCTGGATGCCCAGGTACTCTAGGAACAGTTCGGTGCTGGTGCTGCGAACGAAGTCCGGTCCCGGTCGGGCCACCGGACGCGGGATGACGCCTTCGCGCAGCTCCTTGGCCGCGGCGAGGAAGCTGTTGCGCAGGCTTGTGCTCTCGTACTGGTAGCCCTGCTGCTCGAAGATGTCGGCCAGCAGGTCGCGCGCCGCCTGATTGGTCGCTTGGGCCAGCACGAGCTTGTTGACGATCTCCTGCGCCAGGCGGTACTTGCCTTGGTCATACAGCTCCTTGCCCTTGGCCATCATCTTGTCAGCCCCACCCATCATCTCAACATACATCGGCGCCGAGTCTTCGGGTGACAAAGGGTCAAGCGTCGCGGGGTTCAGGTCCCAGAAGCCGAGGTAGCGCTGCATCACGGCGCGCGCATTGTGCTGGTAGCTGCCGTGATAGCCGCGCGCGAACCAAAGCTGCAGCAGCGACTTCGGTGGCGCGTAGACGTTCTGGATCTGGTCGATCGTGACCCCGGAGTTCGCCAGGTGCAGCACCTGGTTGTTCAGATTGGCGTACATGTCGCGTTGCCCGCGCATGACTTGCAGGATTCGCTCCTTGCCCCAGCGCGGCCAGGTGTGCGACGCGAACATCACTTCGGCCTGGTCTCCGAACAGGTACATCGACTGGTTGATGTACTTCGACCAGGCCAACGCATCGCGGACCGGCGCACCGCGCAGGGTCAGGATGTTGTGCAGCGAGTTGACCATGTTCTCCGCTGCCCAGTAGGCCTTGAACTGCGGCAACCAGGTGTTCATCTCGGCCGGCGCCTCGGTTCCCGGCGTGTTCTGGAAGACCATCTTGATGCCGTCAACGGTCATCTCCTCGATCGGCTGCTTGATCTCCTTGGACGGCGCGAGGATCCCGACCGATCCCGACGAAGTGCCCTTGCCGATCGCCGCGTCGATGACGCCGAACGGGCTGATAGGCAGTACGTCGCCGTACGTGTAGCTCTTCCGCCGGACCATTGCATTGCCGGCGTACAGGTTCTCGGAGATCGATTCGTGCATGAAATTGGCCGGCGTGATCAGCGGTACCTTGCCCGACCTGACGTCTGCCGGATCGACCACGCCGCGCGTGCCGCCGAAATGGTCGCCGTGGGTGTGCGAGATGATCACCGCGACCACCGGCCGCTTGCCCAGCTTTTCGTTGATCAGGTCGAGTGCCGCGCGCGACGTCTCGCTGGAGGTCAGCGGATCGATGACGATCCAGCCGGTGTTGCCCCTGACGAAGGAGATGTTCGCCAAGTCGAAGCCGCGCACCTGGTAGATGCCGGGAACGACTTCGAACAGGCCGTAGTTCATGTTCAGGGTCGCCTGGCGCTGCAAGGACGGGTGGATGCTGTCGAAATCCTTGCCCTGCAGCAGGAAGTCCCATTGGCCGATGTTCCAGACCACGTCGCCCTTGGCGTTCTTGATCTCCTTGCTTGCCGGCACGCCCAGCAGGCCGCGCTTGGCCTCTTCGAAGTCCGTCTTGTCGGCAAGCGGCAGGACCTGACGCTGCCGCTTCTGGGCCTCGATGGTGAAGGTGGAGGGCAGCTTGCCCTTCGGGCTGAAGTGCTCGGATGGCGCTGTGGCGGTCTGGCCCCGGGCGGAAAGCGCGGCAAGGCACAGCGAGGACGTCAACGCGACAAGTGCAATGCTCTTCGCCGCCACGAAATTGATCCCGGTGCATCCCATCATGGTTCGCTCCTTGCGATGCCAGGCTGCAACGGCAGCGGCACCGGTCTACGACCGGAACCGGAGGGCGGCAGTTTGTTCGCGAGTCTGTCGGCTCTGACTGCGAAGTCAATCGCACCTTGGTGCAATGGGCCGGACCGGCGTCCACCGGACGGGGTCGGCTGGATGGATCCGACACCACGACACCTTAGCTATGAAAGCGAGTCGCCTCTCAGATGTGTAGGACGTCCTCGGACGCTGGCTATTACATCCGGGAAGGACTGAGCGACTTGTTCGCTCAATCAAAGGCGAACCGCGCACGGTGCGACTGTCCGCAGCCGCAACACGCGCGCTGCACGGGTAGGCATCGCTGATCTCGACCGGCGCGGAATTGACGGCAGTCGAGTGGGGGTGCAATGAAGCCAAATGAGACCGACCGCGGCATTACGCCGGATGCTGAAACTCAGGTGGCGGATTGGCTGAGAGCGCTCGACCTCGAACGTTATGCATCGGCGTTCGAAGCTCAGCGGATCGACATGCGCTCACTGCCACTGCTCGGCGAGAACGATCTGACCGAGCTAGGCGTGCCACTTGGTCATCGAAAGCTGCTGCAAAAGGCCATTGCTGAACTCTCGGCCGCGCGCCTGCCTGCCAGCACCACAGCCCTTGAAGCGCAAGGACTGATCCCTGCCCAAGCGGAGCGCCGCCAGATCACGGTCATGTTCTGCGAACTGATCGATTCAACGGCGATGGCTAACCGGCTCGACCCCGAAGCCCTGCGCGAGCTCATGCATGCCTACCAGCAGGCCTGCGGCACAGCCATCGAGAAGTACGACGGCCACGTCGCGCAGTACCTCGGGGACGGGCTAATGGCCTACTTCGGCTGGCCGCTCGCCCATGAGGACGACGCCGAACGCGCCGTGCACGCGGCGCGCGAGGTTGTCGCCGCGGTCAAGCGCGCCGCCGCCGCCGAGCCACGCGTCCCGACTAGCCACGTTGCCCCGGCGCCGCAGCGTCTGGACGCTTCTCGTGCGGTTTGCGCGGGCAGAAACCGATTTCGCACCCGGCCGCTAATGAACCGAGAGTCGAAGTGGGCAACGCCCTGCCAAGTGGTGAAGGAGTGGATCCAAAATTGCACATCGCAAGCGGCGCCGTGGGCGCTGTTTTGGCGTCCTCAGCCGTCTAGTCCACGCGCAAGACAAGCCAGCGTGGCGCAGCTTTTGGGGGATAGCGATGCCGAAGGTCGAGTTTTGGTTGGAGTACGCGAGTACGTATTCGTATCTCAGCGTCAGTCGTATCGGGCGGATCGCCGCCCAAAGAGGTGTTGAAGTCGATTGGCAACCATTCTGGCTTGCTCCCGTGCGAGAGCAGCTAGGCCTTTCTTCGCCGTTCCCTGAAGGATCTGCCAGGGAGCGGTACATGTGGCGCGACTTGGAGCGTCGGGCCCAGTCTCTCGGCGTCCCGTACCGCCGCCCCGCGGTTTACCCGTTCAATTCGATGTCGATCGGACGAGTGGCCTTGCTTGCCTCCCGGGAAGGGTGGTGTCGCGAGTTCACTGAGGCGGCATTCGATTTGCACTGGAGGGACGGCGTGTTGATGGGCACTCCAGAGAACATGGCGACGTCGCTCGAGCGCGCGAACCAGGACCCGACCCGAGTGCAGAGTCTTGCATCGTCGCCCGAGATCAAGGAAGCCTTCAAGAAGCAGACCACCGGAGCGCTCGAGCGCGGAATCTTCGGCGCGCCGAGCTTCGTCGTTGCTGGCGAGCTGTTTTGGGGTGACGACAGACTCGAAGACGCGCTGAATTTGGCCGTGTGCACCCCTTGAGCCGGCGACCTCCTCACGCGACACGCAACAAGCTGACTTGACTCACATGCCTTGAGATTCCCCGATTCGGTGGCTCGCTAATCGGAGTTCCCCTAGCTCCGAAGTGGACGCACATGCAGGTCCGCTTGTGGCCCGTCAGCAGCCGCACGCCCGTCAAGCGTTGCGAGTTCCTCATTGAATCACTTCGTCAGCGCGCAACAGCACAGATCGCGGGATGGTCAAGCCGAGTGCCATTGCCGTCTTGAGATTGATGATCAGTTCGTAGCGCGTCGGCTCTTCGACCGGGAGATCGGCGGGCTTCGCACCCTTGAGAATCTTGTCGACATAGATAGCCGCCAAGATGTAGTGGTCGGTCAGCAAGGGTGCGTAAGAGATCAGTCCCCCCACCCTTGCCGTTTCTGCGGAGTCGCTACTCAGCGGCAAGCGCGTCGAGGAGGCGAACTCGACCCACTCGGCGCGGCGCGCGCTGATCACGGGCTCATCGAGAACGTGAAGCCAGTCGACATGTGCGTTTCGGATCGCGGCGTAGGCGCGAGAGAAATCTTCCGGCCGACTGACCTCGATGATCGCCACGTCGATGTTCGAAATACGGGCGGCCTCGGTCAGGTTCGCGACGAACGACCGCGCGCCGGCATTCGTAGGATTGACGAGAACGGCCAGCCGCGTCATGCGCGGAGCGACTTCCCGCATCAAGTCAATGTGCTTGCCGCCTAGCGGCAGATTGGCGGTTCCGGTGACATTGCCGCCCGGCCGTGCCAAGCTCGCGATCAGTCCGGCACCGATCGGATTACCAGCGTGAAGCATGACGATCGGGATCGTGTCGGTCGCTTGACGCACCGCGATAGTCGCCGCCACCGCCGGGGTGACGATGACGTCCATCTTGGCATCGACCAGCTCCTGCGCGAGTTCCTTCAGGCGTTGCGCGCTGAACTCCGCGAAGCGCTCGTCGATGAAGATCGTCTTACCTTCGACATAGCCAAGCTCCCGCAGACGCTGCCGGAACAAGGCGAAGTGCCTGCGAGGAAAGGCATCCCTCGAGGAGGTGAACCACAGCGCGCCGACGCGAGCTGCCCTGGTCCGCTGTTGCCCGCGCGCTCGATGGCCGCCGGCAATCAGTGCAGCCATCCCGAGCACGCGTAGCACCGCGCGTCTGGCCGTCATCGAATCCTCTTGGCATTGGGATGTTCGACATCGTACGCCGTAGGTTCGAACCGTCGCTGCCTGGAGCACGGCAACGAGGCTCATCTGCGCGCCGCAAAGGCGACATTCCTGAGCGTCCGCATCTGGCCGATCGCAGCGCGATCGAGGGACAGCTTCGATGCTGCTCGATCAGACGCCTGCTTTCGTCCGCCGAGATCAGCGAACCTGCCGGCGCAGGTCGACCCTGAGCTGCCATTGAGGGCCCTTGCTCAGCTAGCTTAGCTAAGCTAGGCCAACAGCGGACGTACAACAAGCAACGGCGGCACCCCCCGTTCGGTGAACCGGGTCTGCTCTCACCGGTTCTGAACGAGGGCGCCGGCAGCTCATTTCAAGGCTGCAATTCGATCTCGCCCGGCCGCCATGCCTTGGCGAACCACGGCTCGAGCGGGCCGTACAGGCGAAGGAGCATGAACCAGCCCTTGCCGGGAAGCGTCTGCACCCAGTTGCCTTCCTTTCCGGGCGGCGCCTTCGGTCCGAAGTAGACGTCGGTCGAGCCATCGGCGTTGACCATCACGTTCTTGTCCTGGCTGCTGACGCTCGGCGCCAGCTGGTCGGTCTGCACCATCGAACGCGTCTGGTTGTCGTAGACGATGACCGACCAGAAGTCCTTGACCGGGATGTTCGGCGGCAGGCGCAGCTTGTAGTTCTTGCCGCCGTCGAGCGGATTGCCCTTGGCGTCCTGCACCGACCAGGGGTACTGCGAGCCGCGGCCGACCATCTTCTCTTCCATCGCCGGCGTGACCGCGATCGCGAAGTAGTAGAAAAAGATCGCACCGTCCAGGTTGCTGACGCCGGGTGACGACTCAAACTTGTAGCCACCGAGGAACGGCAGCCGCCATCCGGTGTTGGGATAGAAATACGCGTCCTTCGCGCGGATCTTGAAGGCGATGGTCCGCGCCGTCACGGCGCCGATGTTGGCCGCGTCGGTGAGGATCTTCTTCATCCGCTCGTCGGGGTTGAACGGTTGGCCCTTGACGATGCCGATCGAGGCGAAGAGGCCGAGGGTCGTGGGATCCGAGCCCTCGGTCGGCTCTTCCTGGATGACCTGGTTCAACAGGTTCCAGAACGAGTAGTCGCCCGGCGAGACGAAGTTCGCCGCAACGTCGGAGGCGTTCACGAACTTGGTCGGCGGCGGGTTGGCAGCGTCGGCCAGGCGATAGAGCTTCAGCGACTTCTTGACCGACTCCACCCCCGGCTTCGTCGAGCCGTCGACGAGGAACGCGCGAAACACGAAGTAGCTGCCGTAGGTGCTCGGCCGCAGGACGTGGTATCCGGCCGGAACGTCACCCTTGTACGCCGGCGGCAGCAACAGGTACTTGCCGCCTTCGCCCTTGTCTGCGCCGGTGATGCCGATGTCGGCCACCCACTTGTACCAAAAGTCGTCGACCGCGCCGAGGACCTTGGGCGGGAGCTCCGCCACCACCGGCCCCTTGCTCGTGTCGATCCACATGAAGTTGTAGATCGTGTTGTCGTTGCCGGTCAGCGCGACGGTCTTGGGGCCCAGCAGGCCTTCCCAGATCACGTTGGTCTGGTTGTCGGGCCCGAACTTGCGGATCGACTCGCGCATGCCTGCCTGGTTGACGATCGGGATCGCCAGCAGATACGCCTGCAGCGCGCGCGAACGGTCGAGGTTGTCGTAGATCTTCTCGACCGTGTCGGGCAGCGGGTAGCCGTAATTGAGGTTCAGCGGCCCGATCGACGACTCGACCTTGTCGGGGACGGCGATCCCCGGTGCGATCGGCGTCGTCATCTTGTACGTCTGCGCCGTAGCCGCCGCGGTCATGGCGACCATCAGCGCGCCGAGCATTGCCAGTCTCAACATGTCGATTCCCTCCCGTTTATGTTCTTACTTCGATGCGACCAGGACCGCCCGGCGGTTTCCAGGTGCGTCCCAGTCATGCGATCGATTGCTCGATTCGGCCCGAGCGCAGGCAGGCTAGCCGCAACGCGACGCCGGCGCCATTGGCCTTTGGTGCCGACCGAGAGCCCGTGCTGAGCTGCATCGCGTTGCCACCAACTGCGTGTCTTCAAGACGACTGCAGTCGACCAAGGCGCAGCGCAGTACCAAAGCATCCAAATCGACTGGCGCGACGCTCGAACCTGCAAGCCCCCAATTCGTCAAACCGGTGGCCTCAACGCAGGCGCAGCCACCGTCGACACGCCGCAAAGCGGTCTGTCCTGGCCGACTGGAATTGGCCGATCGCAGTGCTGTCGAGGGTCAGCTTCCGTGCTGGTCGACTCGACTTCCGCTTTCGTTCAGGAGATGAGCGATGCCATCGGCGCGACCCTTACCGGCTATTCGTTGGCGCCGTAAGCAGCCCTTCAATCAGACTGCGAGAACGTGAATGGGCGGAGAATGGCCTTCCAAAAGGAAAGGGGAA
>Ga0207691_10005656_pt1 | contig 12086 bp, 11 predicted proteins | sample KBSM13metaG_FD_184327 | JGI IMG/M metagenome (GOLD analysis project Ga0207691, IMG submission 184327) | Miscanthus rhizosphere microbial communities from Kellogg Biological Station, Michigan, USA - KBS M1-3 metaG (SPAdes) (version 2) | ecosystem: Host-associated > Plants > Roots > Rhizosphere >...
GCGTTGCCGTGCGTCCAGTTCACGACGGTCGCGTTGCGGTCCGCGTCGTCCAGCACGCCGAGCTCGATGGCGAGATGATCGAACGGGCTCCAGTCGAACAGCACGTCGCCCGCGGCGCTTCGGTGTTGCACGCTCGTGCCCGAGACGCGCGTCTCGCGCGATGCGCCCTGTCCCGACAGGTCGACCGTGCGCACCTCGTCGCAGAGCAGCCAGTATCCACCGTCGGCCTCGGCGATCATGTCGTGCATGCGCGGCTGCAGGCCGCGCGCGCAGCCGAGCGAGCGACCCGGTTCACCGGTCGGTGCGATCTCTATCCAGGTGCCGGCGACGCCGGCCGGTGAGGGCGGCCGCGCCGCGTAGCGGCCGTTCGGTTGCGCCTGGAAGTTGAGCCCCAGGCCGTTGGGGAAGCGATGGTACCACACGACACGGCCGGAGTTGTCGATCACGAGCCCGTAGCTTCCGGCGCCGAACACGACGTAGCCGGGTGAGGGACTCGTTCCCAGCGTCGAATAGCTGGGCAGGTCGGCCGGCAGTGCACCCGTGGTGAACGCGAGTACGTCGCTCGTCGTCGCGCCGCACGAGCTCGAGGCGACGAGTTGCGCGACATAGGCGTGCGACGGCTCGAGACCAAGGATGGGCATTCGCACGGAGTCGCCGACCGGCGCGACGGACGGAGTCACGCTGTCCCGCGCCGCGGCGGTGCCGAAGCGCACGACGACGCTGTCCGCGCCCTGAACCCCCGCCGTGACGAACGCGCGAAGCACGTTCGCCGGATCGGTCGTCAGCGCGGCGTGCGAGACGACGGGTGGAGTGCACGCCGGCTCGATCGGACCTTCGCTCGCGCAGCCGCAGAGCCCTGCGGCGAGCACCGCGCCGAGCAGCGCGCTATGGCCTCCAGGCGGGCGCATGATCGAGCCCGACCGTCAGACGTCTCCGATTCGATCCGTCGGCGTCGATGACCCACAGGCCGTCGGCGGCGGCGAACACCAGCTTCGATCCGTCGGGAGACCACGCCGGGTCGGTACCACCGGTCAACACGGTTCGCTGTTTGGTCGCGACGTCGAGCAGAACGATCTGCGGCGACGTGCTGCCCGCGGGAGTCCGTGCGAACGCGATCCTGCTTCCGTCCGGGCTCCATGCCGGGTGGAGATCGACCTCCGCGTCGTCGGTCATGCGCACGGGGATGCCGCCGATGGCGGGCACCGTGCAGATGTCGATGTTCACCGCCCACCGGCACACGAACGCGATGCGCGTGCCGTCGGGAGCCCACGACGGCTGCTCCTTCGATTGCGGTCCCATCACATCGATCGGCACGACGGCGTTCGAGCTGACGGAGAGCAGCTTCAGCACCCGGTCGCCCTGCTGCTCGTCGAAGGACTCGAACGCGATCGCGGTTCCGTTCCGAGCCCAGGACGGATTGAAGACGGGATAGCCTCCGAGCACCAGGGAGGCGTCCCCCAACTCGGGATCCGCCAGCACGAGGCCACCACTGCAGGCTGGACCGTAGTAATAGTAGTAGTAGGGATCGTCGCAGTTCGTCGTCGAGAAGGCGAGTCGAGTCCTGGCCGGCGACCATTCGGGAGCGACTCCCTGCGCAAGCGGCAGCACGCCTGTGCCATCCGGGTTCACCACTTCGATCCACCCTACGGTCACCCCGTTCACGGTGGAGTCGTGAACGAAGGCGATCTTCTCCAGCCGCGCGATCGCCGTACACGCGACCTCGTACGTCGTCGACACGACCGTCCTCAAGGTCACGGCAACGGCCGACTGGGCGGGGCCGCTGGTGACGGTACAGTTGTTCGGCGTGAGCAGCGTCAGCGAATGATTCCCGGGCGCCATTCGGCCGATGGTCTGTGCGCCGTTCGCCGCGAGAGTCACGGCAGTCTGATCCACCATCAGCTGGAGCTTGTTGGGACTGTCGACACCCGTCGTGATCGTCGTGATCGCGATGCCCGTCGCGAGGCAGCGGACCGCGAACGTCACGTCGGTGACCTGGCTGCGGACGACGGTCACCGAGCGTGCGGCCGGTCCATCCACCGAGCAGTTGGCGGCGAGCCCGCCGAGCGTGACGGTGTATTCGCCGCCCACCGTGTAATAGGAGTTGACGAAGTTCGTGAGGTTCGCCGAGCTGGGCACCAGCAGAATGGGACTGCCTGCGCCGATCACGAGCGTGTACCCATCGAGATCGAGATCGCCGCCACTCGCGGTAACGGCAACGCGAATGAATCCGTAGTCCGGAGCGGTCGGCGGTTCGCCGATGCCGACGCACGAAACGGCCAGCAACACAAAAACCGCGGACGTCGCGAGATTCCGACGCCGCACCCACACCCCACTGATTGTGTGGTGCATCGCCCCCTCCAACTCGTGGGAAGGCAGCTCCTCCGCGCGGTCAGCTTCGATCGCGGGCGTTGACGGTACCAGCGTCGGGTTTTCGACGCAAGCGCGCGAGGGAGCGCTCGCCACGCCATGCGTTTCTCCGTGACAGCCGCGCTACCGCGCGCGCGCCGGATGTTTGGAGAGCTCGATCGTGCGCCCCTCGCGCGCGCTCCTCCGCGCCGCGTCGAGGATCTCCATGACGATCATGTTGTTGGCGAGCGACGACGGGTCCCACTCGCCCGGTACGACCCGCTTCTCGACCAGCGCCTTGAACCAGGAGAAGGGATCGTCGCCCGGTGCCGCGCGCTCCGGCAATGTCTGCGCGTGCTCGGTCGCCGACTCGGATACCCGCGTGCGCACGAGCGACCGGTTGTCCGTCATGACGTAGCCGCGCGTGCCGTAGATCTCGAGATCCTTGCGGCCGATCGGCCAGTTCCATGAGGCCTGGATGATGGCCTGGGCCTGCGGATACGTCACGACGATGGTCGCTTCATCGTCGACGCGCGGATAGTCCTGCGGCTGCAGCTGCTGCGTCACGGCGGTGACCGACGTCGGGCGCACGCCCTGCATGAGATACGTCATGAGGTTCGCCCCGTAGCAGCCGAAGTCCATCAGCGCGCCGGCGCCGTTCTTCACCGGATCGTTCAGCCACGCGAGGAACTCCGGGTCGACACCGTTGATCTTCGCCGGCCCGCGATGCCCGTCGCGCACGACGACCTTGCGCAGCGGGCCAATGCTGTCGGCGCGCAGCGTCTCGACGGCGCGATACAGCGTGGGATACCACGTCGTCTCGTAGTTCACCATCAACACGATGTGATGGCGGTCGGCGAGCGCCTGCATCCGCCGCGCGTGCTCGAGGCTGACGGCGAGCGGCTTCTCCACCATCACGTTGATCCCGCGCGGCGCGGCCGCCTGCACCGCGGCGAGATGCTCGAACGTGCTGCCGAACGCGGCGACCGCTGTGGGTTTCGTCTTCTCGAGCATCTCCTGCACGGAGTCGAACAGGATGTCGGTGCTCAGGCCGTAGCGCTGCGCGTAGCGGCGGGCCAGCTCACGGTTCGGCTCCGCGATGCCGACGATGACGACGTCGCCGCGGTTCTTCCGGCCGAGCAAGCCGTGCACGTGCGAGTGCGTGAGCCCCACGACGCCGAGTCGCAGCGGGGCGGGGTCCTGCGCGCGGGCACGCGGTGGCAGGGACAGCATGCAGCACAGCAGCAGCAAGGTGGCTCTCATCCGGATCTCCACATGGAAGCTGGGACTCCTTTTCAAGGGGTCAGAGTCGTTGAAAACGGCCATCGAGAACGGGGACTTTCAACGACTCTGACCCCTCGATCGGTTCAACGACTCTGACCCCTTGATCGCGGTGGCGCTGAAACGCCGCCCTACGGCCGCCACCCGGGCGCGCGATGAGCGCCGGTCGTGAGTCGGCGCCGAGCCGTTCCGTCGGCGCCGATGACGAACAGCCCGTCGCCGCCGGCGAACACGAGCTTCGATCCGTCGGGCGACCACGCCGCGTCGGTACCCTTGGTGAGCGTCGTGCTCTGGCTGGTCGCGAGCTTCAGCAGCACGAGGTCGGCCGATGCATCGTCCGTGCGGCCGGCGGGATATCGCGTGTAGGCGATCGTCGTGCCGTCCGGGCTCCACGCGGGACGGTCGTCGATCTCGGCGTCGTTGGTGAGTCGTACGAGGCCGGTGCCGTCCGCATTCACGAGGCAGAGATCCGTTGTCGTCGCCCACTTGCAGACGAACACGATGCGCGTGCCGTCGGGTGACCACGCCGGCCGCTCCTTGGATCTCGGTCCCGCGATGGCGAGCGTCGTCACTACGCCGGTGGACAGTCGCAGCACACCAAGGTCCCGGTCGTCGCCCACGGCCGGCGCGTCGACGTCGAACGCGATCATTCCGTTGGTCCGAGCCCAATCCGCATGGAGGCCGTACACCGCGCCGGTGAGCGCCGAGACGTTCCCCGTCTCCGGATCGATCAGCTGGAGGCGGCCCGCACAGACGAGGCTGGGATCGTCGTGCGCATCGACGCAGCGCGTCGAAGTGAACACGAGTCGGGTTCTGTCCGCCGACCATGCAGGGGCGTCGCCCGGCCGAAGCATCGCGGCGCCGGTGCCGTCCACGCTCACCACGCCGATCCACCGCTCGGTTGTCCCGCCGATCGTCGTGTCGTTGACGTACGAGATCTTCTCCGACCGCACAGCGGTGGTACACACGACGTCGAACACCATCGGCGTCAGCGTCTTCACGACTACGTTGACGGTGACCCGGCTTCCGCCCGCGACGGTGCAATGCGCCGGCGCGAGCAGCGTCACCGCATAGCTTCCGGGCGCGAGCCGGCCGACGACCCGCGACGCGCTCGACGCGATCGTCAACGTGGTCTGATCGTTCAGGACGAAGCGATAATCGTCGGGTCTGTCCACGCCCGTCGTCCTCGTCGTGATGGATAGGCCGGTCGGCAGGCAGACGACCTCGAACGCCACGTCGGTGACGCCACCGACGGCGACGCTCACCGTGCGAGAGGTCGTGCCGGTCACGGTGCAGTTCGCGGCGACGTTGCCGAGCGTCACGCCGTGATTGCCCGTCGCGACGTAGAACGTCTCCACGACCGCCGAGCTGCCGTCGAGCTTGCGCGGTTGCTCCGCATCGACGACCACCGTGTATCCGTCGGCGTCGAGGTCGCCACCACTCGAGGTGACCGTGACGTGGATGTAGCCGAAGTCGGGTTGCGAGGGCAGCGAGCTGCTGCCACACGCCGAGCCCGCCGACGCGAGCAGCACCGACGTCGCCAGGATGGCACGTCGCAATGACGGCTTCCGGATAGTCCGGCGCATCGCGGCTCGGAGCGTGGTGGAGGTCGGCAGAACCGCGCCCGTCACACGAGGCGCGGCCATGACGCTAGCGGCCACCGGCCGCGACGGTAAGAGCGGCCTCTTGCTTGTTGAATGATCGTTCAACAGATTCGCCGCGTGTCCGATACCCGCGACCGGATCCGGTTCGCCGCCATGCGGTTGTTCGCTCAGAAGGGCTACGGCTCGACGAGCGTAGCCGACATCCTCAGCGCGGCGCAGGTGAACGCCGGCAGCCTCTACTACCTGTATCCGGGGAAGCAGGACGTGCTGCTCGACGTGCTGGACACCTATCTCGCGGGCATCCATCCGATGCTGCTCGCTCCGGCGTGGGAGGGTGTGTCCGATCCGATCGAGCGGGTGTTCGCCCTGCTCCGCCGCTATCGCGCCGCGCTCGAGTCCACCGAGTGCACGTACGGCTGTCCGATCGGGAGCATCGCCCTCGAGCTGCACGAGCCCGATCCACCGGTGCGCGCGAGGCTCGCCGCGAACTTCGATGCGTGGGTCGCCGCGATCGAGCAGTGCTTCGTCGACGCCGGCGACCGGCTGCCGGCCGACACCGACCGGCGCGCGCTCGCGGTGTTCGCGCTGACGACGATGGAAGGCGGCGTGATGCTCTCGCGCACGCACCGCACGCTCCTCGACTTCGATGCCGCCGTACGCATGCTGCGCACGCACGTGGATCTGCTCGTGGCTCGCGCGAGCAGTCGATAGGCAGTCGTCGCACTTCCCGCCCCAGTCACCCCACAACCCACCCCACGTCCCATGAGCTCCCGCGCACTCGTCATCGCTTCGCTCGTCGGTACGCTGCTGCAGGTCGTCATGGTCGTCGCCGGACACTCGAGCCCCGCGATCGCGGCACTGTTCGCCGTGGGCGGCATGGGGCTGTCGCTCGTCGCGGGGGTGCTCTACGCCCGCCTCGCGCGACCCGCCACGAAGGGGAGCGCGGCCCTCGGCGGCGCCGCCGCCGGCGCCGTCTGCGCGTTCATCGGGATCCTCGTGTCGCACCTGCTCGGCGACGTGCCCGCGTCGCTGCTCGCGCTGGGGACGATCAGCTCGGCCGTGACCGGCGCGATCGGTGGGTTCATCGGCGCGCTGTCGCTCGGCCGAGCAGTGTCGGCTGCGTAGACCTTCCTACACGGTGAGCTGGTGAGCCACGGTTTCATCCGCTCACCAGCTCACCGGTACTCTGGATCACTGCTTCGTCCCCTCCGTGCGCAGCCGCACCACCGAGTCCGCGCCGGAGTTCGCGTAGTGAGCGACCGTCGTCCCGACGAGCTTGCCGTTCTCCAGCCGATACGTGCCCTCCGTCCACACCTGCTTGCCCTTGCGGCGCATGCTGGCGTACGGCTCCGACTTCATCGTGACGCTGTCGCCGGACAGGGTGACGTGGTGTGCGACCTTCTTCCCCGAGGGCAGCTCGAGTACCCAGCCGCTCGTGTCGGCGGTCGCGACGAGCACCGATTTCGTGACGACGGTGTCCGTGGCGACCTCGTTGCGCGTCTCCATGTTCCATCTGCCGGCGAAGTCGGCGGCCGTGACGGGCTTGGGCGCCGGAGCCGGTGCCGGAGCGGCTGCCGCCGTGGCGGTGTCCTTCGCAGGCTCCTCTTTCTTCGCGCATCCTGCGAGCGCGATGACTGCCATACCGACCAGCGCGATGCGGATCTGCCGGATCATTGGGACCTCGATGTTGCGTGAGGGAGCGAACCACCGGGGAGAGTGGTGAGACGATAGGGTCCACGGACCCGGAGTCAAGCTCGTCGCGTTCGTCCCTCGAGACGCATGGCGACAGTCTCCGGCATGCCGTAGCTTCTCCCGTCCGCACCTTCCCTTCGTCTCCGACGAACCCGCCTGATGGATCTCCGCGAACAGCTCCAGGCCGCACTTGGCGGAGCCTACACGCTCGGCCGCGAGCTGGGCGGCGGCGGGATGTCGCGCGTGTTCCTCGCCGAGGACGTGCGGCTCGGACGCACGGTGGTGGTGAAGGTCCTCTCCCCCGAGCTCCTCGCTGGCATCAGCGCGGAACGGTTCGAGCGCGAGATCAGGGTGGCGGCGTCGCTCCAGCAGGCGAACATCGTTCCCCTGCTCACCGCGGGCGACGCGAACGGCCTGGCGTACTTCACGATGCCGTACGTGGAGGGCCAGTCACTGCGCCAGCGGCTCTCCGCCGGGCCGGCGCTCACCGTCGCCGAATGCCTGAGCATCCTGCGCGACGTCACGCGGGCGCTCGGCTACGCGCACGAGCGTGGCGTGGTCCACCGCGACATCAAGCCGGACAACGTGCTACTGTCGCGCGGCGCCGCCGAGGTGACGGACTTCGGGATCGCGAAGGCGATCCAGGCGTCGCGCGTCGTGACGTCGCCGACTGTCGGTGGGGCCAGCGAGTCGCTGACGCAGCTCGGCACGTCGGTGGGAACTCCCGCTTACATGGCGCCCGAGCAGGCCGCGGGCGACCCGAACCTGGATCATCGCGCCGACATCTACTCGGTTGGCGTGCTCGCGTACGAGATGCTGGAGGGACAGCCGCCGTTCACCGGCACGCCGCAGTCGGTGATGAGCGCGCACCTCACGAAGGCGCCGCGCGCGATGACGCGCGCCGACGTGCCGCCGTCGCTCCGGCGGACGGTGCTCAAGTGCCTGGAGAAGGATCCGACGCACCGCTTCCAGTCGGCCGACGAGCTGCTGGCCGACATCGAGTCGATCGCGACGCCGAGTGGCGCACTGCCGTCGGCGACGAGAGCGCAGCGCGGGCGCGCGCTTGTGTGGGCCGGCGTCGCGGCCGCCGTCGTCGCGATCGGGTGGTTCTCGACCGCACCGATGCGGCGTGAGCGCTGGGTGCGAAAGGAGGCGATCCCACAGATCAAGCAGTACGCCGACCTCGCGCAGTACGACAGCGCGTGGATGCTCGCGCGGCGCGCGAAGGAGATCGTGCCGGACGACTCGACGCTTGCGTCGCTCTGGGTGCGGTTCGCGCGCAAGGCGGTGCTGAGCTCCACACCCGAAGGTGCCGACGTCTACCGGGCGAGCTTCAACGACACGACGCGGTGGATTGCCCTCGGCACGACACCGACGGACTCGATCTGGATCCCCATCGGGGTCGGACGCTCGCGGGTCGAGAAGGCGGGGTTCCGCACGCAGCTCGGTCTGATGGTCGCGGGGTTCGGCGGCGCGAGCCGTACGTTCGTGCTCGACAGCGTATCGGCGCCCGACTCGGACATGGCGCACATCCCTGGCGGCACATTCGGCGTCTTTCTCGTGGGGCTGGAAGGGAACGGCGCGTTGAGGCTGGGCGACTACCTGATGGACAAGCGCGAAGTGACGAATCGCCAGTACAAGGCGTTCGTCGACGCCGGCGGCTACACGAAGCGCGAGTACTGGCCCGCCGAGCTCACGAGCGACGGGAGCGCGCGGACCTTCGAGGCCGCGGTGGCGCGGTTCACCGACAAGACCGGTCAGCCCGGTCCGTCGACGTGGGAGGCTGGGGCGTATGCCGCGGGTCAGGCGGACTTTCCCGTCGGCGGGGTGAGCTGGTACGAGGCGTCGGCGTACGCGAGGTTCGCCGGGAAGTCGCTCCCGACGGTCTACCACTGGGCACGTGCCGCCGCGACGAGGACGGCGCGGTTCGTCGTGCCGGGAAGCCGGTTCGAAAGCGCGGGTCCGGTGCGCGGCGGCTCGCCGAGCAGCATGGGCGCGTACGGCGTGTTCGATCTCGCCGGCAACGTGCGCGAGTGGTGCGAGAACCTGGCGAGCGATGGCGGCCGGTTCATACTCGGCGGTGGCTTCAGCGAGATGCCGTATGCCTTCACCGACGGATACGCGCAGCCGCCGACGGATCGCTCGGCGATCAACGGCATTCGGCTCGTCCGGTATCTTCGCACGGGCGATGAGCTCGCGCGCGCGAAGGAGCCGAAGCCGCGCGCGTTCACCGACTACACTCGCACGACACCCGTGCCGGACGCGGTGTTCGATGGGTTCCGGCACGCCTTTGATTACGATCGCGGCGCGCTGAACGCACGGGTCGAGTCGCGCGACACGACGCAGGACGACTGGATCGTCGAGCGCGTGAGCTACGACGCCGCCTATGGCGGCGAGCGGATGTCGGCGGTGTTGCTCCTGCCCAAGCGTCGCGCCGGACCGTACCAGCCGGTCGTGTACTATCCAGGCTCCAGCGTCATCAGCATGACGAACAGCGTGGAGCGGCGCGACCAGGTTCCGAGCTTCGTCGTGAAGACCGGGCGCGCGCTGATCCTGCCGATCCTCAAGAGCACCTACGAGCGGCGCGACAGCTTGACGAGCGACATTGCCGACAGCTCGATCTTCTGGCGCGACCACGTCGTGATGTGGACGAAGGACATCCGACGGACGGTCGATTACCTGTCGACGCGCGCCGACATGGATACCGCGCGTATCGCGTACTTCGGCACGAGCTGGGGGTCGAACCAGGCGCCGATCAGCCTCGTGGCCGAGCCGCGGTTCAAGGCCGCCGTGCTGTACGTGGCCGGGCTCACGATGGAGCGCAGCCGTCCGGAAGTGGATCCGGTGAACTACCTGCCGCGCGTGACGCTGCCCGTGCTGATGCTCAACGGGAAGTACGATTTCTTCTTCCCGCTCGAGACCGCGCAGCGGCCGTTCTTCGACAAGCTCGGCACGCCGGCGGACAGGAAGAAGTGGATCCTGTACGAGGGCGGGCACGACGTGCCGCGCACGGAACTGATCACCGAGACGCTGCGTTGGCTGGACACCTACCTCGGACCGGTGCGCTGATGCGGATGCCGATGACGATCGCTGGTGTATTGCTCGTGCTCATGGGCGGCGTGTGGATCCTGCAGGGGATAAACGTGCTGCCCGGCAGCTTCATGACGGGGCAGACGAAGTGGGCGGTGTACGGTGCGATCACCGCGGTGATCGGCATCGCGCTGATCGTGCTGGCGAGACGCGGGCCGGGTTGACGCCGACGAGGGCCGAGCAGGACGCCCTGGACGAGCTGGCCGCCTACACGCTGACGCACGGAGATCTCGCGTTCATCCACCAGCACGTCGTCGACGCCTTCGCCGCGCAGCACGCGACGGCGGACACCAAACCGATCGCGATCGCGTTCGCGCTGATCGGACTGTATCTGCACGTGGAACGCGGTCTCAGCGGACGGCAGGTCCAGCGCGCGCACATCATGCTGGCGAAGCGTTCGCGCCACTGGCCGACGTTCCCGCTTCCCGAGCACCGCGGAGCGATCACGGCGATCGACGTCATGGCCGCGCCGGCCGGCCCCGAGCGCGACCGCGCGATCGACGCGTGGTGCGTCTCGGTGTGGGACGCCTATCGCGAAGCCGCGCCCGCCGTCGTCATGCTGGCGCGCGAGCACGGACTCGACGCGTGGTCACCAGGGTGAGCGATGCCCTATCGTCTTCTCGACGCGAACGGTGAGTCGATAGTCAGCGAGACTCCTGGGCTGCTCGGCGGCAATCGGCGGCTGAAGATCTACGGCCGGCTCGATTGCCCGAGTGCACGGCGCGCGCTCGCGCGTGGCTACGCGCGCCGGCGCGTGTTCTTCGCCGACGAAGCGACGGCGATCGCGGCAGGGTACCGGCCGTGCGCGCGGTGCATGCCGGCCGAGTACCGGCGATGGAAGGCGGCGAGGACGGTGGGCGGGTGACGACGTCGCCGCTTCCTCCGCCGCTGAGGCATTGCGTCGTTCGCTCTTTCCACGGCGTTCTCTGTTCGGTCCCTGGCGGCTTCATCCGTCGGCCCGCAGCTTCACGCGCATGTCCTACGAAGCCACGCTCATTGCCCCTCCGCGAGAGAAGCGCTCGATGCTCGCGGTGCTCGGAGCACTAGGGGCGGGGATCGCGTGGATCGCGTGGGCAGTGATCAACGCGCGCACCCACGGCGGGCTCGACGCCGGGCCGAGCGCAGTTGGCGAGCCGCTGACACGCATCGGCACCCTGCTCATGATCGCGTGGAACGTTCTACTGCTGCCGGCGGCGCTCGCGCTCGGGACGGAGCTCGCGCCGCGCGCGCCCGAGCGCATGCGCGTCGCCACGCTCGCCGGTATCGCGAGCCTCCTCTTCTGGGCGTTCGGCGGGTCGACTCGCACCATCACGCCGGCGCTCGAGGTCACGTACATCGCGCTCTCGGCGGTGTGGTGGGGCGGTATCGGGCTCACGATCCGCCGCGAGCGCCCGTGGTTCGGGACGTTCACGCTCGTGCTGGCGGCATTCGCGGCGTGGGACGCGTTCCTCACCGCGTTCGTCTCCGTGCCCTTTGCGCTCTACCTCACCGCGGCGCCGAAGCTGCCGCTCTCGATCGTGTGGGATTTCTGGCTTGCCGCCGAGCTCCTGCGAGGTCAGGCAGTGAAGCGAGAGGCTGCTGGTGAATCAGTGAATTGAACGGCTCCGCTCTCAACCAGCGTGGAAACTCCTCGGCACGACTCCACGTTTGTCGTGTGCTGGCGCCGTCGGCGATGGAATGGCTCCCTCGCGACCCCTCACGGTGCGTATCGCGATGGCGCGGCGGACGCCGAATCGGCGCGGCGCAACAGTGTCGCGAACGTCCGCAGCTCCGCCGAATTCAGGTCGGACACGGCCCAGTACTCGCCGGCACCCTGTCGCCAGTGCTCGAGATTGTAGCCGTTCCGGGTGCGTAGGGCGGGGCGTGCTGCGCCGGCCTGGCTCGCCGGCCACGAGAAGACGTTGATCACGTGCTGGCGGCGGCCGTACACGACGACGGCGACCGGCCGGCCCTGTACGTAGTCGATCCGACCGCCGAGCAGTGGAAACCCTTGCTCCTCGAGCCGCGGCACGGTGGGTGAGAAGTCGAGCCGTCCGTTGAACCAGGGCTTCACGTTGTGCTGGTCGCTCGACC
>Ga0207691_10005657_pt1 | contig 12085 bp, 10 predicted proteins | sample KBSM13metaG_FD_184327 | JGI IMG/M metagenome (GOLD analysis project Ga0207691, IMG submission 184327) | Miscanthus rhizosphere microbial communities from Kellogg Biological Station, Michigan, USA - KBS M1-3 metaG (SPAdes) (version 2) | ecosystem: Host-associated > Plants > Roots > Rhizosphere >...
GCGACGACGCTCGCGGAGCTGACAGCGTCGGCACGCCCCTCGATTCTCATTCCGTTTCCAGGAGCCACCGACGATCACCAGCGCAAGAACGCCGAGGCTCTTGCTCGCGGGGGCGCGGCAACGATGGTCGAGCAGCGAGAGCTCACGGGAGAGCGACTGGCGCGCGAAATCCTGTCGCTCGTTGACAACGCAGCAGAGCGGCGACGGATGGGTGAAGCCGCCGCTCGTCTGGCGAAGCCGAACGCCGCCAACGTCATCGTCGACAAAGTGGCGGAGATGGCGAAGTGAGATCGACAGTTCCAGGAACCCGGAACTGCATGTGTCACTAATGCTCGGCCGCACTCGACACGTGCATTTCGTCGGGATCGGCGGAATCGGCATGAGCGGGATCGCGGAATTGCTGGCGAATCTCGGATACGCGGTGAGCGGGTCGGACGCGCGGCATTCCGACGTCACAACGCGGTTGGAGCAGTCATTTGGCGTGATGGTATTCGAGGGGCACAGAACGGAGCAGGTGGGCAACGCAGACGTCGTGGTCTTTTCGTCTGCGATCCGGGCGACCAACCCCGAGATCGTAGGGGCTCGCGCCCGCGGCATCCCGGTGATCCCGAGAGCCGAGATGCTGGCCGAGCTGATGCGCCTGCGCTTCTCGATCGCCATCGCCGGCTCGCACGGAAAGACGACCACGACCTCGATGATTGCGCTGGTGCTCGAACGTGCAGGACTGGATCCGACGGCTGTCATCGGCGGCCGGCTCAGCGCGTTCGGAAGCAATGCACGCCTCGGACGCGGCGACTACATGGTTGCTGAGGCCGACGAAAGCGACCGCTCGTTCCTCATGCTGTGGCCGTCCATTGCCGTCGTGACCAACATCGACGACGAACATATGGAGAGCTACGGAAGTCTGGCGTCGCTGCAGGATGCGTTCGTCGAGTTCGTGAACAAGGTGCCGTTCTATGGCGCCACCGTGGCGTGCGCCGATGATGCCAACCTGCGCGCCGTCTTCCCGCGTGTCAGGCGCCGCCTCGTGACCTACGGAATCGACCACGCGGATGCGCACATTCTTGCGACTGACGTCGAGCTCGGCACCTTTGGCGGCCGCTGCATCGTGCACCGCCGTGGCGCAAATGGCATCGAGACGCTCGGCCGGGTCGAGCTATCGGTGCCAGGCCGCCACAATCTGCAGAACGCGCTGGCAGTGGTGGCCGTTGGTGCACAGGTCGGCCTCGATTTCGAGCGCATCGCGGCCGCACTCGCGAGCTTCAGTGGCGCGGAGCGCCGCTTCGAGCGTCACGGCGAAGTCAACGGCGTGCTCATCGTCGATGACTACGGCCATCACCCGACTGAGATCGCGGCGGTGATGGCCGCGGCGCGGGCGACGCTCGAGCGCCGGCTCGTGATCGCGTTCCAGCCGCATCGTCACTCGCGAACGGCGCACCTGCTGGATGCGTTCGGTCCCGCGCTCCGTGACGCCGACGAGATCGTGCTGGCCGACATCTACGCCGCGGGCGAGGACCCGATCGAAGGCGTCACAGTTGATCGGCTGGCGGAGTCGATTCGAACGGGATCCGGACGCCCGGTGCACGTCGCTCGAACGCTGGACGATGTGATGTCCACGCTGCAGCGAATCGTTCGACCAGGTGATGCCATCGTCACCCTGGGTGCCGGCTCGATTGGAACCCTGCCAAAGCGACTGATGAAAGCGCTCGATGTGCGGGGGCCCGCGTCATGACGCCAGTTGCCGCTCCAGCGGACAAGCGATTCCGGCGCTCGCGCGTGAGCCCTGCGCGCAAGCGCCGATGGTGGCAGCCCACGTGGTGGACCATCGCCCGCGTCGGCACCACGTGCCTCGTCGCCGGGTTCGCGCTGTATTTCACCATCGGTTTCGTGCTGGCGTCAGACGCGTTGACGGTGACGCGCATCACGGTGCAGGGCAATCAGCGCATGTCGCGCGGTGAAGTCCTCGGCCTGCTCGATGGGCTGTCTGGCACCAGCATCGTGCTGACAGATCTCGAAAGCTGGCGACAGAAGCTGCTCATGTCGCCGTGGGTGGAGGAGGCGTCGATCCGCCGGATGTTTCCAGGGACGCTGGCTGTCGCGATCGAAGAGCGTCAGCCGATCGGCATCGGCCGCATCAAAGGGACGCTCTACCTGATCGACAAGACCGGCACGGTCATCGACGAATTCGGTCCCAACTACGCTGACCTCGATCTGCCGATTGTCGACGGACTGTCGCCGAAAGGTGAAGAGGACCAGTCGATGGACCAGGCACGCGCCGCGCTGGCAGGCCGCCTCATGAGCGAGCTGGCACGGAGACCCAAGCTCGCCGGGCAGGTCTCGCAGATCGATGTCACCGATTCGCGCAACGCCATCGTCCTGCTCAAGGGCGACACAGCGCTGCTGCGGGTTGGCGACGAGCGCTTCACGGAGCGGCTGCAGTCATACCTCGATCTCATGCCGGCACTTCGCGAGCGAGTGCCGGACATCGACTACGTCGATCTGCGCTTCGATGAACGGGTGTACGTCAGACCGCAGAGTGTGCGGCCTCGCACTTCGGTCGCGTCACCGAAGCAGACCGAGAACGGCAGCAAGCGGTCGGCGCCACCAACACGGCGCGGCGGCTAGGAGCGGAAGGAGTTCAGGTGGCTCGTAAAGAGCAGTATCTAGTTGGGCTCGACGTCGGCACGTCGACGGTGGCCTGCGTCGTCGGCGAAAGCCTCGAGGACGGCAGCCTCAACGTCGTCGGCATCGGCGTCTCTGAGTCGCGCGGGATCAAACGTGGTGTCGTCGTCAATCTCGAGGCCGCTGTGGCTTCGATCAAGAAGGCGATCGAAGAAGCGGAGCTGATGGCCGGCATCGAGATCGACCTGGTGCACCTCGCGCTTTCTGGTCCACACATCAAAGGGTTCAACAGCCGCGGCGTAGTGGCGGTGGCCGGCAAGAATCGCGAGGTATCCCGCGAAGATGTGCGGCGAGCGATCGATGCCGCAAAGGCAGTGGCGCTGCCAACCGGTCGCGAAATCCTGCACGTCCTCCCGCAGGACTTCGTGGTCGATGAGCAGGATGGCATCGGGGCACCGGAAGGGATGACCGGCGCCAGGCTCGAGGTCAACGTTCACGTTGTGACCGGCGCTGCGTCGTCAACCCAGAACATCGTCGCGTGCGTCAATCGGGCGGGCGTGCAGGTTGTCGACACGGTGATCGAGCAACTGGCTGCCGCCGAGGCCGTGCTGACGCCAGATGAAAAGGAACTCGGTGTTGCGCTCGTCGACATCGGCGGCGGCACGGTGGACCTTGCGATCTACGAACGCGGACACCTGTGGCACACGGCTGTTGTCGCAGTCGGTGGCGATCACTTCACGAGCGACATCGCGGTGGGGCTTCGCACACCGATCCCCGATGCGGAAAAGGTCAAGCGCAAGTCAGGCTGCGCGCTCTCGTCGATGGTGGACGAAGACGCAACCATCGAAGTGGCCAGCGTTGGCGGCCGCAAGCCTCGCCTCATGGCGCGACGGATTCTCTCGGAGATCCTCCAGCCGCGCGCCGAAGAGATCTTCCATCTGGTCTGGGACGAGATCAGACGTGCCGGCTACGAGAAGTCGCTCAACTCAGGAATCGTGCTGACTGGTGGCGGCGCCATCCTCGAAGGAATGCCCGAGATCGCCGAGCAGATCTTCGACTTGCCGATTCGGCGAGGGATTCCGATTGGTATCGGTGGCCTGGCCGACCACATCAGCAGTCCGGTCTTTGCTACGCCGGTTGGCGTCGCTCTTTACGCGCATCGCAATCGAGTCACAGAACAACGAGGCCAGGGCGGCGCTTTCAGCCGCGTCGTGTCGCAGCTCAGGTCGATATTCAAAGAATTCTTTTAGAACGGGACGTTCGAACTTCGGGAGGTCTGACATGAAAGATCACGACGGGCGCAAGGGTCGCGAGAGTCGCGAGGCAGATTCGCTCCGACTGACGCTGGCGCCGGAACATCGGAACGGAGCCAAGATCAAAGTTGTCGGCGTGGGCGGTGGCGGAAGCAACGCCGTGGACCGGATGGTGGAGGTCGGCCTTGGCGGCGTTGAGTTCATCGTGGCCAACACCGACGTGCAGGCGCTCGATCACAACAAGGCAGGCGTCAAGATCCAGATCGGCCGCAAGCTGACCAAGGGATTGGGTGCGGGCGCCGACCCGAACATCGGGCGCAACGCGGCTCTCGAAGACACGGACGCGATCATTCAGCAGCTATCGGGCGCCGACATGATCTTCGTGACGACGGGGCTGGGCGGCGGCACCGGGACGGGCGCTGCGCCCGTGATTGCGAGCCTGGCGAGCGAGCTGGGGGCGCTCACGATCGCGGTGGTCACCAAGCCGTTCCGCTTCGAGGGAAAGAAGCGCCTGATGCAGGCAGAGGCTGGGCTCGAGGCGTTGCGCGAGTGCGTCGACACGGTCATCACGATTCCCAACGAGCGGCTGCTCTCGATCATCGATCGCAAGACGCCGCTGACCGACGCGTTCACGCTGGCGGATGACGTCCTTCGACAGGCGATTCAGGGCATCTCGGATCTGATCCTGGTGCCCGGCCTGATCAATCTCGACTTCGCGGACGTGAAAACGATCATGTCCGGCATGGGCGTCGCGATGATGGGCACCGGTACGTCGGAGGGCGACGGCCGCGCGATGCAGGCCGCGCAGCGCGCGATCGCGAGCCCGCTGCTCGAGGACAGCACGGTCCACGGTGCGCGTGGCGTGATCATCAACGTGACCGGCGGGCCCGATCTGTCGCTGGTCGAGGTCAACGAGGCGTCCTGTGTCATCCAGGAGGCGGCGCACGAGGACGCGAACATCATCTTCGGCGCGGTTGTCGATCCGACGCTGGTCGGGAAGGTGAAGATCACTGTCATCGCAACCGGCTTCGATCGCAAGGTAGCTGCACGCCAGGCCCCGCAGGCAGCCCCGGTGACGCCAGTGGATCTGACTGTCTACACGGCCCACTTGAACCAGCCGGCCGAGATTCCACAACAGGTGGCGGCGGCAGGCGGTGCGAGGCCACGCAGCGCGGCAACCATGACCGAGGCGCCGGCGACGACTCTTCAGCCGGGTGCGCCTCCGACCGTGGGCGTCAGTCGGCGGCCGGTCGTCGAACTCTCGCTTTCGGGCCTGGGCACAAGCGCGCCGGGAGTGTCGGCAGGTGAAAACGTGTTTGAGGCAAGCTCGCCCCTCGACGTGCCTGCCTTTCTGAGGCGACAGACATAAGGCCGGCGACCAGGGGCGGGCGGCGGCCGGTGGTACACTGAGTAGACCCACGGAAGGCGGGAGCGTCGGCGGCTGAGCCGCAGCTCTCGCGTCAGTGATCGCTCGAGTCCGGGCTCAGTGTCCCGACGTTCCATGCCGCAATCCTCTCCGCCTCACCGCGCACAAGACACGCGTCGGCGGCCTCCACCGCACCGCGTAGAAGACACGCGGCGGGGGCCACGGTCGCAGCGCGAACACGCCCGCGACCTCCTGGCGAAGGAGGTCGGCTACGTGCGCAAGCCCCACGGCGGCCGGCTGCGCGTGGCGCTCGCGTTCCCGAATACCTACTTCGTCGGGATGTCCAACCTTGGGTTCCAGACGGTGTATTCCCTCTTCAACGCCGAAGAGGCGATCGTCTGCGAGCGTACGTTTCTTCCGCCGAAGAGCGAGCTCGAGGCATTGCGCTCGTCGAATGCCGGACTCGTCACGCTCGAGTCTCAGACACTCGTTCGCGAGTTCGACATCTTTGCCCTCTCGGTGTCGTTCGAGTGGGACTACACGAACGTGCTTACGCTGCTGCGACTGGCAGGCATTCCGTTGCGAGCGGCGGATCGCACGCCACACGATCCGATCGTGATGATCGGTGGGGCCGTGACGTTCGTGAACCCTGAGCCGCTCGCGCTGTTTGCCGACATCATCGCGGCCGGCGAAGGCGAGGCGCTCATTCCGCCGCTCGTGCACGCGTTTCGAGAGGCGAGCGATCGACAGGACCTGTTGCGCCGACTCGTCGCCGAGCGCGGCTTCTACGTCCCCTCGTTCTACGACGTGAAGTACGCCGACGACGGCACGATTGAGAGCTTCGTCGTCAAGGCAGGGACCGCGGCTCCCGCGATCGTGAAGAAGGCGGCACTGCGCACGACCGACGCCGCAGATCCGCCTGCCACGAAGATCTTCACGCCCGAAACGGAGTTCGGCTCCAGGTTCCTGATCGAAGTCGTACGTGGGTGTGCCAATCTCTGTCGTTTCTGCTGGGCGGGTTACAACTACCTTCCCGTCCGGGCGTTCCCCAAGGACCGAATCCTCGATCTCGCCAGGCGCGCCAAGTCTTACTCGGATCGAGCCGGCCTCGTATCGATCGCGTTGTGCGACCACCCGCAGATCGAAGAGATCCTGACGAGCCTCGTCGAAATGGGCTACAGCATCAGCCCTGCGTCGCTGCGCCTGGACGATCTGACGCCGACGATCCTTCGCCTGTTGCGCGAGAGCGGCGAGCGGACCATCACGATTGCTCCCGAGACTGGCTCCGATCGGCTTCGTCGTGTGATTAACAAGACGATAACCAACGACGAGATCCTGGCGGCGGCGGACATGATCTTCTCGACCGGCTTCGACAACCTGAAGCTGTATTTCATGATCGGTATCCCAACCGAAACCGATGACGACCTGGACGCCATCCGGGATCTGGCACTGCAGCTTCGCGAGATCATGCTCACGCACGCCCGCCCGCGCGGACACGTCGGTCGAATTGTCGGCAGCGTCAATCCGCTGGTGCCCAAGCCGGGCACGGCGTATCAGTGGCTGCCGATGGAAAACGACGCGTCGATCGGACGGAAGATCAAGCGGATGCACGGCCTGATGGCCGACATCGACAACGTCTACTTCAATATCAAGTCCGAGCGACATTCGTTTTACCAGGCGCTGCTCTCTCTCGGAGATCGGCGCGTGGCTCCTGCGATCGAAGCGGCCGAACGCAACGGCGGCGACTGGCGCGCCGCCGTGAAGGAAGCCGGGATCGATGCCGACTTCTACGTCTTCCGCGACCGGTCTCGAGACGACGTGCTGCCGTGGGACATCATCGACGGTGGCATGAAGGACACCTTCTTCCGCGCCGAAGCCGACAAGGCGATGAGAGCCGAATGGACGCTTCCGCCGAAGCGGCAGAAAGAGAACGCCCGGCTCCTCGCAATGCTGCACGAGCAGTGAGGCCGTCGTCGGTCCTCAGTCCTCGGTCGCCCGTTACCTACGATTCGCTCGCGGCGCCTTCCGCGAAAACGGCGTACGCCTGCAACACCATCTCGCGAATGCGGTCCTGCTTCGTTGCGTCGCCGTTGGTGGGGCGCAGCAAGGCGAACGTCCTGCGCTCGCCGTTGACTGAGTACTGACGCGCGGGAAACGTCACGTTGCGGCCGCCGCCGGTTCGCCGCTCCCAGACCGCGAACCCGATCAACTTCATTCCCTCGAGCTCGCCTTCGGTGAAATGGACCTCCGCGTCGGCAAGCTTGCCTGGCGGGTTGTTCTTGTCATTCGGTGTGATTCGTACGACCACGGCGTCCTCCGTCTGCGGTGGCTTTCGCGCGAGAGGTGCGAAAGCGATGCGCTGGCGCAGAGCAAGATGGCAAGCGCCGCGCCGCGCGGCTGGCGGCGACGCGTCGAGGCAATTGACTGAGAGGTGCAGGGTTACGACGGGGTGAAATGCGAGCGCGGGAGGTGGCGCGAGAAGGTGCCGACCGCGGTTGTCACCCCTCGCTGCGCTCAGGGTGAGCCGGACCCTTCGATCAGTCCTGCAGCAGCATCACGTGGGCGATCGCCAATTCCTTGGAATGGGTGAGCGTGAGCAGCGACTTCGTTCCACCGATCTTTGCAAATCGTGTCGCGGCGCCGCCGTGAAACTGGAGCATCGGCGGTCCATGCCGACGAACGACTTCGATGCCGGTCCAGAAGACGCCCTGAGATTGCCCGGTGCCGAGCGCCTTCATGGCCGCCTCCTTCGCCGCAAAACGAGCAGCGAACGACGGGCCAAAGTCCTTCTTGCGGCGGCAATAGGCGATCTCGCCCTCCGTGAACACGCGCCGGACGAAACGGTCGCCGTACTTCTTGATCGCCTCCTCGATGCGATCGATCTCGGTCGCATCGAGCCCGGTTCCTATAATGGTCATCGTGGCCGTTCCATCCTACACGAGCCTGCCGCAGGTGCCAGACGGTTTCGAGTGGACCGTTGAGTCCTGGGGTGCGGCACTTCGCTGTCGTCCGCTTGCGGCCGTGGCGCCGCATCTGTTTACGACCCGTCAACTCGAGTTGTCATCAGCGGCCGACGTGCGCGCGCTCGCGGAAGCGGTGGGGGCTCGTGATGCCGCCATGGCCGCACAGGTGCATGGCTGTAACGTCGTCGTCATTCACACGGGCCAACCGATTCCCGTGCCGAGGCCAGAGGCGGATGCGTTGATCTCCGACGCGCCAGACATTGCGATCGCGGTCAGGGTTGCTGACTGCGTCCCGCTTCTGATGGCGGATCGCACGCGTGGTGTCGTTGCGGCCGTACACGCCGGATGGCGGGGCACGGTAGCGCGCGTGGCCGTTGCAGCTGTCGACGCGCTGGGCCGTGAGTTCGGCACGCGTCCCCAGGATCTCATTGCCGCGATAGGGCCGAACATCGGCGCCTGTTGTTATGAAGTGGGGACGGAGCTGGTGGACGCCTTCGCCGCGGCTGGGCACGAACGTTATCTGATCGATCGCTGGTTCCTCGCGCCTCCACCCGCTCGCGGGTCGAGCACACGGCCCAGCCTCCGCCTCGACGTCGCCCGCGCAAACATCGATCAGCTCGTTCTTGCCGGCGTTCCCGAGGATCAGATCTTTGCTTCGGGCCTGTGCACGGCGATGCACCTCGACGTGCTCACCTCGTACCGCAAAGAGAGGGACAAGTCGTCGAGAATCGCGGGAGCGATCCGCGCCCGGTCGTAAGGGCATCCCGGCCCCTTCCCGAGCGCAGCAGCGCGGCGCAGTGGGCTTCGGAGGGTATGATAATGGCATGCGAACTACCATTGATAAGGCAGGACGCGTGGTCATTCCGGCGGGGATTCGCGATCGCATCGGCCTCGCCGCGGGATCGGCGATAGAGATCACCACGGACGAATTCGGTATTCGCATCGAACGGGTTGCCGCCGGACCGCGCCTGATCAGAGTAGGTCGACGGCTCGTGGCACGCCCGACGGTGCCCCGAGACGACCGTCCGCCTGTCGATGTTGCGGCTCTCGTCGAAGACGAACGAAACCGCTGGCCATGAGTGTCTTCCTGGACACGAGTGTCATTCTGGCGGGCCTGATCGATTTCGGGCCGCAGAGTGCCCCGGCACAGTCGCTGTTGCATGCCGTCGCGGAAAAGCGGGTGCAGTCTCCCGCCACCGCCTGGCACTGTTGCCTCGAGTTCTATTCCGTTGCTACGCGACTACCGCCCGAGTTCAGAGTTTCCCCTGCTGATGCGGTCACGCTGCTCGAAGAGGAGGTCTTCGGGCGGATGGCGATCCACGACCTGCCGGCGGCCGATCGACTGTCGATGATTCGCGGGGCGGCGCATGACGCGATCGCGGGCGGGCGAATCTATGACTGCCATATCGCCGACCTGGCCCGGGCGGCTGGCGCACGTGTCGTCGTCACCGATAACCGACGCCACTTCCTGTCAGCGCTGCGCTACGACCTGCGCGTCGAAACACCGGACGAGTTCCTGGCGAATCTCAAGAAAGCGAAATGAGCTCGGCGACATGTGGCACGCGGCTCTGAGATATGTTCCGGCAGTGGTTCGAGTGATGCAGCCATGAAGAGAATCGTTTTGGCAATCCTGATATTCGCGCTTTCGGCCGGAGTTACTGCGGACGAGGGCATGTGGACGTTCGACAATATCCCGAAGGCCGAGATCGCGAAGCGGTACGGTGTGCAGCTGACCGATCAATGGCTGTCACGTCTGCAGAAGTCGGTCGTCCGTCTCGAAACCGGCTGCACGGCCTCATTCGTGTCGGTGGAAGGGCTCGTCCTCACGAATCACCACTGTGTAGCCGAGTGCCTGGCCGACAACTCGAGCGCGGAGCGCGACCTCATCGCCAATGGCTATGTCGCTGCGAGACTCGAGGACGAACTGCGGTGCCAGGGAGCGCAAGCCTCCGTCTTGATGAGCACCGAAAACGTCACCGACCGTGTCGTCAAAGCCATCGGTGACGTCGAACCGGCGGAAGCGACAGCCGTCCGCAACAAGGTGCTGACGACACTCGAAGCCAATTGCGAGCAGGCGTCGAAGCAGGCCGGCACGCCGCTGGCCTGTGAATCCGTCACGCTGTACCAGGGGGGCCAGTACTGGCTCTACAAGTACAAGCGCTACGAGGATGTGCGGCTGACGTTCGCGCCCGAGCAGGCGATCGGCGCATTTGGCGGCGACCCGGACAATTTCCAGTTCCCTCGCTGGTGTCTCGACATGTCGCTGCTGCGCGTGTACGAGAACGGCAAACCGGCGTCGACGCCCGACCATCTCTCCATTGAGTGGGGTGGTGCCAAGGATGGTGAACCGGTGTTCGTCGCCGGCCATCCTGGCACGACGCAGCGTCTGCTCACCGTTGCGCAGCTCAAGACGCAGCGCGAGGTGTTCCTGCCATTCTGGCTCCTGCGTTTTTCCGAGTTGCGTGGACGAATCATTCAGTACTCGAAGACGTCCGCCGAAGCCGAGCGCACGGCCCAGGACTATCTCGGTAGTGTAGAGAACGCGATCAAGGTGCGTCGCATGCAACTCGCGTCGCTGCTCGACGACCGCATGATGGAGCAACACGCTGCGGCCGAGCGCAAGCTGCGCGACGCGGTGAACGCTGACGCCACAGCGGCGGCAGCGGGCAGCGCCTGGGACGACATCGCCCGCGCCGAACAGCGTTACCGCGAGATTCTGATTCCGTACACGTGGCTCGAAGGGGGCGCCGCGTTCAACAGTGAGCTCTTCGGCTACGCCCGGCAGCTCGTACGAGCGGCCGACGAGCGCGCCAAGCCGAACCCGGAACGGCTTCGCGAATACACCGATGCCGGCCTGGCTCGCCTGAAGCCTGCGATCGAGGCCGCGACGCCGGTCTATCCGGCGTTCGAAGAGGTGCGCCTCTCGTTTTCTCTCGAGCGGATGCGTGAGTATCTCGGCCCGGATCATCCGATCGTGAAAGCGGTCCTCGGCGCGAAGTCTCCGGACGAGAGGGCCCGCGAGCTCGTGACCGGCTCATCACTCGCCGATCCCAAAGAGCGGTTGAAGTTGTTCGAGGGCGGTGCCGCGTCGGTTCGTGCATCCACCGACACCATGATTGTGCTCGCGCGTGAAGTCGACGCCGAATCGCGCCGGTTGAGGAAGATCTACGAGGAAGTGCAAGGGATCGAGGCGGTGGCGCAGCAGAGGATTGCCGAGGCGCGCTTCAAGATCTATGGCACGCAGGTCTATCCCGACGCGACGTTCACGTTGCGTCTCTCTTACGCGGCAGTCGCCGGATGGACCGAGGCCGGCACGATGGTTGACCCCTTCACGCGACTCGATCGCCTCTACGCGCGAGCCACAGGTGCGCCGCCATTCGCGGTGCCGAAGTCGTGGCTCGATGCGAAACCACGGCTGGACATGAACACGCACGCCAATTTCATCACCACCAACGACATCGTTGGCGGCAACTCCGGCAGCCCCATGGTCAACGCTGCGGGTCGCATCGTCGGCCTGGCGTTCGACGGCAATATCCATTCGATTGCTGGAAGCTACTGGTTCGATCCGCAAACGAACCGGACGGTTGGTGTGCATCCCGAGTTCATGAGGACGGCGCTGGCGCAGGTGTATCAGGTGACCCGGCTCACGAAGGAGCTCGGGATCCAGTAGGCCGTCACGTTTTTTGCCTCAGTTGAAGATGCTGGACGTTGCCACAGCCGGCGGTATTGGTGGCTGTTCGTAGCCCAGATCGGTGGGCAAGTCTGAGCCACCGGCCGCAGCCACTGCAAGCTCGTCACAGCGTTCGTTCTCGGCGTGACCGGCGTGACCGCGGACCCACTCGAACCTCACGCGATGAAATTCGCAGAGCTCGAGCAGCCGA
>Ga0207691_10005658_pt1 | contig 12083 bp, 8 predicted proteins | sample KBSM13metaG_FD_184327 | JGI IMG/M metagenome (GOLD analysis project Ga0207691, IMG submission 184327) | Miscanthus rhizosphere microbial communities from Kellogg Biological Station, Michigan, USA - KBS M1-3 metaG (SPAdes) (version 2) | ecosystem: Host-associated > Plants > Roots > Rhizosphere >...
CTCCACCACGCGGCTGGCGTACATCACGTTGACGACGTCGGCGTTCTCCGCCACCACGCCCAGGTCGTGCGTGATCAGGAGGATCGACATGCCCGTCTCGCGCTGGAGCTTGCGGAGCAGCTCGAGGATCTGCGCCTGGATGGTGACGTCGAGCGCCGTGGTGGGTTCGTCCGCGATCAGCAGCTTGGGGCGGCAGGACAGGGCCATCGCGATCATCACGCGCTGCCGCATGCCGCCGGACATCTGGTGTGGGTATTCGCGCAGCCGGCGGTTCGCGTCGGCGATGCCGACGTCGCGGAGCGACTGCTCGGCGATCTCGAACCCCTGCCGCTTGTTCACGTGCTGGTGCAGCGTCACCGCCTCGGCGATCTGGTCGCCGATGGTGTAGACGGGGTTGAGCGACGTCATCGGCTCCTGGAAGATCATGGCGATCTGCCCGCCGCGCACCGAGCGCATTTCTTTTTCCGAGAGCGTGAGCAGGTCGCGCCCGTCGAATTCCACCCGGCCGCCCAGCACCTTGCCCGGGGGCGAGGGGATGAGGCGGAGGATCGACATGGCCGTCACCGACTTGCCGCAGCCGCTCTCGCCGACGAGGGCGACGGTCTGGCCGGGAAAGATCGAGACCGAGACGTCGCGCACGGGGCGGATGGGCCCGCGGTCGGTGTCGAAGCCGATGTTGAGCTGGTCGACGTGGAGGAGGGGTTTGGGCATGTTTTCTAAGCTTGGTGACCTCACTCACTACCCGCTGAAGCGGGCAGACCGGCGGTACGCGTACGCGCGACTTTATCGATCCTCGTCACCTAATCACCTCGTTGCCAGTCCTCGTGGGTCGACCGCGTCGCGGAGCCCGTCGCCGACCAGGTTGAACGCCATGATTGCCAGGAAGATGAACACGCCGGGCCAGAGCACCCAGGGGTGCTGGTTGAGCTCGAGGATGTCCATCGCCTTCTGGAGCATGTTCCCCCACGAGGGGGTTGGCTCCATGATCCCCAGCCCCAGCAGCGACAGGGCGGATTCGCCCAGGATGTAGCCGGGGATGCGGAGCGTGGTCGCGACCACGACATAGCCCATGGTATTCGGGAGGATGTGCTTTGCGATAATGCGCGGGTGCGAAAGTCCCATCGCGCGGGCCGCCTGGACGTAGTCCTCCTTGCGGATCGAGAGCACCATGCCGCGGATGACACGGGCGAAAGCGGCCCACCCGACCAGCGACAGGATCAGCACGACGGCGAAATAGAGCTTGGTCGAGTCCATGCTGGCCGGGAACATGAAGCGCAGCATGAGCAGCAGGTAAAACCCCGGGAGGAGCATGACCATCTCGCAAAGGCGCTGGAGCACGTCGTCGACCCACCCGCCCGCGTAGCCGCTGGTGCCGCCCACGGCCAGGCCGATGACCAGCACGAGGAGGGCGCCGATCAGGCCGATGGTCATGGAGATGCGCGAGCCGTAGCAGATGCGGCTGAAAATGTCCCGGCCCGAGCCGTCGGCGCCCATCAAATAAAGTCGCGAGTAATACGTGCCGGAGGCTACGGTGCCGTCGGGCAGCGGGTCGACGCCGAGCAGGCGCGTGCGGCCGGGGATGACGCCGAAGAGCTTGTACGGCGCGGCGCGGACGAAGAAGCGCAGGTAACAGCGGCGGGATTCGTCGGGCTTGACGACGGTGGCGAAGTTCTCGTCGAAGTCGATGCGGATCGGGTGCACGAACGGCCGCCAGGAAAAGCCGTTGGCGTCTGAAAAGTGCACGCCCGTCGGCGGCGCCCAGGGCAGCTCGCGCACCTCGTCGGCGTAGTCGTACGGGGCGAAGAAGCCGGCGAACGCCGCCACAGTGTAGAGCACGAGCAGGATGATCAGGCCGATCATCCCCTGCCGGTTCTTGCGGAAGCGGCGCCACGCGATGCGCGACGGGGTCGCCATTTCCACCGGCGCGCCCTCGTCGCCCAGCGCGACGAGCAGGTCGCTGGTCGGCTGCTTGGGCGTCAGCGCGACGGACGCGCGCGGGCGGTCTGCTCCGCGGCCGGCTCCCGGTCCCGGCCCGGGCCCGCTGCGGGCGGCGTCGGTGTTGAGCTCGGGGGCGTCAGGCATAGCTCACCCTCGGGTCCACCAGCGCCAGCAGGATTTCCGAAAACAGGTTGCCGAGCACCAGCATGATGCTCCCGATGAGGAACAGGCTCATCACCAGCGGCTGGTCCTTGGAGCGCAGCCCTTCCAGCAGCAGCACGCCCATGCCGGGGTAGTTGATGACGATCTCCATCAGCGCCGCCCCACCGAACAGCGCCGCGAACTCGAAGCCCAGGATCGTGACCAGCGGGTTGATCGCGTTGCGCAGCGCGTGCTTGTAGATGACCTTGTTCTCGCTCAACCCCTTGGCGCGCGCGGTCGTGACGTACTGGAGGCGCAGCGTCTCCAGCATGTTGCCGCGGGTGATGCGCTGCAGCTCCGCCAGCGCGCCGAACGCCAGCACGACGACCGGGACGATCAGGTGCAGCGCGTAGTCGCCCATGCGGCGGGCGAAGGACATGCGGTCGTGGTCGAGGTCGCGCAGGCCCCCCGCGGGGAGCCAGTGGAGCTTGCTGGCGAAGATCCACAGGATAACCAAGGCCAGGAAGAACCCCGGCACGCTCATGCCCATGAAGCTGATGGAGCTCAGAAATTTGTCCGGCCACTTGTACTGCTTCATGGCCGCGTAGATGCCCAGCGGGATTGCTATCGTCCAGGTGAACACCAGCGCAAAGATGTTCAGCGCCAGCGTCGCGGGCAGGCGGCTGGACAGGAGTTTGGACACCGGCTGCTTGTACTGGAAGCTGACGCCCATGTTCCCCTGGAGCAGCCCGGGGCGATCGTCCCCGAAGAGCCGGCTGACGCCGAGCCAGTCGAGGTATTGCCGCACCGGGTGGCGGTCCAGGCCCAGCAGGCGCATCTGCTGGTCGCGGTAGGCCTTGCTGAGGCGCGGGTCGAAGTCGGACGAGACGGCCGTCCCCGGCGACGCCTTGAGGATGGCGAACGACACGACCGTGGACAGGAAGATGAGCAGCGAGCCGAAGATCAGTCGCCGGACGAGGTATGCGGTCATTTCCTACGGCCTCGCGTCGGCTCCGGCCCCCTCTCCCCTGTACTCGGGGGAGAGGGCTGGGGTGAGGGGCGGGTTTGGAATTTCAAATCTCAAATTTCAAATCTCAGATTTCAATTGGCCCACCCGTTCACTGCCCCGCGTTCGCCGTCTGCTTCTTCGCGTTCTCGAGCAGGAACAACTCCTCCTCGTTCGGCAGCGCCGCGAACTCCCACAGCGGGTGCGGCGAGGGGAACACGTTGCCGAACTTGTTCCGCAGCGCGTCCACCCGCGCCCGGATCGCCAGGAACACCACCGGCTGCTCCTTGTACGCCAGCTTCACCCACTCGGCGTAGAGCTGCTTGCGCTTGGCCTTGTCCAGCTCCTGGACGCCCTGCAGGAAGATATCGTCGATGCGCTTCTCCCTCTCGAAGCCGGGCTTGGCCTGCTTGGGCCACCAGAGGTGGTTTTCGCTGTCGCTCTTCCAGAAGTTGGAGCCGCCGTGCGGGTCCCACGAGCTGGTGAAGCCCATGATCATGGCCTCCCAGTCGTAGGAGACGTCGAGGCGGTCGATCATCTGGTTGAACTCCAGGTAGATGTGGTTGGTCTCCATCCCGAGCTTGCGCAGGTCGGTGTCGAGGTAGTTGGCCATCTCCTCGCGGGTGGTGTTGCCGGCGTTGGTGATGACGGTGAAGGCCACCTTGTGGCCGGCCTCGTCCTCGATGATCCCGTCGCCGTTGCGGTCCTTCAGCCCCATGTCCGCCAGCAGCGCCTTGGCGCGGTCGAGGTCGTACGGGATGGGCGGCACCTCGGTCTGGAAGGGGCCGGTCTCGACGCTGAACGGCGCGTACTGCGGGTACCCGAGGTTCCGGTAGATGTTCCGCACCATCGCCGCGCGGTCCACCCCGTGGGCGATCGCCTGGCGGAAGCGGCTGTCGCGGAACCACTTCACCTTGTACTCCGGCAGCTTACCCGCCTTGGCGGCGGCCTCGTTCATGTTGAGCGTGAGGAACAACATGCCGTGGTCGGGGCCGAGCTCGTAGAGCTTGAAGTTGCCCTGCTCCTGCTTGGGACGCAGGGCGGCGATGTCCTTGCCGGCGCGGTAGCACTGATAAAGGTCGGTGTCGCCGCGCTCGAAGTGCAGGTACATCGTGTCGAAGTTGCGCGACAGGAGCATGACGATCTCGTCGAGGTAGGGCATGCGCTGCCCCTTGGCGTCCTTGCGCCAGTAGCGCGGGTTGCGCTTGAGCACCACGCGCTCGCCGCGGACGTACTGCCCGAGCATCCACGGGCCGGTGCTGACGATGTCCTCGGGCTTGGCGTCGGCGCCCATCAGGCCGCCGAAGTTCCCCGCCTGCACCGCCGCTGCGAACTTCTTGCGGCTGGTGAGCAGCGGTTCCTCCATGAGCTGCGCCAGGATCGCCACCTTCACCGGCGTCGTGAAGCGGACGGTGTAGTCGTCCACCGCCTCCACCTTCATGACCTTCCCGTCGAAAGTCATCAGGTCGCGCATCGAGCACGGCCAGCGCGGCTCTTTCTTGTCGGCGGGGCGGTGCAGGTCGTAGACCAGGTCGTTCCAGGTGAACTCGACGTCGTGGGCGTCGAACGGCGTTCCGTCGTTGAACACCACGTCCTTGCGCAGCTTGAAGGTCCAGACCAGCCCGTCGGGCGAAACGTCCCAGCTCTCGGCCAGCGCCGGCCCGGGCTCGCCGTCGAAGGCGCTCGTGCGGGTCAGGCCCTCGAACATCCGCTGGGTGTAGTCGGTGCTGCTGGTCTCGCTGGCGACGATGGGGTTGAAGCTCTTGGGCTCGCCGAGGGTGTCGCGCACCAGTCGCCCGCCGTAGACGCCGGGCACCGGCTTGTAGGTTTCCTTGGTTGCCAGTGGCACGCCGACCTTGCCGGCGAGGCTGTCACGCGGCGCGGACGCGTTGGTCGTCGGCGAGGTGGTCGCGGCGTTGCCCGATTGCTTGTCGTCCCCGCGGTCGCACCCCCCCCACACCAGGACCAACAGGCTCAACGCGGCGGCGACGAGGGTGTGTCGTTTCATCATGCTCCGCTTGGGTTATCGGTCGAAGCTCACGGTGCGCTGGAACGAGAGCGGGAACCGGTTCCAATCCTCGTGGCACGGGCGGCCCGCCCGTGGTCTTTTCCGGAGGAATCATGGGCGGGCCGTCCATGCCACGGCGCCTTCAAACCGCGTCTAAACGTTCGCGTGCTGGCGCTTGGGGTCGAACGCGTCCCGCAGCCCGTCCCCGAGGAAGTTTAGGCTTAATAACGTCGCCGCAAGTAGCGCACAGGGAAAAAGAAGCAGCCACCACCGGCTCACGATCGGGTTCAGCGCGGGCAGAAGCCCGTCGCTGGCCAGCGAGCCCCAGCTCGGCAGCGGCTTTTGAATACCGATACCGAGGAAGCTCAAAAAAGATTCCTGCAGGATCGCCTGCGGCACCGTCAGCGTCGCGTAGACGATGATCGGCCCGACGAGGTTGGGCAGGAGGTGGCGGGTGAAAATGCGCCACTCCGTCAGCCCGCTCGCCCGGCACGCCTCGATGAACGGCTGCGCCCGCAGCGACAGCACCTGCCCGCGCACCACCCGCGCCATCGTGAGCCAGCTCACGAGCCCGATCGCCACGAACAGCACGACCACGCTGCCGGCCCGGCTGCTCTGGAAGGCGACCTGGAAGAGGATGACGATGAGGATGTAGGGCAGGCCGTAGAGGATGTCGACGAGGCGCATGAGCACCGCGTCGACCCACCCGCCGCGATACCCGGCGACCAGGCCGACGGTGACGCCGAGCAGGACCGAGATCGCCGCCGCGGCGGCGCCGACGGCGAGGCTGATCGCCCCGCCGAGCAGGCAGCGGCCGAGGAGGCTGCGGCCTTGGAGGTCGGTGCCGAACCAGAGCCAGGCGTTGCGGAAAGTCGGCTCGATTTTCGACAGGGACGCGTCCTGGCGGTCATAGAAGATTCGCGTGACCGGCGGGTGGTCGAAGTAAGTCCACGGCAAACTGACGAGGCAGGCGAGCAGGATTAGCCCCAGGACCGATCCGGAGATCACGATCCGCCGGCTGGCGAACACCCGCCTCCAGGCGCTGTCGGGCGCGGCGTCGGGCGACTGCGCGTCCGAGGCGTCGGGAACGATCAGAGGTTCGGCGGCCGTAATGGTCATAGGGGTGTGCTCCCTCGGCGCCGGATGGGAGCGGGTGGGGCTGACATGGAAGGGCCAATGACCAAGGGCCAATGACCAATCAATGACCAAGCCCCAATGACCAAAGTAGGCGTCAATCCAGTTGGACATTGGGCATTGGTCATTGGTGCTTGATTGGTCATTGGCCCTTGGTCATTGGGGCTTCCGGTCATCCCGACTTCGCGGTCAAATCAATCCTCGGATCTACGAACACGTACATCACGTCCACGATCAGATTCAGCGACAGCAAAAACGCCGAGTAGATCATCACCGTCCCCAGGATCAGCGTCTGGTCGCGGTTCAGCACACTGTTGACGAAGTGCTGGCCGAGCCCGGGGATGTTGAAGACTTTTTCCACCACGAACGAGCCCGTGAGCGTGTACGCGGCCGCGGGGCCAAGATAAGTGAGCACGGGGAGGAACGCGTTGCGCAGGCAGTGCTTCCAGATGACGGTGCCGCGCGACAGGCCCTTGGCGCGGGCGGTGCGGACGTAGTCGCTGCCGAGGGTGTCGATCATCGAGACGCGCGTCAGGCGGGCGATGTACGCCATCGGCATGAGCGACAGCGCGAGCGCCGGGAGGAACAGCTCGTAGGGGTTGCGCCAACCGCCGATGGGGAACCAGCGCAGTTGCACCGCGAAGGCGAGCAGGAGGACGCCGGCGGTGACGAAGCTGGGGAGACTGATGCCGACCAGTGCGACGCCGAGGCTCGCCAGGTCGAACGGCCCGCCCCGCCGCACCGCCGCCATCACCCCCGCGGCCACGCCGACGATCACGGCGATGACCAGCGCCATCAGCCCGAGCGACACCGAGACGGGCAGGCTGTGGCGGACGACGTCGTTCACCGACCACTCGGGGTATTCGAAGCTGGGGCCGAAGTTGCCGGTGAGCAGGATGTTGCGCGGGTAGTAGCCCAGGAACGTGTACCACTTCTCCGCGTGGAACTCGCGCTTCAGCCGCTCGACCACGGCCGGGTTGAGCTTGCGCTCGCCCTCGAACGGGCTCCCCGGCGCCAGCCACGCCAGGGCGAACGTGACGAAGTAGATCACGCCGAGGATCAGCGGGAACTGGAGGAGCCGGACTGTGATGAAGCGGAGCATTGCGTTGGGTCAGTCAGTGGTCAGTTGATAACGCTTGTTGCATGTTCATGTTGCACGTTGCGTGTTGTGGCCCGTGACACACGACGTGCAACAGGCAACGAGCAACAAGCAACGGACAACTGACACGGACCTACTTCTCCACGTACACATCCCGGAAGTTCACGTTATTGCGCGGGTTCTCCTTGATGCCGTGGACGACCGAGCGGCGCAGGTCGGCGTTGACGTAGTGGTAGACCGGGATGATCGGCTGCTCCTCGAGCAGGATCGCCTCGGCCTCGCGGAGCTTTTTCAGCCGCTCGGCGTCGTTCGTCGCCACCGCCGCCTCGGCGCAGAGGCGGTCGTAGTCCTTGTTGCTCCAGCCGGAGTCGTTGTTGCCGCCGTTGGTCAGGTACTTGTCGGTGAAGGTGGACGGGTCCATGTAGTCGCCGATCCAGCTGGCGCGGGCGATGGCGTAGTCCTTGTTGTGCAGGCGCTCGCCGAAGGTCTTGATCTCGACGCCCTCCAGCTCGATGTCGATGCCGAGCTGCTCGGCCCACTGCCGCCGGACGATCTGCGCCACGTCGGCGTGGTGGGCGCCGGTGTTGTACAGGAGCGACAACCGCGGCCAGCCCTTGCCCCCGGGGTAGCCCGCGGCCGCGAGCAGCTCGCGCGCCCTGGCGACGTCGTACGGCAGCCCCGGCGGCGACTGGTAGCCGGGGAACACGCCGACGGGAATGTAGTTGCTTGTAATAGGTTCGCCCAGCTTGGTGACGTTGTCGACGACGGGCCGCTTGTCGATCGCCATCGACAGGGCCTGGCGCACGCGCTTGTCGGCGAACGGGTTGGGCCGGCCGTCCGGGAGCGTGGGCAGCACCCGGATGGAGTAGAAGTACGTCCCGAACCCGGGGCCGATGTTGATTTCCGGCCGGTTCTTCTTCTTCAGGTCCGCCGCCACCTCGGGCGCAATGGAGATGTCAGCGACCCAGTCCACAGAGCCGTTGTGGAACATGAGGAACTGCGCCATCGCCTCCTCGCAGCTCACCATGTCGATGGTGTTGGACTTGACCCGGGCGCGGTCCCAGTAGCGGTCCGACTTGACGAACCGCAGCCGCTGCTTGAACGCCCAGGCGTCCAGCCGGAACGGGCCGTTGGAGACGAGGTAGGGCGGGCGGGTGAATTCCTTGTCGTAGCTGACGGCGCCGGTGTTGCGGTCCACCTGCCGGAACCTTCGCAGCGACGGCTCGTAGAGCGGGAATTCCGGCGGGAACGCCGTGATGTCGGGAAAGTAAGGGACGGGATTCTTCAGCGTGACGCGGAACGTCTTGGCGTCCAGCGCTTCCATGCCGACGTTCCTGAAGTCCGGCGGGGCCGGCGGATTCGAACCCGCCGGCGGCTGCGGGCGCGGCTGACTGACTTTCGCGGCATCCCAGTCTGCCGTCTTGAGCTTCTCGTTGTACGCCGCCAGCGCGTCGCGATAGTCCGGGTGGGCCTCGAGGTACTTCTTGTTGGCCTCCAGATGCGCGACGAACGCGTTCGAGTAGTCCTCGGCGCCGCGGATGTAATAGAGCAGGTAGCTGTAGTCCCCCGGCTCCTCCAGGTTGCGCCGCCAGCTGAAGAGAAAATCGTGCGCGGTGAGGTCCGCGCCGTTGGTCCATTTCGCGGTCGGGCGGATGTGGAAGGTGTAGACGGTCTTGTCGTCGCTCAGCTCGATGGGGTCGGCGGAGCCGGGCACGGCGCCCAGGGTCCTGATCGGGTCGATGGTGTAGAGGCCTTCCCAGAGGATGTAGGACGTGCGGATGTCCTGGGCCCAGGAGATGCGGTTGAGGTCGAGGGTCTTTGTCTCGCCGCGGTTGATGAAGGTGAAGTCGGCGCGCTGCTCGCGCGCCGCCCCGCCGAAGATCGCCCAGCCGGCCAGGAGGAGCAGGACCAGGAGCGGAATGACGAACCCTCGTCGCATCGGGCAAGATGGTACGGTGCGACGGAGTTCGCGACCAGTGTGCAGTGCGCAGTGGGCAGCCGCTCTGGAGGAAAGTCCCGGCGCGCGACCGCCGGTCTGCCCGCTTTAGCGGGCAGCGGCGCTCGAGTCGCTATTACTTTTGTTGGGTGGGCGCACCCGTCCCCGCGGGAGGCGCGGGAGCCGGTCGACCCGCTGGGGGTACCGCACCGGAGGGAGTGCCCGGGGCAGTGCCGGGCGCCGGCTGGCGCGGCTGCACCCCGCGCGGGGGCAGGGGCGGCGCCGCCGGCGGCTTGGGCTTGGCGCCGCCCTTGCCGTCGGAGCCGGACTTGGCGCCGGTGTCGCCTTCGGCGCCGCCCGCGTCCGCACCGCCGGCGTCGCCGCCGGCGGTCGGTTCGGGCTCGCCGACGTTGATCGGGGCCGCGGGCTTGACCGTCGCGAACTGCGGCGCGGCCTTGAGCGCCAGCGCCACGGCGTCGGCGCGGTTGCGCACCTCCGTCCCGTCCATCCCGCTGCTGATGCCCTGCACGTCCTTCGCCGCCTTCACCACGCCCGGCAGGTTCATCGTCTCCCCCACCACCTGCAGCGCCTTGCCTGTCCGCTGGAACACCGGCAGCAGCGCCTGCCGCTCGTCGCCCGTGGCCAGCTCGGCGTATTGCCCGGCGAAGCCCAGCAGGTCGGAGACCGCCTGCATCGCCTGCGTCTGCTGCGCCGGCGTCATCTGCGTCCACACGGGCGAGTAGGTCAGGAACTCGGCCGCGACGTTGTCGACCGACGGGTCGGTGGGGATGGTGCCGCGCTGGTAGGCGTTGACCCGCTGGCGGAACACGCCCAGCATGTTTGGCACGACCGCCTTGATCTGCACGGGGTTGGGCCGCTGCGGCGCGGCGCCGGTGTCGAAGATGCCCAGCGACAGCGCCTGATAAATCTCGTTCACCACCGGTCCCAGCGGGTTGCGCTGCACGATCTTGATCAGCGCGGGCATCAGCGGGTTGTTGGGCGGCCCGACGACCGCCGCCGGCACCATCGCCCGCGCCGCCTTCACGCCCCACAGCGCGACCGCCGCCGACTTGTCGTTCATGAACCGGATCGCCAAGTCCGACAGCCGCAGGTTATTGGCCTTCTCGGCGATGCGGGCGGTGGCGATTGCGGCGTTAAGCCGGATCCGCGTGTCCGGGTTGGACGTCAGCGGGGTGAGCGACTTGGCGGCGGCGGTGGCGTAGGTGTCGAGGTAGGCGGCGGAAAGCTGGCCCGTCGCCGACGCGCCGCCGGTGAGGTTGACGCCGTCGATCAGCAGGTTGCGCGCCTTGCTCTGCTCGTCGGGGTCCTCGGACATCAGGCGCTTCGCCGCGGCGTCTATATATTGCTGAATCTGGGCGCGGCTGGCGGTGACGTCCGGGGCCGTCTTGATTGCGTTCGAAATCACCTGCGCGCCCGCGGGTGAGGCGGCGCCGATGAACGAACACAGAACAACGGCGGGGGCGAACGCGTGCAGGAGGGCGAGCGCGGGGCGGCCAATGCGGTTCATCGAAGCGGTTCTCCAACGCCACGGTCGGGGCGCGCCCCGACGATCGGTTCGGGTCGCAGCCCGCGGCTGCGGGCGGGCCGGGATAGGCGGGCACACGGGCGCCAAAAGCGGACGCCCGGGCGATTGGCCGGTCGACGAACGCCAACGACGAAAACGCCAACTTCGCAAGTCCCCGGCCAGTGAGGCACCTCCGCCGGGGGCGGGGGCACCCCTGAGGCCGGCGCACCGTACCCGATGCCAAAAAAGGTGTCAAGAAATCCCCGTTGGGGTGCTGGAGAGAGAGGATAGAGGATAGAAGGTAGAGGATAGCGCGGAGCCATCGGGGCGGGCCGCGGCGCCTGGGCCGTCTCTATCCTCTATCTTCTATCCTCTATCTTCTCTCTCCTCTCCCGCGGTATCCTCCGCCCCGCTTGACGCGCCCCCCGCGCCTGGAATAATCCGCCCCGCCACCACGCGCCAGGAGACACCCCGTACATGCCAACCGAGCCGTCGCGAATCGACCGACCCGACCGCCCGGAGCGCGGCGAGCGGCCCGACCGGCCCGAGTCGGTCCCCAACCCCGCCGTCCGCAGGCTCAGCCTCTACCTCCGCCAGCTCGAGTCGTTCCAGCGGAAGAACCGCCGGACCATTTCCAGCAAGCAGCTCGGCGAGAGCCTGGGCCTGACGGACGCGCAGGTCCGAAAGGACCTGGCCTACTTCGGCCAGTTCGGGCACCCGGGCATCGGCTACCGGGTGGACGACCTGATCGCCCAGGTCCGGCGGATCCTCGGCACCGACCGGACGTGGAACGTCCTGCTCGTGGGCGCGGGCAACCTGGGGCGCGCCCTCTCGGCGTACAAGGGGTTTCACGCGAAGGGGTTTCAGCTCATCGCCGTCTTCGACGCCGACCCCACAAAGGTGGGAAAGCGCCTGGGTCCGTTCACGATTCAGAACCTGACCGACATGCCGGCGGCGGTGCAGAAGCACAACATCAAGCTGGGGATCCTGGCGGTCCCCGCCGACAACGCGCAGGACGTGGTCGACCAGCTCGTGGGGGCGGGGGTGCGGGGGTTGCTCAATTTCGCGCCGGTGTCGATCACAGTGCCGCAGGACGTGGCGCTGAGCACGGTGGACGTCGCGGTGCACCTGGAACAGTTGTCGTTCCAGGTGAACGTGGCGCCCGACTGATGCGGCACTCATGTGGCACGGGCATCCTGCCACAGTTGTCCGGGATTCTGGCCTTTGGAGTCAGGCCGCAGCGATGAAGCGTGGGTCGGTTTTAACCATCGGGTGGTATCCAGCGGGCGGGCGGCC
>Ga0207691_10005659_pt1 | contig 12082 bp, 8 predicted proteins | sample KBSM13metaG_FD_184327 | JGI IMG/M metagenome (GOLD analysis project Ga0207691, IMG submission 184327) | Miscanthus rhizosphere microbial communities from Kellogg Biological Station, Michigan, USA - KBS M1-3 metaG (SPAdes) (version 2) | ecosystem: Host-associated > Plants > Roots > Rhizosphere >...
CAGCTTCAGGACCTTGGCGGCGCTGTCGAAGCGCTGCGGCGTGTCCTGCGATGCGGCAATGTTTGCGAGCGAATCGGCTTTCCGATCCGTGCGACTGGCTGATGAATCGCTCTGCTGGAACTTGAGCAGGATGTGTCGAACCGCGATGGTGTCTGCCTTCTTCTCGTCGACTTTGATGAGGTGAAGACCAAACTGCGTCTCGACCGGCTCGGAGACTTGCCCCGGTGTCAGCGCGTACGCTGCTTTCTCGAAAGTATCCACGAAACGACCGCGCGCGCCGCGACCGAGAAATCCGCCCTGCGCGCCGGAGATCGTGTCGGCCGACTCGCGCTTCGCTACGTCTTCGAACTTGGCGCCCCTGGTGATCTCCTCGCGCAACGCGAGCGCGCGCGCGCGCACTGCGGCGGAGTCAGCGGCCGTGATCTGACGGGGCACTGACAAGACAGAGACCACGGCACGGCCCGGACGAGAGAGCTCCTTCTTGTGCGAGTCGTAGTACGCGCGAATGTCGGCGTCCGAGACCGTGATGCCGGAGTCCGGGATCGTCGCTGGATCGAAGCTGACGAAGCTGACCTTCGACGAATCATGCTGGTCGCGATAGGCCCGCCAGAGCTCATCGTCCGTGACGAAGACTTCGCTGGCGACCTGCTCGTACAGCTTCGCCTTGGGAATTTCGGAGCGGTAGTAATTCTCGAGCTGGAAGTACAATCCCTGCTGGCGCGCGGCGGCGCTCTTCAGGAACCGCTGATACTTCTCGAGATCGAAGCGACCATCCGTCTGCAGCTCGGGCGACTGCATGAACTGCGGCGGGGGACTGAACTGCGCGGCCTGGACGATTTCCTCGTCTGTGACGCGGATTCCACGCCGCTTGTATTCCTGGTCAAGTAAAATCGACTGCACGAGCTGGTCGAACACTTCACCGCGAATCTGTTCTTCTTCATCGAGCGTCAACGACCGGCCGCGGCCTTCCTGCTCCTGCTGAATTCGTTGCTGAGCGGCCTGCATCCAAGTCGTATAGGGGATCTCGTCACCGTTGACCTTGGCAACGGCGGTTCCAGTTGTCACACGAGCGCGTCCAAGCAGTCCCGACGTCTCGGTAAACAGGAACACGCCAATGAACACGACGACGATGAAGATCCAGATGTATTTCGCGGAGCTCCGCATTGATTGCAGCACGGCGCGTTACTCCTGATCGTAAAGACAGGGTGTGTCGGGCGACGAAAAACGGGGTGGGGACAAGACGCGAATAGTAGGCGCTGGCAGCAGCTAAAATCAAGAGAGAGTGTCACTTCTGATTGACTTGGGTCGTCAGAAGAATATACTTCGAACGGTCTCGCCGCCCGGATCGCGCGGCGTCCCAGAGGGCAATGAATGGCTAGCACCGCCCGGCTCGACGAGCTGAAGAAAAAATTCGACGAGAACCCGCGACGCTACTTCGCCCCACTGGCGAACGAGCACCGCAAGTCCGGTGATCTGGACCAGGCAATCTCGCTCTGTCGAGCCCATCTTCCGCTGCAACCCGCGCACATCAGCGGTCATATCGTTCTCGCCCAGGCCTTGTTCGAGGCAGGGAGCGTCGATGAGTCTCGCGACATCTTCCTCGCTGCTCTCGGACTCGATCCCGAGAACCTGATCGCACTTCGCTACCTCGGCGATATCGCTCGCGAAACGAACGATGTGGACACGGCACGTTCCTGGTACCAGCGCGTGCTCGAAGTTGATCCGCGCAACGACGAGATCGTGCAGATGGTTCGCGATCTCGAGACGCCGCGACCAGTCGTCGCCGAGCTGGACGTCGCGCCCGAGCCAGAAGCTGCTGCACCGACCGCCGTCGCACCGGTACCGCCGACACCGGTGGCGGAAGATCCGCGTTACGCGCCGTTGTCGATGGAGAACTTCGAAATCGGCGCCAAAGACCACGAGCAGTCAGACGCTGCATCGGCGGTAGACCTGCCGATGCTCGACACGGCGGACATCGATCCATTCGATCTGCATCCGTCGGCGAGCGCGGAATCACTCTTCGAGGTGGCCGCAGACCCGGCCAGCGAAGACTTCTTCCTCACCGAGCTGTCGGGCGTGGACGCGCACGAAGACGTGGGCGAACCGGGCGAAGCGCAGTCGGACAACGTGTGGTCAACCACGCCTGCCGAGGCGCCGGCGGCGGCGCCAGCGCTTGCTGCCGAAACAGAAGCCGCAGCGTTCGACGAGGGAGCGTTCGACGTCGACGAGGCGCCCGGCGTGCCCGCGGGTGCGAACGAGCCATCGTCGGTGCATGCGCCGAGCGCCGAAGAGGCTGCGACGATCACGGCGTTAACGACGCCGGTCGTGCACGCCGCGCCAACCGACGACGAAGCGTTCGACGCGTTTGAAGTGCCGTCCGCCGAAGCAACGGAGGTCGTGCATAACGCCGAAGCCGTCCAGATGGCCGAAGGCCCGCATAACGCGGACGCTGATGGTCACAGGGACAGCGATCATAACGCGGAAGCGATGGCGCTGTTCGCGGACAGCGACACCGCCGAGCCGCAACTGCCTGCGGGGGCTGTCGACGAAGCGTTCGGGCTCGAAGTCATGGAGTTCGTGCCGCCGTCGAGCGGACTGCCGTCGGCCGTCGGCGAGCTCACGTCCGCTCACGAGTTGTCGAGCGATGCCGACCCGTTGGTTGGCCGCAACCCAGAGCTGTCGTCGGTCGAGCAGGCAAGTACACCTGCCGCGTTCGTGACGGAGACGATGGCGGAGCTGTACCTGCAGCAGGGATTCAGGCACGAAGCGCTCGCCGTGTATCGCGAGTTGCTGGCGCGCAACCCGACGGACGCGAGCTTGCGTGAGCGCGTCGAGCAGATCGAGAACGGTTCCATGTCGAGCATCGGCATGGCCACGCTCTCGGAGAACGTCGTCGACTCCGCGCTCAAGCGACAGGCGGGCCGCTCGTCGCGTACCGTCCGGTCGTTCTTCGCTTCGCTCGCCAGCCGGCGGGCGCCACGGAGCGCGGGGCACGAGCACGAGGCGGCCGACGCGAGTCCCACCGTGCCAGAGGCGTTCGACGTCGAGCAGACTGACACGTCCGAGGCGGTGGCCATGTCCGATCTCGCGCAGCCGTCCGAGCCGGCTGCGGAGATCGTTCAACCGGACGAGCCGCAGCGCGTCGCTCAGCTGTCGGCAGCGGAGACGTTGGCTTCGTTCGACCCCTTCGCGGACACGATGGAAATGCCGACGGAACCGTCCGCCATGCCGGACTCCGTCGCGCCTAACGCCACGCCGGCCGAGGCATCGAGTGGCGTGCCGGAAATCGACTACGTAGCCGAGTCGTTCGCTCCGCCAACGGCGGAAGCCGAACCGACGGCGGCGGGCCGCTCGCTCGAGGACCTGTTCCCGGACACGCCGGTCACGCCACGCACCGAGGCGGCCGCCCAGGCATTCGCGACGGCGTTCGGGCGCGATGAGCCGCAAGGTCGTCCGACGCGCGCGGCGAGCAACGAGCTATCGCTCGATCACGTCTTCCGTGGTGCGCCAGAGGGCGGTCCGCCGGCGGACGGCGGCTTCTCCTTCGACCAGTTCTTCTCCGATTCGCGGCCCGCGGGCGGTGGCGACGTCGCAGCGGCCCCGATCTCGGCACCACATCACGGGCGCGGTGGGCCGCCGAACGACGCGCACGACATCGAACAGTTCACCGCCTGGCTCGAAGGCCTCAAGAAGAAGTGAGGATCGCTGTCCTCAACGGGCCGAACCTGAATCTGCTCGGCACACGCGAACCGGCCATCTACGGCAGCACAACGCTGGCGCAGATCGAGGCGCGGCTGCGCGACGTGGGGCGCGAGCTCAACGTCGACGTCGAGTGCCAGCAGCATAACGGGGAAGGCGCGCTGATCGACGCGATCCAGGCGCTCCGCGGAAAGACGGACGCGGCGATCATCAACGCCGGCGCGTACAGCCACACGAGCCTGGCGATTCGCGATGCGTTCGCGGCCGTGGAGATACCGTTCGTGGAAGTTCACCTAACGAACATCTACGCGCGCGAGCCCGAGCGTCGTCACTCGACGTTGGCGTCGGGCGCGCGTGCGGTACTCGTCGGCTTCGGCGCTGTGGGCTACGAGCTCGCCCTCCGCGGCCTCGCCGCGACGCTGCCGTCGCGTGTCTGATCGACGCGCCCAGCGCCTCGCCGCGCTCGTCGATTCGCTGAGCGTCGCCCATCTCGATGGGCTGCTCGTCACGAGTCTGCCGAGCATCCGCTACCTCACCGGGTTTTCGGGTACGAGCGCGCTGTTGTTCGTCAGCGCCCGCGACGTCCTGCTGATCACGGATTTCCGCTATCAGACCCAGGTGCGCACCGAGGTCGGCGATCTCGCGCGTGTCGCTGTCGAAGCACAAAGCCTGTGGTCGGGGCTATGGCAGTTTCTTGCGCACGCGCCGTACGTGGAGGTGGCCGGCTTCGAATCCGCGCACCTCATGCACCGCGATTTTCAGCGTCTGGTCGAAGCCGGCCCACGACCGCGCTGGCGCGCGACGACTGATCTCGTGGAGGCCCTGCGCGAACGCAAAGACGCTGACGAGGTCGAGCAGATTCGCGAGGCTGCCTCGATGGCGACGGGCGCACTCGAGAAGACGCTCCCGGCGATTCGTGTGGGCATGACGGAGCTCGAGGTTGCCGGCGTGCTCGAGAAGTGTCTTCGCGATGCAGGAAGCGAGGCGTTCCCGTTTCCGTCGATTGTCGCGTCGGGTGAGCGATCCGCGCTCCCGCACGCGCGATCATCTTCGCGGCGAATCGGCGACGGTGAGTTTCTCCTCATGGATTTTGGCGCCGCCTCGAACGGATACTGTGCCGATGTGACCCGTACAGTAGTCATTGGGAAAGCAACCGATGAGCAGCGTGCCGTCTACGCTGTGGTACGGCAGGCGAACGAGCTGGCTGCAGGCGAGGTCCGTGCTGGATTACGGGGGCGAGAGGCGGATGCGCTCGCGCGTGACTACATTGAGCGCTGTGGGTACGGTGAGGAGTTCGGCCACGGGCTCGGGCACGGGTTAGGGATCGAAGTGCACGAAGCTCCGCGGCTCGCACGGACTGCCGATGGAGTGCTGTCGTCTGGCGCGGTCGTAACGATCGAGCCGGGCATCTATCGGCCGGGCTGGGGAGGCGTTCGCATCGAGGATGACGTGCACCTCGCGGCGGATGGTCCCGAGCTCCTCACGCAGTTCACCCACGAGCTTCTGGAGCTCGCGTGAACCCGGAAGGGAGCCACTCGTCCATTAGGGATATGATCGACTTACGCTACGTCAAGAAGCTCATCGAGATGATGGATGGATCCTCTGTCGATTCGGTGGAGATCACCAGCGACAAGGGCATGAAGATCCGTATCTCGAAGACACCGCAGCAGCGCGGCACGGTGCAGATCCCAACGCCTGTGCCAATGCCCGCGCTTCTTCCGGCGGCCGTGCCGACGCAGTCCCGCACGACGCCGGCGGATGGCATGCCTTCGGTGTCGGAGAGCGAGGCGCCGCCGCGTGCGGAGGCGCCCAAGACGAAGCTGTTGGAAGTGAAATCGCCGATGGTCGGCACGTACTACGGAGCGCCGGAACCGGGCGCGAAGCCGTACGTCGCTGTGGGTTCCCGGATCGCCAAGGGACAGATCCTCTGCATCATCGAGGCGATGAAGATCATGAACGAGATCGAGTCGGAGTTCTCTGGCGTCGTCACGGAAGTCGCGGCTCAGGACGCGCACCCCGTCGAGTACGGGCAAGTGCTCTTCAGGATAGATCCCAATGGCTAATCCGGTCGTGCAGGACCAGGAAGCGGCAGCGCCACAACCGCGTGCCGCGTTTAACTTCAAGGCGATCCTGCAGCAGATGGTGCAGCTGAACGCCTCCGACCTTCACCTGAAGGTCGGGCGTCCACCAACGCTTCGCGTGAACGGAGACCTGTCGCCGCTTCCGTTGCCGGCGCTCCGCCCCGAGGACCTCACGGCCCTCGCGAAAGAGTTGATGACGCCGAAGCAGGTGAAGGAATTCAGCGAGTATCGTGAGGCGGACTTCGCGACCGGCGTCCCTGGCATCGGGCGCTTTCGCGTCAACGCCTATCAGCAGCGCGGGACCATCGCGTTCGCGCTCCGAACCATCCCGCACACCGCGAAGACGGTCGGTGAGTTGAACCTGCCGGCTGTCGTCGAGGAGATCTCGATGCGTCCGCGCGGGCTCGTGCTCGTCACGGGCATCACCGGTTCCGGCAAGTCGACGGCGTTGGCGTCGATGATCCAGCACGTCAACGAGCGCCGCTACGCGAACATCATCACGATCGAAGATCCGATCGAGTTCCTGCACCGCGACAACCGCTGCCACATCAATCAGCGCGAGGTCGGAACGGACACCGGCAGCTTCGCGCAGGCGTTGCGCCGCGTGCTGCGTCAGGATCCCGACGTCATTCTGCTCGGTGAGATTCGAGACCTCGATACGCTCGAGACGGCGCTCAAAGCCGCCGACACGGGCCACCTCGTGTTCTCCACGCTGCACACGACGGACGCGACGCAGACGATCAACCGCGTGCTGTCCTTCTACCCGCCTCACCAGCAGTCGGAAGTCCGCTTCGCGCTGTCGACGGCGCTGGCCGCGGTCATCTCGCTCCGACTGGTGCCGCGCGCCGACCGACCAGGCCGCGTGCCCGCAGCCGAAGTGCTGATCAACACTGCTGCGGTGCGCGAGCAGATTCGCGATCTCAACGCGACGCTCAACATTCCGGACCTGATCAAGGAAGGACAGTCGCAGTACGGGATGCAGAGCTTCGACCAGTCGCTCATGCAGTGGTACACGAAGGGGGTCATCTCGTACGAGAGCGCCCTGTTCTACGCCAGCAATCCGAGCGAGTTCGCCCTGCGCGTGCAAGGCGTGGCCGGGTCCAGCGACACGAGCTGGGACGGATTCCAGACCGGGACGGCGCCGTGAGTTGAACGCGCCCCGGCGCCGCTGCATGTTCTGGATCCACCTGATCACTGCGAACCGACTGCCGTCGAGCGTAAGTTTACCGCTCGCGGCGCACTCGGCCGCTTACCACCAGGCCGACGGCTCCGCTGCATGTTCAAGAAAATTCTGATCGCGAATCGGGGAGAGATCGCGCTCCGCGTCATCCGTGCCTGCCGCGAGCTCGGTATCGAGACCGTGGCCGTGTACTCGGAGGCTGACCGCGAGTCGCTCCATGTACGCTTCGCCGATGACGACGTGTGCATCGGCCCGCCGCCAGCGCGCGATTCCTATCTCAAGATCCCACGGCTGATCGCGGCGGCCGAAATCACAGGTGCCGACGCGATCCACCCCGGCTACGGCTTCCTGGCGGAGAATGCGGAATTCGCAGAAACGTGTCAGGCGTCGAACATCATGTTCATCGGCCCGACGGCCGAACAGATCCGCGTGATGGGCGACAAGGCATCGGCGCGCGCAGCGATGGCCGCCGTTGGCGTCCCGATCATTCCGGGCACACCCGGGCCCGTAGAGGACTCCGATGAAGCGCTGGGCTTTGCGCGCGAGATCGGGTTTCCCGTCATCATCAAGGCGGCGGCCGGAGGCGGCGGCAAGGGCATGCGCGTCGCGAAGGACGCAGACGACTTCGCGCGGTCGTTTCAGCTCGCCCGATCCGAAGCGCTATCGGCGTTCGGCAACGGCGACGTCTATGTCGAGAAGTACCTCTCGCGGCCGCGCCACGTGGAGTTCCAGATCCTCGGCGATCGGCACGGCAACGTGATTCACCTCGGTGAGCGCGACTGCTCCGTGCAACGACGCCACCAGAAGCTGATCGAGGAGGCGCCGAGTCCCGCGGTGACGCCGGATCTGCGACAGCGGATGGGCGATGCGGCAGTCCGCGGCGCGAAGGCAATCGACTACGTCGGAGCGGGAACGATCGAGATGCTGCTCGATGAGGATGGCTCGTTCTTCTTCATGGAGATGAACACGCGCATCCAGGTCGAGCATCCGGTGACCGAGATGCTGACGGGGATCGATCTCGTGAAGGAGCAGATTCGCGTAGCGGCCGGCGAGCCGTTGTCGGTACTCGAGCTGCCAGTACTCCGGGGCCATGTGATCGAGTGTCGCATCAATGCCGAAGATCCGAGCCGGAACTTCCAGCCGTCACCGGGCAAGATCGAAGCGTTCCATCCGCCCGGCGGCCCCGGCGTGCGTCTCGATACACACGTGTACGCGGGCTACACCGTGCCCCCGTATTACGACTCGCTGCTGGCAAAGCTCATCTGCCAGGGGCGCGATCGTGAAGAGGCCATCACGCGCATGCGCGTTGCGCTCGACAGCTTCATCATCGAGGGGGTCACCACCACCGCGCCGTTCCTCGGCCGCGTGATGGAGCATCCGAAGTTCCGCGCCGGGGATGTCGACACGAAGTTTCTCGAGCGCGAAAGTCAGCTCATGAAGGAGCCGACGTAGTGCGCGTCGATGTCATCTTCGGCGGCCACCAGATGACCGCCGCGGATATTCACGGACGCGTCGTGCTCGTCATAGATGTGCTTCGTGCCTCGACGACGGTCGCTGTTGCGCTGTCAAACGGCGCCAGAGCCGTTATTCCGTTCGAGAGCTCCGATGAGGTCATCAATCGCGCCAAGCAATTCGAGCGGTCGGACGTGCTGCTGGCGGGCGAGCGGAAGATGCGCGCGATCCCCGGGTTCGACCTCGGCAACTCACCGCTCGAATACACGCGCGAGACGGTCGAAGGGAAGACCGTGTTGCTCACGACGACGAACGGCACGGTGGCCCTCGTCGGTGTGCAGGGCGCGCGCGATGTCATCGTCGCGTCGTACGTGAACTATTCCGCCGTCGCCGCGATGATCCGCGCGGCTGCGCGCGGCGCGGCGGACGTCGCGATCGTGTGCGCGGGCCGCGACCGACAGTTCGCCCTCGAGGATGCTGCATGTGCTGGTCGATTCGCGCGGACCGTCAACCGCCGCCTCGCCAGCGTCCGTTTGAACGATGCCGCGCAGGCGTGCACATTGATCGACAAGCGTTACGGTGACGGACTGGATCGTCTATTCGAGGACTCGGAGCACGGCCGCGCACTCGCGGAAGCCGGTTTCTCGGCGGATCTCGCCGTGTGCGGTGAAGTGGATGCCCATCCGGTGATTCCGATCTACCAGGACCGCCAGATCACCAAGCTCGGACCAGACCGGGAGCGGTAAGTCCCGTGGGTAACACGTCGCTCAAGCGCGAGATCGCCGGGATCACGCTGCTGTTGTTTGCACTCTTTCTCGCCGGCGCTTTTCTCGTCCCGCCTGAGGCTGCGGTGTACTCGTGCACGTCGGCCCACGGAATCTTTGGGCCGGTGGGTGCGTGTTTGCGCAGTTGGTCGCGCGACCTGATCGGCATCCCCGCCGCGCTGCTCGTCCCGCTCATTCCCGCCGTCCATGCGCTGCGGCTGTTCGGCCGCATGGAGTCGGACACGGACCGATCGTGGCTCGTGTTTCTGATCGGCGTGGTCGTCATCCTGCCGGTCGCGTTAGGCCTGGCGCGCGCGGTTCCGCCAGGCGAGCTCGATGCGGCAGCGGGGCTGTGGGGCGGGTTCTTCTCGACGTACGCGGCCAAGGCGTTCGGGACGGTCGGTGCGTGGCTGATGCTGGCGTTGGCGGGAAGTGCACTGGCGGCGGCGACGCTGCGGTGGAACCCTATTCGAGCGATAGTGGGGCCTGCGCCTTCGGCATCGGGAGTAGGGAATCGGGAATCGGGAATCGGGGCTGCTGAGCCGGTTGCTGGCGCACCTGAAAAGGCGAAACGGCGCCGCGGGAAAAAAGGCGAGCTGCTCGGTGGGACGCCTGCCGACGTGGCGACCACGCTGGCGCCGACGCCCGAGGAGATGCCCGCGATCGATCCTACGCTCATGCGCGACAGTGAGCGTGATCGCGACGAGGCCGACGGCGACGTGGACATCCCGTTCCGTGACCGGAAGAAACGCGAAAAGAAAACCAAGGTGGACGTCGCGACGGAGCATGCAGAGCGCATCGCGGCCGAGATCGATGCGACCGCTGTCGCGATCGACATTGCCGGCGATGAGCTGCCGCCCACTGACATTCTCACGCCGCCGCCGCCGCGCAACGTGGAGATCGGCAAGCGCGAGCTGGACCTCATGGGCTCGAAGCTCATGGACGCGCTCCGCACGTTCCGCGTGGAAGGCGAGCTCGTAGGGCGCACGACCGGGCCCGTCGTCACGCAGTACGAGATCGAGCCGGCGCCGGGCGTGAAGGTGCGGCAGTTCGCGAACCTCGCCAACGATCTCGCGCTCGCGATGCGCGCGCCGAGCATTCGCGTCGTCGCGCCGATCCCTGGCCGTGGTGCGGTCGGCGTCGAGGTACCGAATCCGACGGCCGAGATGGTCGTGTTCCGTGAGCTGATCGAGTCGCGGGATTTCCAGAGCGCCCGCGCGGCACTGCCGATCGCGTTAGGCAAGGACCTCGAGGGCAAGCCGGTCGTCGCGGACCTCGCGAAGATGCCGCACCTGCTGATCGCTGGCGCCACGGGATCGGGCAAATCAGTGTGCGTCAACACGCTCATCACGAGCCTCGTCTACCGTCACACGCCGCGCACGCTGCGCTTCCTGATGGTTGACCCGAAGATGGTCGAGCTGTCGGTGTACAACGTTCTCCCGCATCTGCGCCACAAGGTGGTGACGGACAACCGCGACGCGGCGGCGACGCTCAAGTGGGCGGTGCTCGAGATGCAGGAGCGCTACGAACTGCTGGCGGCGAATGGCGCCCGCAACATCCAGGACTTCAACCGCAAGGTCACGGAGGGCGCGAAGCTGAAGGCGCCCAAGGATCAGGCTGCGGCGCTCGGCAACCCCGACTACGTCGGTGGGATCCTGCCGTACGTCGTCGTGATCATCGACGAGCTCGCCGACCTCATGATGACCGTGCAGGGCGAGGTGGAGACGCCGCTCGCGATGCTCGCGCAGAAGGCGCGCGCGATCGGCATTCACCTCATTCTCGCGACGCAGCGCCCGAGCGTGAACGTCATCACGGGTCTCATCAAGGCGAATTTCCCGAGCCGCATTGCGTTCCGCGTGGCGTCACAGGTCGACAGCCGCACGATCCTCGACGGGATGGGGGCAGAGTCGTTGTTAGGCAACGGTGACATGCTGTTCATCCCGCCGGGCAAGTCTGAGCCGTCGCGGCTGCAGGGTGCGTTCATCTCGAGCGAGGACACCGAGCGCCTCATGGGATGGTACGAGGCGAAGCGCGACGCGCGCCGGGCGGCGTTGGCCGCGCAGGGACTCGTCGTGGAGGAGCCGGTGTCGACAGAGCCGGACATTCTCGAGACGATCCGCGCTCGCGAGGCAGCCGACAAGCTAGGCGACGACGATGGCGAGATCGACGATGCGGATCGGGACAAGTTGTTCCGCGAAGCGGCGGAGGTCGTGATCCAGCATCAGCAAGGCTCGACGTCGCTGCTGCAGCGTCGGCTCGGCGTTGGCTACGGACGCGCGGCGCGGATCATCGATCAGCTGCACGCGGCGGGTATTCTCGGGCCGCCTAACGGGTCCAAGCCACGCGAGATTCTGAGCGGGCTCGAGGATCTCGACAGGATTTGCGGGCCACGCTGATCAGCGAGATCAGTCGGGTATCGAGGCGGCGCCGGCTCTACCGGTCGACCACAGTGGATCGAGAGACGACTGCGCGGTCCAGAAGGCGCGCGAGCGCCCCTGCCTGGCGGGGCTGACTGTAGCGCGCGATCTCACTCCTATCGCCCGTATAGGCGAGCGGCAGCCCGCGTTCCCACGTCCGCAACCATGCTTCGAGCACCGCCGCGATGCCTTCTACCGAGTCTGCGGTGACGCCGGCGCGCGTGCGCTCCAGCAGCGCATCACCCCAGCCACCGGGGTCGCTGGGCAAGGCAAGAATCGGCCTGCCGGCGTTCAGATACTCGAACGTCTTCGCGGGAAAGCTGAGGGTGCCCTCGGCCGCCGTTGGCGCGGTGCAGTTGAACAGCACGAGACCGTCCGCGCGACGTTGCAGGCGCAGGGCATCCGCGGGCGGCAGACGGTCGATGAACACGCATGCGCGGGCCGCGTCAGGGAACCGGCTAAGGCTCTCCTCGAGGGAGCGATCGCAGC
>Ga0207691_10005661_pt1 | contig 12082 bp, 13 predicted proteins | sample KBSM13metaG_FD_184327 | JGI IMG/M metagenome (GOLD analysis project Ga0207691, IMG submission 184327) | Miscanthus rhizosphere microbial communities from Kellogg Biological Station, Michigan, USA - KBS M1-3 metaG (SPAdes) (version 2) | ecosystem: Host-associated > Plants > Roots > Rhizosphere >...
GCCACCCGATCGACCTGCGCGTCCGACAGCACGGGAAAGAGGTGCTCGCCGTTGGCAGTGAAAGACAGCATTGGAACTTGGGTCGTAGCGGGCATCGGGCCTCCGGAGTCGAGGACCAATCTATCTCCGCTGAACTGCAGTAGTGAATACCAGTAGGGTCAGTACCGTGTACTCGAGTACCAAGTACTCGAGGATGAAGTACTGCCCTACTGGAAGTCCATACTGATTTTAGTCGTCCTCCCATGGCCGACGGTCGGCCTTTTCTTCGAGGTGGCGAGCGCGGTCAAACTGGCGATCCATGGCGCGCTGCGCGGCCGTGTTCTCCCAGATTGCCCGGATGAGCCGAGTCCGAGTTCGCAGGCGCGAGCCGGCGCGGTCTCGGAACACGACCCACTTGGGTACCCAGCGACGATCGAGCACCGATTCGACGTATCGGGCGGTCTCGCTCGTGACGTACGCGTATCCGAACTCGCCAACAACGACGTAGAAGTCGCCGTACAGCTCTTCCGGCTCCTTCTCGAGGAAGTTGGTGATTCGATTCATTTCGTTTTGGTATTGAAAGTGTCTGAACTGCAGTATAGAACTCCAGTAGGGTCAGTACCGTGTACTCCAGTACTGAGTATGGAGTATGGGTGCCATTGATCTCGTGGCGCACGTACATCGGTGCGCCCCAGTTCTGCCATCGCGCGACCTGCGACAAAGCGAAATACGCCACGTGAACTGGGGCGAGCCGACCGCTCGCATTGCGAGGAGCACTGGCACCCATACTTCGTACTTTGTACTAGCATACGAAGTACTGCCCTACTGGAAGTCCATACTGCTCTTGATGAAGCTCGAGATGACGAGTGGAACCGTGGTATCAAAGCCGACCACGTCCAGCATGCCAGCGTCGTTCGGATCGGCGATCGAAAATCCATTCGACGTCATCGCGACGACCACCAGCTTCGCCGCGATGCCCATTCGCTCCCGGTAGTCGCGGAGCGCCTGAGACGGATGGATGTTGCCGGCCCACGTCTCGTTGTCCGTGAACACGATGAAGACGTCCACCTCCCAACGGTGCCTCAGCGCCTCGACCATCGGCAGGGCGCAGTCGGTTCCACCGAAGTTCAACTTCTCGATGGAAGACACGACGTCGTCCAACCGCTGGCGCGGCGAGATGGATAGCGGCGACAGTCCGCTCCCAAAGCCCGGCCACATCGACCGGTAGCCACCGTTGGTGAACGCCACGAACCGATGGTCTGGCTCGACCGCAGCCGTCACGAGCGCCATTGCAGCCGACGCTTCACGGCACGACAGGTACGGCATACCGTGCACGGGAGAGACCATCGAGCCCGAGACATCGAGTGCAAGCATGATGCGCTTGCCCGTCGACGGCGCGTTCTCGAACGACAGGTAGAAGGCGCCATCCAGCGCGTCCACCACGTGCGACACCGGAGTCCACGTGCCGGAGCCGCGCATGCCGTGACCCTGCGCGTACGTCTTCATCGCCGCAAGCAATGCGAGCGGATGCACTCGGCCGCGACGCAACTGCACGCCGCTGCCCAGCCGCGAGGATACCGTTCGCACCGCATCCGAGCCCGGCACGAGCAGACCAACCTTGCTCATGACGCCGAGGTTGCGCACGAGCGCAGAGATAGGCATCCGATCGAGCAGTGCATCCCAGGTTTCGGGATGCGACAGCAGTTGGGTTGGCACCATCTCTCGTGTGAGATTGTAGACACGAATCACACGCGCGGCTTCCTTCGGCGACATCTCGCGAATGGCGTGCACTGCCTCCACTCGCGTGCCGACGTCCGAACGCAATGCGCTCTCTCCCGCTACGGACTCCCACCCGCGAGTCGCATAGCGAAAGAGCACGTCGTGCTCGGCCGACGGTGCCTTCGGATGCGCCAGCCGCAGCGCATCGCGATGGGACCAGCCGTCACGCGCCTGGTACTTGAGGAGCTGGTACGCGAGCTCCGACGGTGACTTCGCCGTGTACCAACGTGCGATGGCGGTTCGAATACCACGTCCCCAACCACGGAATGCGCGCACGAACTGCAGCCAGTGAAAGAGATGCGTTCCCGTCCGCGCCACCTTCGGCAGCGCTTCGAGTGCCGCGGCACGCGTGGCGTCGTCGTCCGAACCCGCAGCCATCGCGAGCACGAACAGCGCCGCGTCGTTCTTCGGCGCACGACCGCTCGTGCTGATCTCCACCACGCGCTGGACGACGCGCGGGCCATCCTTGGCGAGTAGCGCCGTGACGGCCTTCGCGTTCTCCTGCGTCAACGGCCGCTCGCGGATGTAGAACGTTCCACCCTCGGAGCCGAGGATGAGGAAGCGGTCGAGACGGAACCAGTCGTCGACGAGCCAGGTGTAACCGTTGGCGGAGTTGGGACGCTGGTTGGAGTTGGGAATGGGCTCGCGCTGCGGCGTGACGAGACGCCGGAGGCGCGATGCAACATGCTGCGTGAAGTCGAACATGCTCGGCCTCCTGTGAGTCGAGTGTGAGTGAGTGGTTCTCCTTGCGGTCCTGCGCCGGATGAATTGGTGCAACTCGGCCCTGGCCTCGACGGCCAGGTTTCGTTTCACCGAAAGAATCGATAACCGAAGTGCGGCGACCCGATCGCAGGGCGCAAAGAGTGGGAACCCCGAGCCGGCGGGAGTTCAACCCGCATCTCGATGTCGTGTGTCCGCACGGTCCCGCCTTCGTCAGGCCATGGGAGGTCGTGCGGCGGCACCGCGCTCTGATGACGTTGAGCTACGGTTCCCGGTCGCGCGCGGCAAAAGCCCATACGCGCAGTAGTTGTGATCCGTCGACGGCACGGCGGGCAGCGGATACTCGAATGGTGGGAGTCGCGTTCCTTCCACCCGAGCATCATGCCGCGCCGGCCGGCGACGGATCATGTTGATGTTGTGTCAGTTCCAGATGATCACTTGTCAAACAGCGGATACATGCAAAACGCCCCACCTGGCAGTTGGCGCAGGCGGGGCGTGTGATTCCGCTCCGTGATCCGGGACTGTGGTCACACTCTAGGGAGTGCGTCCTCCATTCGCGGATCCTGCACCAGTGCTTCGCTTCGGCTGTCCATAGTCGGACCTGCCGGACATGCTTTCGACATCGACGGCGACGTTCGCTCGTGCGCACGCATCGCCGATGATGGCGCCGAGTGGTGCGCTCCAAAGCCCGACGTGCCGGCGCGTGCCGAACTGTCGTGGGCGAAGGAATCGAGGAGAGGTGAGAGCCGTCATGAGGTCGAGTTTATTCCTGAGGTTGAGGATGATGTGCTGTAAACGACAAATCGCGCCGCCGAAGGTCTGCCCGGAGCGAACTGCGCTGCGGGGGTTGGTTGTCTGTCTGCGCATGAAATGGGCGAGACATTCAACTCGTGACGATCGGGACGCGACTCCCAGAGGGAAGCATTGTAAAATCGAAACGAAGTACTGTCAACCCTCGTTTTCGGATTTCTTTTCTTCGGCCCAACTGTCGGTGATCGCCTTCTCCTTTGGCAAACTCACGATTGCACCGTTCACCGTAAACCGGATGGACGGGCTATGATGGTATCCGGCCGGAAGAAACTTTTGTGTCTTCAACGAAAAGACGCGACCTGATCGCGTGATCTCGTACAACTCTTCGTAGCCGGCGAGTGGAACGCGCGGCTCGACTGCCTTGCTCTTCGGTGCAGCAATGGCGTTGGCGCGCTCGTCTCTGCGGCGTTTGGCGGCGTGCTTGTGGCGGTCGTCTCTGTGGCCCATGGACTGGTTCGTTGCGAGAAGGGTGCCGGAACGGCGGAAGATCAACTGACTCGACGCGGATGGGCACGGATAAAGTGCCGCGGATTTTCGCGGATACTGCTACGCCACCGACACCAATAACCGCTCCGGCTAGGACGAAAGATTCAATTCTTTTTTAGGCTTCGGGGACAGAATGGTGCGGCCGACGCCGGCCCGAGGTTGTATCCGCGTAGATCCGCGATGTTTCCGCGTTCATCCGCGTCCACTCAGTTGATCTTCCGTCGTAGACGCCTACATCGGCCCCATCATCTTCATCCCGTTCCGCGACGGCCGCACGCGCAACAACAGTGTCGCGCCAAGCGGAGTGCGTGAGCCATAGAACGACGACAGCGTCGACGGCACGACATTCATCGTCCCCATCATGCCGACACCGAGAGTCCCCGCACCGAAGCGAGTGACCTCCCTGATGTAACCGAGCGACATGGCGCCGATGTTGAAATGCGCGTCGTCGCCGATGGACGTCGGGAGCACGAGATCCTCCGCCGACTTCTGCACCACCTCCGCGCGACCGAACACCAGGTTGCGCGCGTCCAGCACCGCCTCGGATTCCACGAGGAGGCTTTGCGAGATGCCATGACCGGCGTGCGTGTTCGCACCATAGATCGCGGACGTCGACCACTGGCCCTCGGTACCAAGCGTCGTACCATGCAGGGCCGACGCAGATACTCGGCGCATCGACTCCGTCGGGTTCAATGCCTCGGGACTCGCGAGGTAGCCGTACCCTGCGGTGAGACTCCACTGCTCTGCCGGATTCCACGTCAGTCGTCCAGAGTACGAGTCGAGCCGCAGTGGATCGATGTCGAAACGGTGCTGATCCGGCTCACGTGAGTTGAAGAGCGAGCCTTCGAGCTTGAGCGAGTGCGTGAAGATTCCCGCGCTCAACACGCCGAACGAAATGTGCGTCGCGTCCTGCCAGTGGTGACTGATCGGTGCCGTCGGATTGTCCATGGCCGACGGACGATGCATGAACGCCACCGGACCGAGTGCCGGCTCGCCCGAGGGTGCAGCGTAGAGCATGACGCCGAACGTCTTCGTCACAGGAACTTCGTAGAGCGCACTCAGCTCCATGAAGAAGTCGTGCGGATGTTGTCGATCACGTATCGGCACACCATCATAGGCCTCACCGGATTGCAGCAGCAGCGGATACCCGCGCGACGTCGCCGTCACTCCATCGAGGCTCAACATGGTGCGCGCCTGGAAGCGTCCGCCGGCAAGCGGATGGCTGGCCATCAGCATCATCCAGTTCAACGAGCCGACTTGTCCATCGCCGCGAGGGCCGCCCTGCTTCTGGTAGTAGCCGAAGGCGAAGCCGTGGCCCGTGACGTCCCAGCTGCCGGGCGCTGCGAAATGCACAGAGGGAATTGGCGCGGCGTCAGGAACCCACGTCGTCCCGGAGCCCATTCGATCCATGGTGACGCCCAGAGGATCGGGCGTCGCCATCATCATCATTCCAGGGTGCTGCGCGGCGAGGCCGGCGGGGCCGAATATGCCGAGCAGTGCGATCAGGATCGCGCTCGAAAGTCGTGCTCGAAGGGCGTACTCGAAGGGCGTAGTAGAAAACACAGTACTCTCTCGACGTTGGAAGCTCGGCGCAGCGCTCATGTGCGCACGCCGATCGCGTCCGCGCACGGCGCGGAGCGAATCACGAACACCAGTTATGGGTGGTCGGAGCTACGCCTTCGGAGGGGGCGGTTCTGGCGCGGTCTGGAACGACAGCAGCGCGACCTGTTCGACCGTGGGGATGTCGGTGGTCGGCGAGATCGCGGCAACGACGCGCGTCGCGGCGGCAATCGAGATGCTGACGGTGCAGCCCGACATCGCCTCGCAGCACCGCTGCGGCGTCTGCTGTTCTGAGCTGTGATGGGGGTCAGCCGCCTGACTGCTGCCCATCGACATGTCGCCCATTTCCATGGCGTCCATGGAATGCTCCGCCGCCGGAGCGGCCGAGTTTTCCGGCGCGCACGGCAACTGCCCCACCAGGGTGAGGTGCAGCATGGCGAGGCCAGAGACGAGAGCGAGGAGGCGGTGCATCAACGATAAAACTAACTAGTGAGCCTGCCACCGGTGGAGAGGAATTCCGCGAACTCGTTGGGCAGCGTGCTGGCCAGGATCGCGCTCGCTGCGGCGTCGACGTCGTACTCGACCCGAAGGAATTCGACGTTCACCCCCTGCTGCGATACTTCGAGCAGCACGTAGCCAGCGCGCGGATCGCCATCCTTCGGACGTCCGACGCTTCCCGTGTTCACGAAATGGATGCCATCCACCACACGGTGCCACGGTATGTGCGTGTGGCCGAAGCAGACGACATCGCCCTCACGTGCACCAAGCTGCTCGGCCATTCCCGCAAGAAATTCGTCGCTGCGTTCCTTTGTGACGTACACGGTGTTGAGCGCGTGATTGCCATGCACGAGGCGCACGGTAGGACCAGCTGCATGCCCGCCGAATGGACGGATGTCGATGCGAAATGGCAGGCTGCCGAGAAAGCGCTTCGATGCGTCGGAGGTGTGGGCGAGCGTCCAGGCGTAACTGTCGTGCGAGAGCGCTTCCTGCCGAGCGTCCTCGTAGCGACAACCACAATGCTTGTAGTGCGTCGCGACGGTCGAGTCGTAGTTGCCAGCGACGCCCGGAATCGCCGCATCGCGAATCATCGCGACGACTTCGTTCGGCCACGGTGCGTAGCCGACGAGATCGCCGAGATGATAGATGCCCGTCAACTCACCACGCGTGCGGATGTCGTCCAGCACCGCTTCCAACGCCGGCAGGTTCGCGTGGATATCCGAGATGAGTGCGTAGCGAGTCGACATCAAGCGCAGTCGGTCGAACACTCGCGAACCATCACCGTCGCACTCGCGGGGCACGCGCTCTGGAACTCGACAGTCGCGCGGACGTCCTCGGGCACTGAATCGCGCGTCGTCTCGTGAAAGCCAAAGCTGGGGAAATAGCGCTCAGCGGTCGTCGTCAGCAGATACATCGCCTTCGCGCCCCGCGCTTCCGCCTCGGCGATCGTTCGCGACACGAGGGCACGACCAAGCCCGCGCTTTCGCCAGGCAGGTGCAACGGCGACGGATCGCAGCAACGCATGCTCGCCAGTTGCACCGCAGGCTTCGATTCCAGCGACGCCCACGATATCGCCCGCATCTTCAGCAACGACGAAGCATGGCAGTGCCTCGTGCACGCCGTCGAGCGGAAGTCCCGCCGCGGTCAGCAGCGCTTCGACTCCGGCTTCATCCGATGGTGCGGCGAGTCGCAACGTGGCGCCCGCCAAGTCAGTTGAGCTCATCTTCGTTCTCCGTGCAAAGAGCAGGTCCCTCGGTAGCGCTTTGCGCTCCTGTCGGGACGACACTGGTTAATCGCAGCAACCAGGCGCGCAACACGCCGCCGGAGTCGCGGCGAGCTTCATTCCGGGTTTCGTCGCGCGGATGAATGCGCCCATGAATTTGCCGTCGATGTCGATCGCGAACTGCCTTGCGTCGAGACCCGTGTTGGTGAGGAAAGCTTCAGCGTCTTCCGCGCGATAGATGCGCGTCGGCTCGATGCTCGGATTCTCGAAGCCGACGTCGCGCAACATGCCGAGAAACTCCTGCTCCTCGAGCGCGCCCGCCACGCAGCCGACCCATAGTTCCATGCTCTGCTTCACGGCCTCTGGGACATCGCCGCGTACGACGACGTCGGACACGGCGAAGCGACCACCCGGTTTGAGCACGCGGAACGCTTCGGCGAGCACCTTTCGCTTGTCGCCCGAGAGGTTGATGACGCAATTGGAGATGATGACGTCGACCGTCCGGGAGGGCAACGGAATGCTCTCGATGTGTCCGCGGAGGAACTCGACGTTCGTCGCGCCAGCGCGCGCCTTGTTCTCATTCGCGAGATCGAGCATGTCGTCGGTCATGTCGAGGCCGTAGGCCTTCCCCGTTGGCCCGACGCGTTTGGCCGACAGCAGAACGTCGATACCGCCACCAGAGCCGAGGTCGAGTACGGTTTCGCCTTCGCGGAGGTCAGCGAGGGCGGTAGGGTTGCCGCAGCCAAGCGACGCGAGGAGCGCCTCAGCCGGAATGCCGGCGGCTTGCCCTTCGTCGTAGAGGTTGGCGGTGATGGGATCCCAGCTCTCCGTGGTGGCGCCGCAGCAGCCGCTGGATCCGGTGGCCGGTCCGCAGCAGGACGCCGCCTGGCCGTCCGTCACGCGTCGTGCGGCCTCGCCGTATCGGGCCTGCACGGTTTCGCGAAGTGCGTCCAGGTCTGTGGTGTTGGGCATCGTGGTCTCTTCACCAAGAAAAGTTGATGTGTTGGAGATAGAGGGGCCGACTGCAAGTGCCACTGCCTGACGCGGATGAACGCGGAAAATGGACTGCCACGGATTTTCGCGGAGACTGCGGAACGATTGACCAAACGCAGCCCTCACATCGCTTGCTTTTCTGTAGTCTCCGCGGCCGTCCGCTTCAATCCGCGGTTATCCGCGCGCGCTGTTCAGTTGATCTTCTGTCGTTTCCGTTCTTCGATCAGCAGCAATTCACCTTCAACGACCGCGACGCCTTCGGACGCAACGACGACAGCAGCTCCTCCGCTTCGAGAAACGCGTCGCGCGTCAGGGTGTAGTACGACCAGCGGCCATCGCGGCGATCCGTCACCAGGCCAGCGTCCTTGAGCACCTTGAGGTGGTAGGACAACCGCGACTGGCCGGTGCCGAGTGCGTCGGTCAAGTCGCAGACGCATTTCTCGCCGTCGAGCAGCCGCGCGACGATCTCCACGCGCGCCTCGTCGGCGAGGGCGTTGCAGAGCTGCGCGATGCGGGGGACGTCGAGGGTCGAAGTAGGCACGCCAGCATCATAGCAATTTTTTTTGATGCGTCAAGGCCCGAAAACCGCCGCGTCAGCCATCGCGTGGACCAGTTCTCGCCGGGAACCGATCCCGCCCCCGATCGATTTCTCACCGCGCGCCATTTGCCGGAGAACGCCAATGAGCCAGCCGTCGAACGACAACGAGATCACACGGGTTACACAGGAGATCGCTACACGGCTGCGAGCGCGCGGCATCGGCGTCAGCGATGCCGACTCACCGGAAGACGTCGTGCGAATCCTCGAAGCGCTCGAGCGATTCGAGCAAGCCGTCGAAGCGGCCGGTGGCGACCTCATGATGGACGAGCCGCCGGGCAACGAGCGCGGCGAGCCAGACGACCCGCACTTCCTGCTCCCCAAGCGCAGGGACGACGAATCCGCCACGGCCTATATCCAGCGGCTCTCATTCACCGCCGCAGGGCTGAGAAAACACAAGCCACATTCATGATTCTGAGATGACGAAGTTGGAGTTGATGTCCGATACGCTGCACGAAGTCGTTCCGTCCACCGGCGCGAGCGACGCACACCAGAACGACGCACACCTGCTCGACGCGTATTCCACGGCCGTCATCGGCGCAGTGGAGCGCGTCGGGCCTGCCGTGGCGCATCTCGAGGTCTGGGCGCCGATGACCGCGGCACAGCGCCGCCAGCGGCGTCGCGGTCCGCATGACGATGGAGACGAATCGTCGGGAAGTGGATCGGCGTTCGTCTTCACGCCTGACGGTTTTCTGCTCACGAACAGCCATGTCGTGGAACGCGCGACACGCGTTCGCGCCACGTTCTCCGACGGCGCGAGCTACAACGCGGAGATCGTCGGTTGCGATCCGGATACCGATCTCGCCGTGCTGCGCGTCAACGCACCGTCACTCGTGGCGGCGAAGCTCGGCGACTCCACTCGCTTGCGTCCCGGCCAGGTGGTCATCGCCATCGGCAATCCGCTGGGCTACGCGTCGACCGTGACGTCGGGGGTCGTCAGCGCACTCGGTCGCACGATGCGCGCGCAATCCGGACGTGTCATCGACGCAGTGATCCAGACCGACGCGGCGCTCAATCCCGGCAACTCGGGCGGACCGCTCGTCGACTCGCGCGGCGAGGTCGTCGGCATCAACACCGCGATCATCAGCGGTGCGCAAGGTATCTGCTTCGCGGTGCCGGTGAGCACGGCGCAACTCGTCATTCCACAGCTCATTCGCGAGGGACGTGTGCGCCGCGCGTCCATCGGCGTGGCAGGACAGTCGATCCAACTCTCGCGTCGCCGAGTGCAGCTCAATCACTTGGTGGCAGCAGGCGCAGTGCTCGTGACGGACGTCGTCTCGCGCAGCCCGGCCGAATTCGCTGGCGTCCGCCGGCGCGACCTCATTATCGGCTTCGCGGGCTCGGTGGTCGCAAGCATCGACGATCTGCAACGGTTGCTCACGACGGAGCGTATCGATCGCGCGACGAGCATCACCGTGTTGCGCGATGGCGTGCAGATGCAACTTGCGATCATCCCCTCGGAGGACGGCTCTCGGCGCGACCAATAGCTGGCAAGCAGTAGCAACACGCAGTCGTCGCAGTCTTACTCCCACTCTCGGAAAGTCGAACCATGCCTGACAAGAAGATCATCGCCGTCGTCGGAGCCACCGGTGCCCAGGGTGGCGGACTGGTACACGCCATTCTCGCCGACAAGAACAGCGAGTTCACCGTACGAGCCATCACGCGCGATGTGAACTCGGACAAGGCCAAGGCGCTCGCCGCGGCGGGTGCAGAAGTCGTCGGCGCTGATGTGGGAGATATCGACAGCATCACGAAGGCATTCGAGGGGGCGTATGGCGCGTACTGCGTCACGTTCTTCTGGAATCATTACTCGCCAGAGACGGAGCTCGTGACCGCAACGAATCTCGCCACAGCGGCCAAGGCCGCGGGGCTGAAGCACGTCATCTGGTCCACGCTCGAGGACACTCGGAATTGGGTGCCGCTCTCCGACGATCGCATGCCCACGCTGCAGGGCAAGTACAAGGTGCCGCACTTCGACGCCAAGGGTGAAGCCGATCACATCTTCACCGATCTCGGCGTGCCGACGACGTTTCTCTACGCGTCGTTCTACTGGGACAACTTCATCTACTTCGGGATGGGTCCGAAGAAGGGAGCCGACGGCAAGCTCGTCCTCACCCTGCCGATCGGCGATGCGAAGATGGCGGGCGTCGCCTCCGAGGACATCGGCAAGGTGGCGTACGGGATCTTCAAGCAGGGCACTTCGATGGTAGGCAAGAAGATCGGCGTCGCAGGCGAGTTGCTCGACGGCAAGGAGATGGCTGCCTCGATGTCGAAGGCGATCGGTCAGCCCGTGACGTTCAACAAGGTCACTCCCGCCGTTTTCCGCTCATTTGGATTTCCCGGCGCCGATGATCTCGGGAACATGTTCCAGTTCTACGACGAGTTCGAGAAGGTGTGCAACGACATGCGCGACGTCTCGCGCGCGAAGGAGTGCGCGCCTGACATCCAGTCGTTCGACACCTGGCTGGCGAAGAACGCCGAGAAGCTGCCGCTGGAATAGCGCGCATCCCTCAAATGAAGAACGCCCGCTTCGTCACCGACGAGGCGGGCGTTTCGCTGAGAGCAGGTCCCTCGATCGCTTCGCTCCTGTCGGGACGACAGACTTGCTGTCAGACCTGATCTTCGACGGCGCTTTCTGTTCCTTCTCAGGTATCGGCTGGGTAGAGGTATGCTCGCAGGACGCGAGCAACCCGAACAATGCCATCAGTCCTACTCGACCCGGACGCGTCCACATACGCGAAATACGCGCACGCTCCGGTGGTTCGTCCATGGGCCCAACGGCCAACACTCGTGCGTTCATACTGAACCCACGACAGCCGTGTTAGCTTGAGGCACACATTTCTCGACGACTTGATGCGATTCTTTCGCCGTTCCGCGATGCTCGTTTTCGTGACGTGCTTCGCGGCCAGACTGTTGCCCGCGCAGGAGCGCAGCGCCGCCACGTCTGACGTCTTTCGCCGCTTCGCCGACCACATCGTGAAGATCCAGGTCATCGAAACCGGATCCGGCGCCAAGGCGAGCATCGGCTCTGGTTTCTTCGTCACACCGGCGGGCCACGTCGTCACCAACTATCACGTCATCTCGAGTCTCATCAACTCGCCCAAGCGGTATCGCGCCGAGTTGATCGATACGAGTGGAACGGCGCGCCCGGTCACGATCCTCGCCATCGACGTCGTGCACGACCTGGCGATACTCGGCTCCACGCTCGCCGGACGTCCTTTCTTCGCCCTCGGCACCGCGACTATCGCGCAGGGGAACCGGCTCTTTTCACTCGGACATCCTCGCGACCTCGGGCTCAGCATCGTGGAGGGGACATACAACGGACTTCTCCTCCACACGCTTTATCCGCGCATCCATCTCACGGCGTCGCTGAATCCGGGAATGAGTGGTGGTCCCACGATCGATGAGGAGGGGCACGTCATCGGCGTGAACGTCTCTAC
>Ga0207691_10005662_pt1 | contig 12079 bp, 12 predicted proteins | sample KBSM13metaG_FD_184327 | JGI IMG/M metagenome (GOLD analysis project Ga0207691, IMG submission 184327) | Miscanthus rhizosphere microbial communities from Kellogg Biological Station, Michigan, USA - KBS M1-3 metaG (SPAdes) (version 2) | ecosystem: Host-associated > Plants > Roots > Rhizosphere >...
TTCATCACGGCGGGTGGCGTCGTTGTCGTCGACACCAAGAATCCGGGCTGGGGTCAGCCGCTGCTCGACAAGATCAAGAGCGTCACCGACAAGCCGGTGACGATGATCATCAACACGCACACGCACGGCGACCACGTGAGCGGCAACGTCGAGTTTCCGACAACCGTCGAGGTCGTGACGCATGAGAACACCGCCAAGAACATGGAAGCGATGCGCCCTGCCACCGGCATCACGCCGGCGCCTGGAGCGCCCGTGAACATCTTCAAGGAGAACGGTGGGCGCGGCATGCCGAAGCGGACGTTCAAGGACAAGATGACCATCGGCAAGGGTGCTGACCAGATCGAATTGCACTACTTCGGCCGTGGACACACCAACGGCGACGCGTTCGTGGTCTTCCCCGCTCTACGCGTCATGCACGCTGGCGATATCTTCTCTGGCAAGAACATTCCGCTGCTCGACGCCAACAACGGCGGCAGCGGCGTCGAAATCGGCAAGACGCTCGCGAAAGCAGCCGACAGCGTGAAGAACATCGATCAGATCATCACCGGCCACAGCACGGTGATGACGGTAGCCGACCTGAAGGAGTACGCAGCGTTCAATAACGAGTTCGCCGCGGCGGTTCAGGCTGCCAAGAAAGCAGGCAAGACCCCCGACGAGGTCGCGAGCACCTGGAAGATTCCCGCGAAGTACACCGGGTACGCGGAGCCAGCGGCGCCGCGATTGAGAGCGAACGTCCAAATCGTCTGGGACGAGACCAAGTAACAGGTGCGCCGCGACATGCGCGGACCACTGGTGGTTGCCGTCGCAATGATCCTGGGCAGTGTCGTCGCCCAGGGTCATCACTCCATATCCGCGGTATACGACCGCGCCCGCCCCGTTACCCTCGACGGTGTTCTCGTCGAGTTCGCGATGGTTCAACCGCATCCTTTCGTTGTCGTTGACGTCAAGAATGGACGCGAGACGGCCCGATGGCGCGGCGAGTTGGACAACCGCTGGGAACTCGAGGCAATCGGCATGAACGCCGGATCGCTGAAGCCAGGCGATCGCCTGGTTCTCAACGGCCAGAGCGGACGTAACCAGCCGCACTCCTTGTATGTGATGCGTCTCGATCGACCTGCAGATGGTTTCTGGTACGAACAGGTGGGGATGAGTCCGAAGATTGGATTCAGGTAGGGGCAGCATTCATCGCCACTTACAATGATCCGGCGTGCGGATCTCGACATGTCCTCTCTGTGAAGCGGCATGCGGCATCCTGGTCGATCTCGACGGCGAACGAATCCGCTCGATCCGCGGTGACGCCGACGATTCTTTCAGCCGCGGGTACATCTGTCCCAAAGCGGCGGCCATCGCGGACATCCACAACGATCCCGATCGCGTTCGCACGCCACTCATCCGCGAGGGCACGCGCTGGCGTGAGGCATCCTGGGACGACGCGCTCGACCGCGCCGCCGAGGGTCTTGCTCACGTGCGACGGCAGCATGGCCGCGACGCCGTAGCTATCTATTACGGCAATCCCGTCGCGCACAGCCTCGGCCTGATCACTCACGCGCTGACGTTTGCGCGTGCGCTGCGGACGAGGAATGTCTATTCGGCCAGTTCAGCCGATCAGATTCCGCAGATGCTCGTCGCCCTTCGCATGTTCGGCCACCAGGCGCTCATCCCGGTCCCGGATCTCGACCGCACAAACTTCCTCCTCATCTTCGGCGCCAACCCGATCGTGTCGAATGGCAGCCTGATGACGGCTCCGGACATGAGGCGTCGTCTTCGCGCGATCCGCGATCGCGGGGGACGCGTGGTTGTCGTCGATCCGCGGCGGACCGAGACAGCCGAGGCGGCCGACGAGCATGTCCCGATTCGGCCGGGAACCGACGCGCTCCTGCTCGCCGCGATGCTGCATGTGGTGTTTGCGGAGCGAACGGTCGACACCGGTCGTCTCGAAGGTCGCATCAAGAACCTCGACGCGCTGGCATCGCTGGTGCGGGAACTCTCGCCAGAACTGGTTGCCCCTCGAACCGGTGTCAGCGCGGAGACGACGCGCCGCCTTGCGGCGGAGTTCGCCCGGACCGAACGCGCGGCTTGTTACGGCCGGGTCGGGTTGTGCACGCAGCGTCACGGCACGCTTGCGTCGTGGCTGGTGCAGGCGCTCAATCTCGTCACTCGCCATGTCGACGAGGTGGGCGGCATGATGTTTACGACGCCGGCATTCGATGTCGTCTCGATTTTGTCGAGGATGGGACTGCGCGGTACCTCCGATCGATGGCGAAGCCGCGTGCGCCATCTACCTGAATTCGGCGGCGAGCTCCCGGTCGCGACCCTGGCAGATGAAATCGAAACGCCTGGCGCCGGGCGCATTCGAGGACTGATCACAATCGCTGGCAACCCAGTACTGTCGGCGCCCAACGGAGGACGCCTCGACCGCGCGCTCGCGTCGCTCGAACACGTGGTTGCCGTGGATCTCTATCTCAACGAGACAACGCGCCACGCGCACGTGCTGCTGCCGCCCGCGCCGCCACTGTCACGCGGGCACTACGACCTTGCGCTCTACGCATTCGCCGTCCGCAACGTGGCGAAGTACTCGGAGCCCGTCGTCGAGCGCCAGTCATCCGAGCGGCACGATTGGGAGATTGTGGCCGACCTGAGCGCGCGGATGTTCGCACCCAGGGTGCTACGCTGGCTGGCGACCCGAGCGTTGCGTGCAGTGCACCCGGAGCGACTCCTGGATGCCGGGTTGCGCTTCGGGCCTCATCGCCTCACGCTCGCACAGCTGCGCAGGAGTCCTCATGGCGTCGATCTCGGGCCACTCGAACCTGGCCGGCTGGTACGGTCGATCGGAACCGCCGACGGCAAGATCGACATCGCACCGGCGGATTTCACACGCGAGGCGCGCGACCGGCTGCTCGTCGACGTGAAGGCAGAGACCAACGGTGACCTCCTGTTGATCGGACGACGGCAGCTGCGCAGCAACAACTCCTGGATGCACAACTCTCATCGGCTCGTGAAGGGGAAGCCGCGATGCACGCTGCTGATCCATCCACATGACGCGACCGGGCGCGGGCTCGCCGACGGAGACGTTGTCCGTCTCGAATCGAAGGCCGCCGCAGTCACGGTCGCCATCGAAGTCACGGACACAATGCTTCCGGGTGTCGTCAGCCTCCCGCACGGGTGGGGTCACACTCGCGCAGGGACGCAGTTGACCGTGGCGCATCACCATCCAGGAACGAGCATGAACGACGTGACGAGCGAATTCGACATCGACACGTTGAGCGGCACGGCGGCATTCAATGGGGTCGCAGTCAGCGTGACACGGGCGTGAATTTCGATCGGGGCGCCTCTACTTCAAAAGGGCGTCGACGGTGCTCTGGGCAACCGGGTGATAGCCGTCTCGTGCCTTCGCATAGATCTTCACCGCCAGCGACTTTCCTTCCGGCGTCACCGCGAGATCGCGATAGAGCGGAACGATCAGCTTTCTTCGGCCGATGTCCACCATATATCGCTCCATCGCCGGATACGCGGCCGAATAGCGATTCGAGATCGCCAGCCGGAACCAGACGTGCGCGATCTCGGGGTTTGGCGAGTCAGTCAATTTCAGTTGCCGATCCAGCGCGCTGAGTTTCTCGGCACTCAGCTTTCGTGGCAACGAATCGATGAAGTGCACCCACTCCTGGGTTGACCACGCCGAAGCCGTCTTTGAAAGCGCGTCCATCGACCCACCATTGAGCCAGGCGTCGCGCGCCTGCTCCACTTTCTCGAGTGCATCCGACTTGGGCATGACCGCGAACGATGGAATCGTGTCGGTGTGGAGCCATTCCTGAACCTGCGCATCGGTCACAACGCCCGGGTGTGCCGCGAGCAGATGCCTCGTCAGGAACGCGAGGAACTGGTCGGTGCTGACGCTTTGGAACGCATGCTCGTCGAACCAGCGCCGCAGGAATTGATCGAACGGCTCGCGCCCGAACTTTGCCTCCAGGAACGACAGAAAGAGCGCGCCCTGCTCGTACGCCACCACCGAATAGGCATCGTCCGGATCGCGCCCTTTCAACTCTGGCTGGAGCGTGCGATCTCCGGGCGTCGTGACGTCCGCTCGCGCCTGAGCGAGATCGCGGAGACCGATGATGCGTTCCATGTCCGCGAGCCGCTTGCCGTACACCACCTCGACGATGCGCCGTTCGAGATAGGTGGTGAAGCCTTCGTTCAACCAGAAGTCGCTCCATGTGGCGTTGGTCACCAGGTTGCCGGACCAGGAATGGGCCAGTTCGTGCGCGACGAGCGCGACGAGAGACTTGTCGCCGACGATGACGGTGGGCGTGGCGAACGTGACGCGGGGATTCTCCATGCCACCGAATGGAAACGACGGCGGAAGCACGAGCAGCTCATAGCGGCCCCAGCGGTAGGGGCCGTAGAGTGCTTCAGTCGTCTTGATCATCTGCTCGGTGTCTTCGAACTCCTTTGCGGCCGCATCGACCATCGCCGGTTCCGCCCATACCCCGGTCCGATCGCTCATTGCTTTGAACGTCAAATCGCCGACCGCAACGGCGATGAGGTAAGACGGGATCGCCTGCGGCATCCGGAAGCGAAAGACCCCACTGCCCTTCTCGCCAGGCACTGCCTCCGCGGCCATCACCGCCACGAGGTCCTTCGGCACACGAATCGTCGCGTCGTACGTCATGCGCACGGCGGGTGTGTCCTGAAGCGGGATGAACGAGCGCGCCTGAATCGCCTGTGCCTGGCTGAAGAGAAACGGCTGCTTCTTCCCCGACGTCTGCGCGGGCGTCAGCCACTGGAGCCCCTTCGCAGAAGGCGACGACGCATAGGTGACGCGGACGCGATCGGCACTCGCGGGGACAGTGACTCGAAGCGCGCTGCCAAATGCCGGAGTGGGCTGATCGAGTCGAAAGGCAGTGTCACTCCACGATCCAGTGCCGGACGCCGTTTCCGTCTTCTGAATCTGCAGGTCTCGTGTGTCGAGCACGATTTCCGTCGCCCGCGGGTCGCGACGTTCGAGTTGCAATTCGGCGGTGCCGCGCAGGGTTTTCGATTCGAAGTCTGCCGTGAGATCGAGCAGCAGATGTTTCGTCACGAAGGCATCGATGTTTGCGTAGGTAGCCATATCTCTCGGCAGCGGTGTCGAAGAAGAAGCACGTGGTGCGGCGGCTGGCGGACTGCAGCCCATCATCAGGAGCGCAGCAACCGCCGCTCCAGCACAGGAGAAATACGGATGTGATTTCACCGCAGTGATCGTGGATCGAATTATAGGTATCTGCGGTGCTTGACACCTGCGCGTACGAGGCGTATTCATAGCTGTAGCCCCGTTAATTCAAACGTGGAGGTTTCGCATGGAGAGACCACCGGGCTGAGAACGCGCACCGAGAGAGAAGAGCTCCGTCAGACGCGGACAAGTGCTCGATGCGCAACAAGGCAGTGTGTTTCAAGAGTCTATAGTCCTGGCTTTCGTCAGGATGCGTGGCGTCAGTCACGCACGAAAACGCCCGACGCTGGGTTGTCCCAAGGTCGGGCGTTCACGCGTACGCGGTTGTTCAGTTGGCAGGCGCCAGGAAACTCTTGCCCGTTTTCTCGTTGCAGCCACCGGCCGGAAGAGTGGTTCCGCAGTTGATGAGGGCACCACCGATCGCACCAAACGGCCGACCGTCCCTGAGCGGATGCAGGCTCACGGTGAGAATCGTGCCCTGAGGGAAGGAGTCCACCGTAACGCCCTGACGCGCCATGGCCGCGGCCGACCCGGTTTCGACGCCCCACACGAGCGGCTTGCCTTCATTCATCACCGGTTTTCCGTCCGGACCGATCACTTCGAAAATGAGCTGCGCATGATTGCTGCCGGGAATGAAGCGGGTCAGCTTGCCCGTCATGGTCTTGGTGGCCGTCATGTCGTACATCGCGAATGAATGATGCGCGAGCGCGGAAGAGTGGAGCGCCAGCAGAAGCACGAGCGCGAGTCCCGAGACGATCCAGGGTTTGAGTCCGTATCTAGTCATTACCGCCTGCTCCTCCTCAATTCTCTGGTTTCTTCCAGCCCTGCTCGAAATGCTGTTCCCAGTTCTCGGCCCACGGGCGACCGAAGTAGTCGATATAGCCAGGGTCCACTGGAGTCAGCTGGGTCGGCCGGCCATCGGGGCCGTTGATAATCGTGCTCTGCACGCGGCATTCGACGTAGGTAAATCGCTGCTCCGGATCGTCGATCGGTCGCGTGCGCTCCCATGGCGTCACGGTGTGCAGCGGACGCGTGAAGGCTTCGGGATCGTAGAACGTCGTCTCGACGGTAATCGTCTTGCCGTCCGCACTCGGTCGGAAGACCTCGATCGTTTCCATCTTGTTGCTGAACTCGAACATCGAATGCGACAGCGTCCAGCCTTGCACGTTCGCCGTCCATGCCACGAGTGTGTTGCCATTCCAGAAGCCTACGGTCTCGCCATACCACTGCGGGACCTGTTGAACATGTTTGCGGCCGATGAGAACCTTCCGCAGAAAGTTATCCGCGATGCCGCTCACGAACTGCACCTGATGCGGGGTCGTGAGCACCTCGATCGGTCCTCCGAGAGAAGCCTGCGCCCACCACCGCATGAACCCCTCGGGATAACAGAAGGCCGCCATCCACTGCGGAGCGTTGGACACGCCTTCGTGAAAATTCATCTGCACCATTCGCTTCTGATACTCCGGCGTGAGCAGCGAGAGCATCGTGGCCGCCTGGAGATTGACACCCCAGACCCACTGATCTTCGTTCCCGCGGCGCTGGTAGTAGCCATCCCAATCGGGCAGCGTCTGTCGCGTGTGAACCGTCGGGCCGCCGGCCTTCCGGGCTTCGGCCATCAGGGCTTCGTAGTGTTCGGCCGCCGTCTTGTAGCTGTACGGGCTGACGATCTTCTCGATCGGGTAGTCGCGATTGCAGTCGCCCCAGTGAGCGACGCGATCCTCGCGCGTCCACATGTCGGTCAGCTGCCGCGGTGTGTTGCATCGCGCGTAACGCTTGTCGGTCCAGTTCGCGCGATCCAGGTAGAAATTCTTCGTCGTGAACAGATCGACGGCCAGTGGCGTCACGCCCGCCGGAGGTGTCGTCGACGTCTGCGGAGCGCCACCGCCTCGTCCACCACGTCCACCGCGACCCTGTGCATTCGCCTCGTGTCCGAGCGACGTCCAGGTGGCCACCACGGCGGCGAGTGCCGCGGCTATAACAGTGCTGCGTGCCATTCCCATGTATAAGAGCTCCTCGTGTGCGCGAGCGTTCGCCGTGCCAGCGCGACCGGGGAATACCCTACCATGCCTGACCGATTGTGGAATGTCAGATGCGGGCGGTACATCGCAGGGATGGGTGTCGCAGCCGACCGTCGCGCTCCGCTGTCAATGAATCCTCAGTTCTGCTTTGAGTAGTTGATCAGCGTCTGATCCTTGCAATTGTCTTTCGTGAAGGGCTGATCGGCGATGCCAATTATGTCGGAGCCCGTGTACTGTCCCTTCAGATAGTCAGGATCCTCGGCGGTGTACGCGCGCGTCAGCTTCATTGTCTTTGGGTCGAGCGTGAATCGCTCGACGACATGTAACTTGTCGCCGTGACGCACCGGCGCATTCAGCACTCCGGGCAGGAAGCCCACGGTATCGACGATGAGCACGTCGCCCTCCCAGCGCCCGATCGAATGCCCTGCGCGCGTCGGCTTTACGCTCGCCGGGTGGGTCTTCATGTTCATGTAGACCGTGCGGCGCAGGTCCATCTGGCCGTATTGAATGACGATGGTGTCGTTGTTCTGCGTGATGCGATTGACGGGACCATCAAACGCCCAGTCGAAGATGATGCTGGTCGTCTCGCAGCGGAAGCGTGGATTGTCGTCTCGCACAAACTTGGCGGCCGCCTGCTCGCCCATCGTCGTCAGCTCCGTGCCTCCATAGAGCCGAGGTCCCGGGGGCGGCCCTCCTCCCCTGCGCGCACCACCACCGCCGCCACGACGCTCGCCCGGCTTGGCCGTTTCCAATTGACTGAGAGGCACGAGCCCACCACCGGTGCCACGCGGATCAGCCATCACAACCTGTTCCGGCGCCCAGTCGCCAGAGATATTCGGCTCGCCACTGGAGCGACGGGCCTCGCGCGGCTTGGCCGCAACCGGCAAGGCACCGCGCACTTCCTGCACTCCCCCGCCGGCTGCCTTCACATACTGACCGTAGCGGTCCATGTGACTGCCGTTCTCGAATCGGATCGTGTTCAGGTAGCACGAGCTCGGATCGGCGCGATCGGGAGCGGCCTCGATCGTGACTTTCGAGTTGACTGGAAAGAGTTCCTTCGTCCACCCCGAGCGGCGAAGCGTGTGGGCCGAGCGCATTTCGCAGCGATACTTCGTCACACGACCGTTGGCGTCAGTGACTTCGAAATAGAGCCATGAGTGCGGATTGACAAAGTCGATGCGCGTGAGCTTGCCGGTGAACGTGACCGACTTGCCCAATTCGAAGGTGCCAGGGCCATGGTGCGCGAACGCAGGCGCGGTGCACAGAACGGACACCACGAGAAACGCAGACCATCGACTCATCTCATCCTCCCCAGGACTCGTTGATGCGATGCAGCGAGGGGTCGCCGCGCGTTTCGTATTGTAGGCTGAAGCGTACGGAATGCTCGGGGGCGCCTTTCGGGGGAGTGAAAGGGCCCCGGCGCGATGTTCACGCCACGGGAGAGTGGCTATTCGGACGAGCGCTGCGCGCGACTCTGATAGCTCGTATGCACCGCGCCGGGATCGTCCGCATTGAAAGATTCCCGGGCTTCACGATACGCGGCTTCGCCGCGCTCGCGTGCATAGCTCACCGCGCCGCCGGCGCGATCCAATCCGCTGGCGACTGCCGACTTCACACGGTCTGACTGGCTCCGCCAGCTCTCTCGTCCGCGTTCCATGGCATCGCGGCCCAGCTCGTTGCCACGCCGCTTCAGAAAGGCGCGTGTGTCGCTGCCGGTGGCCGGCGCCATAATGAGCGCGATCGCGGCGCCCACAGCCGCCCCGAGCGCGGCACCACACACGAAGGCAGCAATCGAGCCGCTCTCCGTGCGTTCTGAATCCATCCCCTCACTGTATGTGTTCATGGCAATCCCTCCCTGCTTCGCCGACGCCACCTCGCGCCTGGAAGCCGCTCACGCGGATTCCAGACGCAGGTCGCATGTGTCGTGCGAGGGCCTCGTCAGACGGCTCGTCTGCCGGTAATCAACTGCACGAGTACGGCGACGACCGCCAGTACCAGCAACACGTGGATGAATCCACCGAGCGTGTACGAGCTGACGACTCCCAGCAGCCACAGTAGCAACAACACCACGAAGAGCGTCCACAGCATGGTCATTCTCTCATCGGTCGAACTCTGACGCGCGGGGTAAGAGTTGTTTGGGCGCGTACGGAACCGGCGACCATCCGGTCCGCACTTCGTCACTGAGCACGTGTCGTGCCACACCACAATCGGGGCGCTCAACAGCCATGAGCTACGCATTTCTCGTGATTTGCTTGTAATACTTGCAGCCTCTACAGCACATCTTCCAAACCTCATCAGCCGTACACATGCTGAGATCATCATCACGTCGCGGTCGCCGCGTCCGAAGGAGGGCATGGAACGTGCTGATGACCTCGCACGTGATGATGACGGAATGCAGTGAGGAGCATCCATGAGAGGGCTATTCGCTTTGGGCATCGTGCTGTTGCTTGTGGGACTCGCGGTGCTCGCATGGCCGGCGATTCCCTATACCGAGCGGAAGAAGGCTGTGGACATCGGCCCGATCGAAGTGCAGACTGAAACGGAGAAGCACGTCTTCGTACCGCCACTCGTGGGTATTGTGGCCGCGGCATCGGGTGTGGCTCTCATCGCGATGGGTCGGCGCAATGCGTAGCGCGTCTCCCGCGGTCCATCGTCGCATCCGCGCCGCGATGGACGCGTCTCTCAGTCGCGTCGATGACAATGGTCCGGCGAAGGGCCACGGGAAGATCCTGGTCGTTGAGCACGACATCCTGACGCGGGAAACCCTGGCGAAGATGCTGACGTGCCACGGTTATGACGTGACCGTCGCGAGCGATGGGCGAGAAGCCACTCGCCTTCTGAGCCAGGTCACGCCGGATCTGGTGGTCATGGACTGGTCCACGCCTGGCCTGTCTGGCCTCTCGCTCTGCCTGGCGGCGCGCCGGCGCTGGCCCATGATTCCAATCGTGGTGATTACGTCCAGCAACGAGGCCCTTGACGACGATCAGCTTGCCAATGCATGGCTGCAGAAACCAATCGACCCAGTGATCCTGAACCAGATCATTCACAACGAACTGGCGCCAGTCCGAAGCGCATGAGAGTTCAGACGTGACGCTTGCCTGGAAGATCTTGCTCGGCGTCCTCCTTGCCGCGGGATTAGCCCTCGTGCTCGGCATTGCCGTCCTCCGCAGTGAGTGGGCAGCGCACCGAACGGGACAGGAGCTCACTCGGATTATCGAGACTCGGCTCGACGCGAAGGCGCACATCGAGGAAGTCTCGGTCGCAATCTTCCCCCGCCTCGCGATCGAAGGGCACGGGCTGACGCTCGTTCGCAACGGAGACGACCACCGCCTGCCCTTCATTCGTGTCGATCATTTCCACGCCTCGGGCTCTCTCTTCGACGCGCTCAAGCGTTCAATCGACGTCGTCGAGGTCGAGGGGCTCCAGGTGGACGTTGCTCGCGGGCCGAAGCCCAAGGGGTCTGGCCTGCGCGGCGCACGCGACCTGGAGATCGACGAGATCAGGATCACACGGGGATTGCTGCGGATTCTGCCCGACGACCCCGAGAAGCTCCCGCTCAATTTCGAACTCGATACGGTCACCTTCCACGGCTTCAGCTTCGAGCATGCAGGGCAGTACCAGGCGCAGCTGACGAACCCGAAGCCGAAAGGCCTGATCAAGAGCTCCGGATCGTTCGGTCCGTGGAACACCTACGTGCCTCGTTCGTCGCCGTTATCGGGCGAGTACGAGTTCATCGATGCTCGCCTGAATACGATCAAGGGCATTAGCGGCATCCTGAACTCGAAAGGCTCATTCGATGGCGTGCTCGAGCACATCAACGTCAAGGGCACGACCACGACCCCTGACTTCCAACTTGATCTCGCCAAGCAGCCCGTCAACCTCGACACCAAATTCATCGCCGTCGTCGATGGCACGAGCGGCGATACATACCTCGAGGCAGTGGACGCCACGCTCGGGCGTTCGCACATCCTGGCGAAGGGATCGATCGCAGGCGCGCCCGGCGCGAAGGGGCGAACGATCGCGCTCAACGTGAGCGCCGACGGCCGCTTCGAGGATTTCCTACGACTGGCAGTCAAGGCCCAGAAGCCCGCCATGCGCGGCGCGATCGGACTCAAGACTGCGCTAGTCATTCCTCCGGGCGACATCGACGTCGTGCAGAAGCTTCAACTGAAAGGGTCATTCCAGATTCGGCGCGGTCAGTTCACATCCGACACCGTACAAGACAAGGTCGACGAACTGAGCCGGCGCGGACGCGGCGAGCCAGGGAACGAGCAGGTCAGCAACGTAATGGCCGACTTCGGCGGAGACTTTGCCCTGCGCAACGGCCGCCTGGACCTCCCGAAGTTTCAGTTCACTGTCGAGGGGGCGCGCGTCGCACTCGGCGGAAACTATGGGCTGCCGACGCAGCAACTCGATTTCGAGGGCTCGCTCATCCTCGACGCGCCGCTCTCGAAGACGACCACGGGAATCAAGTCGCTGCTCTTGAAAGTCATCGACCCGCTCTTCCGAAAGGACGGCGCGGGCGCTGTGCTGCCGATCGTTGTCTCGGGCACCGTCGATCAGCCTTCCTTCGGCCTCGACAAGGGCCGCATCATCGGCCGCTGATCAGATCCGCACACTTCTCACCAATCGCCACGCATGCAGCGTGCGTGGGTGCATTCACAACCTCCGGCATGATTGAGGCGTCCGCCACTCGAAGCGCGTCTACCCCGCGGACCTGCAGCCGCGCGTCGACAACGGCATCCACGTCGGCGTCGGGTCCCATGCGGCACGTTCCGGCGAGGTGATAAATCGTGTCCGCCTTCTGGCGAATGAAGGTCTCCAAATCGCGCTCCGTCATGACGGTCGCTCCAGG
>Ga0207691_10005664_pt1 | contig 12076 bp, 11 predicted proteins | sample KBSM13metaG_FD_184327 | JGI IMG/M metagenome (GOLD analysis project Ga0207691, IMG submission 184327) | Miscanthus rhizosphere microbial communities from Kellogg Biological Station, Michigan, USA - KBS M1-3 metaG (SPAdes) (version 2) | ecosystem: Host-associated > Plants > Roots > Rhizosphere >...
GCGCTCGTATCACGTGCGCTAAAATCCGTCTGCCACTGCCTGCCGGCATTCAGCCGGGGCAGCCCCATCCGATTCAGGAGAAGCTCATGACCGATCTTTCATCAGGCACGACGCGTCTGGTGTCCGCCGGCGCGCGTTTTCGCGCTGCTGTCGCCGCTGAAAAGCCGCTGCAAATCGCCGGCACCATCAACGCCTATCACGCGCGCATGGCCGAGCGCGTCGGCTTTAAAGCGATTTATCTTTCCGGCGGCGGCGTTGCGGCCGGTTCGCTAGGGCTGCCTGACCTTGGGATCAGCAATCTCGACGATGTGCTGACCGACGTGCGCCGCATTACGGACGTCTGCGCGCTGCCCTTGCTGGTAGACGTCGACACGGGTTTTGGTTCGAGCGCCTTCAACATCGCACGCACCGTTAAATCACTGACTAAGTTCGGCGCGGCGGCCATGCACATCGAAGACCAGGTTGGCGCCAAGCGCTGCGGTCATCGTCCTAATAAGGAACTGGTAACGCAGCAGGAGATGGTCGATCGCATCAAGGCATCCGCGGATGCGAAGACCGATCCTGAATTTGTCGTCATCGCGCGCACCGATGCGCTGGCGGTCGAAGGCTTGCAGGCAGCGGTCGACCGCGCGTGCGCGTGCGTCGAAGCGGGCGCTGACATGATTTTTCCGGAAGCGATCACCGAACTATCGATGTACAAGAAGTTCGCGGACGCAGTGAAGGTACCGATCCTCGCCAACATCACCGAGTTTGGCGCGACCCCGCTGTTCACGACTGAAGAACTGAAGAGCGCCAACGTTGCGATGGCGCTCTATCCGCTGTCGGCATTCCGCGCCATGAATGCCGCCGCGTTGAAAGTGTTTCAGGCGATCCGCACGGAGGGCACGCAAAAGAATGTCATCGACCTCATGCAGACGCGCAATGATCTCTACGATTATCTGGGCTATCACGCGTACGAGCAGAAGCTCGACGGATTGTTTGCGCAGGCGAAGAAAAAATAGCGGTATAAACGTCTAACTTAAGTACACGTCGTTATTCCGGTGTAGACCGGAATCTGGCGGTTAGAGCACCTGGCGCGGCAGGTTCGAAGCCGCAGCGGATGTCCACGCGTTTAGAAGCATGCGTTCCGGTCTGCACCGGACCGACGAATCTAAAATCCTATAGAACTTATCTTTGGAAAAAATCGAATGACGGGAATACTGGTGTCCAAAGGCTTCATCGCGACGCATGGCGCCCGCCTGGACGAGGTCGCTACGCGCCTCGAACTGAAGCCTGACATCGTGCACTTGCCGGATGACCCAAAGGCACGGCTGAGCGAGCGCGACCTGGACCGCATCGAAGTCACGATGTCCACACGCGACGTCCGATTCTCGGATCACTACGACAGCTTCGCCGATACGCTCCTCGCAGCGAAGAACCTGCAATGGGCGCACTTTCACAGCACTGCGATCGAGCAGCATCCGGTGGTGGCGCCGCTGCTCGCGCGTGGTGTGAAGCTGACCACGTCGGCGGGCAGCAATGGCGAGCCCGTTGCTCAGACAGCTATCGCGACGCTGCTCATGCTGGCACGCGGATTCCCACATTGGCTCGACGCTCAGCGCCGCAAGCGGTGGGAACCGGTGCGCGGTGAGCAGGCGCCCGCCGATCTGCGCGGTCAGACGATCGTGATCGTCGGAATGGGAAACATCGGAAAACCGATCGCGCAGTTTGCGCAGGCGATTGGTATGCACGTCATCGGCATCCGCCGCCAGCTGAAAGGTGCAAACGATCCGGTCGACGAAATGCATACGTTGTCCGAACTCGGCAACGTCCTTCCACGCGCGGACTGGATCGTGCTCGCCTGCCCGCTGAACGCGGAAACGCGGCATCTCATCAATACGAACACACTCGCGCTGATGAAAAAAGGCGCCGCATTGATCAACGTCGCGCGCGGGGGCGTCTGCGACGAACCGGCGGTCATCTCAGCCCTTCGCAGCGGTCAGTTGGGCTGTGCCCACCTCGACGTGTTCGAGAAAGAGCCGTTGCCCGATGACTCGCCGTTATGGGACATGCCGAATTTGATACTCACGCCGCACAATGCATCCGCGTCCGGCGGCAATGACCGGCGTAGTGCGGAGATATTTTTGCTCAACCTGGAAAAATGGGCACGCGGCGAGCCGCTGCTCAATCGGCACGCCGGTTAGACGACACTCAGATCATTCGACGAAGCGCGCGGTGACACTGCCAAGGCGCGTGAAGTCGACCCGCAAATCGTCGCGGGGTTGCACCGGGAGATTTCCCATAAAAGATCCGGTCATGATCAACATGCCGGCTTCGAGTTTTTCATCGTAGCCTGCAATCGTGTTGGCGACCAGCGCGACAGCAGTGAGCGGATTGCCCATCACCTCCACGCCGGTTGCCGAGCCTTTCACTTCTCCGTTGATGCTGATGACCATGCCTTCGAGCCTCAAGTCAATACCGTGCGGCGCGCTCATCGGTGCACCAATCACAATTCCGCCGCCCGTAAACTTGCTGCCGATGATGCGCATGGCGTGGCTTCGTTTTACGCGCTCGCCGCGGCTGGCGACGACTTCAATCGCCGGGAACAACCCGGCGGTCGCGAGCAATACATCGGTGATACCGACACCCGGTCCGGACAGATCATTTTTGAGCAGCACCGCGACTTCCGACTCGACGATCACGCGTTTATAGCCACCGATCCGGATCGGCACCTTCTCCGCGTAAAGTCCCGAGTGCATCAGGCAGCCGACCATTGGGCCTTCAACGTGCTCGGTGGTCTGGATCGCGCGGCTCGCGCCCGCGACCTTGTAGCCGATGTGGCGGTCGCCTTTAGCAATACGACGTTTCATCAGCGCATCGCGAAGGCGGTAAGCGTCGCCGGCATCGAGACGGGGAATTTTGTCGACGACGTCGCCGACGGGCCCGTCTTCAAAGATCTGCGCTTCGAGCCAGTCGAGTACAGGCTTATGCGTGTTTTCCATACTGCTCATGCGGTGAATCGAGCGTGCAGGCTGCCGATGCGCGTGAACTCGACCGTGAGATCGTCGCCCGGTTTCACGGGCGTTGCGGTCACGATCGAACCTGTCATCAGGATCATGCCGGCTTCGAGCATTTCGCCGTAGTCGCCAATCTTGTTGGCAATCACGGCCACAAGACTCAGCGGATCGCCGAGCACTTCAACGCCGGTCGCTGAGCCACGCACTTCACCATTGATGCTAATCACCATGCCTTCGAGACGGAGATCGATACCGCGCGGTGAACTCATCGGCGCGCCGAGCATGATGCCGCCGTTCGACTTGTGGATGGCGATGCCCATCTGACGGCTGCGCTTGCGTCCGCCGTGCGTCTGCTCGGCGATTTCGATCGCCGGGAATATGCCTTCGACCGCGAGCAGCGCCTCTTCATGCGTAACGCCCGGGCCCTTCAGATCACGATTCAGCAACACTGCAATCTCGGGTTCCGCCAGCGTTTCGATGCTGTCCCTCAGCTTGATCGGTTTGCCTTCTTCAAAACTTGCCGATCGCATGAGGGAACCGATGATAGGCCCTGCGACGCCGCGGTCCTGCTGCATGGCACGGCTCGTATACGCTGCCTTGTAGCCGACGAGTCGATCGCCCTTCGCGATCTTGCGTTTCGCCAGCGCGAACTGCAAGCGGTACGCGTCGTCCCACGTCAGGTCGGGTATTTTTTCAATGATGTCGACGTAAGGGTGCGTCCCGGAAATCTGCTCTTCGAGAAAATCGAGCTGTTGCTGCGGCGAGTCCTTCAACGCTGTCCCTTTCGCAACTGGCGCTCAAACATCTCGAAAATGCGTTTCCACGAAAGCTCGGATGCTTCCTGGTGGTAGACGACCCGTCCCGGGAACGCGTATCCGTGTTCGGTGCCTGGATGGACTTCGACAAATGACCTGACCGGGCAGCTTTTAAGTTGCACCCGGATCTTCCCGACGGTTTCGGGAGGCGCCGAGTGATCGTGCTCCGCGAAGCCAAAATAAATTTCACCTTGGAGCTTCTCCAGGACGAGATTCGGTGAATCCGCTTGTGTCGTGATAAGTTGAGTGCCGAACAATGATGCTCCGGCTTTGAACTGATCCGGAAAATTTCCAGCGGCGAGCACCGCGAACCGGCCGCCCTGGCAATAGCCGATGGTGCCCTTAGGGCCCTTGCGAGCGGCTTTGTCCTCAGCGATGAATTCCAGCAGCGCGCGGGTGTCTTCGACGACTTTGCCGTTGACCAGACTGCCGCTCGCGATTTTTCGCAGCGCGAGAATTTTTTCGTCTTTGCTGTCGGGATCGATGACTATGGTTCCAAGGCGGTAATAAAGTGATGGCACCGCGCAGTAATACCCCGCTGCCGCCACACGGCGCGCCATGCCACGCAGAATTTCGCTCAAGCCACCGACGTTTTGAAACATGACGACGGCGGGGAAGGGTCCGGTGCCGTCGGGATGGACGATGAAAGTTTCCATTTGTCCATCCGGTGTTGTCACATGTACATGTCGTTCCTGCACGGATCATCCTTCTTCGTGAGTGCGAGCCTCGGGAATCGGTGTCGCGGTCTTCGGCGCCAGTCGATAAACATGATAATTGGGATAGACGCGAAATAATATCGTTAAAATATTTCCCAATGGGCAATGTTGCGAGTCGCAGGCGACGGTCGGGCAGCTATCGAGTTACGATGTTTGGGTCGATGGCGATCTTTGCGCTTGCTAGCATGTTTACCGATGAGCCTCACGCGCAAACATATCCGGATCGACCCATTCGCCTCGTCGTGCCTTACGCTCCGGGCGGTAATCTCGATATCACGGCGCGCATTATCGGGCCGCATCTGACCGAACTACTCGGCCAGCCGATGGTAATCGAAAACTACGGCGGCGCCGGCGGAACCATCGGCATCGACCGCGTCGCCAAAAGCGCGCCCGACGGTTACACGATCGCGCTTGGCGCCACCGGTCCCATCACGCTCGCGCCAATTCTTTATGCGAAAAATCCTTATGATTCGATCAATGACCTCACAGCGGTCGGATTCGTATCGAACGTCCCGTCAGTGCTGCTCGTGCATCCCGCGCTGCCGGCGAGAGCCGTGCGTGAATATATTTCGCTCGCCAAGGCGCGGCCGGGGCAGATTACGCTCGGCGGTGCGGGGACTAGTCGTGCATGCGATCTTTTTCAGTATCAGACCGGAATCAAGGTCGTGTTGATCCGCTATTACAAGGGCTCGGGCCCCGGCTTGATCGATCTGATGGGCGGGCATATCGATTCGATGTTCGACCAGATGTCCTCTGCGGCCGTGCACATCAAGTCCGGCAAGCTGCGCGCGCTTGCCGTGGCAACGCTAAACCGCGCCACTCTTTTTCCGGACATTCCGACGCTCGTAGAATCAGGCGTCAAGGATGCGGAGTCGATCACGTATTCAGGCGTGTTCGGACCTGCCGGACTATCCCGCGATATCGTCGGCAAACTCAATGGTGCGCTCAATAAGGTGCTCGCCTTGCCGCAGACGAAGGAACGCTTCGCTTCGCTCGGTGCAGAAGTGTGGGCGGGAACACCGCAGCAGTTCGCCACTTTCATCCGTGATGACATCGCTAAATGGCGCACGCTTGCGAAACAACTCGATATGAAGCTCGAGTGATCGCGGTCCCGGAATGTCGCGCGTGTCGATGCGACCCATCCCGGCGCTATTGGATGACGGCACTGGCGGTGTTGTCATGCAGTTCGATAGTCAGCGTATTCGGCCAGTCTTATCCCGAGCGTCCGATCCGCGTCGTGGTCAATTTTCCGGCTGGCGGAAACGTCGACACCATCGCGGGGCTCCAGACCGCCGAATTGGAAGCGCGGCTTAGCCGAACGTTTGTGGTCGACAACCGTGCAGGTGCCAACGGCATTATCGGCATCGAGCTCGCGGCGAAAGCACCGCCCGATGGATACACACTGCTATTTTCGCCAAGCAGTATCGTGGTGAACCAGGTCGTTTATCCAAAAATTCCGTACGATGTGCTGAGGGATTTCGCGCCGATCACGAATGTTGCCGCTGGCACCGGTTATCTGCTGGTTGTGCATCCATCGGTCGCGGCGCGTACGGTGCGCGAATTGATCATGCTCGCGAAAAGCTCGTTCAGTCCGTTGACTTACAGCACTGCGGGCGCCGGCAACCCCCAGCATTTTCTCGGCGAATTCTTCAATGCCCGCGCGGACATCCACATGATTCACGTACCGTATAAAGGCGTGCCACAGGCGGTCATCGCGGCGCTCGGTGGCGAAGTCAGTGCGACGTTTCAGCCGCCGCCGTCCGTGGCTCAGTACGCGCGTGACGGCAAGCTCCGCGCGTTGGCGTTTACGGGCGCTGCGCGATGGGATGGCATGCCTGAAGTGCCGACCATCGCCGAAGCAGCGCTGCCCGGATTCGAGATGCGCACGGGGTGGCAGGCCTGGTTCGCGCCGGCGAATACGCCCGGCGCAATCATTACGAGGCTATACGCGGAAATCCGCAAGGCGCTGGCGGCGCCGAAAGTCCGCGCATATCTCGTGGCCGGCAGCTATGAAATCGTTGGCGATTCCCCCGAAGAATTCCGCAGGTTTCTCAATGCCGAGCTCAAACGATACGCCGAGATCGCCCGCGTCGCAAAAATCCGGATCGAGTGAGCCACGGCAGCCCCGCATCCGGCCTCCATCCAGGGGGAAGTAAGGACGATGCGGCTATAATATAGCCCTGCTATCAACGGCTAACCGCCCATGCAGCTTTTCGCTTTCGGCATCAACCACGAAACAGCACCGCTGTCGCTGCGCGAGCAGGTGGTTTTCAGCGCCGAAAATCTGGTGCAGGCGCTGCGTGATTTCGTTGACCGCAACACGGTCAAGGAAGCCGCAATCATCTCTACGTGCAATCGCACGGAGATTTACTGCGACGCCGAGGAGCCGCGGCGGGCGCTGCACTGGCTTGCCGACTATCACAAGCTCAAACGCCAGCATCTCGAGCCGCACGTTTACCAACTACCTCAGGCGCAGGCGGTGAAGCATGCGTTTCGCGTTGCCAGCGGGCTCGACTCGATGGTGCTCGGGGAGCCGCAGATCCTCGGCCAATTCAAGGATGCCGTGCGCAAGGCCGGTGAAGCCGGGACGCTGGGTCTGCTGCTCAACAAGCTTTTTCAGCGCACATTTTCCGTGGCGAAAGCCGTGCGCTCTGAAACCGACATCGGTGCGAGCTCGGTCTCGATGGCGTCGGCGGCGGTGCGCATCGCGGAACGCATTTATCCAACCATTGCCGAACAGAGTGCGCTGTTCATCGGCGCCGGCGAGATGATCGAGCTCACAGCGACGCACTTCGCAGCGCGTCATCCGCATCGTATGACGTTCGCCAATCGCACGGTCGAGCGCGCCCAACATCTCGCCGAGCGTTTCCGCGGCCGTGCCATTTCATTTAACGAAATGCCGGCGCAGCTGGCCGTGCACGACATCATCGTTTCCTGCACCGCCAGCATGCTGCCCATCGTCGGCAAAGGATTGGTCGAAAGCGCGCTTCGCGTTCGCAAGCACCGCCCGTTTCTCATCATCGATCTCGCCGTGCCGCGCGACGTGGAGACGCAGGTCGCGGATCTCGACGATGTGTTTTTATATACGGTCGACGATCTCGGCAAGCTCACTCGCGAGGGACTGGACATACGTGAGTCCGCGGTCGCGCAGGCCGAAGCGATCATCGAGACGCAGGTCGGTGACTTCATGCAGTGGCTGGAAAATCGTGAGCTGGTGCCCACTATTCGCGCCTTGCGCGATGATGCGGAGCGAGCGCGGCGCCGGGAAGTCGAGCGTGCGGCGCGACGGCTCGCGCGCGGCGAAGATGCACGGCAGGTGATGGAATACTTGAGCTACGCGCTGACCAACAAATTTCTGCATGCGCCCACGCACGCCTTGAACCACGCCAACGATGACGACCGCGAACAACTGGTGGCGATGCTGAGACGGCTGCACCAGCTCAAGCATTCCGAATGAAAGCGAGCATAGCCGCCAAGCTGGCGCAACTGACGCTGCGGCTCGAAGAACTCAACGGTCTCCTCAGCTCCGAAACCGTCACAGCGAATCTGGACAACTATCGCAAGCTCTCGCGCGAGCATGCGGAGATTACGCCCGTGGTCGAGCTGTATAAGGCGTACCGGCATACGGAAGACGACCTGCACACGGCACAGGAGCTCACCAACGATCCGTCGATGCGGGAATTTGCGGAGACTGAAATCCGGGACGCACGCGTCAAGCTCACGGAGCTCGAAGCGGCGCTGCAGAAAGAACTGTTGCCCAAAGACCCCAACGACGATCGCAACATTTTCCTCGAGGTTCGCGCAGGAACCGGAGGCGATGAGTCGGCACTATTCGCGGGCGACCTTTTTCGCATGTATGCGCGCTACGCCGAGCGCAATCGCTGGCAGGTCGAGGTGATGTCGCAGAGCCAGGGTGAAGCGGGCGGCTACAAGGAAATCATTGCACGCATCATCGGCCAGGGAGCGTACTCGAAGCTCAAGTTCGAATCGGGCGGGCACCGCGTGCAGCGCGTGCCGACCACGGAAACCCAAGGCCGCATTCACACTTCCGCATGCACGGTTGCGGTTCTTCCCGAGGCTGACGAAGTTGCGGACGTCGTGTTAAATCCTGCCGAGATGCGCATCGACACGTTTCGATCTTCGGGCGCGGGCGGGCAGCACATCAACAAAACAGATTCCGCAATCCGCATCACGCATCTGCCAACAGGGATCGTCGTTGAGTGTCAGGACGATCGCTCGCAGCACAAGAACAAGGCGCGCGCACTCTCGGTTCTCGCGGCGCGCATCAAGGACAAGCAAGTTCGCGAGCAGCAGCAGAAAACCGCAGCCACGCGCAAATCGCTCATCGGCAGCGGCGACCGCTCGGAGCGCATACGCACCTACAATTTTCCTCAAGGGCGCGTAACCGATCATCGTATCAACCTGACGCTCTACAAGATCGCCTCGATCATGGATGGTGACCTCGATGACCTTACGCGCGCACTGAGCTCCGAACACCAGGCGGAACAGCTTGCTGCGCTCGGGGAAGAAACACAGGCGGCCTGAGCCGCCACTCCGTAAATAGCAATGCAGATGACGATTGCGCAGGCGCTTGACGATGCGCGGCTTGCCCGCGTCGATGCGCGTGTGCTGATGTGTCACGCGCTCGTCGTCAGTACTGCGTACTTGATTGCGCACGTGGACGAAAAGTTGACGAGCGTCCAGTACGCGGCGTACGACTCGCTCGCCAAACGGCGTGCACAGGGTGAGCCGGTCGCCTATATCGTCGGCTCGCGCGAGTTCTTCAGCCGGGAATATAGCGTCACTCCGGCTGTCTTGATTCCGCGCCCCGAGACTGAATTGCTGGTTGAATATGCGCTCGAGCGCATGGCTGCAGATTCGACGGCGCACGTGCTTGATCTCGGGACGGGCAGCGGTTGTATTGCAATCAGTATTGCGCGTGAGCGTCCGTTGGCGCACGTCGTTGCGGTCGATAATAGCGCCGACGCAGTTGCGATGACGCGGAAGAACGCGCACCGCCATCAGGTGAGCAACATCGAAATCAAGTTGAGCAACTGGTTTTCGGCGCTGGAAGATCGCCGCTTCGATGTCATCGTGTCTAACCCGCCGTATGTAGCCGACCGTGACGCGCATCTCAATCACGGCGACTTGCGCTTCGAGCCATCGAGCGCGCTACGTGGTGGTGACGATGGCTTGGACTCTGTGCGGACGATCATTGCTGCCGCGCCTGGTTATTTGGCTGCGGGCGGCGTGCTGGCGATCGAGCATGGATACGATCAGGTTGCATCGGTCCGCGCGCTGCTGCAGTCATCAGGATTCGCGGACATCTTTACTCGCAAAGACCTGGCGGGTATCGAGCGCATCAGCGGTGGAAAGTCGACGGCCGCGGCGTAGCCTTTATGGTGTCGTCTTGACGGTCGATTCGCGCGGCGATAAAATACCGGATTAAATCACTCAAGTATTCAGGAGTCAGTATGAACGTACAGGACGTAATCAAAGACCAGGTTACGAAAAACCCGGTCGTGCTCTATATGAAAGGCTCGCCGGATTTTCCGCAGTGCGGATTCTCGGCTAACGTCGTGGGGATATTGCGCGCCTGCGGCATGGAAAACTTCTACTCCGTGAACGTGCTGGAAGATCCGGACATTCGTCAGGGTATCAAGCAGTACGCAAACTGGCCGACCATCCCGCAGCTCTACGTCGACGGCGAGTTCGTCGGCGGCTCGGACATTCTGCGCGAGATGTACGAAAACGGCGAACTGCAAAAGATACTGGCAGGCAAAACGGCAGCCTGATAAAGCGGTAAAAAGGATAGCTGTTGGTGACGGCCATCTGGGTGGATGGCCGTTATCTTTTTCAGGCGGCGAAGAACGTGCGATAGATGTACTGCGCAAGCAGCGCGAACGCTATCAATAGCAGCACCCGTTTCACCCACGCACGAAAACTGGCGGCGTCTATGCGGTCACGGATGCGTGTTCCACCGATTCCGGCGGCGACCGCAACCGCACTCAAGGGCACCGTGGCAAGCCACTGCGCCGCGGTTACGTTTCCGTGGAGCGTCAATACCGCAAATTGGGTGGTCTTACCAACCAGAAAGCAAATCTGCAGCGCGGGCACGAGCAGAGCCGGCGCCAGGCCGAGCGCGAGGTAATAAATAATTAGGGGTGGTGCTGCGACGTTGGCCGTGCCTTCGAAAAGGCCGGCAGCGAATCCCGCCAGCGGACCGAACGCGCGCTCGTGATCACGGACGACTTTCCAGTTGCCTTGCGTGACGCGGTCGAGATTGAGATAAACCAGAATTACGAGTGCGAGCACAAGTTGATACGGCGCATCCGGCGCTGCAACGAATAACCAGGTGCCGGCAAACGCGCCCAGTGTTGCAAACACCGGCATGAACCAGAATCGGCGCAGCACGGGCAGCAGCGGACGGCTCGTGACGAGCGTGATCGCGACGGTTGCCAGCGTCGGCAGCAGCACAACAATGACCGCGCTGTGCATGTCGAGCGCCATTGCAACCATGGGCGTTGCAATGAATGGAAAGCCGAATCCCAGTGTGCCTTGGATGAAGCCCGACAGCACGCACGCGAGGAAGATCCAGAGGATGATTCCGAGCGGAAGCGATTCCAGGACGCTCATTGCCGCCCGTGCTCTTGCCTAGTCACGCAACAGCGTCGGCAGCCACAAGGCGAGCTGAGGGAAGAACAATATCAGCAGGAGGCCGATGATTTGCAGCGCCATGAACTGCATCATGCCGGCGTAAATATCCTTGAGCTCCCAGTCCGGCACGACACCTTTTAGAAAGTATGCCGACAGCGCTACCGGCGGCGACAGCCATGCGGTTTGCAGACAGACTGCGACGAGCGTACAGAACCAGACGAGATCGATGCCCAGTTTCTGCACCAGCGGCAGCAGAATCGGCACGACGATCAGCACGATAGGCACCCACTCGAGCGGCCAGCCCAGCACGAAAATGATCGCGAGTATCAGCAGCAGCATGATCGTGGGCGAAAAATTGAGCGTGAGCAGCGACTCGGCGATGAGAGTCGCCGAACCGAGCCGTGAAAACACGGCGCCGAAAAAGTTGGACGCTGCGACGAGCAACAAAATCATGCACGACACCTCGAGCGTCGAGTACACCGCCTTCTTGAGTTTCTGCCACGTCATGCGCCGATAGAGCATCGTCAGTAGCAGGACTGCGAATGCACCGACGGCGCCGGCGTCGGTCGGTGTTGCAATGCCAGCCAGAATGACGCCCAGCGTCGCCATGATCACGATGACGATGGGTGCTATACCGAGGATTAATTCTTTGAGCACATAACCAAAAGGGCGGCGCTCGTCCATCGCCAAGGGCGGTCCGAGCTCGGGATTGATGTAGCTCCTCGCGAGCGTGTAGACGATGTATAAACCGGACAGCAGCAACCCCGGGACGACTGCCGCCGCGAACAGATCCGTCGTCGGCACGCCCACCACCGGGCCCATGACAATCAGCATGACGGACGGCGGAATGAGGATGCCGAGCGTGCCGCCGGCCGCGATGGCACCGGCGGAT
>Ga0207691_10005665_pt1 | contig 12076 bp, 7 predicted proteins | sample KBSM13metaG_FD_184327 | JGI IMG/M metagenome (GOLD analysis project Ga0207691, IMG submission 184327) | Miscanthus rhizosphere microbial communities from Kellogg Biological Station, Michigan, USA - KBS M1-3 metaG (SPAdes) (version 2) | ecosystem: Host-associated > Plants > Roots > Rhizosphere >...
GAGCGTCACCCCGACGAGCGCGGCGACGGTCGGCGCGAGATCTGCCGGCGTCGCCGGCTCCTCGCGCACGCCGGGCGCGATGCCGGCGCCGTAGAGAATGACCGGGACGCGCTGGTCGTAGGCGTACAGCGACCCGTGCGTCGTGCCGCTGGCGCCGATCAACTCCCAGTTCTCCTTCAGCAGTACCGTCAGGTCGCCGCTGCGTCCCGCGTAGTAGCTCAACGCCGCGGCGCGAATCTGGGGATCGTCGGACGCCCGCGCCGCCGCGGTGGAGATCTCGTCGCTCGTGAAGACGCGCGCGACGCCGCTCAGCGCGTCCGCGTGCTCGATCACCGACTGCAGCCCCCGCGGCTTCGCTTTCAGGCGCTGGTAGACGCCCGGCTTGAAGTAGATGTCATTGGTGGACATCGCCGCGACGAACGGGCCGTCCTCCCCAAGCGCCGTCTTCGCGGCGGCCTCGATCGCCGCCTGGATCGTTGTCCCGGGGACGCGTCCGCCTCCGGCCGACTGCTCGGGGATGTCCGCGACGCCGTGATCGGCGCTCAGCGCGACGACGTAGTTGCCGGCGCCGACCTCCTTGTCGAGATGGTCGAGCAGTTTTCCGATCGTCGCATCGAGGCGGACGAGGACGTCCTGGACCTCGTGGCTGCGCGGCCCGAACCCGTGCCCGACGGTGTCGAGCATCGAGAAGCTCACACCGAGGAAGTCGACGCGATTCTGGGTGCCGAGATGCATGTCGTCGACCGCGGCGGCGGCCATGTCGCCCAGGTACTCGTCGGCGAACGGCGACATCAGCCAGTGCGCGTAGTAGGCGCGATCGCCCGAAGGCCCCAGTGGATGCGGGAATGTCGTGGACCAGCCGTTGGCGCGACGCTCGCCCGGCGCGTCGTCCTCGTACTGGTAACGGTCCACCGGAAGCGTGCGCTCCCACACCTTGTCGGAGTCGCGCGTCACGGGATTGCCCCTGAGGTAGTTGACGAACCAGCCCACCGGCACCCGCGTGAACGCGGTCGACGTTTCCCAGGTCAGGCCTTCGCCGAACCAGGTCACGAAGTCTCCCTCGTGCCCGGCCAGGCCGATCGCCGACCGCGCCTTGATCGACATCGTCGCCACGCGCGACTTGAGGCGCTGGCGCATCGTGTCGGCGAGCGTCGGGACCATCATCGCTTTCGCGCTGTCGCCGGCGCCCGTGGTGGCGCTGGCGGTCACGCTGGGGCCGTAGCTGACTTCCGTGGTGGAGGGATCGGCGTTGCACGTCGGCGACTTCTGCGACTGGCGGTCGTACCAGTTGTTGGCGATCATGCCGTGCCGCCACGGCAGCGATCCCGTCCCGATCGTGCTGTGCCCGACGCAGGTGAGCGTCGTCAGATAGGGATACGCCGCATTCGTGTACCACGCCCCCTGGGTCGTGAGCCGCTTGAGCCCGTGCCGCAGCAGCGACGCGTAGCGCACCGGATAATCCGCGCGCATCTGGTCCACGACGATGAACACGACGAGCTTCGGCCGCCAGGCCGCCTGCGCGCCCCGCCGCTCCTGCGCCCGCGCCCCCACCATCGCCGGCGCGCACGCCAGCGTCACCAACAGAACCGTCACGACGACCCGTTTCATTGTTCCTTCGTTTCCTTCGAGGTCCTTCGTTTCCTTCCTGTCTACCGTCGGAGGACAGGCAGATAGCATAGTGCGCCGATGTAAACGTCGAACACGGCGCAGCCGATCGCGTACCAGCGCGGCGCCAGCCCCTCGGGCAGCAGCCCGGGACGGTGCGCGACGTCGACGACTGCATGCGCCGCGAAGGCGAGCGCGAGAATCGTGAGCGCCTGCCGCGGATCGCGCACCATCGTGAACGCGGCGACCAGCAGGAAGCACACCGCCAGCGCGATGTCGAAGCCGACGCCGAGATCGTTTTCGTGCGCGACGCCGAAGCCGAGGTAGGCGCCCGCGGCGAACACCAGCAGCAGCGCCGCCATCTGCGCCAGCCGCAGCTCGTCGACCAGCCGCTGCGGAGACGACGTCGGGATCGCCGAGGTGCGCACCGACTGCCAGGTGAAGCCGGCGCCGAACGCGACAAAGGCGACGAGGGTCGTGCGAAGCGCTTCGCTCACCGCGGCGGGCTCAATTCTCCAGGAAGGTCAGCGGATCGAGATTGAACTCGGCCGGATCGACGGGCGCGGTGACCGTCTGCAGCTCCGTCTCGCTCTTGTCGCGCTGCATCTCCCAGAGATTGCGCTCGAACGGCAGATCGAGCCGCACGTTGTCGGCGGAGAAGAGGACCCGGACGCGCGGCCGATGCGGATCGGGCGCGTGCACCCGCAGGACCACCGCCACCTCGCCGGTGCTGAGGCGGACCAGGTTGCCGGGCGGGTAGATGCCGAGCAGCTGGACGAAGCGCCGCACCAGGTTCTGATCGAGCTGCGCCCCTTCGTTGCGCTTCAGCACCGCCAGGATGCGATCGGTCGGGTGCGCCTGCTGGTAGACGCGCTGCGAGCGCATCGCGTCGTAGACGTCGGCAATGGCGCACAGCATCGAGCCCAGGTTCAGCGACTCGCGCCTCACCGCGCGCGGATAGCCGCTGCCGTCCAGCCGCAGGTGGTGCTCGAAGGCGACCACCGGCGCCAGCACCGGCATCTCCGGCGTCCGGCGGAGGATCTCGGCGCCGTCGACGACGTGTCGGCGCATGATCGCGAACTCTTCGTCGGTCAGCTTGTCCGGCTTGTTGAGGATCTCCTTCGGCGTCCGCACCTTGCCGATGTCGTGCATCAGCGCCGAGATGCCGAACTCACGCAGCAGCTTGCCGTCGATGCCCACCGCCCGCGCCTGGGCCATGGCCAGGATCGACACGTTCACCATGTGCGTGAACGTGTAGTTGTCGTAGTTGCGCATCGCCGTCAGCGCCATCAGCGCCGTACGGTTCTGCGTCACCGCCTCGGCCAGCCCCTCGACCGTCTGCACGGCGGCGGGCGTGTCGGGCATCCCCTCCACTTCGGCCGCCTCGTAGACCTGCTCGGCGGCGACGACGGCGTTCGAGTACATCTGCCGGATCGCGGCGATGTCGCTCTTGATCCCGTCCTGCTTCTTGTCGTCCTCGTCCTTCAGCCGGCCGACCCTGATGTGCGCGCTCGACAGGTCCTTGTCGCGATCGCTGCCCTTGCCGCTGAGGCGTGACAGGTTGGCCATCAGCGCCGACAGCTCGTCCTGGGTGACGCCGCGCTCGAACGCGATCCGCTCGACCTTGCTGTTCTTCAGCTTGCGGATCAGCTCGCTCATCGTCGCGCTGACCTTCGGCATCGGCGTGTCGGCGACGACGAGGTCGCTGCCGACGATGCCGACGGCGATCGACGACTGCTGCTGGTGCAGCGTCGAGAGCACCGCGACCAGTCCCGCCATGTTGCGCGCGACCAGCGGATGATCGGCGGCGTAGAGCGTCGAGTTGCGCACCCCGGAGGCGACGCGGCGCAGCAGGTCTTCGTAAAGGGCGGTTCGGGAGGGGCTCTCGCTCATGCGCTCATCCGAGTTTCTTCAGTTCCGCTTTCGCCGCGCTGCGCACGCCGCGCGGCCCGCGCGAGGAGGACTCGCGCAGCGCGGCCACCGCGGCGGTATCGCCGATCCGGCGCAGCGCCTGCGCCGCCGCCGCCCGCGTGCGGCGCGTGCGCATCGGCGCGAGCCAGTCGCCGCGGTGCAGCGCTTCCTTCAGCGCTTCGACCGCGTCGGGCCCGCCGAACGATCCCAGCGCGTCGATCGCGCCGAGATACACCGCCGGGAACGTCTTCCGGTCGAGGTGCCGCACCAGGTAACAGAACAGCGGCGCGGCGCGCTCGTCCTTCATCGAGCTGAGCTCGCCGATCAGCGTCGCCCGCGGCCGTCCGCTGGCCGTTGTCAGCGCCTGCAGCAGGATCTGCGCCGCCGCGTCGGTGCCGTTGAGGACGAGCGCCTGGATCGCCTCGCGCTGCACCAGCGGCTCGGTGTCGGTCAGCAGCGGCTGCAGCTCCTTCAACCCTTCGACGCCGCCGAACTCGCGCAGCAGGAAGGCGGCGGTGCGCCGCACTTCCCAGTTCGCCGCGTTCATCAGCTGCTGCACCGCTTCGCGCCCCGCCGCGCCGAACTGGACGAGGATGTCGCGGAGCCGCCGCCGCGACCGCGCGTCCTGCTCGAGCGAGAGCGTCTCCGCCAGCGGCGCGACCACCGCCGGACCGATCGCCCGCGACAGCCGGCTGAACCGCTCGTACTCCGCGTCGTCCGCGGTGCGCAGCTGCCGGGCGACGTGCTTCAGCAGGTTGCCACGGGCGAGCCGCTCCAGCACGGTCGTGGCCAGCCCGGCCCGCGAGGGCAGGCGATCCCCCTCGACGGCGACCGCTTCGGCGAGCTGCAGCGCCGGCGAGAAGTAGCCGACGCGGACGAGATCCTCGGCGTGCACGACGACGGTCTCGGCGACGTCGCGCCAGCGCGCCGAGTCCTCTTCGATCCGCAACAGGTCGACGAGCAGCTGCAGGTCGAGCTGCCGCAGCGCGGAGTCCGCGACCGTGCCCAGCCACGTCGCGATCCGCTCCGGCGGGTCGTCGCTCGCGGCCTCGACGTCGATGGCGCGCGCGCGCGCGCCGCTCAACTCGCGCGCGTAGGCGTCGGAGACGAACTTCTCGTCGGAATACGACGTCAGCATCGCCTCGACCCTTTCCCAGAGCTCCTGGAACGCCGTCTCCTGCCAGACCTCGGACGCGGCGACCTGCGGCTCGGCGAGCGCGAGGAGCTGCCGCTGGCGATCGTTGTCCGGCACCAGGGCGTGGAAGGCCTGCGCGAGACGATCGGTCGGGCCGCGCTCGTTGACGACCGAGCCGACGACGAACTCCGTGATCGCGCCGTCGCTCATGCGATGGACCATCGCCGACACGACGTCGACGTTGCCGGCCATGGCTTCCGGCTGCTGGCGGCGGAGCAGCAGCTCGAGCATGCCATCCGCCGTCAGCCGTCCCGCGGCGTTGCCGACCTGGCGCAGTGTCTGATCGAGCTGCGCCGGGTTGGTGCGGCCGACGTACTCGGCGAGCCCGCGCAGCAGGTTGAGGAACGCGCCGACCCGCACCGCTCCCGGCGAGTTCTCGGTGCGCTTCTCGAGCTCCTGCATCAGGGCCGTGAGCCTCGCCGGATCGCCGACGATCTCGAGCAGCAGCCGCATGCCGCTGTCGTCGAGCTCGAGCTGCGGGCTGAGCGCGGCGGTCACGAGCCGCTCGATCGCCTCGGCGTCCCCCTGTTTCTCGCGAAGCACCTCGGCGTAGTCGATCTCGAGGATCTCCATGCTCGGGCCGCCCGCGGTGGACCACAGGCGCCCGATGCCGCCGTCGGCGCGCACGTCTTCCGGCGGCCGCGACAGCAGCAGCAGGAGGGTGCGCCACGACTCGGCGTCGACGCCGGAGTTCAGGGTCAGCCGTCCGACCAGCTGACGGCGGAGCACATCGGAGAGCTCGACGATCGCGGAGTCGGGCTTGGCCGGGGCGGCGTCGCCGACCAGGATCGCCTGCGGCCGCACTTCGAGCGCGAACGGGCCGGCCGCGGTCAGGCCGGCGGTGAGCTCGGTGAGACGGCCGAGCGTCGAGCCGATGGCCGGATGCCCGCCCGGGTAGAGCGACACGGCGCGCAGCGCCGCCTTGCAGGCGCGCGCGAATTCCGCGAGCCGGAAGGCCATGTCGGCGTCGAGCGTGGCGCGCGCTTCTGCCATCGGTTCTACATGTACTCCAGCGGATCGACGCCCGCCGCATCGGGATCGACCGCCTCGACGACCGCCCACGGGTATTCGCCGCGGCTGTCGGGCTCCCACGTGTTGACCAGCATCGTGTCTTCGAGCTTCCCGCCGTCGCGATCGCGGACGATCTTCACCTGCGGCCGGAACGGATCCGACGGATGCTCGTGGGTCACGACCCCGATCTCCTCAGTATTTAGCCGTACTAAGGTGCCGATCGGGAAGAGACCGATGAGGTTGATGAAGCGGCGCAGCAGTTTCTGGTTGAACGCCGGGTCCTCCTTCTTCCCCATGATCGACTTGATGCGGTCGCTGGGCAATCCTTCGCGGTAGACGCGGTTGCTGCGCAGCGCGTCGTAGACGTCGGCGATGCTGACGATCTGCGTGCACAGGTTCAGGCTGCGGTGGCCGACGTTCCCCGGGTAGCCCGAGAGATCCTGCCGCAGGTGGTGCTCGAAGGCGACGATCGGCGCCAGCGCCGGCATCTCCGGCGTGCGGCGCAGGATGTGCGCGCCGTCGACGACGTGGCGCTGCATGATCTCGAACTCTTCCTTGGTCAGCTTGTCGGGCTTGTTCAGCACCTCCTGCGGCGTGTGCACCTTGCCGATGTCGTGCATCAGCGCGGCAAAGCCGAACTCGCGCAGCAGCGTGCCGTCCATGTTGAGCGATCGCGCCTGCGCCATCGCCAGCACCGACACGTTGACCATGTGCGTGAAGGTGTAGTTGTCGTAGCGCTTCATCGCGGTGAGCGCCAGCAGCGACGTGCGATCGCCGCCGACCATCTTGGCCAGGCTGTCGATGATCTTGCGCGCCGCGGTGGGATCGGGCTTGTCGCCCGACTTGGCCTGCTGCCAGAGCTGCTCCGCGGTCTCGACCGCGGTGCCGTAGATCTTGCGCGCGGCGACGATCCCGGTGTTCCCCTCTTCTTCCTTCTCGATGGTCAGCCGGCCGATCGTGATCCGCGAGACGCCCTTCTGCTGCAGCCGCGTCGCCAGCGGCGTCGTCGCCCGCCGGTCGGGCAGCTCGAAGATGAAGGTGCGCAGCTCGTCGCGGCTGACGCCGCGCTGGATCGTGATCTTCTCGATCTCGCGCTCGCGCATGTCGCGGGCGAAGCCGACCAGCGCGGCCGCCGACTTCGGCAGCCGCTCCGAGTTGACGACCACCTCGTCGCCGATGAAGCCGATGACGATCGGGTCGGCGCGCCGCTGGCCGATCGTGGTGCAGAGGCCGGCCAGCGCGTCGATGCCGCGCTGCACCAGCGGATGGGTCGGCGAGTAGAGCGTGGCGCCGCGGATCCCCGCCGCGAGGCGGCGGACCAGGTCTTCGTAGGCGGTGACGTTGGCATCGATCATTGTTACGTCCCCGCTCCCGTCTCGCGCACCAGCTTCTTCAGCATCCGGTCGCCGGTCCTGCCGGCTTCCTCGATCGCGCGCTGCGCGCCGGCCGTCTGGATCGACCGCAGCGCCGCCAGCGAGCCTTCCTTCAGCGCGCGCGCCTTCTTGCGCGCGAACAGCTTCTTGCGCCGCATCAGCGTCGTGAGCGCCGGCACCGCCTGGTCGTCGCCGACCTGCGTCAGCGCGCCGAGCGCCTCGAGGACGATCGCGTGGTCGGGCCCGAACGGCTCACTCTCCTCGACGATCCGCACCAGCACCGGCACCACCCGCGCATCCTTCTGCGCGACGAGCGCGTCGACGACCGCGCGCCGCTGCTCGCCGGTGGCCGCGCGCAGCACGGTGTGGACCGCGCGCGCCGCCGCCGGGTCGTTGATGTTCGACAGCGCGCGCACCGCGGCGGCGGTGACGCGCGCGTCCTGCCCGCGCAGCAGCGGCTGCAGCAGCGGCACCGCCTCCGCCGTCGCGATCTCGCCCAGCAGATCCGCGGCGTTGCGCTGCGCCGCCCATTGCTTCGACGAGACCAGCGGCGCCAGGCGCGTCACCGCGCGGGCGCCGTAGCGGCGGACGATCGCCGTCGCGCGGCTGCGGCCGACGGTCAGCTCCTCTACCTCGAAGTGCCCGCGCAACGCGTCGGTGGCCGCCGCGCCGATCGTGGCGCAGATGTCGGTGAAGCGCGCGGCCTCGGCATCGCTCATCTCGCCGAGCAGCTCCGTCGTCTCGACGAACGCCACGGTGTTGACCAGGCCGTCGAGGGCGAGGCGGCTGCCTTCCTTCGCGATCGATTTCGCGTCCCCCGCATGCTCCTGCAGCGCTTTCACGACGGTCAGCGCCGACTCGTAGTCGCCGGCGAGGAAGAGATCCTCGGCCAGCGCGGCGACGTCGCGCGCCAGCTCGGGGGCGCGCTGCGGATCGCGTTCGAGCCTGAGCAGGTCGATCACCAGGCGCACCGACAGCCGCCGCACGTTGTCCTGTCCCAGCGTTTCGACGAGCTCCACGAGATCCTCGGGCACCGCGGCCGACATCCGCTCGGCGCGCGCCCCGATCTGGTCCAGCTCCTGCCGGTAGCTCTGCGAGACGAACGGCCGCTCGTTGTAGGTGAGCAGCAGCTCTTCCATCGACGACCACAGGTTCTGGAAGGCGTCCCGTCGCCCGAAATCCGTCTCGCCGAGCAACCGGCGCGTCATCGACAGCACGCGGCGCTTCCGATCGTCGTCGGTCGCGATGGTGTTGAACACCGTCGCCAGCCGCTCGGACGCCTGCCCCTCGATCGCCAGCGTCGTCGCCAGCAGCTGCGCGACGCGCGAGTCGTCCATGGCGTCGATCAGGCCGGGCACGACCGCCGCGGCCGCACTGTCGATCGGCACGCCGGTGCCTTCTTCTCCGCCGCCGGCCAGCATCTGCATCACGACGTGGGGATTCAGGTTGGCGGTCGCCGCCGCCAGGTTCTGCATGACCTCGCTGCGCCGCTCGGGCGACAGCACGTCGACGATGCCGACGAGGTGGTGATAGGCGGCGACCACCGCGGCGGCCTGGGACGTCAGCATCGGCGAGCCGTCGATGGCGTGATGCGGCGCGATGACGTCGCCGGCCAGCTCGCCGATGGCGATCACGTCGCCTGAGATCGCGAGCAGCCGCGCCTGCGCCGCCTCGTCGGTCGGGCGCCGCCGCTCGAGGATGCCGCGGACGATCGAGCGCCACAGGTCGTCCTTGCGGCGGACCGGGTTGACGACGTCGCGATCCTGGAGGACGTGGCTGAAATCCACCTGCTCGATGCGAATCGCGCCGTCCCCCTCCTGCTCCCAGACCTTCGCCGGGCCGCCGCGCTGGCGGATCACGCGCGAGTCTTCCGAGAGCATCGCGAGCAGGCGCTGCAGCGCCGCAACGGAAACCTCGGCCTCGAAGGTCAGCTCGAGGATTTCGCGATCGTGCAGCCAGCGCGCGGCTTCGGCGACCGACCCGCCGTCGCGGCCGGCCACGGGCAGTCCCGTGACCAGCAGGTCATCCGGTGTGACGCTGAAGGCGAACGGGTGTCCCTTGCAGGTGTCGGCGACCGCCCCGCGCAGCCGATCGAGCGAGCCGCCGATGGCCGGGTGGTCGGGCGGATACAGAGCCCAGCTGCGCGCGGTGGCGACCAAGGTCCGCGCCAGGGCCGAGACGCTGCGGGAGACTTCCGGTGAGAGGGTCGTGGCGTCCGCCATCAGCGAAGGAAAAGCGCACGTGAATTATACTCTTGGCCGCCCATGCGCGCCGTCGATCTCATTCGCACCAAACGGGATGGAGGCCAGCTGGACCGCGGCGCGATCGAATGGTTCGTTTCCGGCGTCACCGGGGGCTCGCTTCCCGACTACCAGGCGTCGGCCCTGCTGATGGCGATCGTGCTGCGGGGAATGACCGCGGAGGAAACGGCCGCGCTCACCGACGCGATGGTCCGGTCGGGGGTGCGCGTGGACTATCCGGGGCTCGCCGCCACTGCCGTCGACAAGCACAGCACCGGCGGCGTCGGCGACAAGACGTCGATCGTTTTGGCGCCGCTCGCGGCGGCCTGCGGGGCGCCGGTGCCCATGATGTCGGGCCGCGGCCTCGGGCATACCGGCGGCACGCTCGACAAGCTCGAGTCGATTCCCGGGTTCCGCACCGGCCTGTCGCTCGACGAGCTGCGCCGCGGCGTGCAGTCGATCGGGTGCGCGCTGATCGGGCAGACGGCCGAAGTCGCTCCCGCCGACAAGAAGCTCTACGCGCTGCGCGACGTCACCGGCACCGTCGAGAGCATCCCGCTCATCACCGCGTCGATCATGAGCAAGAAGATCGCGGAGGGGATCGGCGGGCTGGTCCTGGACGTGAAGTACGGCGACGGCGCCTTCATGAAGACCGAAGAGGATGCGCGCGCGCTGGCGCGGTCGCTGGTCGACACCGGCGAGCTGGCCGGCGTGCGGACCGAGGCGCTGCTGACGAACATGGACGCGCCGCTCGGCCGCGGCATCGGCAACGCGCTGGAGATCGTCGAGTCGATCGAGACGCTGAAGGGTCGCGGCCCCGGGGATCTCGAGTCGCTCTCGGTCGAGTTCGCCGCGCGCATGCTGGTGCTGAGCGGCGTCGAGCCGGCGCTCGATCGCGCCACGGCGCGGATCCGCGAGGCGCTCGCGTCCGGCGCGGGCGTCGAGAAGCTGCGGCAGATCATCGCCAACCAGGGCGGCGACCCGAAGGTCGTCGACGACTACTCGCGCCTGCCGACGGCCCCCGACCGCGACACCGTCACGGCCGATCGCGACGGCTACGTCGTGGCGATGCGCGCCGAGTCGCTCGGCCGCGCGGCGGTGGGTCTCGGCGCCGGCCGCGACCGCCTCGACGCGGCGATCGATCCCGCCGTCGGCTTCACGGTGCTCGCGCCGGTCGGCACGCCCGTGAAGACGGGTGACGGCATCATCGAGATCCACCACCGCGGCGGGCGCGGTCTCGAGGAGGCGCGCCGGCTGCTCACCGCCGCGATCGCCATCGCCGATCAGCCGGCCCGGGCCCGCCCGCTCGTGCTCGACCGGATCTACGGACGATCTCAGTAAAACAGGAAAGGGCGTAATGGCGACGACCGCACACGGAGTTACCGGAGAGCTTGCCTACCCACCGCCGCCGCGCCAGCCCTATGACAGCCGCGATTTCATGGTCCTCGGCGGTGCCGCGGTCGCCGCTGCCGTCTGTGCGGCGATCACCGCGCTGGCGGGGCTGCCGCGCTTCCAGGCCTTCACCGGACTGTTCGTGATTCTCGGGATCGCCTATGCCTTTTCGACCAACCGCCGCGCCATCGACCGGCGGACGGTGGCCTGGGGGCTGGGCCTGCAGATCGTCTTCGCGCTGTTCGTGCTGAAGACGGCCATCGGGCAGAAGATCTTCACCGCGCTGGCGGGGGTGATCAACCGGCTGCTGGCGTTCTCCTTCGAAGGCTCGAGCATGGTGTTCGGGCCGCTGGGCAGCAAGGAGGCGTGGCCCGACATCATGAACCGCGTGCTCGGACCCGGGGGGGCGCGGTGGGGTGTCGTCTTCGCCTTCCAGGTGCTGCCGACGATCATCTTCATCGCGGCGCTGTTCGCCATCCTCTATTACCTGGGCATCATGCAGTTCGTCGTGCGCGCCTTCGCGGTGATGATGAACCGGGTGATGCGGGCCAGCGGCGCGGAGTCGCTGAACGTGGCGGCGAGCATCTTCATGGGGCAGACCGAAGCGCCCCTCACGATCCGCCCGTTCATCCCGCGCATGACCGAGTCGGAGCTGATGACGATCATGACCGCCGGGATGGCGCACATCTCGGGCGGCATCATGGCGGCCTACATCCTCTTCGGCGTCAAGGCCGAGCACCTGTTGACGGCCGTCATCATGACCGCGCCGGGGACGCTGATGATGGCCAAGATCTTCGTCCCCGAAACGCAGGTGCCCGAAACGATGGGCACGGTGAAGCTGGAAATCGAGCGGACCGACGTCAACGTGATCGACGCCGCCGGCCGCGGCACCGGCGAAGGGCTGGCGCTCGCGCTGAACGTCGGCGCGATGCTGATCTCGTTCCTCGCCCTCGTCGCGCTCGTGAACGCGCTCCTCGGCCTCGCCCACCTGAGCCTGGAACAGATTTTCGGCTGGGTGTTCTCGCCGATCGCGTGGGCGATGGGCGTCCCATGGAAGGACGCCGGCGTCGTCGGCAACCTGCTCGGCACCCGGATGGCGCTCAACGAGTTCATCGCCTACGCCAAACTCGGGCCGATGGCGGGGACGCTCGATCCGAAGTCGTTCACCATCGCCACCTTCGCGCTGTGCGGCTTCGCCAACTTCAGCTCGATCGGCATCCAGATCGGCGGCATCGGCGCGCTGGCCCCGACCCGCCGCCACGACCTGGCGCGCCTCGGGCTGCGCGCGATGTTCGCGGGGACGCTGGCCAACTTCATGACGGCGACGATCGCCGGGTTCTTGCAGTAAT
>Ga0207691_10005669_pt1 | contig 12069 bp, 13 predicted proteins | sample KBSM13metaG_FD_184327 | JGI IMG/M metagenome (GOLD analysis project Ga0207691, IMG submission 184327) | Miscanthus rhizosphere microbial communities from Kellogg Biological Station, Michigan, USA - KBS M1-3 metaG (SPAdes) (version 2) | ecosystem: Host-associated > Plants > Roots > Rhizosphere >...
TGCGCGATGAACGCGCGCGCCTGCTCGGCTATCCGAGCTTCGCGCACTACAAGCTCGACGACACGATGGCGAAGACGCCGGCTGCCGTGACCGGCCTGCTCGACGCGGTGTGGGAGCCGGCGCGCCGCCGCGTCGGCGAGGAGCGCGACGCGCTGCAGAACATGGTCGCGGCCGAAGGCGGCAACTTCGCGCTGGCGCCGTGGGACTGGCGTTACTTCTCCGAAAAGCTGCGCAAGGCGCGCTACGATCTCGACGAGGCCGAGATCAAGCCGTATCTGCCGCTCGAAAGCATCATCGAGGCGGCGTTCTACACGGCGAACCGGCTGTTCGGACTGACCTTCAAGCCGCGCAGCGACGTCCCGGTCTATCATCCCGACGTGCGCGTCTGGGAGGTGAGCGCCGCGGACGGACGCCACATCGGCGTGTTCTTCGGCGACTATTTCGCCCGCCCCTCCAAGCGCAGCGGCGCCTGGATGACCTCGCTGCGCGATCAGGAAAAGCTCGGCGGCGAGATCCGCCCGCTCGTGCTCAATGTGATGAATTTCAACAAGGGCGCGAACGGGGAGCCGACGCTCTTGTCCTTCGACGATGCGCGCACGCTGTTCCACGAATTCGGCCACGGACTGCACGGGCTGATGTCGGACGTGACCTATCCGATGATCTCGGGCACCGGCGTGCTGCAGGATTTCGTGGAACTCCCTTCGCAGCTCTACGAGCACTGGCTCGACCGTCCGGAGATCCTGACGCGCTTTGCGCGCCATTACAAAACCGGGGAGGTGATGCCGCAGGCCTTGATGGAGCGCCTGATCAAGTCGCGCACCTTCAATCAGGGCTACGCGACGAGCGAATATCTCGGCTCGTCCTATGCCGATCTCGATTTCCATCTCGGCGGCGCGAAGGATGCGCACGCGGTCGAGACGGCGACGCGCGAGCGCCTGCAGATGCCGGAGGAGGTCGTGCTGCGCCACCGGCCGACGCACTTCCAGCACATTTTCTCGGGCGATCACTACGCCGCCGGCTACTACAGTTATCTGTGGTCCGAGGTGCTCGACGCGGACGCCTTCAAGGCGTTCGAGGAGGCGGGCGACGTGTTCGATCCGGATGTTGCGCAGCGGCTGCGCGACCACGTCTACGCGGCCGGTGGCGCGCGCGATCCGTCGGAGGCCTATCGGGCGTTCCGCGGCCGCATGCCCACCGTCGATGCGCTGCTGGAGAAGCGCGGACTTGCGGGCGCCTGATTTCCCAATGAGTGATCGCCAATGAGCGCCGACGCACTCATCGGCCTCGATTGGGGCACCACGTCATGCCGTGCCTACCTCGTCGGCGCGGACGGTGCGGTGCTTGACCGTGTGGCAGACGGGGCGGGGATTTTGAAAGTCGAGAACGGTGCGTTCGGCGCGGCGCTCGACACCATGGTCGGCCGCTGGGATGCGGCATTGCCGGTCCTTCTCTCCGGCATGATCGGCAGCCGGCAGGGCTGGGTCGAGGCGCCCTATGCGCGCTGCCCGGCGGGCGCAGACGGTGTCGTGAAGGCACTGGCAACGGTTGATCACGGCCGCCGGACGATTTCTCTCGTGCCGGGGCTGTCGACCGAGAACGACGCCATGCCCGATGTGATGCGCGGCGAGGAGACGCAGATTTTTGGGGCGCTCGCGCTATCGGGGCAGACCGATGGGTTGTTTCTGCTGCCGGGCACCCATTCCAAGTGGGCCTACGCGACAGGCGGACGCATCGCGTCGTTCCGCACCTTCATGACCGGCGAGGTGTTCGGCGCGCTGAAGGATCACACCATCCTCGGCCGGCTGATGAACGAGGGGTCGGACGCGGAAGGTTTTGCACGCGGTGTGCGCGAGGGTGCCGCGGTCGGCAGTGCCGGAGCGCTGCTTAACCGCATGTTCGCGACACGCACCTACGGGCTGATGGACAAGCTCTCCGGCGCGGCACTCTCGGATTATCTCAGCGGTCTGCTGATCGGTGCCGAGATCGCTGAAGCGACGCGACGGTCGAAAGGCGCCGTGACCATCATCGCGAGCCCGGCGCTGGCGCAGCGCTATACCGACGCATTGGGCCTGCTCGGGCATCAAAGCACCCTCGCGCCGGACGATTGCGTCGCGGCCGGCCACTGGCGCCTCGCGTGCGCCGCCGGTTTGTGCTGAAACATCGACATGCCCGACCTCCGTGCCGCCCTGACGACCTGCCCGATTGTCGCGATCTTGCGCGGCGTCAAGCCGGACGAGATCGACGCGATCGGCGACGCACTGGTCGAGGCCGGCGTTACCGTCATCGAGGTGCCGCTCAATTCGCCGCAGCCGTTCGCGAGCATCAAGCGGCTCGCGGCACGGCACGGCGCACGTGCGTTGATCGGCGCCGGAACGGTGCTGCAAGCACCCGACGTCGCGCGCGTGAAGGAGGCGGGCGGCCAACTCGTGGTCGCGCCGAACTTCGATGCGGATGTCGTGGGTGCCGCCAGGGCCGCCGGTCTCGCGTCGCTTCCCGGCGTGATGACGCCGTCCGAAGGCTTCGCGGCGCTGAAAGCCGGGGCCGACGGGCTGAAGCTGTTCCCGGCGGAGATCATCCCGCCCGCGGTGTTCAAGGCCTGGCGCGCGGTGTTTGCCCCCGACACGCTGCTGCTGGCGGTCGGCGGGGTCGGCGTGGACAACGTCAGAAGCTACGCAGAGGCCGGCGCGTCGGGGTACGGCATCGGCTCGGCGCTGTACAAGCCCGGCCGTCCGGCAGCCGAGATCGGCAAGTTGGCACGGACTCTAGTCGCGGCCTTGTCCTGACAATGTACGGATGGTAGGCTGCCACCATGGACGATTTTTCCGAAACCCGTTCCGAACGCGTCGACCTGCGCATGACACCATCGGCCAAGCGCACGTTGCAGCAGGCGGCGGCGCTCACCCACAAGACGCTCACCGAGTTTCTGCTCGATAGCGGGCTAAATTCGGCGTTCGACACGTTGGCGGATCGCCGCGCGCTCCGGCTCGATGATGCAAGCTGGAAGGCTTTCATGTCCGCGCTCGATGCGCCGCCGAAGAATAATCCGCGGCTGCGCAAGCTGCTCGCGCGCAAGCCCGCATGGGAGCGGTGACACCTTCGGCTCCGGTGCCGTTGGCACCTGAGCACGAACTTGACACCTTCGATTCAGGAACTGCGCCGCTCGACGAGTGGCTCAAGCGCCGCGCACGCGGCAACGAGGCGGATGGCGCCTCGCGCACGTTCGTGCTGTGCGTCGCGCGCCGGGTCATCGGCTACTACAGCCTCGCGGCCGGATCGCTAATGCACGCAAGTGCGAGCGGCAAGATCCGCCGCAACATGCCGGAACCCGTTCCGGTCATTTTGCTGGGGCGGTTGGCGATCGATCGTGCGTGGCACGGCAAGGGGCTCGGCTCCGACATGTTGCGTGATGCGGTCCTGCGCATTACGGGCGCGGCGGATACCATCGGCGTGCGCGCGATATTGGTCCATGCAATCTCGCCGGCTGCCAAGGCGTTCTATGAGCGGCACGGCTTCAGGGCATCGCCGGTCGATCCGATGACGCTGATGATCACGGTGGCGGATGCCCGAAACGCGCTGGTCCGGGGTGCGCCGGCCGCAAAGGCTTGATTTTTCGTCCTTTCTGCCCCATATTCGGGGCAACGAAGTCAGGGCCTCTCGTTCGGCAAATGTCGCGCGGGAGGTTTATTGCTTTTGGGGCGCCGTACCGGCGCAACGATGATGACCAAACAGAACCGCGGCAGCCATATCCGTCTCACCTCGCATCCGGGGCGGGGAGGCGTCGCGACACGCTTTCCGATCACCTGGGGTGCCGCTTCGGCGCGCGCGCGCGGTCCGGTGGTCGGCACCGTGAATGCCGGCGTCGACCGCAATGCCATCGGCGCGCATGGCGGCTCCTACGCGCTCTATCGCGCGCTTGCGGTGTCGTCCGGCGCGCTGAGCCCGATCGCACGCCCGGACCTGACCAACACGTCGCCGGTCGTCGACGTCGGACCGTTCCCGCGATGGTCCGAGCCGGGACGCATCGTGTCGCTCGATCCGTGGGGCCATCGCATCGCGGATGATTTTCGCCAGGAGATCGGCGAAGGCGCCGACATCCGCCCGAGCATCGCGATCACCAAGGCGCGGCTGACGATTTCCGAGCTGGACGAAGCGGTCGTGGCCGGCCGGCTCAAGGTCGACGGCACGATCATGAAGGACACCGGTGAAGTCGCCGTCACCAAGGCCGCGGTCGAGCCGGTGTGGTATCTGCCGGGCATCGCGGACCGCTTCGGCGTGGGCGAAGATGCCCTGCGCCGTACGCTGTTCGAGCAGACCGGCGGCATGTACCCGGAACTGGTGACGCGGCCGGACCTGTCGGTGTTCCTGCCGCCGATCGGCGGCATCACGCTCTACATTTTCGGCGATCCGTCCGCGGTGTGGGACAAGCGTCGCACTCTGGCGTGTCGCGTGCACGACGAGTGCAACGGCTCGGACGTATTCGGGTCCGACATCTGCACCTGCCGGCCGTATCTCATTCACGGCATCGAGGAGTGCATCAAGGAAGCGCAGAACGGCGGCGCCGGGCTGATCGTCTACAATCGCAAGGAAGGCCGCGCGCTCGGCGAGGTGACCAAGTTCCTGGTCTACAACGCGCGCAAGCGTCAGGAAGGCGGCGATCAGGCGGCCACTTACTTCGAGCGCACGGAATGCGTGGCGGGCGTGCAGGATGCGCGCTTCCAGCAGCTGATGCCCGACGTTCTGCATTGGCTCGGTATCACGCGCATCGACCGCTTCGTTTCGATGTCGAACATGAAGCACGATGCGCTGACCGAGTCCGGCATCGAGATCGGCGAGCGCGTGCCGATCCCGGATGAGCTCATTCCCGACGACGCCAAGGTCGAAATGGAGGCGAAGAAGGCCGCCGGCTACTTCGCTCCGCATACGCCGACCGCCGACGAGCTGAAGGCGACGGTCGGACGCAAGATCGAGGAATTCTGATTGGGTGACGCCGACGCCGCGCGCTCCCTCTTGTCGGCGCAAGCCGTCCGCGAACGCGCGCATGAGATGCTGGCGGCGGGCCTGCGCGGCGAACTCGCCCACTTCACCGTCGATCTCGAAAGTCTCGGGCTCGCGGCACACGTCGTCTCGGAGCTGACCCGGGTCAGCTATCCGGACGGGAATGTCCCGTTCCACGCGCGCTGGCGCCATTTCGTGCTCGGCGGGCGCGATTTATGGGCCGAGCGGGTGGCGCAAACCGCCTGGGTCTCGCCAGCCGCAAAGGCACGTGCGGAGTTCGATCTCGCGATCACATCGGTTCTGCTCGATGCCGGCGCCGGGCCGTCGTGGAAATATCTCGACCCCGGGACGGAGCAGGTCGCCGCGCGTTCCGAAGGGCTTGGCGTCGCGAGCCTGCGCATGTTCGAGGCCGGTGCGTTTTCCATTGACCCTGCCGATCCGCTGCGCGCCGATGCCGAGCGGCTGATGCATCTGAAAGCTGACGACGTCGCGCACGGCATGCAGAGCATGGTGGGCAACCGCCTCGTCGGCGTCGAGGGACGCGCCGCGCTGCTTTCGGGTCTGGGCACGGCGGTCGCGGCAAATCCGGAAGTGTTCGCACGCGACGATCGTGCGCGGCCGGGCGGACTTTTCGATTATCTCGCGGCGCAGGCCGAGGACGCGCGTCTTGCGGCCCCGCGCATTCTCGAAGCCGTGCTCGAACATCTGGGGACGATCTGGCCGAGCCGGCTGAGGCTCGGCGGCGTGACGCTCGGCGACACCTGGCGCCATCCGGCGATCAAGCGTGCCGACGCGACGAATGGCCTGGTGCCGATCCACAAGCTCTCGCAGTGGCTGTCCTATTCGCTCATCGAGCCGCTGCAATGGTCCGGTATCGCGGTGACCGACATCGACGGCCTCACGGGTTTGGCCGAATACCGCAATGGCGGGTTGTTCGTGGATTCCGGCGTGCTGCGCCTGCGCAATCCCGAGGAGGCGATCCATCCAAACCCGGTCGATTCGGAGCTGGTGGTCGAATGGCGCGCGCTCACCGTGGCGCTGCTCGACGAGGTGGCCGTGCTGATCCGCGCGCGGGGCGGGCTCACCATCGACGACTTTCCGCTGGCGCGCGTGCTCGAAGGCGGCACCTGGGCGGCGGGGCGGCGGCTCGCGCGCGACAAGCGCCCCGACGGCTCGCCGCCGATTGCGGTCGCAAGCGACGGCACCGTATTCTGAGCGAGAATTTGGGGGACCGGATGCAAAACGTCACCGTCGTCGATCATCCGCTGGTGCAGCACAAGCTGACCTTGATGCGCGACGTGAAGCGCTCGACCAAGGGTTTCCGTCAGTTGCTCAACGAGATCGGCATGCTGCTCTGCTACGAGGTCACGCGCGACCTCGCGCTGGACATGATCGACATCGAGACGCCGCTGCAGCCGATGAAGGCGCCGGTGCTCGCCGGCAAGAAGCTGGTGTTCGCGCCGATCCTGCGCGCCGGCGTCGGTTTCCTCGACGGCATGCTGAGCCTCGTGCCGTCGGCGCGCGTCGCGCATATCGGGCTTTACCGCGATCCGAACACGCTGGTCGCAGTCGAATATTACTTCAAGGCGCCGGAGGACGTGGCGGACCGGCTCGTGCTGGTGCTCGACCCGATGCTGGCGACAGCGAACTCGGCGATCGCGGCGGTCGACCGGCTGAAGGAAGCGGGCGCGAAGAACATTCGCGTGGTGTGCCTGCTCGCCGCGCCGGAAGGGATCGAGAAATTCCACGGCCACCATCCGGACGTGCACATCTGGACCGCGGCGATCGACGAGAAGCTCAACGATCACGGCTACATCGTGCCGGGGCTGGGCGACGCCGGCGACCGGATGTTCGGGACGAAATGACGCGTTGGCGTCATCACCGGGCCGCGCCCAACGGGTCGGCGCGAAGCGCTGCCCGATGGTGAACTCCGGCGCGTGACCCGGTGATCCCGGGACATCAGCACCGTAGAATTCGAACTATCCGCTCAATCATTCATTCACCAGCCGTTCAAAACCCTCCCTGGCGTTAGCGCGTTTGTTGCCGCCGCCGTGCTTGAGTTGCCGGCAAATCAGCCGCGGTCACCTGATGAAACAGATCATCTTCTTCGCCATCGCCGCCATGTTGATAGCGGGCATCATGCCGCGCGTGATGAGCCAGGTCGGCAACGCTTCGACCGAGACGCAGCCGGTCAAGGGCGCCGCGCCCACGCCGCAGCCGCAAGGCGGCTATCGCACCGCGACCTTGCGCGCCGACTCGCGCGGCCACTTCCAGGTCGAAGGCTCGGTCGACGGGCGGCGTCTCGACTTCATGGTCGACACCGGCGCGACCGTGATCGCGCTGCGCGAGCGCGATGCCGGCAAGCTCGGCATCTTTCCGACCCCGCGCGACTACACCGGACGCTCGAGCACCGCGAACGGCATCATCAAGGTCGCGCCGGTGCGGCTGCCTTCGCTCGAGGTCAACGGCATCCGCGTCTACGACGTCGCCGCCGTGGTCATTCCGGACGAGTCGCTGTCGACGAACCTGCTCGGCATGTCGTTCCTCTCGCGGTTGCGCCGCTTCGAGATGGCCAACGGCCGTCTCGTGATGGAACAGTAAGCCCCTCCAAACGCTTTCAAGTCTTTGGCGGCTGGGTTATGTGCTCGGCCTGCTTTCGCTCGACCTGAGGATTTCATGCTCCCGAAGCCCAAAGCCGCCCTCGTTCCCAACACCTATGCCTACGAATCCGAGCCGATGGTGAAGCCCACCGGCTTTCGCGAATACGACGCGCGCTGGCTGTTCGGCAAAGAGATCAACCTGATGGGCGTGCAGGCGCTGGGGCTCGGCCTCGGCACCCTGATCCATGAGTTGGGCGTCAAGCCCGAGCTCGTCACCGCGCACGATTTCCGCGGCTATTCGGCCTCGATCAAGATGGCGCTGATCACCGGACTGATGAGCGCCGGCATCAAGGTGAAGGATATCGGGCTCGCGGTCACTCCGATGGCCTATTTCGCGCAGTTCGATCTCGACGTGCCGTGCGTCGCGATGGTGACCGCCTCGCACAACGACAATGGCTGGACCGGCGTGAAGATGGGCGCCAACCGCCCGCTCACCTTCGGGCCGGACGAGATGACGCGGCTGAAGGAGATCGTTCTGAACGCGGCGTTCAAGCCGAAGGCCGGCGGCACCTACGATTTCATCGAGGGCTTCCCGGAGCGATACATCGCCGACCTCACCAGCCGCCCGAAGATCAAGCGCAAGCTGAAGGTCGTGTGCGCGTGCGGCAACGGCACCGCCGGCGCGTTTTCGCCGCGCGTGCTCGAGGCGATCGGCTGCGAGGTGATCCCGCTCGACTGCGAGCTCGACCACACGTTTCCGAACTACAACCCGAACACCGAAGACATGAAGATGCTGCATGCGATGCGCGACGCGGTGCTCGCGCACAAGGCCGACGTCGCGCTCGGCTTCGACGGCGACGGCGACCGCTGCGGCGTGGTCGACAATACCGGCGACGAGATCTTCGCCGACAAGGTGGGCGTGATGCTCGCGCGGGATATCTCGGCGAACATTCCGAACGCCAAGTTCGTAGCGGACGTGAAATCGACTGGCCTGTTCGCGACCGATCCGGTGCTCGCGAAAAACGGCGCGAAGACCGACTACTGGAAGACCGGCCACTCCTACATGAAGCGGCGCGTCAACGAGATCGGCGCGGTCGCGGGCTTCGAGAAGTCCGGCCACTTCTTCTTCAACAAGCCGATGGGCCGCGGCTACGACGACGGGCTGATCTTCGCGCTCGCGGTCTGCGACATGCTCGACCGCAATCCGACAAAGACGATGGCGGACCTGAAGAACGCGCTGCCCAAGACCTGGGGCTCGCCGACGATGTCGCCGCATTGCGCCGACGAGATCAAGTATCGCGTGGTCGACGACGTGGTGAAGCACTTCGAGGCGCTGAAGCAGAAGGGTGAGAAGGTGATCGGACAGCCGATCCGCGATCTCGTCACCGTGAACGGCGTGCGCGTCACCGTCGAGGACGGCACCTGGGGCCTGCTGCGCGCCTCATCGAACAAGCCCGAACTGGTGGTCGTGGTCGAAAGTCCGGCCTCCGAGGCGAACATGCGCGCGATGTTCAAGGCGGTCGATGCGGTGCTGCGCACGCACCCCGAGGTGGGGGAGTACAATCAGACGATTTGAGGCGGGCAGGTTCGTCGCGCTGTCACTGACGGCCGCCTGGCCCCCGGCAAGTGGCGGACAAGCGGCAAGCGCGTCGCGGCCTCCTCAAGACGGCTCCACGTCCTTGAACACGTCGATCTCGACGCCGCCGGGCAGCATCGCGCGCCAGGCCTGCAGGTAGGTCTGCAGCCGCATGTCGCCCGCGATACGTGACCGATTCATCTCCATCGACTCGGGTGTCTCGTACTCGATGACCTGGATGAACTTCCCCGGGTCGTCCACGTTGTGCAACAGCCGCACCTCGGTGCCGCCGAGCATCTCGTAAAACGGCTTCGACGCGTTGACGAAGGAGAGGACCTGCGCCGGGTCGGCCGACGGCATGGTGAAGCGGAAGTGCAGCGTGCGGCGGACTTTCCGTTCTGCGTTGGCCATCGGCAACTCCGTGATTCGCGTCCGCTACACTAACGCGAAGGCGCCAAGGTCGTCCCAGATGTAGGCGATCTCATCGAGTACATATTCACCGCGGCGTTCGACCCGCGTCTCGCCGCTGCGGCCACCCAGCGCCTCGTAGAAGCGCCGCGCCGGCGCGTTCTGCGTCAACACCCAAAGGCCGGTCGATGTGAAGCCGCGTGCCGCCAGTTCGCCGAGCAGGCGGCCGAAGATCGCGCGGCCAATGCCGCGCCGCTTCACCGCGTCGAGCAGATAGAGTGCCGAAACCTCGCTGCCGGTCGAAAGCCCGGTCCAGCGGATCTTTCCGGCCGACCCGAAGCCGCAAATCGCGCCGTCCTGCTCGGCGACGTAAACGAAAGTCGGGCCGTCGGGCCCGGCGAGCGTGCCGCGCCACTGGTTCGCGCGAGTTTCGACCGAACGCGCGTCGATTGCGCCCTGCGGCATCAACGCCGAATAGCTCTCGCGCCACGCCTGTACGTGCACCCGCGCGATGCTGTCCACATCCGCGGGCGTGGCGCGGCGGATCATCAGCCCGGTTTTTTATTTGAAGACCGATACTTCGCGTTGCCCGGATACACGCCGAGGATCTTGAGCGAGCCGGGTTGCGAGAAGAACTCCAGCTCCTCCAGTGCGCGCTTGAGCGGCAGGTCGTCCGGGTGGCTCTCGACGTCGGCGTAGAACATGGTGGCGAAGAAATTGCCCTCGATCATGTAGCTTTCGAGCTTGGTCATGTTGACGCCGTTGGTGGCGAAGCCGCCGAGCGCCTTGTAGAGCGCGGCCGGCAGGTTGCGCACCTGAAAGACGAACGTCGTCACCACCAGGCCGTTGTTCGGCCTGGCGTGTCGTTGCTTGCGCGAGAGGATCACGAACCGGGTCGTATTGTGGTCCTCGTCTTCGACGCGCTCGGCGAGCACCTTGAGGCCGTAGATTTTCGCCGCAAGCGTCGGCGCCAGCGCGGCGCGCGTTACGTCGTCCGTCTCCGAGATGTGACGTGCCGCGCCCGCGGTATCGGCGGCGATCACGGCCTTGTAGCCATGCTTGCGGATGAAGCGGCGGCACTGGCCGAGCGCGTGGATGTGGCTTTCCACCGACTTGACGGTCTTCAGCGTCGCGCCTTTCGGCGCCATCAAGTTGAAATGGATCGGCAGGAAGTGCTCGCCGACGATATGCAGCTTGGCGTGCGGCAGCAGGTGATGGATGTCGGCGACGCGCCCGGCGATCGAGTTCTCGATCGGGATCATGCCGAGCTCGGCCTTGCCGGTCTGGATCGCCGCCAGCGCGTCCTCGAAGGTCGCGCACGGGAGCGGCTCGCAGTCGGGATAGACCTCGCGCGCCGCGATGTCGGAATTGGCGCCGGGCTCGCCCTGGAACGCGATTTTCAGTTTGCTCATGGGTCTTTCCGTTAGGCGCCGGTTTAGCCCGGGTCAACGCCCGAGCAGGGCACGCGCCTTGTCCAGATGCTCCTGCGTGTCGACGCCGAAGATCGCATTTTTCGTGAGCGCGACGTCGATGCGCATGCCGGCTTCGAGCGCGCGGAGTTGCTCAAGCCGCTCGCGCTGTTCGAGGGCTGAGGGCGGCAGCTTGACGAAACGTGCGAGTGCTTCGCGCCGATAAGCATAGAGGCCGATATGGTGATAGAGCGGCCCGTCGCCGGTCGGCGCGGTCGCACGGGTGAAATAGAGCGCGCGCATCCGCCCCGGCGCGACGGCCGAGCAGACCGCCTTCACGACATTCGGATCGGTGCGCTCGGCGTGCTCGGTGATTTCCAGCGCCAAGGTCGCGATATCGACGGCCGGATCGGCGAGGGGGCCGAGCGCCGCCTTGATGTCGGCGGGCTGCAGCATCGGGAAATCGCCCTGCACGTTGACGACAATCTTCGCCCTGCCGTCCGGGTCTGCCTTTCCCAGGGCCTCGAAAATCCGGTCCGAGCCCGACGCGTGATCGCTCCGCGTCATCACGGCGCGTCCGCCGGCTGCCGTTACGGCCGCGGCGATTTCGGTCGAGTCGGTCGCGATCGCGACCGGCCCGACCGCTGCCGCTTCGGCCACGCGCATCACGCGCACGATCATCGGCGCGCCGCCGATATCGGCCAGCGGTTTGCCCGGCAGGCGGACCGACGCCATGCGGGCCGGGATCAGGATCAGGACGCTGGAACCCATGGAAAATTGCCGGCTCGGCGGCGGCTTTTTCGGACGTCGCAAACTTGCTCGCAGATTGTCTACACGGGTTGCCAGCCCGGCGGCAAACCGGCTATGTGTCCGACCGAACGGGTGCCGCTCCAGCCCCGATTCACAAGCGAAAACCCCGCCTCCGGGAGCCGAGCCGCAATGGACTCCTTCGAACTCAACAAGATCCTGGGCGCTTTGCTGTTCAGCTGCCTGTGCCTCTTGTCCCTCAATATCGCGGCTGGTGCCGTGTTCGCGCCGCACAAGCCGGCCAAGCCCGGATTCGAGGTCGCCGAGCAGGAGC
>Ga0207691_10005670_pt1 | contig 12067 bp, 9 predicted proteins | sample KBSM13metaG_FD_184327 | JGI IMG/M metagenome (GOLD analysis project Ga0207691, IMG submission 184327) | Miscanthus rhizosphere microbial communities from Kellogg Biological Station, Michigan, USA - KBS M1-3 metaG (SPAdes) (version 2) | ecosystem: Host-associated > Plants > Roots > Rhizosphere >...
GATGTCGAAGGTACTGAGGTATGGGCGGGAGAACGTAACACTGTGAGGAACGGGGATAGCTCTTCGGGGACAACAAGTCCGAGTCCCTTTAGTAACCCCACTAGCGCAACAGCGATCGCTCTTCTGGGACCGCAGGCGTCCTCGCCTGCTATGTCAGCTAAGCGGGCCCTTGTGGCAACTTTGCAGGCGAGGACGCCTGCGGTCCCAGAAGAGCGCGTCCGTTAGGTCAATGTAGCTACTAAAGGGCTGAGCTTTGAGTTCCGTGATGAAAATCATCTCTCTCAACGTTGGTCGACCTCAACTTGTCATGCGAAATGGCGAACCGGTGTCGACTGCAATCTTCAAACAGCCGGTCGAGGGCCGCGTCATGCTACGCACACTAAATCTCGACGGCGATCGTCAGGCGGATCTCTCGGTGCACGGCGGACCTACCAAGGCCGTGTACGTCTACCCGGCGGAACATTACGACTTCTGGCGTCACGAACTCCCTGAGATGGATTTGCCGTTTGGAATGTTTGGCGAGAATTTCACTGCTACGGGTTTTTCAGAAACGACTCTGAACATCGGCGATGAGTTTCAGGTTGGTTCAGCTGTTGTGAAAGTTACAGAGCCACGCATGCCTTGTTACAAACTTGGCATCCGTTTCAACCGCACCGATATCATCAAGCGCTTCCTCGTCAGCGAACGCACCGGTTTCTACCTCGGGGTTTTGAAAGAAGGCGAGGTCGGCGTTGGTGACGAATTTCAGCTCACAATGCGCAACGAGCCATCAGTTACAGTCAGCGAAGTCACTCGACTGTACACACGTGATCGAGGCAACGTGGAACTTCTTCGTCGCGCAGTCGCTGTCGAGGCGCTCCCCGAAGGCTGGCGCACATACTTTCAGGACCAACTGGACAAGATCTGATGACTCAAACTTCCAAACTAACCTGTCCTAACTGTGGCGCTGAGATGAACCATCATGCGATGAAAGTCGATTACGACACCGACGATCCGGGGAGTATCGACCCTGTTTTTGGCGGCGTGCCGAAGGAAGCCTACTTTTGTCCTAAGTGTGGTCACACAGAATTGAAAGCGGCCTCGAAGTAAAGCGTCACGTTAACGTTTGACTGCAATCACTAGTAGTCCGAGTCCAACCATCAAGATGCCGATCCACTCGCGCAACGATGGGCGTTCATGCAAAAAAGCAAACGCGAAAATTGCGATCAGGACAACACTTAACTTGTCGATCGCGGCGACGTTTGAAGCGGCACCAATCTTCAGCGCTCGAAAGTAACAAACCCATGAAGCACCTGTGGCTAATGCAGAAAGTACGAGAAATAAAATTGTGTGAGACGAAAGTTGTAATGGATTGATCCACTTGCCGGTGAAGTAGACAAACAGCGCGAGGACAACAATGATAACGCTCGTGCGAATCAACGTCGCAAAGTCGGAGTCAACACCTTCCAGACCTACCTTCGCGAAAATTGCAGTTAGTGCCGCAAACGCTGCCGAAAGAAGCGCCCAGAAGAGCCAACCTGAGACATTGGTCATAGTGCGTGGAATTGTACAGCTATCGATTCCCTTTAGTAGCTCCTTTGACTGAAAGAGGCTCTTCCAACTAGAACAAGTTGGGAAGGGTGGTTTACCCCCGCTGGCCTGACAAAATGAAACTCCGATGTAGCTCTTAGTTAGGCCAGCGGGGTAAACCGCCCTTCCCAACTTGTTCTGCATTCAATTCCTTTTCTTCGATGGCCCTAGCTTTTGCAAGAGGCACCAAAGGGTATCGAAAAGATTTTTGGGCGCTGTCGATCTAGCGAAACTCGTCCGTCGTATAGGTGAAGTCGAAAACTAAACTTAGGAGATTGAACCGATGAAATACTTGCTTCTCATTTACGATCAAGAACAGTTGTGGGGAAAGTTGGGCGAAGCCGAGCAGGGTGCGATTTACGGTGAATACAGGAAGTTCTCGCAGTCAATCCAGGACAGCGGTCACTACCTTGGTGGGGCACAACTCCATCCGGTCGCGTCCGCGACAAGCGTACGCATTCGCGACAACGAACAACTGGTTACTGATGGTCCGTTTGCTGAAACCCATGAACAACTCGGTGGTTATTACCTGATCGAAGCGAAGGATCTCGATGAAGCTACTGCGATCGCCGCTCGCATACCCTCGGCGCGCCTGGGCACGATTGAGGTTCGGCCATTGGTCGAACGCCCCGTAGCAGCCAACGCTTGAACGATTACCTTTAGTAACCCCGCTCGCGCAACAGTGATCGCTCTTCTGGGACCGCAGGCGTCCTCGCCTGCTTCTCGAATCAAACGCGCCCTAGCCAAAAGAGGCAGGCGAGGACGCCTGCGGTCCCAGAAGAGCGCGTCCGTTGGTTCCATGGAATTACTAAAGGGCAAGAGTCTGGGCTTGCATGTTTCTGTCATCGTGTGCAAATTTCGCACTTGATGGCGCAAACAAATCAGATACTCGAGTCCGTTTTCCGTGAAGAGTATGGTCGAATCATCGCCACTCTGATCCGCTTGTCAGGCTCGTTTGATTTGGCCGAAGAATCACTCCAGGAAGCTCTTGCCTCTGCAGTAGTCAATTGGGAGCAACAAGGGCCACCAAACAATCCTGGCGCGTGGCTAACGACTGTTGCGCATCGCAAGCTAGTTGATGCGATTCGCCGGGAAAAGACCAAGAGCGACAAACAGAACGAACTCGAATATGAAGCTTATCGATTGCAGCCCGACAACACATTCGACCTGGTTGATGAAACAGTGGAGTACCCGGACGACCGATTGCGATTGATATTCACTTGCTGCCACCCCTCGCTGAGTCAGGAAGCGAGGGTGGCGCTAACACTCCGAACGCTTGGTGGACTCACAACCACAGAGATTGCTCGCGCCTTCCTACTTCCCGAAGCAACATTGGCCCAACGCCTTGTGCGCGCCAAAAGCAAAATTCGCGTAGCCGGTATTCCATACCAAGTTCCACCAATCGATGTATTGCCGCAGCGACTCGCCTCAGTTCAAGCAGTCATCTATCTCATCTTCAATGAGGGTTACTCGTCAACTGCGGGTGAAGGGTTAATACGCAACGATCTTTGTGTTGAAGCGATTCGACTTGGTCGGGTGCTGTGTAAACTGTCGCCTGAACCAGAGAACGCCGGGCTGCTTGCTTTGATGTTGTTGCAAAACTCGCGACGCCACGCCAGAACTAGTGAAGCTGGTGAACTAGTCACGCTCGAGGATCAGGATCGTTTGCTCTGGGATCAAGATGACATAAGGGAAGGTCTGGCATTGGTGGAGACTTCACTTCGGCAGGGTCGTGTCGGACCTTATCAATTACAGGCAGCGATTGCGGCGTTGCATGCTGAAGCTGCGTTGGCTGCCGAAACCGATTGGCTCCAAATTGCAGCTTTGTATCGCGAGCTAATGAGAATGAATCCCTCGCCAATCATCGCGCTGAATCATGCGGTGGCAGTTGCGATGAGCGAAGGGCCTCAAGAGGGTTTGCTGCTCATTGACGCGGCGGGCAGCTCAGGCAAGCTTGATAACTATTACCTGTACCATGCCGCCCGTGGGGATTTGTTTAGACGGCTGCAACGGTTTGATGAATCGACGGAAGCATATTCACGCGCTATTGAACTGACGACGAATCAAGTTGAGAAACAATACATGCGGAAGAGGATCGAAGAGAATGGGGGAAATGAGCCAGTGCATTAGAGGTCAGTACCACAACGCGGTGGCGTGTGGCTCTCTCTAGTTCGCAGCGATGAGCGCGCTGTCGTGGCAAGGTAGTCAGTACCACTACGCGGTAGCGTGTTGGCTCTCTAGTTCGCAGCGATGAGCCCGCTGTCGTGGCAAGGTAGTCAGTACCACTGCGCGGTAGCGTGTGGCTCTCTAGTTCGCAGCGATGAGCGCGCTGTCGTGGCAAGGTAGTCAGTACCACGACGCGGTAGCGTGTGGCTCTATCTTCGGTGAGCATTCACGCCGTCGTGGCAAGGTAGTCAGTACCACTACGCGGTAGCGTGTGGCTCACTATTGACACTACGCATTCACAAGTTCAAAATCCGGCTCAAGTTCTTACTATTTTGGCTTCCTCATCCTCATCATGTGGAACGATACAGATACTCCTCTCGCTTACTTCATATCATTTCGAACGTACGGCACATGGCTGCACGGAGATCGACGAGGTTCTATCGATCGATTTAATAATCTCTATGGTGCACCATATATCCCTGCCAACCCGGAGTGGCAGCGCTACAAGCAGAAGTTGCTCAGGGCGAAGCCATTCGTTATGACACCTAAAGAACGTCGAATCGTAGATGAAGCGGTTCGCGAAACTTGCCAATTTCGGAAATGGTCGCTACTTGCTTTGAATGTGCGAACAAATCATGTCCACATAGTAGTAACCGCTCATAAGAAACCGGAACTTGTCCTCAATGCATTCAAAGCAAACGCAACTCGCAAATTGCGCGAAGAGCAGCTTTGGCCGTTTCCGTTTAGTCCATGGGCAAAGAAAGGAAGTAAGCGGCGATTATGGAATGAGAAGAGCGTGGAACGTGCTATCAACTACACGTTATACGGGCAAGGAGAAGACCTACCCGATTTTGATGATTGATAACCCGTTGAGAAGCGAGCCACACGCTACCGCGTAGTGGTACTGACTACATTGCCACGACAGCGTAATTGCTCACCGACGATAGAGCCACACGCTATCGCGTAGTGGTACTGACTACATTGCCACGATAGCGTGATTGCTCACCGACGGATAGAGCCACACGCTACCGCGTAGTGGTACTGACTATGTTGCCACTGACGCTCGTCTGTAGGAGCTATGCCAGCGCGGCCTGCAAAACCGGAATCAAATGACCCACTGACAAACTTCAAATGATATAGGGAAACCCTAATCATCTCGATCGCGCACCTTCTTACTCGCAACCCGCTCATGCTCATCCTCTTCTCGGCCCGATCCCGCGATCCGTTCTTCTTCCTCTTCGCTCACGCCCAATCGCATCGCGTCAAACGCGGGCAAGCGACAGATGCCCGGCATTGGTCTTTCAGGTCTAACTGAAAACCAGATGATTTGATTCAACACATACGGATCGGCCATGTCGGCGTGAGTCAGGTCTTGCCCCTCTGTCTCTCGCATCCAGTAGGCAGTGACCGCATCCCGCGGTTGGTTCGTCAGATTGTCCAACGCTACTTCGGGTAGGACGGCCTGGTACGGACGCAGATCGGCTTCACTCCTAAAGATATTGATTGGAATCGCGGTGGCATCGAGTTGATTCATCGGCTGAATACCGAGCAGCATTTCGATCGTTCGTATCAAACTTACCGTGTTGTGAAACTCATGTATCAACGCGCCGGGTCGATTGTACGCACTGATCACCAGCGCCACTGACCGGTGAGCGTCGACGTGGTCCGGGCCATCCTGCGCATCGTCTTCAACCAATATGATCGCTGTGTCTTTCCAGTAGACGCTATTTGAAACTGCTTCCACCATTAGACCGACGGCGTAATCGTTATCTGCGACATAAAACTGAGGCGTTGGCTTTCGCGATGCCAAACCGTCGGTGTGATCGTTTGAGACTCGAACCGTTGAAAGGTTTGGGAGTCGATCAGGTTTGCCGGCGGCGCGTTCAACGGCTATCGCTCGAAACTCATCGAGCCAGATTCCAATTCGTGAGTTCCCTCTGAATTTTTCTTCAGTATGCGCGCTATTGATGAACGGGCTTGTTTTGTCCCACGATTCTTTCGCGGCCCGGTAAGAGTCGATCGTCATGGAATCGGGAGTGTCCAAGTCGAAATTCCGGTAGGCTTCACTGTAGTGACCTTCCAACGATTTCTTCGTGGGAATGGCGGAAGCGTTCGGGGTTAAATCCGGATACGACTTCGCCCGGTTGTCTTTGATGGCTTTCACGTCCGCTTCAGAAACCGTCGCAATAAACTCGCCGTAGTTTCGATACGTCAGTCCTGCGCGTGCAGCCGCATCCCACAGGTAAAGCGTCTGCGGCTCGGTAACGTCACGCGAGCCGTGCAGATACGGGATAAAACGTCGCAGGTAGTTCGCTACTTGCTCCGCGTTGACTTCAGGTCCAAACATCGACGGCGAGTTACGGAGCGGCTCATAGTTCGGCAGGCGATTGAAACCCTCATAGTCGTAGGTCCGACCGCGACTGCTGTAATTCCACCGATAAGCTTTATCTAAATAGTCGGTGGAAAATGCCGCAGTCGCCCAGTTGTGACCGTCGGGGCTTGCTTCAGAGTTAACGAAGAATCTGTCGAACAAACCGAATCGTTGAGCTAACGCATGATGATTTGGCGTGATGTTCTGTTTAGTTCCGTCGGGTCGTGCGGCAGTAACACCTGCACCAAAAATTGCCAGTGTGGGATCCCCGTCTGCTTTCGTGCCATCTCCAGACTTCTCTACATCACCAAAGACCTGATCATACGTGCGGTTCTCTTTGATCAAATAGATGACGTGTTTGATTGGTGATCGTCCGGCAAACAAACTGCCCTGTGGTTGGCCAAGCAGTCCGTTGTTACGCATCACCTGCTGCGAATAGCGTGCGAGTGTTACGTCATCCGGTTTTGAAATCTCACTGATATTTCCAATCACTAGCGACAAACTGTATTGCCCGCCCTGTCCTCCACCCCGACCGGAGCCAGTTGGGAAACGATCATTCGGCGCGTTGGGAACACGTCCGGAATTGTTAACCACGACCGAAGAGTTTTCGAGTCCAGTGCCTTTTCCGTTGCCAACAAAGATAGTGTTGCCGACGGAGGCAATCGCCGATGGATATTGTCCGGTCGGCACAAACCCAAGCACCTTACTACGACCATGCTCCCGCTTTTCTTTCTCCGACGCCTCCCTAAATGACGAGCCATACGGGAGCGGACTCAATCCCATCCCACCGAGTTCTACGACCGCAACCGAATTGCTGTGTGAATTCGCCACGTACAAACGGGATTGATTATCGAGTGCAAGTCCCTCGGGAGAATTGCCAGGCGGAACAGTCTCCGCCAAACGCACGCTAATACGTTCGACCTCCTTGTCTGACTGGGTGTCGATTACCGAGACGGAGTCGTCGTTTGAATTAGCCACAAACAATCGCGTCTCATCCTGATTAAACAGCAACTTCGTCGGATGTCGACCGACGCTGATAAATGACACGGGATTGTTTGGCAGGTTCAAGTTAATAACTGCGACCGACGAGTCATTCCAACAGGACACATAAGCTTTAACGGCTCGACGTTCGATAGGAGAAATCGCATCAGTCTTCACAGCGACGCCGTATGGATAAACCTGGCGTTCAAGGTTGTCAGGGTGTCGCAAATCAATCTTCACCAAGCGTCGCTCGCCTCGCAGATCGGTGATAATCCCCAAACTATCTCCGAGATTGTTGGCAACGAACAGTGAATTGCCGTCCGGACTGATCGCCAGACCAGTCGGATACACCGGCGGGCGGTTGCTGTTGTAGCGCGGTGAATTGGCTACATCGCTGAATCCAGTCACATCGATGAATGGTGCATCCACGACTGTGTTCGGACCTGGAGAAACAGGAGTAATTGGAGTCTGATTTTTGGGTAAGTACCGGAAGATCCAAATCTTGTTTTCAAACCCTCCCGAAACGTAAAGCTGATATGAGCCATCGTCGTTTGGCTTCTGTGAAAAAGCGACACCCACGTTGACGCTCTGCGGCGAGGGAAAGTAAATATTCTGAATAACGGCCGGTACTCCAGTCGCGTTTAAGTCAATGACGCCGAGCGATTGCTGCCCCTTGTTCCCTTCACTACTAAACTGAATTCCGTATCCACTATTGACCGCAATCAAGTATCGGCCACCTCGATCGGGACCCAAGTTATCCGGACTTCGTACGAAGTCGACCGGCAGCGCTCCGACTGCAGTTTGTCTTGTGGTTAAGTCCTGGAGGAGTTTTCCTGCGGGAGTAATCGGGCGGCCTTGACTCGCTGGTTCATCCGACGCGACCTTGCGCGCCGATGAAGAGATCTCGGCGATGAACCCAGTGAGAACAATAACAATGAGCAGTACAAGAACAAGCGCCCACTTGGCGTGTCTGTTTGTCATTTGTGGTAACCGTCCGTCTTATTGGATGTGTCTGATTTTTCGGACGGGAGTGTAGCACTCAGATTGGAATTAGAAACCAAAATCCTGGTTAACAAAAAGGCGGTCTTCTGGGACCGCAGTGGGTTGGGGAGCCCGGTGCAGTAGTCCGGTGCAGTAGCCCGACTGTCAAGGAGGGTTTGGCTTACGAGGTCGCGGCTCGATGGAGTGAGCCCTCCTTGACAGTCGGGCTACTGCACCGGGCTACCCAAGACCAACCTCCCCTCATTCTTCGTCACGTCCTCCATTTCTTCGTACCCTCGTCACTTTTCCTCCCGAGCCAAACAACCGCCTAGTTTGTCGCGGCTACTAACAGGAGAATAATCTGGCGTTTCGGAATCCCGTACCGGGTCGGTGTGTATAATGTCGGGCACCAACCAATGAACCAACTTGTACGGTTTTTGTTCGGACATGAGCAGGCCGTTTTTACCAACGGGCGGTTTGGTTTTGACGTGCGCCCGGGTGTCATTTTGTTGGTTCTCGTCGTCCTCCTCGTCGGCGTTTTCAGTTACTTCATCTATATAAGGCCTCGATGGCGTCTGAAGACTACGACCACAGCGTCGCTGGTGGCTTTGAGGGCAGCGCTTCTGATACTGATGGTGCTGCTCCTGCTGAGACCTGTGGTTGTTGTCTCGTCGGTCATTCCTCGCAGCAGCTACGTCGCGGTCGTGGTTGATGATTCGTTGAGCATGAAGTTGCAGGATCTGCCGGGTGGCGCGACCCGCCTTGAGACTGTGAAGCAATCCCTCCTCAACGAAAACGCAGGAAAGCCATCGTTTCTGAGTCGCCTCGAAGAAAAGTTCAAGACTAGTCTTTATGGGTTCTCCGGCGAATTGTCCGCCATAAAGGACGCGAACGATCTCAACGGTTCCGGACGAACCAGTGATCTCGCGGGCGCCCTGGATGAAACCATCAAACGTTCTTCGGGACTGCCATTGTCAGCGGTGGTTATTGCAACTGACGGCGCCTCAAACGTGCCGCGTGACCTGGCCGCTACTTTGCGCGAACTTCGCGCCCGAGATATTTCAGTTTTCACAGTCGGAGTTGGTAACACCACTCGACCGATGGATGCAGAACTGACGCGCGTGAATATGCCACGCCGCGTACTAGTTGGTTCGCGACTAAACATCGAGGCTTTCGTTGGGTTGACCGGTTACTCCGCAACCAAGGTTCTTATAGGAATCCGCGAAGATGGACGCGCGATCAAAACGGAAGAGTTTAGCTTTCGCGGAAGCGATACTCAGGCGGTCAACCTTGAGATCACACCAACCACTCCCGGAATTCATCGCTACACTGTTGAAGTAACGCCACTCGACGGTGAAGTCACCATTGAGAACAACAAGCAAGATGCGCTCGTCGAAGTTATTCCAGGACCGCTCAGAATTCTTTACGTCGAAGGCGAACCCCGTTGGGAGCTCGGTAAGATTCGAGAATCACTCCTGCCAAACGAGAAGAACGTGACGCTGGTGTGCTTGCAACGTACTGGTGAGAACAAGTTCTATCGTCAAGGCCTTGGCAACCAGGGCGAATTAGTCAGCGGTTTTCCGAAGACTGAAGAAGAACTATTTGCTTACGACGCTCTCATGATTGGCAGTGTTGAGGCTGGATTCTTTAGTGCTGATCAATTGCGCAACATCGAAGCCTTTGTTGCCCGACGCGGCGCTGGGTTGCTGGTAATGGGCGGACGATTGGCATTCGATGGTGGAAAGTACAAAGGAACAACTTTGGAAGAGTTGTTACCGGTGTCGCTTACCGGAAACCCGATCAATGACACCAATTCGTTTCAGGCGGTCTACAAACCAGTACTTACAGGCGCTGGCCAAACGCATCCAATTACTCGACTAAGCGAGGACCGCGGACAGAATCAAAAGATTTGGAACGATCTGGCCCCAATCTCAGTGTCGGAAATACTGATGGGAATCAAACCGGGTGCATCGGTGTTGTTAGAAGCGAAAAAAGTAGATTCCCCGCAGTTGGTTCCACTGTTAATTCAACAACGCTACGGGCGCGGACAAACGTTGGCTCTTACCGCTAGTGACACGTGGCGCTGGCGAATGCGCATGGATTCGAAGAGTGTGGCCCATGAAACGTTCTGGCGACAGATGCTTCGGTACATCGTTAGTGGAACGCCACTCCAAACTGAGATCAGTTCCGAACAGGACGTCTATGCGTTAGACGACACCGTGAAAATTGTTGCTGATGTTCGCGACAAAAAGTTCAATGCTGTTTCCGACGCTCATGCAACAGTACGGATAACCAAACCTTCAGGTGCAACAGTTGACGTACCTTTGAAATTCACAACGCTTAACGACGCCAACACCTACAACGGAGAATTCAAAGCCGATGAGTTGGGTCAGCACAAGATTGAACTGATTGGGACGAGTTCAAGCCTCGGAGCATTGAACGCAAAGTCAGATGTGTTGGTCAGTGATTTGAATCGCGAGTTTTACGGCGCTGCACAGAACAGCGATCTTTTGAAACGCATTGCGACTGAAACCGGCGGTAAGTACTACACCCCAGCCGATTCACAAGCCTTGCTGGATGATTTGACGTATCGCCAGAGTCCATACTCAGAACGCCAGACCAAGGATCTTTGGGACATGCCCATCAACTTCATGCTGATAGTTGGGTTGCTGAGTGCGGAGTGGTTTTTAAGGAAGCGGGAAGGGCTGGCGTGACATTGAGATTCACTACCACACTCTTCGCGGTCCTATTCATCACGTCATTCGTGTGCGCGCAAACAACCGTAACTCCAAAAGCCAGGCTCGCGGAGATCGATCCCAATAAGTTTGCCGTCATCATCAACGGGGCGAGCGGTGAAGATGAGTACGGTAAACAGTTTGAGCAATGGACAAACGATCTTCAAAAGACTCTAACTAACCGGTATGGGTTTGACAGTACCAAGATCAAGATCCTAACTGAGAAGCCCGCCGATAATGCTACTCCACGATCAACGGCTGAGGAGGTGCGTCGAACCTTTACTTCGCTCAGGTCTGACTTGCGGGCAGACAATGCGCTCTTTATTTTCTTTATCGGTCATGGCTCGTTTGATGGCAAAGAATCCAAGTTCAATTTAATCGGTCCAGATCTCCCGGCATCTGAGTACAACACTCTCATCGCTGCGCTACCAACTCGCCGAGTGATTGTCATTAACATGTCGAGTGCCAGCGGGGAGTTCGCCAAGAGCTTGTCGGCAAAGGGTCGGGTCGTGATAACAGCCACACGAAATGGCCAGGAAACAAACGCTACTCACTTCCCAGGTTTCTTCATCGACGCGTTGAATGCGACCGATGCCGACACCGATCAAGACGGCCACATTTCCATACTCGAAGCGTTTGTTTATACCAACCGCCTCACTGCCGAGTTCTACACACGCTCGGGCAGACTGGCCACTGAGCACGCTCTCCTGGAAGACAACGGCGACGGCGTGGGCCATGAACGAGTTGAAGCCGGCGAAGGATTACTTGCTCGGGCGACTTACCTGGATTCACTGAGCTTGGCGCAAGCCGCCGAGAATATCGCGATAGCGAAACTTTTACGGGAGAGAACAAGGTTGGAAGGTGAGATTGAGCAGTTGATCGCGCGAAAATCGAGCCTCCAGGAAGCAGAGTATGAAGCGGGCCTTGAGAGGTTATTCATTGAACTAGCGAAAGTGAATCGATCGATCAAACAATCTGGAACGTAACAATGACCAAAGGCTTTCACAGCTCGCTTAGATCAACCGGGAGAGTTCTCGGTGTAATCTCCGTAATCTGTGGATGTCTTTTCGCGCAAACACAAGAACCCGCTGGTCTCGCCGAACTCAAGAAGGGCGACTACGAAAACGCGGTTCGTCTATTCAACTCCCGGCTGAACACAAATCCCGCCGATGCCCTCGCCGAACAATCACTTCTTCGCGCTTTTATCGAAACTGGACGTTACGTTGAAGCCGAGGCTTCGGCTAAAAAGTTTCTGCTGAGATCG
>Ga0207691_10005672_pt1 | contig 12065 bp, 11 predicted proteins | sample KBSM13metaG_FD_184327 | JGI IMG/M metagenome (GOLD analysis project Ga0207691, IMG submission 184327) | Miscanthus rhizosphere microbial communities from Kellogg Biological Station, Michigan, USA - KBS M1-3 metaG (SPAdes) (version 2) | ecosystem: Host-associated > Plants > Roots > Rhizosphere >...
CCTGCGTGACCGCGGCGTACCGGACGTCGATCTCGCGCGCGTCCGCGCTCCTGCGGGGTTGGATCTGGGGAAGGTCGAGCCGAAAGAGATCGCGGTCTCGATCCTGGCCGAACTCGTGCAACTTCGGGCGGGAGGGACGTTGCCGGTCGTGACCGAGGAGCCGACGTCACGACACGAGGAGTTCGATCCCGTGTGCGGGATGACGGTCGATGTGGCGGATGCGCGCTTCCGGACGACACACGAAGGGCGCACCTACTACTTCTGCTCGGCTGGTTGCATGGCAACGTTCGAGGCGGACCCGGTCGCCTATGCGGTCAGCGCGACGAACACGGGCCAGTAGGCGTTCGGATCGACGTGATCGTCGAAGACCAGGACGTGCTCCGTTCGTCCCTGCTCCTTCGCCACCAGCAACGCGGTGTCGTTCAGATCACCGACGATGGCCCTGACCGAGGCCCCGCGCTTCGCCCCACGACTTCGCTGCAGGCTCGTCACCTTCGCGCCGGCCTGATCCAAGGCGTCCACCAGGCGCCGCCCGATGAATCCATTGGCGCCCGTAACGAATACCCGACGTCCGACGATCGTCTGTCGGGGGTCCATGCGCATGGCTGTATGTTAGCTCCCGGTGAAGTGATACGCCGACAACCTCGTTCCTCCGAACGTGCCGTTGTAGGCGAGCCTCGCTGCATCGTCTCCGGCGGCACCAGTCGCCACCATCAGCGGGATCAGGTGCTCCACCGCCGTCGTCTTTCTCACGAATCGCGAATGCCCATTCCGGATTCACGTGAATCCGCTCTCGACAGAATTGCGCAACAGCTACGGTTTCGTGCTCTACATGGCCAGGAGACATGCAGGCGAGTTCAACCTTGGGTCGCGTCTACGCGGCCCTGGGCCGGCGCGACGAGGCGTTGAAAATCATCGGCCGCATGGACGCCAACGCGGATCCACAGGGTGTCGCGCACATGCACTTCGCGCTCGGTGATCACGAAAAAGGCTTCAGCTGGCTCTCGAAGTCCATCGACCAGCGGCAGAGATTCGTTTCGCTGGATTGACGTCGCACCTTACTTCGACCGGGTGCGGTCCGATCCGCGGTTTGCTGCACTGGTTGCCCGTCTCAAGCTTCCAGACTCGCCGCCCGGGCGCTAACGCGTTACCCTCCTGTTGTGACCTCGGTCCACTCGGATACGGATCTCGTCGTGATCGGCTCGGGATTCGGCGGCTCGCTCCTGTCAATGATCGCCCGACGTCTCGGGTATCGCGTGACGCTGCTCGAGCGCGGGAAGCACCCGCGGTTCGCGATTGGCGAATCGGCGTCGCCGCTCGCGGGCATTCTGATCGAGCAGCTCTCCGACCGATACGACATTCGACGCATACGGCCGCTCTCTGCGTTTGGCACGTGGCAGCGCACCTACCCCCACGTCGTGTGCGGACTCAAGCGCGGGTTCACCTACTTCAAGCACGAGGCCGGCCGCGCGTACAAGGCCGATGAGGACCGGACGAATCAGCTGCTCGTGGCGGCAAGCCCGAGCGACGAGCTGTCCGACACGCACTGGCTGCGAAGCGACGTCGATCAGTTTCTGGTCAACGAGGCGATCGCACTCGGGGTGGATTATCGCGATCTCGTCGACCTCGATGGCATCGAGTGGCAGCCATCAGGAGATCCGCTGCTGCGAGGAACGCGACAGGGTGGGAGCTTTCGCATCCGCGCGCAGTTTGTCGTCGATGCGTCAGGGCCGCGAGGATTTCTCAGCAGGGCGCTCGGCATCGCAGATCGCGGCTTCAACGGTTATCCGCCGACGCAGGCATTGTTCTCGCACTTCACCGACGTGGCTCGATGCGACGAACTGGCGGATTTTCGAATCCCGAGTCCCGAATCCAGAATCCCGAGTCCCGAATCCCGAATCCCGGATCCCGAGTCCCGAGTCCCGGTCCCGTATCCAATCGACGATGCCGCCCTGCATCATGTGTTCGACGGCGGCTGGATGTGGGTGCTGCGATTCGGAAATGGAGTGACGAGTGCAGGTGTGGCGGTTGAAGACCGGCTCGCCGATGAATTGAAGCTCGCTGAAGGCGAGCCGGCGTGGAGGAGGCTGCTGGCGCGCTATCCGTCGATCGCCAACCAATTTGCCGATGCACGACCGATCCGAGCGTTCACCTGGATGCCGCGCATGGCGTATCGCGCCGCTGAATGCGTCGGCGACCGCTGGGCGATGCTGCCGTCTGCAGCGGCGTTCATCGATCCGTTGTTCTCGACAGGCATTCCGCTGACGCTGCTCGGCATTGAACGGCTCGCGGGCGCGTTTGGTCAGGCGGGCCTGACCCCGTTGGCGGGTTTAAAGACCCGCCTCTACGGTGATGCCACGCTCGCGGACGCCGATCGCACGGCGCGCTTCATCACCGGCAGTTACGCAGGCTTCCGCGACTTCCCGATGTTCGCGTCGTACTCGATGTTCTACTTTGCCGCCGCGAGCTTCAGCGAGATGGCGCGGCGACTCGACTCGCCGCGCACGCCGCGCGGCTTCCTCTGTGGCGACAGCGATCGATTCAGCAGCGCGATGACGCGTCTGTCTCCGGTCGCGACAGGCGACGTCGAACACGATCGCTACGAACGCGACGTGGCGACGGCGATTGCTGATTGGAATGTTGCTGGTCTCTGCGATCCGGACAAGAGAAACTGGTACGGCGTGGACCTCGACGACACGATTCGCGGCGCGGATAAGCTCCGGCTGACACGAAACCAGGTGCGCGAGCGTCTCGGACTGGTGGCGTGTCCGTCTTAGCCGAGTCCCGAATCCCGGGCCCCGGGTCCCGGCTCACTACGTCTTCGCCTTCGTTGCCATCTGTTCCCGGATGAGCGCTGCCATGCCTGCAGCAGCCGGAGTCATGTAACGGCTGCGCGAAGAGATGAGTCCCACCGTCACAGACAGCGATGGTTCGACGAGCAGGGCGAAGTGACATCCCTCGCCCCACTGGATGTCCGGAATGCAGCCAGACGGAAGAATGCCGATGCCAACTCCGGCAAAGACGTGATGGAGGATGCTCAGCAACCGATCGACCGTCACGCTGTAGTGCAGCGTGAACCCGGCGGACATCGCTGCCGCGTCCACCAGTCGACGCAGGTAGGTGTCGTTGGGTGCGGAGACGAGCGGCTCGTCCTTTAACTCCGCGAGGCGGACCTTCGGCTTCTTCTTGATCGCGAGCGGGTGCGAAGTTGGAATCAGGACGTACAGCGGTTCCTTTTTCAGCGTCGTCGCTTCGAGCAGATCGGGCAGCGCGTTGACATAGCCGATGCCGAAGTCAGCGGCGCCATTGCGGACGTCTTCGACGATCTCCGACTGGCGTCCCTCGCGAATGCGTACTTCGATGAGCGGCCGCGTCTCGCGATAGCGGCGCACGAGCTTGGGTAGTGGATTGACCGCGAACGCCGAGTAGGTCGTCAGCGTGATGCGGCCGCGCTGCTCGTTGGTCACCTCGCTCAGATTGCGCACAGTGAGGTGCAGCTCGTTGAGGATCCGTTCGGCGACTGCGACGAACTCTCGTCCCGCGGCGGTGATCTCCACCCGACGCGTGTTGCGCGCGAACAACATGACGCCGAGGACGCGCTCGACGCGCTTGATCGTGCGAGTCAGTGCCGGCTGCGACGTCTTCAGATACGCGGCGGCTGCCACGAAGCTGCCATATTCGGCCAGCGCCATGACCGTCAGCAGTTCGCGGGCACGAATATCAGGAACGTCGGAAGGATGCATAGAAATTAGGCCGCGTTGACTTATTCGAGATTCGCAATTCTAGCCATAGTCGGGTCGCATGTAGAATAGGCAGTTGGAATTTGTTGCGCGTGGATCGTTGTCCGGCGGCTGCCGGATCCGTCATTCAGGAACAGACATCATGACCAAACTAATGAGCGTTATCGCGCTCGCGGCGTCGCTGGTGGCTGGCGCAAGCCTCCCTGCGTTCGCCCAGGCCGGTGCGGACTTTTCCGGAGTCTGGCAACCGCGCTACCACGAAGATCAACCGGATCGCATCCCCGGACCCGAACTGACCGACTACACAGGTCTCCCGATCAACGATTCGGCGCGCCAGTACGCGAACAGCTGGGACCCGTCCCGCCTCACGCTCCCCGAGGAGCAGTGCCGCGTGCACGTGTCGCCGTATATCTACCGTGGTCCGCTCAACCTGCGCATCTGGGAAGACAAGGATCCGAAGACCCAGGACCTCATCGCCATCAAGCACTACAGCAGCACGTTCGAGCAGACGCGCACGATCTGGATGGACGGACGTCCGCACCCCGGTCCCAACGCGGCGCACACCTGGATGGGATTCTCAACCGGCCGCTACGACGGCGACATGCTGATCGTGGAGACCACCCACCTGAAGAAGGGGTGGGTGCGCCGCAACGGTGTGCCGATGAGCGACCAGGCCAAGATGACGGAGTACATGGTTCGCAACGGTGAGGTCATGACCCATATCGTCGTGCTCGTCGATCCCGTGTACCTGACCGAGCCGCTGGTGAAGAGCCAGGACTTCGTGCGCAGCACGCGAGAGCTTCCCGCGGGCACATGGCTCTGGGTCTGCGACCCGGTGCTCGAGATCGCGGATCGTCCAGAAGGAGACGTCCCGGCCTACCTGCCGGATGAGCATCCCTTCAAGGAAGAGTACGCCCGCCGTCACCAGATTCCTTTTGTCGGCATCTACGGCGGCGCCCAGACGATGTATCCGGAGTTCCAGGACGTGCTGAAGAAAGCGCCGATTCCTCCGCCGCTGCCGCAGCCACAGACCGGCGCGCAACGCGTGACTGGCGCACCACAGGGACAGCAGGGTCGTTGACATGATGAGGCTACAGACCAGTACGTCACGCAAGGCCCGCTTTCTGTCCGTCGCGGCAGCACTCCTCGTCGGCGCGGCGCTCGCGGTGGGAACAGCCATCGCGCAGCAGAATCAGAACTTCGACAACGTTCAGATCGACACCGTCAAGGTGCGCGACAACGTCTACATGCTCGTCGGTGCCGGCGGTAACACGACGGTGTTCACCGGGTCCGACGGAATCATGGTCGTGGACACGCAGTTCGCGCCGCTGAGCACCAAGATCCTCAGCGCCATTCGAGCGATCAGCGACGGACCGATTCGCTACATCGTGAACACGCACGTGCACGGCGATCACATCGGCGGCAACGAATCGATCTCCAAGGCCGGCCACTTCCGCGCCGGTGGCAACGTCGTCGGCGACCTCGGTGCTGCGGCAACAGCGACCGCGGCAATCATCGCGCACGAAAACGTACTGAAGCGCCTGAGCGCCGACCCGCCTGCCGGGCAGCCGCAGGTGCCGTTTGCGGCATGGCCGACGGAGACCTACATCACCAAGAAGCGCGAGTTCCTGTTCAACGGCGAGGCTGTGCAGATCATCCACGAGCCGGACGCGCACACCGACGGCGACAGCCTCGTCTTCTTCCGCAAGGCAGACGTGCTTGCCACCGGCGATCTGTTCACGACCGTGATGTATCCGTTCATCGACGCGGCCAACGGCGGCACCATCGATGGCTACATCAACGCGCTCAACGCGATCATGGACATCACCGTCGCAAGCAACGTCAACGAAGGCGGCACGATGGTGATCCCCGGTCACGGCCGCTTGTCCGACGAGCAGGACGTCACCGAGTACCGCAACATGGCGACGATCGTTCGCGATCGCATCAAGGAGTACGTCAAGCGCGGCATGACGCTCGAGCAGGTGAAGGCGAAGAAGCCGACGCTCGATTTCGATCCGCGATACGGCAGCGACAGCGGCTTCTGGACGACGTCGATGTTCGTCGAGACGATCTACAAGCAGATGGTGGCGGCGAATCCACCGGCCAAGCCGACTCAGAGCAAGAACCAGCAGAAGGGGAAATCGGAATGAGCGCGCGAACTCTGAGGACGGTCACCGCACCGTTGACGGCTGCGATCGCGTGCGCCGTGATCTTCGCGGTCGTCGTCGAGCCGGAGGCGAAGCAGCGAGCATCTGAGGCATCGACACCGGCAGGCCAGCAGCCGCCGGCCGTTCCTGGTGGCGGTGGCCGTGGCCGCGGCCGGGGACCGACCGGGCCGCCTCCGCCTGCACGTCAGGGGGCACCGGTCGATCTCACGGGCAACTGGGTGTCGGTCGTCACCGAAGACTGGCAGTGGCGGATGCGCACGCCTCCGAAGGGCGATTACGCGAGCGTGCCGATGACTCCTGCCGGGCGGCAACTGGCTGACACCTGGGACCCCTCGAAGGATGGGCAGTGCCAGGCGTATGGCGTGGGCGGCATCATGCGCATGCCTGGCCGCCTGCGTATCAGCTGGCAGGACGACAACACGCTGAAGATCGAAACCGACGCCGGACAGCAAACGCGTGTCCTCAATTTCACGCCGCCGGGCGCAGCACCACAGACGGTGTCGGCGGTTGCATCGCAGCCACGGACGCTTCAGGGGTACTCGGCCGCTGAGTGGGTTCGCAGTGGGGGCGCATTCGATGCGTTCCTGGAACGTGGCGCCGGTGCTCCACCCCCGCGCTGGGGATCGTTGAAGGTCGTGACGACCAATATGCTGCCTGGATGGCTGCGTCGAAACGGCGTGCCCTACAGCCAGGACGCTGTCATCACCGAGAACTTCACGCGGTTCACGAATCCCGATGCCGGCGACTGGTTCGTGGTGACGACGACCGTGGAAGATCCGCAGAACCTCGCGCAGCCGTTCATCACGAGCTCGAACTGGAAGAAGGAAGCTGACGGGGCGAAGTGGAATCCGCAGCCCTGTAAGCAGTAGGCCGGAAGGTTAAAGGTCAAAGGCGAGTTCACGGTTCACGGTTCACAGTTCACGATACAAGGTATGCGATTCACACTACGAATAACGCTGTGCGGAGCGGTGGTGCTGGTGGCGCTTGTGGGGTCGTCCTTCACATCTGCGCAGTCGCTGGCTCCTCGGGCCGGCAATGCTGCCCGAAGCGAATACACGCCGCTGCAGACGCCGTGGGGCGAGCCGGACCTGCAGGGGATCTACACGAACGCTGACGAGAACGGCACGCCGATGGAGCAGCCGCCCGATCTGGCGGGCAAGCGCCTCGAGGACTTCGGCGAAAAGGAAATGGCCGCCCTTCGCGCGGACCGGCAGAAGCGGGCGCAAGCGGGCGCGCGCAGCATCGGTGGAAGCTCGGAGGAGGACACCGGCGCGGGGCCGTCGCATTGGTACGAACACTTGCAAGCCAACAACTCACAGCCCTGGCTCGTGTTCGATCCGCCAAGCGGAAAGATTCCACCGATCACCGCGGCGGCTCGGCAGCGGACGGCCGCACGCCAGGCGGCTCGCAAAGGCCGGGGACCGGCCGATTCGTGGACCGATCGCAGCCTCTACGATCGCTGCATCTCGCTCGGCGTGCCGGGGTCGATGACGCCGATGATCTACGGCAACGCCTACGACATCACGCAGGGCCCGGGCTTCGTCGCGATTCGCTACGAGATGATTCACGAGGTTCGCATCATCCCGACGAACAACAGCTCGCATCTGTCGTCCGCCATGTTGAACTACATGGGCGATGCGCGGGGCCGCTGGGAGGGCAGCACGCTGGTGGTCGAGACGACCAACTTCCATCCGCTGATCGCGTTCCGCGGTGCGAGCGAGAAGCTCAAAGTGACCGAACGGTTCACGCCGGTCGCTGCCAACACGCTGCGCTGGGAGATCCGCTTCGACGATCCCGACACGTGGGAACAGTCGTGGGCGTACGCGATGCCGCTCAAGCGTGACGCCGAGCATGCGCCATACGAGTACGCGTGTCACGAAGGCAACCGTGGACTGGCCAACATCCTCAGCGCAGCTCGGGCCGAGGAAAAGAAGCAGTAGCCCGAGGCTGAGAAGTAGACTTTTAGAGAATGCAGTCGACAATCCGCTCTTTCGACCTCGCGCACCTCGCGCACCTGGAAATCCTCACACCCAAGCCCGACGAGAGCCTCAACTTCTTCGTCAACATCATGGGGATGACCGAAACCGCCCGTCGCGGCGAGTCGGTCTACCTGCGCGGCTGGGATGATTACGAGCACCACACGCTCAAGCTGACTGCCGCGAAGGCCGCGGGAATGGGGCACTTCGCATTCCGCGCGAGCAGCCCCGAGGCGCTCGCGCGCCGTGTCGCGATCATCGAGCGTGGTGGCACCGGGAAGGGATGGACCGACGGCGACCTCGGACATGGGCCGGCTTACGCGTTCACCACGCCCGACGGCCACAACATGGAGCTGTACTGGGAGACGGAGTGGTACAAGGCGCCGCCCGAGCTGAAGCCGTCGCTCAAGAATCAGGCGATGCGGTTTCCGGCGCGTGGCGCCAATGTGCGGCGGCTCGATCACCTGAACCTGCTCACGTCGGACGTCGCCGGCCTGCAACGCTTCATGGAAGACACGCTGGGCATGCGCACGACCGAGATGATCAAGCTCGACAACGGGCAGATCGCCGGCGTCTGGGTGACGTGCAACAACAAGACGTACGACGTCGCATTCACCGCAGATCACTACGGCGCGCATGGTCGATTCCACCACGCGACCTGGGCAGTCGATTCGAAGGAAGAGGTGCTTCGCGCGGCTGATATCTGTCTCGAAAACGATGTCTTCATCGAGACCGGGCCGCACAAGCACGGCGTGCAGCAGACGTTCTTCCTCTATGTGTACGAGCCCGGTGGCAACCGGATCGAGTTCGACAGCGCGGGCGCCCGGTTGATGCTCGCCCCGGACTGGCAGCCGATCGTGTGGACCGAGGCCGAGCGAAAGAAGGGGCAGGCCTGGGGACTGAAGACCGTCGAGACGTTCCACACCTACGGCACGCCGCCGGTTGAAAAATAACTCCCAATTCCCAACTACCAACTCCCAAATCAGATCCTTGGGAGTTGGATCTTGGGAGTTGGGATTTGACATCGAAGGGTGCAATGCAGAGATCCATTCCCTGCACCATGATGCGAGGAGGTACCTCGAAGGGGGCCTACTTCCTTGCCTCCGATTTGCCGGGCGATACCGCGCAACGCGATCGCATCCTCTTGTCGGTCATGGGGTCGCCAGACCCTCGGCAGATCGACGGCATCGGCGGCGCGGATCCCTTGACCAGCAAGGTCGCCGTGATCTCGCCATCGAGCCGTCCCGGCATCGACGTCGACTATCTGTTCCTGCAGGTATGGGTCGATCGCGCGGACGTGTCGGACAAGCAGAACTGCGGCAACATCCTCGCGGGCGTCGCACCATTCGCCATCGAGCAGGGGCTCGTGCGCGGCTGCGATCCGGTGACAAAGGTGCGCATCTTCATGGTCAACACGTCGCAAACCGTCGTCGCGACTGTTCATACACCAGGAGGAAAGCCGGAGTATCAGGGCAACGCCCGCATCGATGGTGTGCCCGGGACGGCGGCGCCTATTCCGCTCACCTTCTCCGATACGGCAGGATCCACGTGCGGAGCGCTCCTTCCAACGGGCCGACCGGTAGACGTCATCAACGGCGTTGAGGTCACGTGCATCGACAACGGTATGCCCGTGGTCGTGATGCGTGCCTCAGACCTGAACCGCACTGGTTACGAGACGCGCGATCAACTGGACGAGGACACCGACCTCAAGACGCGCGTGGAGGCGATTCGACTGCACCTTGGTCCGATGATGAACCTCGGCGACGTCAAGAACCAGACGGTGCCGAAGATGATTCTCGTCGCCCCGCCGCGCGACGGGGGCGTCGTCTCGACACGCTCGTTCATCCCGCATCGTGCCCACGCGACGATTGGCGTGTTCGCAGCCGTCAGTGTCGCAACGGCGTGCCTGCTGCCAGGAAGTCCAGCGCACTCTGTCGCGCGCATCCCTGACGGCGCCACGAAGATGATGCTCGTCGAGCATCCCACCGGTGCCAGCCCGGTTTCCCTGACGACCGAGCAGCAAGATGGCAAGGCGGTCGTCAGCGAAGCCGCCATCATCAGCACCGCGCGTGCGCTCTTCACCGGCCACGTGCTCGTGCCGGAACCTCGATGATCTACTTCCGAGTCTCCGTGCGAGTCAGCGCCTGAGGGTCACGTCTCGGTATAGCGCCTCAACGAACATTTCGGTGGTCCACGGACCCGTGGCTGCGCCGTAGCGTCCGTCGTAGTCGCGGGTCGGTCTGGAGGCCTTGATCTCCGCCAGCGTTCTGCCCTTCGTCACCAGATCCTGAACGCGATCGCGAACGATCGTGACCATGTCGCGGTACTCGACGACGTCTGCCTCGTCCGCGAGTCTGCCATGACCGGGGACGACGTAGGTGCCGCCCTCCTCTTTGTCCTTCGGGATCGTGATATCGAGCAGCCGGTTGAGCCCATCGATGACGCCTTGCACGCTGCCTCCGCTCTGAGCATCGACGATCGGATACGTCACGGTCGAAAACAGATCGCCGCTGGCGACGACATCTGAGCGGCGAAAGAAGACCAGGACGTCGCCATCGGTATGACCGGGCTGGTGAATCAACTGGATCGCTTCGTCGTTGAAGAAGAGCTCCTTGTCGTCACCGAAGAAGGTGTCGGTCGGCCACGCAGCGAACGGCCGCGGCGACGGTTCGCCCGACGGCGCGCTCATGCGCCTGAGGACGTTCTCGTGCGCGAGGATGTGGGCCGTGTCCAGCCCGAGTCCCGAGTTGCCTGGAGCGTTTCCGCCGAGCGACCGGCCGGCCGCCGCGATCAGCTCATTGGCGCCGGTGTGATCGTCGTGCACGTGCGTATTGATGACGAGGCGGATCGGCTTGTCCGAGATCGTACGGATGGCGGCGAGCACATCGGCGCCACGCCGTCCAGTGCCGGTATCGATGACGAGGACGCCTTCCTCGCCGGACTGTACGATGATGTTTCCGCCGGCGCCGACGATCATGTGCACGTTGCCCTGGACGTGCACGGTCTGGAGCGTGTCAGGTGATGGTGTGAAAGGGTCAGACCCTTTGGGCCGCGTCGACTCAACGGGTCTGACCCCATCCGGGTAGGTGGTCGCGGCGCCGCCGCGCGCTGCTGTCGCTGGCACCTTGTATTTGGCCGCGAACTCCGTCAGCTTCCGCGTCGCGTCAGGCGACCCCGGCAGATAGTGCGGCACTTCGCCTCGGCGCCGTACGGCGACTTCATCAACGACGTCGAACTGGGTGCGGCGGATTTCCTGATCGGGATTCAACACCCAGTTCGTCGTTCGGATGAACGGCTCCTCCAGATAGATCGGGTCGTCCACGATCGTGACGACGGTCAGATAGTTTCCGTGCCGGATGAACCGCTCCGTCATCGTCGCCCGATCGCTATGGGCGACGCCGTTGCGTTGGAGCCAGCCCACCTTCAGATGCGAGGTCGCCACTTCGAGCGCGTTGCCATCCCATCGTCCCGTCGAGAAGCCGGCCCACGTGTGGGCGGCGTACTCGGCAGGGTGCGGCCGGCCGTCCAGCCAGATCTGCCGCGTCGCCTGTCCGAACGTGCCGAACAGCTCGTAGCCAATCACCTCCTGCGTGACCGGATCGAGCTGTCGCGTGATGCGGATGTTGGCCGGCCCTCGCAGCGAGTAAGTCGAGGGATGAGGCTTGGCCTGATGCTCGCGCAGAGTCAGGATGGAGGCGTCCCAGCTGTCAGCCTTCAGCCGACCGGCATCATTGAGAGGGATTCCGGTGTAGTCACCAAGGTCAGGCCCGGGAATGCGGTGCGGCTGATCTTCGTGGTAGAGGGCGGCCCAGTTGCCCGACAGGTCGCGCTGTGCGAATGCAGAGGCGGGAGCGAAACAGATCAGCAGCGCAAGGATGCTGATCGGTTTGGTCATGTCCACGTGAGCACAGAGTTGACCCCCAACTCCCAAACTCCAACTCCCACTCAGCTGGGAGTTGAAGTTGGAAGTGGGCGTTAGGAGGGTCAGAAGTCGAAGTTCACGGTGAACTTGGCGACCCGCGGGTTCAGGATCTGTGTCGGAACCAGGTACGTCGCGAAGGACTGGTTGACGTCGGTAATCGCGTCGGAGTTGAGTGCGTTGTACAGATCCACACTCAGAGTGGTGCGTGCCCCTTTGCCCAGACGAAGCACTTTGCCAAACCGGAGGTCGAGTTCGTTGC
>Ga0207691_10005673_pt1 | contig 12064 bp, 10 predicted proteins | sample KBSM13metaG_FD_184327 | JGI IMG/M metagenome (GOLD analysis project Ga0207691, IMG submission 184327) | Miscanthus rhizosphere microbial communities from Kellogg Biological Station, Michigan, USA - KBS M1-3 metaG (SPAdes) (version 2) | ecosystem: Host-associated > Plants > Roots > Rhizosphere >...
GCCTTGCCGTGCTGCCGTGCTTCGGAGCGGACCGCGAGCCTGACCTCGTGTGCCTGATGCCTCCCGAGCAGGTGCTGTCGGTGGAGGCGTGGGTAGTCATGCACCGCGATCTCGCCCAGACAGCGCGGGTTCGCGCCGTTGCCGAGTTCCTCGCCGAGCTTGGCCCGCGACTGAGCCGGGCCCGCGGTCAGAACCGCCCTGCTGCCGAGAACGAGTGGCACTGAGGCAAGCCGCGCACTTGCAGGCTCAATCCAAGGGCTTTATGAGCATTCGCCCAATGGTCAAACCCGGCCGGAAGGGCGGGGAGCGACAAGTCCGGACATGGCAAATGTGATCGTCGTCGGCAGCCAGTGGGGTGACGAGGGCAAGGGTAAGATCGTCGACTGGCTGAGCGAACGCGCCGATGTGGTGGTGCGCTACCAGGGCGGACACAATGCCGGCCATACCCTGGTGATCGACGGGACGAGCTACAAGATCGCGCTGGTGCCCTCAGGCGTCGTGCGCGGCAAGTTCAGCGTCATCGGCAATGGTGTGGTGTTCGATCCACATTTCTTCCTCAGCGAAATCGAAAAGCTTGCCGGGCAGGGCGTCAAGGTCACGCCGGAAATCCTGCGCGTCGCCGACAATGCGCCGCTGATCCTCAGCCTGCACCGCGACCTCGATGCGATGCGGGAGAATTCCAATTCCGGCCTCAAGATCGGCACCACCAAGCGCGGTATCGGACCGGCTTATGAGGACAAAGTTGGTCGGCGGGCAATCCGCGTCTGCGACCTCGCCGAGCCCGACACGCTCATGCCCAAGATCGAGCGGCTGCTCACGCATCACAACGCGCTGCGCCGGGGCATGGGCCTGAGCGAACTTTCGGCAGATGCCCTGTACAAGGAGCTGACCGAAGTCGCCGACAAGATCCTGCCGTATGTCGGCCAGGTCTGGCGGCTGCTCGACGAAAAGCGGCGCGCCGGCGCCCGCATCCTGTTCGAGGGGGCGCAGGGGGCGCTCCTCGACAATGATCACGGGACCTATCCGTTCGTAACCTCGTCGAACACCGTCGCCGGCCAGGCGGCAGCCGGCTCCGGCCTGGGGCCGACGGCGATCGGCTATGTGCTGGGCATCACCAAGGCCTACACCACCCGCGTCGGCGAAGGGCCGTTCCCGTGCGAGCTCGACGACGAGATCGGGCGACACCTGTCGACGGTTGGGCGCGAGGTTGGGGTGAACACGGGGCGGCCCCGTCGGTGTGGCTGGTTCGATGCCGTGCTGGTGCGGCAGACGGTACGGACGTCCGGAATCAACGGTATAGCTTTGACCAAGCTCGATGTTCTCGATGGACTCAAAGAGATCAAAGTTTGTGTCGGCTACGAACTGGACGGTCAAAAAATTGACTTCTTGCCGGCCTCTATGAGGGCCCAGGCGGCCGTAAAGCCGATATACGAGTCGCTTGAGGGGTGGTCGGAGACAACAGCAGGGGCGCGGAGTTGGGCCGAGTTGCCCGCTCAAGCCGTCAAGTACGTGAGATATATCGAGGAACTGATCGGGGCGCCTGTGGCGATGTTATCCACCAGTCCTGAGCGTCTGGATACCATTCTCGTGCAAGACCCGTTCCAAGACTGAGGTTTTTTGGCTACAACTCAGGCCAAAATTGAGTGAACGTAGCGAATGGCGGACTACAAAGAGCTTTTGCGCAGAGCTGTAGAGGCCCTGCCCGAGAATAACGGGGCTGCACGGCGCGCCGTGTACGAGAAGGCGCGAGCGGCTCTAGTCGGCCAGCTCCGTGCCATTAATCCCCCGTTGCCGGCTCGTGATATCACTACGCATCGCCTGCAGCTCGAAGACTGCATCCGCCAAGTCGAGCAGGAGGCCAGCGAGGCCAATATCGCCGGGATGGGTGCGGAGCCGCCACCTCCGACCCTGCCGCCGGTGTTTGCAGCCGAGACCAAATCGGCCAAGGTTGCCGCCAAACCCGCCGTTGAGCCCGTCAAAGCCAAGGCGCCTGAGCCGAGGGCAGCAAAGCCGGCGGCCAGACCCAATGGCGCCGTCGGCAATTCGATCGAAGACATTATCGCGGCGGCCGAGCGCGACCGTGCGGGCAGTGGGTCGGAACAGCCGACCACGCCGACCAGAGGGCCGGAGCTAAAGTCGCGGCCGCCCAAATCGCAGCCGGTGCTGGTGGCCAAGTCCGAGCCGCCGGTCAAGGAACAGTTGAAGCCCGAAACCAAGCGTCCGGGCGCGGGCATGCCCGACGCGCGGCCGCTGCCGTCGATCGTCGCGCGGGCGGAAGCGGCCAAAGGCCGTGCTGTGACCAATTTCGGAGCGGCGGCCAATGATGGGGGACGCCGTCCCGCGACCATCGATCCACGCCGTGGTGATACGCGGTCGGGCGTGGCCGCTACGGCCCGCCAGATGCAGCCGTTCGAACTCGACGTTCCCGAGGATGTCGAGGCGATGGCAGCTGTCCGCGAGGTCGAGGTCGAACAGCAGCCGGCCGATCCGCAGGGCGCTATCGATCGCGCCATCGCCACGCTCGATCGCGAGGCGCGCGGCGATACGCGGGCGAATTATGCCGATACAGAGGTCGAGCTCGACGACGAGCCGATGCAGGCGCCAGCCAAAAAGAACGGCTTCTTCAACGGCCGCTCGGCCGACATGCCAACGCTCAAGGGCGAGCAGCGCGACATCAAGACGCCCCGTCCGGCCAAAGAATTCGCGACGCCGCGCCGGCAGTCGAGCCGCGCCTTCCCGGACGGCATGCCGGCGGCCCGGGCGGAGCGCGGAGGCCTGGGCGCCGTCACCATCTTCCTCATCATCTTCGTAGCGCTGCTCGTGGGCGCCGGCGGCGCAGGTTTCTGGGCCTGGCAAGAAGGCTTCATCAATCTCGACGCGATGTTCGGCAAGGGCACGCCGGCTGTCGCGACGGCCGCTGCAACGTCGCCGGTCGTGACGCCGGACTCGACCGGCCCGGGCAACACCGAGACACCGATCGCGACCGCCGAGCCCGCCAACCAACTCAAGGCCGACCAGCGGCTTCCTGCGGTCGACGCACCCGCTCCGGCTACCGATACTGTGGCGCCGCTGGCGTTGCAGTCGGACAATGGCGCAGGCAAGACCGAAGCGCGCCTTGGCTCCGATGCCACGCAACCACAGTCGCCGCAGGACGCAACCGTAGCTGCAATCGATCCGGCCAGCGTTGCGGGTAGCCAGTCGCTGCTGCTCGAGGCGCAGGACAATGGGACCACCGGCGCCGTGCCGTTCTCGGGCACGGTCGACTGGAGCAAGGGCACCGACGAGAACGGCCAGCCGACCCTGGTGGGCAAGGCCTCGATCCCGGCGCGCAACCTCCAGGTCGAGCTGCTGATCCGCAAGAACTCCGATCCACAGCTGCCGGCCAGCCATTTGATGGAGATCAACTTCACGGTCTCTGACAGCTTCATCGGTGGCTCGATTGCCGGCCTGCCGGGCGTGCTGCTCAAGGACGAGGAACTGACGCAGGGCACGCCCCTCGTCGGCGCCTCCGCCCGCGTGGTGGGCAACTCGTTCCTCTTCGCGCTCAGTGCGGCGCCCGAGGATGCGGCGGCCAATACCAAGCTGTTGACCGATCGCAAATGGATTGACTTGGCGTTGATCTACGCCTCGGGCAAGCGCGCGATCATCACGCTCGAGAAGGACGACAAGGCTGAGAAGATGTTCCAGGACGTCTTTACGGCCTGGGGCAAAACCGCCAACGGCTAATCTCTAGGCGGCGCGCAGTGCGCCGCTTTCCAGCACATAGACGCGGTCGGCAATAGCCGCGATGTCGTCGGCATGATGGGTCACCAGCAGGGTGGCCCATTTGTGTTTGAGGGTGAGGTCGCGGACGAGGGTGCGGGTGGTGGCGCGGGTCTCGTCGTCGAGGGCCGAGAAGGGTTCGTCGAGCAGCAGCACGGGACGATTGCGCAGCAGCGTCCGCGCCAGCGCCACGCGCTGCTTCTGGCCGCCGCTCAGTGTGCCGGCCCGCTGCGCTCCGATGTCGGGCAGGCCGACTTCAGCCAGCGACGCGGGGATGCGGGTGGGATCGGGCCTGGGCAGGCCAAGCGCGACGTTGCGGCCGGCGCTGAGGTGGTCGAACAATGTTTCGGACTGGAACAGGATCGAGATCGGACGCAGCTCGGGCGGCAACGTCGTGACGTTCTGGCCATCGATGCGAATAGTCCCCGAGGTTGGCGCCAGGAAGCCGGCGATGAGGTCGAGCAGTGTCGACTTCCCGGCCCCCGATTGGCCGCGGATCGCGGTGACGACGCCGGCCCCGGCGGTCATGCTAAAGCGGTACTGCATGCCACCCGAATAGGCGAAGGTCACATCCTCAAGCACGAGCATCGGCAAGCCTCTCAATGAGCCGTGGCAGGGCAACGAAGGCCGCGACGGTCAGCACCAGCATCAGCGCAGCGATAGCGGCGGCATCGTGGGTACGATAGGCCCCGAGCGCGCGGACCATCAGCAGGGGCAGGGTGGTGAAATCCTGCGTGCCGAACAGGGCGATAACGCCAAGGTCGCCGAGCGAGAAGCAGAAGCTCAGGGCGACGACGAGGCCGGCGTCGCGGGCGATGAGCGGCCACTCGACCTCGAGGAACTGGCGTGTGCCAACCAGGTCCAGCGAACGGATCAGCTTGCCGCGGCTACGGGTGATCGCCTCCAAGGGCGGCGCCAGAGTCGCCATGGCGAAGGGCAAGGCGAGCAAGGCATTGGCGACAACCACAACGATGGGCGCCGTGAAGCCCGTGGACATGCCGAGGTCGCGCACGAGGATGAAGGCGCCGAGCGCGAGAGTCACAGCAGGAACGGCAAGATACGCGTAAGCGGGAACGCTGAGCAACGTCCGCCCGGCACGCGATAGGCTCGCGGCGCGGGCGGCGGCCAGCGTTATGCCGAGGACAAGGGTAAGGGTCGCCGAGGCAGCGCCGATCCACAGGCTCGTTGCGACGGCGTTCCAGAAGGCGGCCTGGTGCAGGACATCGCCAAGACCGGCAATACCGTCGAGCAGGGTCGCGAAGAGGGGAGCGGCGAAGCCAAGAATGCACAGCGAAAGGACAGACCACTGCAGGGTGCGGGCAACTCGCGCATCGCGCCAGCGCGGTTCGGCCGGCCGATCGAGACTGGCGGAGATCGGCGCAAGGGCGGCACTGGCGAGAATGATCGCAGCACAGATGCCGATCTGGACCAGCGCGAGGCGGACGGCCAAGGCGAGATCGAAATCGAGCCGGACGGCCGAATAGATGGCGATTTCGAGGGTCTGCACAGCCGGTCCGCCACCGAGTAGCAGGACGATGGGGAAGCTGGTGAAGGCCAGCAGGAAGATGATCGCGGCGAGGCCCGGCAGAGTGCCGCGGATCGCCGGCCAATCGATCACAGCAAAGCGCGTCCAGGGCGACAGCGCGAGGCTCTGGCCGGTCTTGAGCCGCGTGTCCGGGATGGCGTCGAGCCGGGCCAGCAGGATGCGGGCGGCGAAGGCGCCGTCGAGAATGAGATGCGCTGCGACCACGCCGCCGAGCCCGAAGATGGGGATACCGAGCCCGCCCAGCCAGCCCGAGCGACCCCACACGGAGAGCAGACCGAAGGCGACGACGAGGCCGGGGGTTACGATCGCCGAGGCAAACAGCCCGATCAGCAGGCTGCGGCCGGGAAAGCGCAGGCGGTTGAGGGCCCAGGCGAGCGCGATACCGACGATCAGCGAGAGGACAGTCGACAACGTCGCCTGCAGCGTCGTGATGTAGATCAGATAGCCGAGGTCGATGCCTGATCCACTCGCGGCCTGTCCGGATGCGGCATGCAGGATCGACCAGAACAGGGTTCCGATCAGTGCTGCGACGGCAAACGCAATGGCCGCCCCGCCGATGAGGCGGAGCGGCCGACGCGGAATCGCTGGATCAGCGGATTGCAGCAAGGGCTTCGTCGATCCAGGCCGCCTTGTCGGCGGTGATCGTCTTTTCATCGAGGGCGAGCACCTTGGCGGGCGCGGCGGGGAAGGCCGCCGGTAGCTTGTCGCCGATCGCCGTCACCGGATACATCCAGTTGGTGGTCGGGATGATCGCCTGCGCGTCCGACGTCACCAGCCAGCTCAGGAATTTCTTCGCCAGATCCTGGTGCTGCGAGGATTTGAGGATGCCGGCGATTTCGATCTGCGGGTAGAACCCTTCCGAGAAGTCCGCATAGGCGTAGTTGGGATTGTTCTCGGCGATCGCATGGTAGGACGGAGAGGTGGTGTAGCTCAGCGCCATGTCGGCCTCACCCTTGAGGAACAGGCCGTAAGCGTCCGACCAACTGCGCGCCATGGTGGCGATGTGCGGCTTCAGGCCCTTCCAGATGTCGGCTGCCTTGTCGCCATATGCCGCCTTGATCCAGAGCACGAGGCCGAGGCCGGGGGTGTCCGAACGCGGGTCCTCGAGCACGATCTTGAAGCTCGCAGGCTCGTTGATCAGCGCTTCGAACGAGTTAGGTGGCGTCTTCACCTTGGTCTTGTCGTAGACGAAGGCGAAGTAACCGAAATCGACGGGTGCGAAGTCGGGATCGGTCCAGGCGGCGGGGAGGCTGAGCTTGTCGAAGGTCAGTCCATGGGCGGCAAAGAGGCCAGTCGCGCGGGCTTCGCCGGTTAGCGACGTGTCGAGGCCGAGGACGATGTCGGCGGGCGTCGTGGCGCCCTCGAGCTGGACCTTGCGCAACGCGCCGATCGAGCTGTCGGCGGCAACGAAGCTCAAAGTGCAGCCGCAGGTCTTTTCGAAACCGGCCTTGAGACCCGGGCCGGGGCCGTAGTCGGCCGCGAAGGAGTCATAGGTGTAGATGGTGAGAGTGGGCTTGTCCTCGGCGACGGCGGCAGCCGTCAGCGAGAGAAAAGCCGCAAGCGCGAGGGGGGCAAAGCGAAGCATCGCCGTATCCTTCAAGGTTGCGGCCATGCGTTTGAGAGTTAACGTAAATGGTGCGCGCGGCCGGAGCCGCCCTTGCCATCTCGAACTTCCTCCGCCAGCATGACCTGGTTCAGGTTCAATGGGTGTTTCTCAGCTCCGTCTCCGGAGCACCCCAGCGAGACACCCCTGATCTAGATCGAGTTCGCCGGCTGTGCAAGAGCGCACCACATCCACCCCGTTGTTGACGTTCGAAGGCCTACTCGTGATCGTGGGTGGCGGAACGGTCGATTTCCAGCTGCTGCGCGACCTTGCGGCCGCCGGGGCGCATCTGGTGGGGGCTGATGGTGGCGCCGATCAGATCGTGACCGCCGGGTTGTTTCCCGAGGCGATCATCGGCGACCTCGACTCGCTGAGCAATGTCGAGGAATGGCTCGGTCGCACCCGGCTGCTCAGGATCGAGGAGCAGGACACCACCGACTTTGAAAAGGTGCTCTACTCGACTTATGCGCCAGTCACTATTGCGCTGGGCATGACCGGCCGGCGTTTCGACCACACACTTGCCGCCCTCGACGCAGTGACCCGCTACGCCCGTGACCGGGTAATCATCCTCGTCGACGAGGAGGACCTCGCGATGGCGCTCACCGGTCCTTTCACCTTCGAGGTGGAGGAGCGGGAGCGCGTGTCGGTGCATCCGCTGGCGCCGATCAAGTTCCGGCGCTCGATCGGGCTCAAATATTCGCTCGATGGACTGCGGCTTGCGCCGGGCGAACGCACTGGCACCTCGAACGAGGCCACCGACGGCGTGTTTCGCATCGAGCCCGAGCCGCGGGCCAAGGCGCCGTGGCTGCTGATCGTCGACCGCAAATATCTGTTCGCCATCGCCGCGGCAGCGACGGCGCGCGGATGAACGACGGCTGAACGACGGCCTCAGCGTTCCTTCAAGCCGCGTGGCGCAGGCTGCCCGGAACGTCGGCGCTCACGCCGATGTAGCGGAAAGACCCCCCACATGCGTACCCAGTTCACTCTCGTCCTTGCGGCTCTGACGGCCGCGGGCCTTGCCCTTTCGGCCACCCAGGCGATGGCCGACAGTCTCCATCTGTCGTTCCAGACGAACGGCGTGACCATCAACGTCAATGTCGGGGACGACACCGCGCTTAATCCGCAGCCGTTGCCCCCCAAGGCCAAGTACAAGCCCGGCTTCTACGACAATGGCCCCGGCAAGTCCTATCCGTCCAAATTCGTGCAGGCGCAGTACGACGACTATGACGACATGCCGCCGCCGAAGCATTGGAAGAAGGGCAAGTTCAGCAATTACGGCAAGTACAGCCAGTTCCAGCAGTCGGGCTTTGGCGACGAGGTGATGCTCAACCCGCAGCCGCTGCCGCCCAAGCAGTTCCACTACGTGAACTGGAACTGATCGAACGTCAGATGTGACAACGCCGGGAGCAAGCTCCCGGCGTTTGCATTCTGACGATGACCAATGGCTCAGGCCTGCTCGCGGGCCCGGGCCTTTTCTTTCGCGGCGTGCTGGACGGCCTCCTGCACCTTCTCGAAGGCGCGGACCTCGATCTGCCGGATGCGCTCGCGGCTGACATTGTATTCCTGCGCCAGTTCCTCGAGCGTCGCCGGGTTGTCCTTGAGCCGGCGGGCCTGGAAGATCGCCTTCTCGCGTTCGTTGAGCTCGCTCATGGCGCCGTTCAGGAGGCCCATGCGCTCGCTGAACTCTTCGCTGTTGCCGAGCGTCGTTTCCTGGTCGGGAGTGTCGTCGACCAGCCAGTCCTGCCACTCCGAGCTGCCCTCGTCGGCGCGCATCGGCGCGTTGAGCGAAGCGTCGCCCGAGAGGCGCTGGTTCATGGAGACGACGTCCGCCTCTGAGACGTGCAGGGTCGTCGCGATCTGCTTGACCTGCTCGGGATGGAGGTTTCCGTCGTCGAGGGCGGCGATCTGGCCCTTCACCTTGCGCAAGTTGAAGAACAGACGCTTCTGCGCGGCGGTGGTGCCGATCTTCACCAGGCTCCACGAGCGCAGGACATATTCCTGGATGGCGGCACGAATCCACCACATGGCGTAGGTCGCAAGGCGGAAGCCCTTGTCGGGCTCGAACCGCTTGACGGCGTGCATCAGGCCGACATTGCCTTCCGAGATGACCTCGGAAATAGGCAGGCCATAGCCGCGATAGCCCATGGCGATCTTGGCCACGAGCCGCAAATGCGAGGTGATAAGTCTTTGTGCCGCGCGAGGATCTTCGTGCTCCTTGTACCGCTTGGCGAGCATGAATTCCTCGTCGGGCTCCAGCATCGGAAATTTCCGGATTTCCTGGAGATAACGGGACAATCCCCCTTCTGCGGAGAGGATTGGTAGGTTCGACTGGGCCACTCAAGCACCCCTTTCTTTCTCCCCCGCGCGTCCGCGGCGGGACTTCCCCCTCGCGTCCGCAAAGGCACACCAAGGGACGTGGTCGATATATAGGTCGATTTCGGCGCTTGGTAAGGGCGGGACTCGATCATTGTTAGAGAGCGAAATGTCGCCGGCCGGTATGTGGTTCCGGGCGAGGGTCAGGTGCGGTGAAATGCCTTGTTAAACGGCTCCAGTGCGTCGCTCAGAGTCTGCAAATCCGGCGGAAGCGGGGCCTCAAAGAACATCTCTTCGCCGCTCACCGGGTGCTCGAACCCCAGTTCCGCCGCGTGTAAGGCCTGCCGGCCGAGACTATCGACAATGACCTTCAATTCATCCGGTAGTCGCCGGGATTTGGTCGCGTAGCCGGCAGAGTAGACCTGGTCGGCGACCAGCGGGTGGCCGATATGGGCCATATGGACCCGAATCTGGTGGGTGCGGCCGGTTTCGAGCTCGCAGGCGATGCGGGTGATATCCCAGCCCTCGCCGCCGAAGCGCGCCTCGACGGCATAGTGGGTGATGGCCTGCCGGCCATCCTTGCGCACAGTCTGCTTGAAGCGGTTGTTCTGGTCGCGGCCGAGCGGCGCATCGACCGTGCCGCGGCCCTGCTGGGTCTGGCCCCAGGCGAAGGCCGTGTAGAGCCGGTGCAGCGGCCCGGTGCGGCCGTGATCGGCGAACTGTGCAGCGAGGTGCGCCATCGCCCGCTCGGTCTTGGCGGCGACCATGACGCCGGAGGTGTCCTTGTCGAGCCGATGGACGATCCCGGGACGCTTGACGCCATTGATCCCAGGGAGGCTGCCTTTGCAATGAAACAACAAGGCGTTGACCAGCGTGCCGTGGGCGCTGCCGGGAGCGGGATGGACCACCATGCCGACCGGCTTGTTGATGACGATCAGCTCGTCGTCCTCGAAGAGGATGTCGAGGGGGATGTCCTCCGGCTCCGGATCGGGGTCTTCCGGCGGCGGCGCCACAAGGATCAACTCGTCGCCGAGCTTCACCTTGGTCTTGGGTTCGAGTGCGGTTTGACCATTGATCGCCGCCGACCCGGCCAGTATCAGGTCCTTGACGCGGTTGCGCGAGAAGGCGGGAAGTGCCTTGGCGAGCACGGCGTCGAGCCGGCCGCCCGCGAGATCCGCGTCGACCGTCACCGCAAAGTCCTCGTCCTCAGCCTCGGAAGCCTGCATGAGCGATCCCAATTCCAGCGAAGCCCCGTTGAGCCTTGAAGCTCGTGCCCTGATCGGCCGGGCGCGGCGAAGCTTCCTGTTCTCGATCGGGCTGCTGCTCGTGGGCCTTCTGGCAGTCGGCGGGGTGATTGTCTACAAATCCACGCAATCGACTGGCACGGCGCCGACAACGAGCGGCGCCGACTATGCGCTGGCGGCGGTCAAGGTGCCGAGCGGCGCGCAGGTGATCTCGGCGGTCGCCGCCGACGGGCGGATCAGCGTCACATACAAGAACGGTTCGACGACGAGCATTCGGATTTTCGACGGGAAATCGGGCGAGATGATCCGCGAAGTGCCGGTGATCAACGAGTAGCTTCCTACCCGCCTGATGCATGCGGTCGGCACGGTTTCCCTTTCCCGTGTGGGGGAGGGCAGCGGAGCTTGGCCGCAGGGCTAGCGTAGCTGGGTGGGGGAGGTGCCGTGGACTACTGGGTGTCCCCCCACCCCGGCTTGCTAACTCGCTTCGCTCATAAGCGCGCCGCCCTCCCCACACGGGGGAGGGAAACTGAGGGGGCGGTCAGTCGCGTTACGTGCGGTTCTGAATATCCTGTAGCGCGGCCAGGCGGTCCGACACAGCGCTGGTTCCAACCGGTTCTGGCGTTCGTGGGGGTTTCGTTTCTCCGGCCAGGATCGAGTCGTCGGCGTATTTCTGGACGCGCTCGAGCAGGGTCTCTTCATTGTCGGGCGTTTCGCCTTCGACGGCATAGACGAGGCGGCTCACTTCGCTGGCGATGTCGTTGAGTTTTTCGCGCAGATGCGACTGCTCGATGCGGTCGGTTTCCCAATCGGCCATCACGGTGCCTTCGACTGTCAACACCTTGGTACGGAGGCGGTCGAGCTCGTCTTCGATGGCGAGTTTTTCGGCAAGCAGCTGCTCGCGCTGGCCGTCGACCTGGTCGATCACCTTGGCGGTGTCGGCGAGGGCGATGTTGACGCGGTTCTCGGCATCGGCGATGCGGGCCTCGGCGTCGATCAGCTCGTTTTGCGAGTCGGTCGCCGCGTCGTCCTTCTTGGCCAGCGAAGCGCGGAGTTCAGCGGCGGCGGCGGCGGTATCAGCCTGGCGCTTGTCGGCATTTTCGAGCTGGCCGATCAGCGAGCGGTTCTGGGTCTCGAGAAACTGGCCGCGCTTGCGTTCGGCCTCGAGCTTCTGGAGCAGCAGGTCGACGTCGGAATTGTAGTCGCCGCTCAGCGCCCTGCCATCGACATCGATCGAGCGTGGGGTTTTTGCCCGCAGCGCCTCGCGCGCGGTCTCGAGCTGAGTGACCTTGTCGGCGTATTCGCGGTCGCGCATGCGCAGGCGCTGGCTGAGATCGGCGCCTTCCTTTTCGAGATCGAGGATCCGGCGGCGCAGTTCGGCCTCGCGCTCCTCGAGCTCGCGCATCTGCTGCAGATGGGTATCGCGCTCGCCCTTGATGGCGCCGACTTCGCTGCGCTTGCGGTTGATGTCGCGCAACTGTTCGCTGAGCCGGCGGCGCAGCGCCTCGACATTCATTTCGAGGCGGCGCGTGGAGAGCGCGAATTCGGCGCGCAGCTGATCCTTGTCGGCGCGGAACTCCGACATGGTGATCGGCGTCG
>Ga0207691_10005674_pt1 | contig 12064 bp, 7 predicted proteins | sample KBSM13metaG_FD_184327 | JGI IMG/M metagenome (GOLD analysis project Ga0207691, IMG submission 184327) | Miscanthus rhizosphere microbial communities from Kellogg Biological Station, Michigan, USA - KBS M1-3 metaG (SPAdes) (version 2) | ecosystem: Host-associated > Plants > Roots > Rhizosphere >...
AACCATCCGAACGCGCTTGTAGATCCGGTCTTCCTACTGTGTCTTGCGCCTCGTCGCGTTTCATTTCTGGCCAAAGCGCCGCTATTCAGAATGCCCGTGATTGGCTACCTCGTACGTGAGCTCGACTCCTTACCGGTCTATCGACGTCAAGATGAAGGCGAAGACGTCTCAAAAAACCAGGAGACGTTCATCGCAGCTCGCAAACTGTTGGCGCGAGGCGGGACCATCGGCATTTGTCCCGAAGGCGTTTCACACGACGAGCCACGCCTAAAGCCGATCAAGACAGGTGCAGCGAGAATCTCGCTGGCAGCGGTTTCTACGGGCGAGGTATCTAATTTACAGATCGTTCCGGCAGGACTCTATTACACATCCAAGACTAGTTTTCGCAGTTCCGCCCTGTTGTATTTTGGTGAACCGATCAAAGTTGAACCGGTTGAACTTGAACCCGATGGCAGTCCACCACGAGATGAGGTCCGCGAACTATCGAGCCGAATTGAAAGCGCTCTCCGCGAAGTCATACTTCATGCTGAACAGAATGAAGCGCTGCAAACAATCTCACGAGCCGAACGCATCTTTTCGTCGGAGACCACGCCAACTAGCAACGACACCCTGACGGACGAACTGCAGTTACAGCAGCTTTTCATCAAGGCGTATTCAGTTTTGCAGCAGAGCCAGCCTGAACGACTGCGCCGGCTAGAAGTCAGGATCATTCGTTTCGATGAGGAGTTGCGACAGGCTGGAGTTGATCCGGAAGAACTAGCTCCGCCTTCGTCAACGCTCGGTGTCTTTTGGGGAATACTAAAGCGTGCGATCGTTTTTCTGTTGATGCTGGGGCCTGCGATTCTCGGAACAGTTGTGCACTTCCCAGCCTACAGGCTCGGTGGATATCTCTCGACAAAGCTGTCGCAGAATTATGAGGACGTTATCTCGACGATCAAGATCATCTCTGCGATGTTGCTTTTTCCCCTGACATGGATCGTAGTCGCGATGGTCGTCTACTTTGCGCTTGGTTGGGTTGCCGCGCTGGTTGCCTTGCTCGTGATTCCGTTGTGCGGTTACGTCGCTGTTTTGTTTTTCGAAGAACTAGACAAGTCCCTGGGTGGATTGCGCGTATTGATGTTTTTCCTAATGAGACGAAGGTTTTTTGTGCGGTTACTCGCCGAGCGGAAGGCAATCAGAAATGAGATGCTTTCACTAGGTAGAGATGGGGCTATTAACGGAACTTAGATATGGCAAAGCAGGGGGAATGTTGGGCGAGTGTCGGATTGCTATTTCTTGCGTGCTTTGCTGGCCTTCTTAGTCTTGGTTGTCTTGGTAGTTGATTTCTTCTTCTTGCTCCCTCCTCCTGATTTAACGCTTCTTCCTTTACGCCCTTCACTACGTAACCTTCCGGCGTCCATTAATTGTTCATACGCACCTCGGACAACGTTACGGGCCACCTTCAAAGTATTGGCGAGCTCGCGTTCACTCGGAAGAAGAGTACCAACAGCAAGCAAGCCAGCCTCAATCTGTGTGTTTATTTGCTCCCGAATCTGCCTGGTCATCGAATCCGGACTTTTTCGATTGACACGAACATTTAGTTTCACGTCTTTGCTCCTCGCATAAAGATAAGAACCAGGGGGCGAGTCAAAACTTGGTAGGGAGACCACTGCGATTCTATCACCGGGAATTCGAGTGTCAAACACCTTGGTGCCGGAATATGAAAAGGTTAGACCACCGTGAACTTGTCGTGATAGAGCGACTACTTGGGTGGTTGCGATATTAGGCCATGTCTGCGCAGGATGTTGATGGTCTGATCCAAGGGGAGCGCTTCGACTGTATGGCCCTTACCGGTTGTAGTTGTTGCTTTGAAGAGCGAGTTGTAGATGGCTTCTTCGGTCGATTCCACTACCGCGAGGAATAGCGGCGACATTGCGTCGTTGGGCAACGACTTAATCGCACGTGGCTGGTTTCTTTCCGCTTGGCTCAGTGTTTTGATGCGAACGTCAGGAGAAGTTGAAAAAGCTATTGCGTAGTCACCGCTTCCATTACTTCCTGCGGCACCGGTTCGAGCAAGACCCAGCATTGCGCGACTTGCCAGTCGTTTGAGATTTCGGGCATCTATCGGAGCGTCGGTCGCAATGACGATCATTACTGACCCGTCAGCATCGTTTTCCTTGTTTGATCTCGACTTTGACCCTTGTGATCCCGGTTTTGTGAGTTCGTCCTTTAGATAATAGCGGTTTAGTTCCACGCCAACGGGTGCTCCGTTTATTGTCAAAACACCGCCGAAGTTTGTTTGAACAAGAACGCCTACGCTGAAACCACCCAAATTAGGGGGCAGCTTTCGTGACGAAGTTCCAATCCCACCTTTGAAGCCAAAGGCCACAGTGCCGGTGCCAGCCCCGACCGAACCTTCTTCTACAATCCCGGCTTTCGCGTTCTTTATCGCAGAGAGAACGTCGTCGCGAGTGACATTCCGGCCCCGAATGTCGTTTAGATAACCGTCGTTTGTCTCGCCGACCAACGGATTAATCGACTGAACATCCTCGTTACCTGGAAGCGCCAGCATGTAGTCGAGCAGCGCGTCGGCGACGCGGGGAACGTTGAGGGTGGAAGTAAGAAGGATAGGAGTTTCGATTTCGCCGAGTTCGTCTACTTGAGTTGAGCCCGCGAGTTTTCCAAATCCATTGCCAACGAAAACTGCGCCCGGAACCTTTTCGCGAAAGATGTTTCCATTGTGGGGCAGTACTGCGGTTACGCCGGTGCGGATGTTGTCGCCTCGATTGAGGGTTGTGTGCCCAACCAAAACGCCGGCTACATCAGTGATGGCGTTTAGTTCGCCGGTTGGAAGAATGCCGATTTTGATTCCAAGTTCGCGAGCGCGTTGACGTGTCGACGGCGGAGTTGACTGGTTTTGACTACTGGCCATTTGAAGTTTTGGTTGAGAAGCAAAACAGATCGCTAACACTGGAAATATTCCGATCAAAACCTTCAGACTAAGACTGGGTTTCATCATCGGTACCCTTTAGTGACGCCTTCCATTTCCACAACATTGCTCTTCTGGGACCGCAGGCGTCCTCGCCTGCACACGTTGCCACGAGCGAAACTTGGTTGTGACGAAATGCAGGCGAGGACGCCTGCGGTCCCAGAAGAGGGCGCCCAAACAATTTAGGGCGTCACTAAAGGGAATCGAATATTTTTATTGAATCCTGCCCCAGGCGCTGGTCTTCCAATTGTCGATTGCATCTTTCGGAAGGATCCACGGTGGTAACGGCATCAGCAACTGGTCCGACAGAGCAAACACGTACGGTTCGTACATTTCCCGAAGCTCTCGCAGTCGTTTCTCAGCATCGGCGCTTTGCAACTCCATTCCTCTTTCGCCCAGAATCTCCTGCATTCTATTGAATTCATTTTCGTTCAGTCGATCAATACACAATTCCTTTCGGCTTGGTTTTCTTTTGAGGACTTGAGCAATATCGACTACGGCATGCCGGGTCATCGCAAAGGTCATTCGAGCCTGCCATGCTGGACCGTCCTTCAAACCAACCATCACCAGTGCGCACGTATCGAGCACAGTAGTTAACGCTCGCAACCATGATTGATTGTCATGTTGCGAGCGAAAGTAGCAGAGCACCGGATAAGACAGGTGACTCTCGAGTAATTCGGCAGACCAACGTTCCCACTCTCCGAGCAATGTTTTTAGATTTTCAAAGTTCTCGTCCGGGTGGTGACGCCGCAGTAGTTCAACAGCGCTTGAAGGTGAACCGGCGCGAGCATCCAGCAACGAGATACTGGCCTCTCGTTTTGAAAAAGACTGGTAGAGGACGGGCAGGTAACTGATGACGACTGCGAGGAGTCCAAAGCCATTTGCTGTTTCAATGACCGAAACTAATCGACCAAATGGCAGAACCGGAGCGACGTCTCCATATCCGAGGGTGAAGAACGTAACGCCGCTCAAGTACAGGTAAGTCCAAAAAGTTATTTGCTCGCCGGCGATTATCAGGCGTGAATGGCTACCCCAGAAAATGAGCGTGTAGCCGAGGATTAGCACGGTGGCCCAGATACCGAGAAGCACAAACAGCGATAACGGGCCGAAGAGGCTCAGTGCCTTTTCCCTTTGTCGGTCATTCCGGATGCGCTTAGCAATGAGGTAACAAGGCACCCAGGCGGAACGATAGAACAAGCTTGTTAGTCGTACGCGTCGTGTGACCCGACGTGGAAGAATGATGGTCTCGAAAGTATCCCAAAGGATAGTTGCGATGAGTGTGATACCAAGAAGTAGTCCAATGATCCGCATCGGTAGCAGTTTCTTAGTCGGAGCTGGCGCAATTCAGATACTGACCATACCACCACCGAAGCTTCGCTTCGACGTGGTTCTTAGAATCGGTGACGGCGATGGTAACGTTGAAAATCAGAATTTGCACAGCGAAACAAAAATTCGACTTGACAGAATCGCCAGTTGCCGTGAGAGTAGCGCCCGAGAAATCCATCTATTTGGTAATCAAAATCGAGACTCCTGCCATTTTTCCCGTGCCAGTTTATTTTTGGTTTGAGAAGCTAAATTGAACAGCACAGATCAACCATGAGACTTTCACTCCTCGATTGGTCAGTCATCGCCGCGTATTTTCTTTTTAATTTAGGCATCGGCATTTATTACTCACGTCGAGCTCGCGGGAGCACCACAGAGTTTTTTCTTTCCGGTCGCGATGTGCCGTGGTGGCTCGCCGGCACGTCGATGGTCGCAACCACATTTGCTGCTGACACGCCACTGGCAGTCACAGGTTTTGTGGCACGCAACGGCATTGCCGGAAATTGGTTGTGGTGGAACTTCGTGATGAGCGGGATGCTCACAGTGTTTCTCTACGCTCGGCTTTGGCGTCGCGCTGGGGTAATGACCGACATCGAGTTCGCTGAGCTACGTTATTCAGGAAAGCCTGCCGCCTTCCTTCGTGGATTTCGTGCTCTTTACCTTGGTCTTCCAATCAATTGCATCATTCTCGGTTGGGTCAACCTGGCGATGGTGAAGATTATCGAGATTACACTCGGTCTCGACAAACGCGGGGCCATCCTGGTCGTAATCGGAATGCTGCTCTTCACAGCGTTCTACACGGCAATCTCCGGACTGTGGGGAGTGTTGGTGACCGACCTCTTCCAGTTTGTGTTGAAGATGGGAATGGTGATTGTTCTCGCAGTGTTAGCGGTGAATGCGGTTGGTGGTATCGACGCACTCAAGACAAAGATCAGTGCGATGGATGCGGCGAGCGGACAAGCAGGATCGCGACTAGCATTCTTTCCGGATTACGACTCAGTATGGATGCCCGCTATCACGCTGTTTGTGTTTCTTGGCGTCAACTGGTGGGCCAGTTGGTATCCGGGAGCGGAACCGGGTGGGGGAGGATACGTCGCGCAACGAATTTTTTCTGCCAAGGATGAAAAGAACGGACTGTTCGCGACTCTTTGGTTCAACGTCGCTCACTATGCGCTGCGTCCGTGGCCGTGGATTTTGACAGCGCTTGCCTCGCTCATCCTTTATCCCAACCTGGTCGACAAAGAATCCGGTTACATCAAGACACTGTTGGATCCAAACGTTTTTCCGCCCTACCTGCGCGGCTTCATGCTGGCGGCTTTTGCAGCAGCCTATATGTCTACGATCGGCACCCAACTCAATTGGGGAGCGTCGTACGTGATTAACGACTTCTATCGTCGGTTTATATCTCGTTCGAGCGGGGAGAAGCATTACGTAATCGCATCGCAGGTTGTGACTGTGATTCTGATGATTGCGTCGCTCGTTGTTACGTTCTATCTCGAATCAATTGGCGGAGCGTGGAAGCTCTTGCTCGTAACCGGAGCAGGGACGGGAACGGTGCTCTTGTTAAGGTGGTTCTGGTGGCGAATAAATGCCTGGTCGGAAGTCTCGGCTATGATCACTGCGGCTGTCGTCTCGCTTTTTCTGCAATTAGTCTTAAAGTGGGACAGTGACAAACCGCGTGATTTTGCGTATTTGATGTTGGTTACAGTCGCTATCACCACTGTGGTGTGGGTTACTGTAACGATGCTTACGCCGGCAGAGCCGATTGAGAAATTGAGCGCATTCTATAAGCGCGTCAGGCCAGAAGGCCCTGGTTGGAACAAGGTCGCCGCGGTAACAGGATTTGCCGGTGCACATGCTGACGGAAAGCTCGTTACTCAGTTTTTTAACTGGTTTCTCGGCTGTGCAATGATTTACGGTGCACTGTTTGGCATTGGGAAATTGATCTTTAAGGAGTGGTTGCCGGGTTTACTATACCTGGTCATCGCGATTGCAGCCGGAGTGCTGATATCTTGGAACCTATCACGTGTCGGATGGAAAACAGTTGGAGAAGCACCTTCTGATTAACCAATCTGACCATTGTCTCCCCGGAGTGTAGTGAATAAACAGAACGGATCGAACCCAAAACTGGTGTTTGCCGCAGACCTCGGCGGCACGCACCTACGTGGTGCGCTAGTTGATGAGCGTGGCAAAATCCACGTGCAACTTAAGCACGAAACTCCGCAGGGCGACTCACCTGATTACGTTGTAGATGCTTTAGTTGATGCTGCCTCGGAGTGTGAACGTCGACTTGGTACAGATCTCATCAACGCTTCGTCGATTCTCGTACCCGGGACGCTTGATCCTAAAGCCGAGATTGTCCTCCAGGCGCCAAATCTAAAGAGTCTTAATCACTTCGCCTTGAAGGCGGCGCTCGAGGCGAAGTTTCAACTGCCGGTTCTTTTAGAGAATGATGCGAATGCTGCTGCGGTTGGCGAGATGTGGTTAGGTGCGGCGCGTGGGGCGCGCAACATTATTTGCATCACGTTAGGAACAGGAGTCGGTGGCGGCATCATCCTCGACGGAAAGCTATGGCGCGGAACCGATGGTTGTGCTGGCGAAATTGGTCATACAACAGTTGATCCGTTCGGGGGCCCGAAGTGCAAGTGCGGAAACTTTGGCTGCCTCGAGATGTACGCATCAGCGACTGCCATGGTGCGAATGACGCGCGAGGGTTTGGATCGCTTTCCGAACTCGATTTTGCAGGGTCAGTCTTTGACAGCTAAAACGATCTATGACGCTGGTAAGGCTGGTGACGAGCTCGCTCTTGAGACGTTTAGAAAGGTCGGCGACTATCTTGGTGTTGGCCTCGCGAACCTGATCAATCTACTCGGACCGGAAGTGATTGTGATCGGTGGGGGAGTAGCGAACGCGTGGGACTTATTTGAGGGTCACATGCTTGAGCAGATTCGTAGTCGAGCGTTTCCGTCATTGTCTCAGCACGTAAAGATCAAGCCTGCGGAGTGCGGCGATAATGCGGGTCTGCTTGGCGCTGCGCAACTGGCGTTCACGAACCGCGGGTTGAATTAGTCGCTGCTGCCCTGATTCCATTATCCCGCCAAATTCAGATTCATCGCTCCACATTCAGTCTATCCCTCTGCATTTCGAATTACCGCGAAGCGGTTACGTCTCAAAGCCCAGGGTTGCCGAGTTTTGCGGCAACCCTGGGTAGACGGATGTTTCAGCCACCAACCCCAACGGGGTTGCGACCACCGCCCATGTTCACAATCGAGGCCGCAGATCTCGATCGCATCGCAGCCCCGTTGGGGTTGGCGATACTTTGGCAAACGTTCCCAGGGTTGCGGCAACCCTGGGCTTTGAGACGTAACCGCTTCGCGGTAGCGGCGCTCGATCCGTCATGGCGGACTCTTGATTCGCGATTGATCCAATGCACCGGTAACCTCATGGCCTTGCAATCAAGCCGCTCTCCGTCTCAATCTCACATCAACGCTTTTGCTGGTATCATGTGGCCACTTACCTTTTTCAAAACATGACTGCACTAATCATCCATGGACATTTTTATCAACCACCACGCGAGAATCCCTGGACCGGCGAAGTCGACGTCGAACCGAGCGCAGCGCCTTACCACGACTGGAACGAGCGCATTCATAGCGAATGCTACGGTCCCAACGCTTTCGCGCACATAGGAAGCGACACGGCTGTCGTTAACAACTATCGCAACATCAGTTTTAACTTTGGACCGACGCTGCTTTCGTGGTTAGCCAAACATCAGCGTCGAACTTACGATCGCATTCTTACGGCAGACCGTGAGAGTGCAGCGATTCATAGTGGACATGGAAACGCCATCGCCCAGGCATACGGCCACGCAATCCTTCCACTCTGTAACCAGAAAGATCGCCTGACCCAGATTCGCTGGGGTATTGAGGATTTTAGATTCCGCTTTGGAAGGGATCCCGAGTCGCTTTGGCTGTCAGAAACCGCATGCAACGACGAAACGATGTCGTTGCTGATTGAGCATGATCTGCGTTACGTCATCCTTGCGCCCGAACAAGCGGGGCGTATCCGAAAGCGCAGCGACGAACCTTGGATTACCATTAATTCGGGAGCTATCAACACGACTCAAGCTTACCGTTATTCACACAAGGACGGCTCGGGGCGTTCAATCGCGGTGTTTTTCTATCATGGAGGATTGGCGAGATCTATTGCTTTCGAACGTGCCTTAACTTCGAGTCGTGGATTGGTCGATCGCTTCATTCAGGTCGCACAAGGTGGCGCGGAGCTAGTAAACGTTGCGACTGACGGTGAAACTTATGGTCATCACTTCAAGTTTGGGGATCTTTGTCTGGCCCATGCGGTAGAGATTGAAGCCAAGGAAGCCGGCTTTTGGATTACGAACTATGGCGAGTATCTCGATCATCATCCACCTGAGCTTGAGGTCGAACTCAGTCTCGGTCCTCTGAATGAAGGTTCTTCGTGGAGTTGTGCTCACGGTGTTGGCAGATGGATTCGCGATTGTGGGTGTCATACGGGTGGTGAAGCCGGTTGGAATCAACAATGGCGTGAGCCACTTCGTCTGGCACTGAACTTTCTTCGTGATGATGCGGCTAAACACTTCGAAGACGAAGGCTTTGGTCTATTCCGCGATCCATGGCAAGCGCGTAACGAATACATCAAAGTGTTGCTGGACGAGAATGAGTGGCCAACGTTTCTCACTCAACATCAACGACGCCCGCTGTCCGAGGTAGAAACGGAGCGCGCACGAATGCTCTTGGAAATACAAAGAGATTCGCTGCTGATGTTCACAAGTTGTGGCTGGTTCTTCTCGGACTTGGCCGGGATTGAAACAATTCAAATAATGAGATACGCAGGTCGCGTGATTGATCTACAGACTCAGGTAGGCTTTGATACTCCAACAGCAAAATTTCTTGACTTGATGTCAGCAGCGAGAAGCAATGATCCCGCTAAGGGAAATGGCGCCGAAATCTTTTGGCGATTTGCCACCTCGGGTGGCGCAAACAATATGTTGTCGCCTTCCGTCGTAGGCTAAATGGCCACACAAACAAAAACGCGCAAGTCAGTAAAGGCCGAGTTAGTCACTCAGCTTGATGCCGATCTCAATCGGTTTCTTTCCTTCGCGCATACCGATCCACATCAGTTGCTCGGACTTCATCGTGAAGGCGAAGCGCAAACGATTCGTGTGTTCGGGCCAGACGCTGAAAAAGTTGAGGTCGTGATTGGGACAACTCGACCACGACTGATGACCCAAACCAGGGAGGCCGGGTTGTTTGAGCTTTCGCTGGAAGGCGCTGCGAAAGTCTCGTCATATAAACTCCGCGTTCACAAAAAAAGCGGCGAGGTAACAACGATTCGCGATCCCTATTCCTTTCCACCCACCATCGGCGAACTGGATCTGCATCTCTTCGGCGAAGGAAAGCATGAAGAGATTTATAAGAAACTCGGCGCTCATGTAACGAAGATCGGTCGCGTGAATGGCGTTGCGTTTGCGGTGTGGGCCCCGCAGGCAGCGGGTGTCAGTGTGGTGGGGGATTTCAACGGCTGGGATGGTCGCTTTCATCAGATGCGGATGTTGTTTGGCTCGGGAGTCTGGGAACTGTTCATACCTGATTTGCCAGAGGGCATCTTGTACAAATTCGAAATTCGTACTCGACGTGGTCTACCGTTTTTGAAGGCTGATCCCTATGGCGAGTTTGCTGAGGTTCCGCCCAACACTTCGTCGATCGTCTATCAATCGAAATACAAATTTCGAGACTCAAAGTGGCTCAAGGCGAGAGCAAAACGCGAACACTACAAAGAGCCGCTATCAATTTACGAAGTGCACTTTGGTTCGTGGCGCCGAAAACTTGAGGAACAGAATCGGCCATTCAGTTATCGTGAAATGGCTGAGGCGTTGGGTGACTACGTCTCCGAAATGGGCTTTACGCACGTTGAGTTCCTGCCGTTGAAGGAACATCCGTATGGACCTTCCTGGGGATATCAAGTTAGTTACTACTATGCACCCTCTGCACGTTACGGAACGCCTGACGACCTTCGCTACTTGATTGATCAACTGCATCAACGTGGTATCGGGGTCATCATGGACTGGGTACCCGCACACTTTCCCAAAGATGCTTTTGCTCTGGGACGCTTTGATGGTTCCGCTCTGTATGAGCACCTGGATCCACGCAAAGGTGAACATCCGGACTGGGGAACCTACATCTTCAATTACGGCCGCAACGAGGTACGGAATTTTCTCATCGCAAATGCGCTCTACTGGTTCAAGGAATTTCACATCGACGGCCTGCGTGTCGATGCTGTTGCCTCGATGCTTTATCTCGATTACAGCCGAAATGAAGGGGAGTGGATCCCGAACGAGTTTGGTGGACGCGAAAATCTCGAAGCGATTACGTTTCTAAAAGAGTTGAACGAAGTTACGCATCAAGCCTGTCCCGGAACGATGATGATTGCCGAGGAGTCCACGGCCTGGCCTTCAGTTAGTCATCCCGTGTTTGCTGGTGGCCTTGGGTTTGATTTCAAGTGGAACATGGGCTGGATGCACGACACGTTGAAGTATTTCCAAACCGATCCACTCTTTCGTGCCGGCAATCACAACTCTTTAACGTTTGGGTTGATCTACGCGTGGAGCGAAAACTTCATTCTTCCGTTTTCACACGATGAAGTGGTTCATATGAAGGGCTCCTTGCTTAACAAGATGCCGGGAACCACGGAGCAGAAGTTTGCCAACCTGCGTGCTTTGTACGCATACATGTGGGCGCATCCTGGAAAGAAGTTGTTGTTTATGGGAGGCGAGTTGGGACAGTGGCGAGAATGGACTGAGACGGAGAGTCTTGATTGGCATCTTCTTGATGATGCCCTACACAATGGTGTGCAGAAACTGATTCGTGATCTGAATCGTGTTTACAGTTTCAGAAAGTCGTTATGGGAAACCGACGGTGAGGCTTCCGGTTTTGAATGGATCGACGTCAACAACGCGTCGGAGAACATAGTCTCGTTTCTGCGCAAGTCACCAAACGGCGGACCGGAGATGATCTGCGTGGGGAATTTTTCGGCGTTGCCGAAAAAGGGATATCGGTTGGGGTTACCGAAAGAGGGTGAGTATCGGTTGTTAGTAAACACTGATGCCGATGGTTATGCGGGAAGTGCTGTGGAAGTAATGCAATCGATAACTGCCGAGAAGGTAGCGAGTGTGGGGCGTGAGTTTTCCGTAGCGATCGATCTGCCGGCGTTTTGTACGTTGTGGTTTGAGGCAGTTAGTTAACAATAACGTTAGTGGTCTTGTGGTCTTGAGGTCAGTACCACAGCGCGGTAGCGTGTGGCTTGGCCAAGTCGTCGTAAATCTTGATGATCCGCCGAAAGCCATACGCTACCGCGTTATGGTACTGACCTCAATTTGGACGATTCAAATGCCCAACTGGTCTGACATCCGAAACCAATTTCCCGTTACGTCACAATCCACCTATCTCAACACCGCCGCAGCTGGACCGCTCGCAGTCTCAACACAACAAGCTGCGACCGAGTACTACACGCTGATGATGAACGATGGCGATGTGCATTGGGACAACTGGCTCGCCAAACGTGAAGAGGTGAGAGCACAGGTCGCAAGATTCATCAACGCCGAACCCGACGAGATTGGTTTTACGACCAATACTTCGAGCGGGATGAATCTGATCGTCGACGCGTTGGAAACACATGGCGAGGTCGTATCAATCGATCTCGAGTTTCCAGTCACGATCATTCCCTGGATGCATCGACGCA
>Ga0207691_10005680_pt1 | contig 12060 bp, 7 predicted proteins | sample KBSM13metaG_FD_184327 | JGI IMG/M metagenome (GOLD analysis project Ga0207691, IMG submission 184327) | Miscanthus rhizosphere microbial communities from Kellogg Biological Station, Michigan, USA - KBS M1-3 metaG (SPAdes) (version 2) | ecosystem: Host-associated > Plants > Roots > Rhizosphere >...
CGCTGCTGCTGATCTCGCACGACCGCGCGCTGCTCGACGCGGTCGGGACGCGCACCGTCGCGGTCGAGGACCAGACGCTGCACTCGTACGTCGGCGGCTGGCCCGAGTACGTGCGCGTGCGCGAGGAGCGGGCGGACGCGGAGCGGACGGCCAAGCGCGCGAAGCCGCCCAAGTCCTGCAGATATTCGGGCGTGAGCAGCGAAAGAATCGTGCTGGTCTGGACGATGCGTCCGTAAATCCACTGATTCTGGCCGGCGCGGTTATATCGCCCGTCCCAGTCGGGGAGGGTCTGCCGCGTATGGATCGTCGGGCCGCCCGCCGCTTTGGTTTCAGCCAGTAGCGCTTCGTAATGTTCCTTCGCGGTTTTGTAAGGGAGGTGGCTCTTGATCTCTGATGCGGGGTAGTCTCGACTGCAGTCGCCCCACTCAGCGGAACGCGGAGGATCATTGCCGACCCTGCCGCCGCGCGTCCACATATCGGTGAGTTCGCGTGGACTGTTGCACCGGAAATAACGCTGATCCAGCCACGCGGCCTTATCCTTGTAAAAGTTTTTCGAAGTGAAAAGATCTGTCGGCAAAGGTTGTGGATGCGGTGCCTGCTGGGCCGGCTGCGCTGTGGCTGCCGCGCCGGCTTGTCCTCCTTGCCCCCGTTGTCCCTGACCCCGCTGCCCGCCACCGCGCTGGCCTTGCGCGAACGCAACAGGAGCCACAGCCAGCGTTGCGGACACGATGAGGCAGAACAGCGTCCGTCTCGCGGAATTCTTCAAAACTGTGCTGAGTAATCTCGCCTTCATCAGATGTGCTCCCCGGCAAAAATTAGTACGGGCATTCGCGGGGATCATATGACACGCGTTTGAGAGCGCGCAAGGCTCGGCGACGCTCCGACTCGCTAACCCGCTTCAGGATTCTCTTTCAGTCCGTCACATCGCTCGGAAAGAGGGGAAAACTTCGTCGATTTTATCTCCCGCACGGTTCGAGCCGTTCGAACCGGGGTTGATAATCAGTACTTTGCCTCCTTGCTGATGATGGCTCCGAATTTGCTTTACGCCTGCGGCGTCTGTTAGTCCTGCCTTTGGCTGCCTTGTTCCTGCTGGCGCACCGACGCTGAGACTCACAAATTTTTCACTCACAGCACTTTCCAATTTGCGACCTCGACTGGTGCTCGAACTTTGTTTGTGCGCGAAGCGAGAGTCTTGAAGAGAGATCGTGCGCATAAAAACCAACTGAATCAGAGGTACCACGTATGAAATCAGTTAAGGCTATTGCATCTGTATCTGTGAGTATGCTCGTTGTGACGGCATGGCTTTCGTTCTCCGTTGAAGGCCAGTCGTCCCAGGTGGACAGGTTCCGTCACAATGGCTCTATTCGATCTGAAAATGGATCTGACCGCAATCGAGCTCGATTCACCCAAGCGCCCGCCGGTTTCGACAACCTGACGAACGGCTTCGATGTTCAGGGACCGGACTATGAAACGCTGGACGACGACACAGTCGTGCCATTGGCTTCATTCAACGATAACCGCTTCATCTTTGAAGAGCGGGAAGGCCCCGCAGATGGACTCGGCCCCACCTACAACGGAACGAGTTGTGGTGAATGCCACCAGAATGTGGTGACGGGCGGCGCGAGTCAGGTGGCTGAACACCGCACGGGCCACATGGCAGAGAATGTGTTTGTCGAGTCGCTGGGGGGGATCTCTGATCGCTTCCCGCGCAACGCATCCGAACATTGTCGAACTCGTGGATTACAGGGATGACGTTCGCACCTTGCGCATCTCTACCAACACGCTCGGCAGTGGCTATATTGAAGCCATCGCCAATGATACGTTGCTTGCGATTCGCGATGCCCAGCCGGCCGACTTGCGAGGAACCGCGACCATGGTGCCTGTTCTGGAAGGGGATGGAACCGCGCGCATTGGACGTTTTGGATGGAAGGGGCAGCACGCCAGTCTGGTGTCATTCGCCGCTGATGCCTACCTTAATGAAATGGGAATTACCACGCCCCTATTTCCTGTCGAGAACACGTCGCTTGGCCGTTTTGTGGGTTATGGCACGCCATACGATGCCGTCGCAGATCCTGAGGATGATGGCCAGGATGTCGTCGCTTTCGCCAATTTTATGCGTTCCACAAAAGCGCCTTCACGTGGACCGATTAACCACACTGTCAATAGTGGAGAACAATTGTTTACGCAAATCGGATGCGCGACGTGCCACGTGGGGTCCATCACGACCGCGGCTCCAGGCACGCAGATCAATAGCGGCGCGCTTACGGTTCCCCCGGCTTTAGGAAACAAAATCATCCATCCCTATAGCGACTTCCTTCTCCACGACATCGGTACCAGTGACGGGATACCGATTCTGCCCACGCCAGAGTTCGCAATGACAGCCAATCTCATGCGCACCGCGCCACTGTGGGCGCTGAGAACACGCAATCGCCTTATGCACGACGGGCTATCCTTCACGGTGAGAGAAGCAATCGAGCGTCACGCAGGCCAGGCTTCCTCCGTCATCGGCACGTACAACGCCTTGAGTGAACCTCAGAAACAACTGCTGTTCGCGTTTCTGAATTCGCTCTAGCCGGTCCGCGCGGCGTTTCTGATAAAGAAACGCCGCGCAGGAGCGAGGAGCATTTCGTACCGCTAGTCCAGCGATTCGACTGGATAGCCACGTTCTCGCCACGCCATCAGGCCGCCTTCCAGCGGATATACGGCGTTCAGGCCGGTACGAAGCAGTTGATGCGCGACCTTCGCGCTCGTTGCTTCGTTCGGGCACGAACAGTAAACAACGATCTCACTCTTCTGTTTAATCTCGCGGGCGCCGATATCCACAAAATTCGGAAGCATGTGAAAGGCGCCGGGGATTCGGACACGGTCGTGGTCGCGATCCAGAGGATTCCTCAAATCCAGCAGGATAACCGGCTTGCCTGAATCCATTTTCGTCTTCAGTTCGTCGGCGGAAATTCGCGTGATCTGGATGGAATGCAGAAAGCGCTGCCGTCGAAAGTACTTGATCAACACGTAAATCGCCGCGGACACAACGATGATCGCCAGGACCGATCCGCCAACATCGGAGCTTCGCTCAATGATCAATTCGATTTCCCGGCTGAAGATGTAGCCAAGCGAAACGTAGGTTCCTGACCATAACAGGATTCCCGCAGCATCGAAAACAAGGAAGCGAAGTCCTCGTATCCGGATCATTCCGGCCAGGGGGACGGCGGCAGCATTGAGCCCCGGAATGAACTTAACGAAAAGGAGCGTCCAGATGCCTCGCTTCTCAAACGCATCTTCGGCGTGCCGAACGCAATAATCCGGCTCCAGCGAGATGCGGCACATGAGGTTCAGAACGGCGCGGCCATACCGGCGGCCCAGCTGGTACCAGATTACATCTGCCGTCAGCGATCCAGCCAAAGCGCTTCCCACAACGCCCAGCACTACGAATTCGCCCGAGTGCGCCAGCGCGCCCATCACGATCAGGATGGGAACGCCCGGCAGCGGTATCCCCAATTGCTCGATGAATATGGCAAAGAAAACCAGGCCATATCCATAGCGAGCGACGAACTCGAGCAAATCTTGCATGCCGGCATCTTAACAGGGAAATTTTCTAATCGCAGGTGGCCCACGCGGCAGCGACAGGCCGTGAGGTGTGCCCAAGTGCTCTAATGCAATCAGATGGGGAAAAATTTCAGGTCATCAATGAGGAGAGCCGATCAATGTACCTCCATCACCATCCCATTAGCTTGCGGAAGCGGCCTCGCGGCTTTGTTTCACGCGCGCCGCGGCGCAACAAAATGTCGACCACATCGCTTCGTTTTTGCCGCCTGGCCAGTAGAAGCGCCGTCTCATTGCTGGAGACTCCATTCATGTTTTTTCCGGAAACGGCATTCACGTCCGCACCCGAATCCATGAGGATATGGACCGTTTCAAGGGGGGCATGATCGGCTGCCCACATCAGCGGGGTTCTCCCCCAGTCATCCCGCTTGTTGATATCGAATCCATGCTGGATCAGAACGCGAACGATTTCCCGCGCTTCCGGCCCTCCGTCTCTGTCAAAACTGAGCCTGCGAAATATCGGAGGTGCTCCGGCAGTCAGCAGACTGCGGACGATTGCTGCATTCTCATTGCTTATTGCATAGTCCATTGCGCTGAATTTCGTGGGGTGGTCGCGCGCCGAAAAATCCGCGCCGTATTCGAGCAGCAGATCGACGACTTTCGCATGTCCGCTGCTGGCCGCGGCGAGCAGCGCGGTTTGTCCGGGGTTAACGCTGTCGATGGACATGTTGGGGTTTGCGCCATGCTGCAGCAAAAATCGCACTGTCTCCACCAGACCTTGCGACGCAACGTCAACCAGGTAAGTCGTGGTGCCTTCGTACATGGCGCGCTCGTCCGGTTCGATCGTAGGAATCACGCGATTGATATCCACGCCTTCCTTTAATAGCCTTCCGGCCTCATCGAAATCGGCAGCAGATATCGCCCGAGCGAACGCCTGATCCACAGACCTGTTGTGGCTCATAACCGTTGAGAAGGAACTGATGGTAGCACTGTTTCACAATCGTTCTTTTCTAATGTCCCATTTCGATTTCTGCAGCCTCTTGATGCCCTCCATGACACAACCGTGAGGGGCGGATTTGCATGAGGAAGCGGCGCGGATCCCATGCAGGCGTTGTGCAGCGATGATTCGGCCCCGCAATTGCCAGCTACCGAGCGCGTGCTTTTTCCCCCATGTATAGCTATCCTCACACGTGACATGCCGGGAATTTTCATCAGCTACCGCCGAATCGACACTGTGGCATGGGCGGGACGGTTGTTCGCGGACCTCGCTAAACGGTTTGACTCGTCGCAAGTCTTCATGGACATCAACGGCGGCATTCCCCGCGGCGCGAACTTTGAGGACGTGCTGAAGAAGACACTGGCCGGCTGCGATGCCCTCTTGGTCTTGATCGGCCCTCAATGGTTGAGCTGCGAGCGGGACGGGCGGCGCAGACTGGAAATGGACGACGACTGGGTGCGCAACGAAGTCGCGTCGGCACTGGCGCGAAACATCGTAGTCGTGCCGGTGCTGCTTGGAAACGCCACGCTTCCGCCTGAGGCCGATCTGCCTGAAGACCTTCGTCTGTTACGCAAGCGCAACACCGCTGAGATCCTGGATACCCGCTGGGATTATGACGTCGAGCAACTCGTCAGAGATCTTTTGAAGCTGACGACGCTGAAGCAATTGGACGACACTGTCGCCTCCGCCGACACAGGGCTCCGCGTGCTCAAAGAGCTGATCAGGAGATCGCCGGACGTCGCCGAAGCCGTGAGCCGCTCAAAAGAAGTCATCGAAAATACGCAGCGCCAGGTTGCAAGGCTGGAACTCTTCAAGACGTTGCATGATGCATTGCACAACGTCGAGTTCGATTGTCTCCGGCCCATGCAGGCCAGCGGTTCGGCCGCGAGAATCCGCCCATTCCGAATTCGATTCAATGCCGAAGCGCGCAATATCGACGATGCCCTGAAGAGCGGCGACATCAATCCTGCTCTGCGTGACGATCTGATCGACCAGTTGAAGCTGACCACGGCGGCTTTTCAAGCCGCCGTGGATTCCCCGGGAGAAGCCGCCTATGCGCAGGTCTTGGCGGAACTTCAGATCTTGCTCTCTGGCCTTCCTTCGCGGCTGGATTCGGCCATCGGTGACGCGGCAGCAGAACTCAATTTCGACCGTTTCGTGGAATTGATGACGGCGGTGGCGCAGAAACTGCCGCCCAACACAGCCAATCAGGATTCGAAGTTACAGCAGTTTGTTGAAGGCATCGATGCAGTGAAACGCCTGCGAACCGAGCTCGGCCGGCGTGTTTCCGAGCATACGCGGCTGCAGCAGCTCGATTCCCGGCTGCGGACGGTGATTATGGGCGGCGCTCCGCCCGGAAGGCTCGCGCTGGAATGGACACGAATTCGAGGAATGCGTTCGAAACTGACAGAGCCTTACTCCCCGGAGGTCGGAGCCGCCATAGAAGACTTGTTAGCAATTGAGAAGGAAATCGATTCCGCGCTCATCGGGGATAAGGCCCCAGAGGCGTTTGATCTCTTTTCGGAATACTTCAGGTCGGTCACGTCCGTTTTTCGTGATGTGGATACCAGCCTGATGGAATTCTGTGTACGTTTCAGCACCGTCAACCAGCCGCTCAATATGTTGTTGACGATGTCTTAAGGTCGCGCGATGTGGCCATAAAGGAACCGGAGGGCTTATGCAGTCCCAGTCCGAAACGGCGAAATCCCCAGTGCCATTCGAGACCGCAAGCGAACTCAAGGAAGCTCACGCGCTTCTTCTTGACCGATTGGACGACGAACTCGCCCGCGAATCCGCTGGCGGTTCAGAGTCAGCTGGCTTTATCCGGCTCGCGCCGGAAGTCCGTTTGTTTCTTCAGCGGGGCGCTGCGACTGGTGTCTTCCTGGATGATCTGAAGGATCGGACTGCCTGCACAGTGCTTCTGGAGTTTTGGGTTTCGGGGCTGGCGAAGGCAGGAATGCGAGTTTCCGGCGCGCGTCTGGAACCGTTTGACAGCGATCGCTTGCCTGACCTCAAAGACAAAGACTGTCCTTATGTCGGTCTCGATGCTTTTCGCGGGCCCGACTTCTTCTTTGGCCGCGAAGCGGATACTGAGATGCTGGCTACTCAGGTCCTGAATTCGCCGCTTGTAATTGTCCTGGGCCCCTCCGGCAGCGGGAAGTCCTCGCTTGTGCTGGGAGGCGTTTTGCCGGCGGTGCAACAGCGAGCCTCTGTCATTGCTGTTCCTCCCTTTGTTCCGGGGAACGGTGTCCTGCTCAACCTGGCGGACGCCGTGCTTACCGCACTCGGTGAGCGCCGAGACGCAGCAGCCGAAGCCGAGCGGATGCGGACCGACCCAGCTCACCTTGCAGCCATGCTCGCCCAACACGCTCCGGCGTTGATCGTGGTCGATCAGTTTGAAGAAGTGTTTACGCTCTGCGAGGCCGCGGATCGTGACACTCTCGTTGTCAGCATCGTCCAGTTATTGGCGGCCGGCAAGGGCCATCGCGTCATCGTCACCATGCGCGAGGAATTCAGAAGCCGCATCGTGGAGTTGAGTCCGCTCACACCGTATCTCCGTGATGCATGGTATTCCATGCGGCCGATGGGATACGAGGAGCTCAAGGCTGCCGTGGAGAGGCCTGCCGCCCTTGTGAACCTCCAGTTTCAACCGGGTATTGTCGATGATCTCGTTAAGAGGGTTCTTGGCCAGCCGGCTGCGCTTCCCCTTCTGCAGTTCACGCTCCGCGCGCTATGGAAGGCGCGCGACCGCAATCGTATTACATGGGAGGTATACGGAAGCGTCCGCGATCCGCTTCAGGCGCTGAAAACGTCAGCGGACAACTTTTACGATGGGTTGTCTCTGGAGACGCAGAATGAGGTTCGCCGTATCCTGCTGCAACTCGTGCGAGTCGATGAACTGTTGGAAGCCTACCGTCAGCCCGTTCCCGAAAGTCAGTTGCTCAAAGCGGGCCGCGCGAATACGCGAGGTGTCCTCGATCTATTGGCTGAGAATGACTACATCCGAATTAATCGAAGCGTACACAATGCGGATCCCGTAGTCGAGGTCAAGCACGAATCACTGATCCGCAACTGGCCTCGCTACGTCGATTGGATTGATCAAAAGCGAATTGAACGCCGGCAACGGCTTGCGATCACCCAGGCCGCCGCTGCGTGGGCCAGCAAAGGAAGACCGGTTGAGGGCCTTTTGACCGGATTGCAGCTTGAAGATGCAGAACGTCTGCAGGACCTGTCCAAGGTAGAGCAGGAGTTTATTCGTGCAAGCCGGAATGAGATTGAACGCACCCAGCGACAACGGGTGGCGAAGGTTCGGCGCGAACGCAATATGTGGCGGCTCGGATTCGCAATAGCACTTGTACTGACCGCAGTCTTCGCCAACATCGCCTATCGGCAATATCGGGAGAGCAAGCGGCTGACGGCCTTAAACCTCGAGACAGAACGACGAGCAAAGGAGGCAACTGATCAAAAGGTAGAAAGCGATCGGCTTTACCAGGATGCCTTGACGGAGCTGAGAGCGATTCAGCAGAGCGCTCAGGGGCAACGGGGACCAGGGACGGCCAAGACGCCGCTGCCGCCAGCTCCAAGCCGAGGTTTGATTTTTGTGCAAGTCAGTGACGGCGGCCAGATGGATCTTGCGAAGAAGATCGTGGACAAGATCGGCCAACGAGGTTTGGAAATTGCGAAAGGGATTGAGAAGGTCCGCCCGGTTTCCCAATCCGACGTTCGATATTTCTATATGGAGGATGCCAGACGAGCTCAAGAGGTCAGCACCATTGTGGCAGACTTTGGCATCAAAGCGTCGCCAAAGCCGATCGGTGGGTTCGAAAACAAAGTACCGAAGGGTCAGGTTGAGATCTGGTTAGGCCTCGACGCCGGAACCGCGGCCGCGAAGTGAGGAGGTGGAGGAGGTGGTCGCGGAAATCGTGGGCGCGGCGAGGCGACGCAGGTGCCTACAGCGGCTGCTGCTCAGGGCGTCCCACCGATGCCGGCTGCACCCAACGCAGCGCCGCCGCAGGCTGGCCAGGCTGCCCCAGCTGCGCCGGGCGCACCGGCGACGAACAAGCCCAGACTTTTCGTGTACACGCTCGACGCGGGGTAGCGTTGACTACGTGCTGACCACATAGCGATAAAGAGAGAACAGTTAAGCTGCGGTGCTTGCGGCCGCCGCCATTCCTTTGTCGGATACGGCTACCGGATACGTGGGAGCCGGGAAGGCACGATCGCCGAGAACTTCGCTGATCGCCATGTTGGTGTCGAAGTAAACCTGCCAATAATGATCGTTGTGACAAAACGGCCGGACAGCAAGCACCGGGCCGAATGGATTAAACGACAGGACGGTCACGTCAGGCTGCGGAGTTTTGCAGACGTTTGGAATTTCGGCCAGCCGAGTCCGCAGTCGTGAAATCGCGAGGTTCGGATCCGCTCCGCCAGAAATCTGCGCTGTCAATTCGACGCGGCGATAGGCGTTCGCAGTGAAGTTTTGAATCGTGTCCGAGAAGATCTTGTTGTTGCCGACAAATGTCCGCACATTGTCCGGCGTATCGAAACTTGTCACGAAGAGACCGATTTCATGAACAGTTCCCGAGATGCCGCCGGCTGAAATGAAATCGCCCACCTTGAAAGGCCTTAAGACTACGAGGAACGCACCGGCCGCAAAATTGGCCAGGAGGCCGGCCCACGCCGTGCCCACGGCCAGAGCGGTGGCCGCGATCAGAGCCGCGAACGTGGTCGTCTGAACGCCGAAGTACCCAAGGATCGCGACGACCAGAGTCACATTGAGCGCGACGGACAGAGCATTGCCCAAAAAGCGTAGAACAGTCGGTTCGATGTGCTGCGTGGCCAGGGTTTTCTGGACCGCCGCTACTACCAACGAAATTATCCACCGACCGACGATATAGAGGACCAGGGCGCCAAGGATCTGGAGACCCACTGCTGTAGCTCGATCTTGAATCATTTGAAAAACTGCATTCCAATTCATGGGCAACTCCTTGCTGAGAACTTTGCGCCGAGTCTATCACTCGCAAGCTCATTACAACACTGCCTGACGTTCTCCAGCTGCGGCCACTTCGCATATAATGCCGCCTCAATATTCCCCAAGGAGTTCATCCATGATCCAGAAGCGCAGGTTGGCGACGTGGGCACTTGCGGCTGCAGGAATTGCCGCTTTCGTTCTAGGCGCATCCGCACAGCAGGTTATTCGCGCGGTTTCGCAGGGAGTCGTAACACCCGAGGACCCCATCTGGGCGCAGGATCCACAAAACCCGCCAGCGCCGCCGCAGGAAGGAGACAACCCCCCGGACAATGCTGCCGGTGGTCGCGGTAATCAGGGCGGCCGTGGTGCGAACCCGCAGCAGCCCAGGCCGTACAATCAAGTCATCACAGCCAGCGCGAAGACGGATGACGGCATCTTCAAGGTTCACCGCATCAACGATCAGCTTTTCTACGAGATCCCCAAGAAGGAACTGGGGAAGGACTTTCTCTGGGTCTCGCAAGTCAAGCACACGGTGAATGGTTCGGGTTACGGCGGGCAGGCCGCGGGGAATCGAGTGGTGCGGTGGGAGCTTTTCAACAACCGCGTTTTTCTGAAGGTCATCGATTACGGTATTGTCGCGGATCCCGCATCGCCCATCGCGAAAGCTGTTGCGGCTGCGAATAATCCTTCGATCATGCGGTCCTACAACGTCGCGGCTTTCAGTCCGGCTGGTGATCCGGTCATCGAAGTCACGCAGCTTTTTACAACGGAGGTTCCGGAACTTTCTGTACGTAGTCAAATAAATGGGGGCAGAGGATTCGATGGAGCACGGAGCTACATCGAAAAGGTCGTCTCGTTTCCCGAAAATATCAACGTCGAAGTGGTGCAGACATTCACTGCTCCGCTGGACAACGCTGCCGGAGGCAACGATCCCGCTGCGGGCCGTGGCCGCGGGCGCGGGAACAGTTTCACCGTTCTCACGTCCTACAGCATGGTCAAGCTGCCGGAGAAGCCGATGACGGGACGTCTTTTCGATGAACGAGTCGGCTACTTCAGCCAATCCATGTACGACTACAGCCGCGATGAGCATCGCGCGGAGCAGCGCACGTTTATTACGCGCTATCGTCTGGAAAAGAAGGATCCGACTGCGGCCATCTCTGAACCGGTAAAGCCGATCGTGTACTATGTGGATCCCGCCACTCCATCCAAATGGATTCCATACATCAAGAAAGGAATTGAAGACTGGAAGCCCGCATTTGAAGCCGCGGGTTTTCGCAATGCCATCATCGCGCGCGAGGCGCCGACGGACGATCCCGACTGGAGCGCCGAGGATGCACGCTATTCGGTGGTGCGCTGGCTTCCTTCGACCACAGAGAACGCGTCAGGTCCGAACATCCACGACCCGCGGTCCGGCGAGATTCTGGACGCCGATATTCAGTTCTACCACAATGTTCAGAACCTCCAGAAAAACTGGTACTTCGTCCAGGTAGGGCCGCTTGATCCCCGGGCACAGAAACTTCCGTTGCCTGACGACCTGATGGGCGAACTTCTTCGATTCGTTGTGGCACACGAAGTCGGGCATACGCTGGGACTCCAACACAATATGAAGGCGAGCTCGATTTATTCGCTCGAACAGATTCGCGACAAGAACTTCCTGCGGCAGTTCGGTCACACGCCGTCCATCATGGACTATTCCCGTTTTAACTACGTCGCGCAACCTGAGGATGGGATTCCCGTGGCAGACCTGATCCCGAAGATCGGCGAGTACGACAAGTGGGCGATCCACTGGGGCTATGCGCCGATCAGCGGAGCGAAAACACCAGACGAGGAGCAGCCCGAGTTGAACAAGTGGTCGAAGGAGCAGGACTCGAAACCGCAGTATCGCTTCTCGACCGCCGGCTCGGGATCAAGCGATCCCGGCGATAACACGGAGGCCGTCGGCGATACTGATGCCGTACGCGCGACTTCACTGGGCCTGAAGAATCTACAGCGCGTCGCGGACATGTTGCTGACCGCGACCACCACCAAGCAGGGCGAACCCTACGATGAGCTGAACGAGGTTTACGGTCGGCTGGCCGGGCAGTGGACGACGGAGATGAATCATGTCACGCAAATCGTTGGAGGATTCCTGTCGCAGCAGAAACACATTGGACAGGCCGGCCTGCGGTTTACCCCCGTCCCGAAGGCCAAACAGGCCGAAGCGGTGAAATTCCTGCTCGATAACGCGTTTCAGACCCCTCAATTCATGATCAGACCGGATATCGTCCGCCTTATCCAGCCAACCGGCGCGATCGGTCGGGTGCGAACGGCGCAGAACTCCGTAATGAACTCGCTCCTCCAGGCTGCTCGCATCGACCGGCTCATCGAGCAGGCTGCGACGGACGGTCCTGCCGCCTATACGCCCGTCCAGTTTCTCGCCGATGTTCGGGGTGGAATCTGGGGCGAGTTGAGAAATCCTTCGGCTCCGATCGATGCGTACCGGCGAAACACGCAGCGCATCTATCTCGATACCCTCGACAACCGCCTCAACGGAAACGTGCAGCCCTCT
>Ga0207691_10005681_pt1 | contig 12059 bp, 5 predicted proteins | sample KBSM13metaG_FD_184327 | JGI IMG/M metagenome (GOLD analysis project Ga0207691, IMG submission 184327) | Miscanthus rhizosphere microbial communities from Kellogg Biological Station, Michigan, USA - KBS M1-3 metaG (SPAdes) (version 2) | ecosystem: Host-associated > Plants > Roots > Rhizosphere >...
TTGTCTTCTGATTAATCTTAGCTTGCTCACGCGGTCTGGAGTGAATGGCAAAGACGAGTTCTCTAACACCGAATAGCGAATCTCCTTCGTCTTCGGGTCACGCTCAGAGAGAAGAAACACAATCTTCTCTCCATTGAAGTACTCGCGTTTTAAACCGGCCTCTGCTCCGTGAAAGTAATTGATGGAGTTTCCTTTCTTGAGCTTTCCCTTGAACGACTCGGCGACAACCGCGGTCACCTTCCAATTCTCGTATCCACCAACACGTCCGGTGATCTCAGCCTGCTGTATGCGAACGTGAGCGACAACGGAAACTGCTTTGTAATCGTTCCTCAGATAACTCAGCGAGGGCCAGTTTTCGTCGTCCTGGGCCGACAGGCACAGCGGAATGACGAGAGTAACGACGAGTGCTTTTAGAAGTGATTTCATGCAGCGCACTGCTAACACTCTAAGCCGGTGAACCCAATTGAAGACAGCCATCACGTTGGAATACCAACCTTCTCGACAAGTGTCTGAAATCGCGAATCGCCGCGGAGGAGATCGAGAGTGGGGTTCACTTTAATGCTTACCATCTGTACATCATGTTGTTCGAGAGCCTTGTTCAGCCATTCGAAGGCGGCATCTGTCTGTCCAAGTGCGACGTAGATCTCAGCGATTGCATGTGAAGACACCGGAAGGGTATTTGACGTCTCGCAGGCCTTCAACAACTCCTCAAGCAGCTTGCGCGCCTTGCCTGGTTTTTCCCACTTTGCGTAAGCATGGGCCATCAATGCTGAGATAGCCCTTTCAACCACCGTCACCCCTTTAGATTGGTCCAGTACCTTTTGATACTCTGCAATGGCTTGCTTGTACATGCCCTGCTGAACGTAGACACCGGCGATGACGCTGTGTGCGGCCGGAAAATTAGGATCCATCTCAATTACTTTTTGCAGTTCCGCAATAGCTCGGTCGAAATCTCGAGCAAGATATGCAGTCAACCCGGGTGTCATATTCATGAGCAGTGACAAAGGATCGAGTTCGACCGCGCGTTTAGCCTCGACTGCCGCCCGTTCATGCGCACCTATGTTGGCGAAATACACTGCCGCCCAGTGATGAACTTCCGCATAGTTAGGACACTGCTGCAGTGCTTGAGCGAACTCTTTCTCGGCTCCCTCAAAATCCCAATCGTAAACGAATTTCCAAAACGCTAGTGAGGCGTGGGCCTCACCCAGCATTGGATCCAATTCCAAGGCTTCAGTCATTGCCTGACTGGCTTCGGTGGGTTTGGCAATGTAATTGAAGGCGTCACCGAGTGCTGCATATGCGAGCGCGTAGTTCCCATCCTTCGAGACCGCTTGTTCGAGGTGATCGATTGCTTTCTGAACTCCCTCAAACGTTAGTTTGTTGAAGTAGTAGCGACCTTTCAGATAGTGGTGATACGCCTCAGTGTTCGGGGTATGCCTCCTTGAAAGCCTTTGCGTGTCTTCATCGGTTAACTGGACACACAACTGAGCGGCAATCTCGCCGGCGATTAGTTCCTGAAGGGCAAAGATCTCGTTGGCTCTTCTAACATGTTGCGCGCCCCAGACATGACTTTCGTCGCGCGCGTCAATAAGTTCAACACTGACTGAGAGCATGTCCTTGTGTTTGACTACGCGGCCGCACAAGACGATTTCAACATTGAGCTCTCGACCGACTGTTCGCGCCTGCGCTTCACGACCTTTGTAACGAAACGTAGAGTTGCGCGACATGACCTTGAGTGTCGTCAGTCGCGACAAACTATTGATTAAACTATCCGTGATGCCGTCTGAAAGGTAATCAAGTTCTGCGTCGTTTGCGACATTGACAAATGGTAGGACAGCGATCGAGTCAATCGTCGGACGCCGCGCTTCATCAGGGACTTCCTTTACGCTCGCCACAAAGCGGTAACCAAGCCAGGGAATGGTTTCGATATACGTCTGTTCGTGACGGGTCTCACCGAGAGCGCTTCTAAGGGTCGAGACGCTCCGCGCAAGGTTCCCTTCTTCAACCGCGACGTTGGGCCAAACGAGTTTCATTAACTCGTCTTTGCTGAGAATGTGTCCGCTGTTCCGCACTAACACGAGTAGTACGTCAAAGACTTTTGGTCTTAAAGGTACAACCTCGCCAGCGCGCAGGAGACGCCGCTCTCGCGGCTCAACCCGAAAGGGGCCAAATTCATATGAGCTTCGCGTCTGCCAAAACATGGGAGTCTTTTTCGTGGCATTTCCGAACTTTTTCCGAACTTCGGAAGGATTTCTGGACCACGTTGGGCTTAACCTCTTTTCAAGTACGAATAGTAATCGACGAATCAGGAGAACATGTAATTATGAACAAAGTGGAAACACAAATACTTGAGCTCGAAGAGGAACTTACCAATACCGAAATGCGAGTTGACGTCGGGGCGCTAGATCGCATTTATGCTGACGACATCATGGTAACGGCCCCCATTGGTATCTGTGTCAACAAGGAAGCCGTAATGAGCGAGGTGAATACAGCCGCCGCCAAGGCTGTCGTCGGACGCTACGACAAGAGTGATCTTCAGGTGCGTGCTTTTGGTGATACAGCAGTGACAAGCTATCGCATGACGGCTGAAGCGCTGTTTGAAGGCATTGAGATCAAACGGCAATTCTGCATTACAAATGTATGGATGAAGCGCGATCGCGGGTGGCAGATAGTTGCGCGACACACGGCAAGCCTTCCGGGAGATACGCCGCCGACTGGCGAATGTTAGCTCAACCAAACTCGCGTCTGTACTTCTGGTTCAGCGTTTTCATCTCCGTCATGAACTGGATAAATTCAGGAGCCTTTCTGATGCGGTCTAAATAAGCATCGCGCTCGAACAGCGGATAACATTGAAACCCCGAAGCATTCGCCTCTCTTAACCATCTGACGGCGTCATCAATCTTACCTGCCAGCGCGTAGATGCACGCGATATCGTAAGCGGCGTGGTGATAGTACGGATCCTTTACCGGATGCTTGGCCAGGATGGACGGAATCGCCGCTTCCGCTGCGTTGAAGTCACCTTTTAAGGCAAGGAGTAGAGCTCTTTTGCTCAGCAACGCGTAGTGGTCTGGTCTCTCCGCCAACCATTCTTCAATCGCTTTTTGCGCCTCATCCAAACGACCTTTGCCCATGAAATACCAGGCGTCCATTTGGAGGTCATGGTTTACTTCCCGCTGAGCGGCGTATTCGTCATATTTACCTGCCATCTCGAACGGGGCCAGGGCCATACCTTTAGCAAAGTCGCTCGTTGGATCAATCTCGAGTGCGCGGTGAAGTTCAGACACGGCAAGATCGTCAAGTCCGAGGTGTATATAAAGGAATGCTAATTCGACATGACCAGTGTCCGGGTTGAGGTGCTGCGCCAATAACACTTCACTAACTGCGGCTTCGCCCTTATAACCTTCATACTGACTAAACAGGAGATGAGAACGTGCGAGGTGAATCTCCGCAAGTTGCGGATCCAGCGTCTGTGCCAGGTTGATTTCTTCCTTTGCTCTTTCTGCCCACGCCCGCTCTGTCGGATCTACAAAAACTGCCCTTAGTGCATACACGTACCCGAGTTGTGCGTGCGCTAGCGCGAAGTTGGGGTCCGCTTCAATTGCCTTTTTGAAAAAATCAATAGTCTGATCCCATTCTGGTTTGGTATTTGATAAGCGCTGATCGAAGCTGTAAAGACCCTTTAGATAGAATTCGTAGGCGATGGAATTTGACGTGGAACGCTTAATGAGTCGCGCTTGTTGTGACGAGTCAAGTTGCAATCGCAAACGCGAAGCGAGCTGCTGCGCTACCGTATCTTGAATCGTGAAGATGTCGGTCATCCGCAGATCGAATTTGTCAGCCCACAACGATGCGCCGTCCGCAGTGCGCAGCAGATTGACGCTCACTCGCAAAACGTCACCAGCACGTTGGACGCTTCCATCGAGAACTGCGTCGGCATTCAACTGCCGTGCTGCATTGAGTGCGTCTGTGTCTTCGTTGAGATAACGGCGAACGGCGCTGGTCGGACGCACGGTTAACTGTCCCGTCTGACTGATTCGTCTGATGACTGCGTCGGCAATGCCCAGCCCAAGATAGTTTTCGCCCCCGTCTAACGACTTGAGCGGAAGCACAACCAACGATTTGATTTCGAGCGGCCGCTCAGGTGGTGCGCGTGGATAGTAGAGATAAGCTGCAGCAAGAAAGGCCAGCACGATCGAGGCAGCAGGAACAATCAAGAACCGGGGTTTGAACCTGACAACGGTGTTATCGCCTGGCGACTTTGAAATCCTTTCACGTTTAGATCCGAACCGCTGTACCAGCAGTTTCCTGATCTTGGGCCACTGAATTCCGGCTACAAAGAAAACCACCGCTACCAGCCACGCCCCGACTACTTTCCACCAAGCCTCCCCGTGAAGAAATGCGGCGGCCCCTTCGAAGGTAAACGCTAGCGCAAAGAGTTCAAGAAAAGCGTACACCGCCTTATTACCGGTCGGTGGCTCATCCTCAGTTTTAAGTTCCGACTTTGCGGTGATGGGTGACTGGATCGATTCCGAACCTCGCTTCAAACGCTCGATATCGATGCAAACCTCAGCAGCGTGTTGGTAGCGGAGGTCGCGATCTTTCTCCAAACATTTGCGGACGATGCGCTGCAACTCGTCAGGCAAATCCGGCGCATAACGCAACAACATTGGAGGATCTTCATTGAGGATCGCCGAAATGGTCTCAGCTGCACTGCCGCTCGCGAACGGTTGGCGTCCGCTTAGCATTTCGTAAAGAACGGCGCCAAAACTAAAGAGGTCGCTACGCCCATCAAGCACCTCGCCTCGCGCCTGTTCCGGCGACATGTAGGGGACGGTACCTAGAATCGTACCAGGCGTCGTTTGCATGCTCAGCGTTTCAGATTCACTTCCTGCCACTCCTGCAATCACCCTCGCCAGGCCAAAATCCATCACCTTGGCCTGCCCACGGGAGGTAATCATTATGTTGGCTGGCTTGATATCGCGATGAATGAGATTGTGCGAGTGAGCTTCGGACAGCGCGCCGGCAACCTGTGAAGCGATTGCAAGCGTCTCTTTCAACGCGATTGGCTTGCCCTTGATCCGATCGTCGAGCGTGTTGCCCTCGAGGTACTGCATGGCGATGAAACTACGACCGTCCACTTCGCTTACCTCATAAATCGAGCAGATGTTTGGATGATCGAGTGCCGCCGCCGCGCGCGCCTCTTTAATCAACCGCTTGTTGGCCCCATCGTCAGCAACCAATGCGGAGGGAAGAAGTTTGATTGCCACACGTCGGCCCAGTTGCGTATCGTCCGCCAGGTAAACTTCACCCATCCCGCCCGAGCCGAGCCGTGACCGGATTTCGTAACGACCGAGTTTTGTGCCCGGTACGAGGTCTACTTTGTTTTTGGATTCTGGATTCTGGGTCAAGTTTTGAAAGTTCAATCGATTCACACAAGTGCGTATGATCGCGCGGTCATTAGACCATTGTGCGAGACGATCCGTTTCGGGTCGCGAGACCTCCGAGTTGGATGAAGGAGCGGGACTGCTACGTTAACTGACGCCTGGGTTCGCCGTTACCAAAATGAGAAGGATAAGAGAGCCTAGAACGACTTCACATAAAACCGACCCTTTAGGTGCGAGGCATTCTAGAACACTGTGAGCAGTTCAGCTAGTTTATGGGGTAGACCTTAATTTGTTCCGGTTGGATCCAGACGACCTGATCGTCTTCTGAAACCCGATGGGGTTCCCAGCACGTTTGTGCTCAAGCAACGCTTGCTGAACCGCACGGCAGAAGGCTTCGCGAATCTCATCGCGATATTCGACAAACAAGTGCCGGGCAGTGCTTAGTTCTATTCGCGGGCCTTGGGTCGCAGACTCTGATCCATAGAAGTTCGTCGTGAATCTTTAGCCGATTGTCATCTTTGGGTTGGAATCCCATCAACGGTTCCGGATTTCATAACGGCCGACTTTTGAACACGCGCCGATATGAACAGCCTGAGAGGAGATCAGTCATCGCGGGAGTCCGACGCGCCGGGCGAGATCCTCGAAACGTGCGTCCGAGCGCAAACTGCCTAACATCGGCTCAACATCTAGGTAGACCAGCCAACTGGAGCGTTCCGCAAATGCGCGATCCAACCATTCAAAAGCAAGATCATTCTCTCCCAGCGCCGCATGAATCATTGCGATGCAAAACGCCGGGACGTATTGCTCCTCCGACCGCACCTTGAGTTCGTCTACGAGTCTCGTTGCTTCACGTCGATCGCCGGCCAATGCATGCGCATGTCCAAGTAGCATCTTTAGAACTGTTCCCTCGCCGGCGATCCTTAGTGCCTCTTGATATTCTGCGATGCCTTCCTCGTACTTTCCCTTTTGGGTGTAAGACAGTCCGAGGTAGAGGTGCGTCCGCGCGAACTCAGATTCCATGTCGAGCGCTTTCCGGTACTGCTCGATGCTTCGATCCAACTGGCCGGCGTAGTAGAGGATCGTGCCGACGTTCTTGTTTATGATCAGCGAATAGGGATCAATCTCCTGGGCTCGCGTTTCCTCCTCGAGGGCTTCAGCGTGCCGTTTCATAGCCGCCAGATACAGGGCGTACCAGTGATGCGAAAAGGCATAGTTGGGGTCAAGCGCGATTGCTCGCTTGAATTCCTGCTCGGCGTTGGGCCAGTCCCAATCGTAGAAAGCTCTGACGTGAGCCAGGGTGGTTTGCGCTTCCGCGAGTGTGTCGTCTAATTGCAGGGCTCTTGCGGCTGCCTCTTTTGCGCGCGGCATCGCTTCTGTCGGAGACAAGAAACCATACTCCGCTATACCGGACAGCGCGAAGGAGTCCGCGAGCCCTGCGTATGCCAGCGCATAGGCCGGATCCAAAGCGACAGCTTGTTGAAAGTATTCCGTACCCCTCTTGAGGCTCTCCTCGGTTCGTTTGTTCCAGTAATAACGGCCCTTCAGGTAGGCTTGAAATGCCTCTGGATTCTCTGTGTGCCTTTTGCCAAGTTGCTTGCGTTGTTCATTGGTCAATTGCACACGCAGCTTTTGGCATATCTCGCTGGCGATCTCTTCCTGCAAGTCGAAGACTTCTTGAATCTCGCGGTCATATCGTTCAGACCACAAGTGATAACCGTCCGCTGTGTTGATGAGTTGTACCGTAATGCGCAATCGGTTGCCGGATTTTCTGACGCTGCCTTCGAGCACACTACTAACATGCAACGCTCTTCCAATTTCATTCACATCGACGTTCTTTCCTTTGAACGAAAACGCTGACGTGCGTGCGGCAACTTTCAAATTTTCAATCTTTGTGAGCGCGTTGATGAGTTCTTCGGCTAGTCCGTCGCAGAAATACTCGTTCTCCGAGTCGGCACTCATGTTGACGAAGGCAAGCACCGCGATTGAAGGTGATTGATGAACTTGCTCCTTCGGGAGTTCCGCAGTCGTTGTCTCCGAAGGAAGAACGACCGTTGAAGACTCGAAGGAATCCGAATCAGTTCTCAGACGTGCGCCGTCCACTCGGCAGAACGCGAGTGACCTGTCTGTCTCAACCCGGTTACATGTCGGGCAGCGTTTCATTATCGGTGTCAGCTATCCACAGATTACAGAACAAATCTTTGAGCGGATTCAGAGGGCTCGTATGGAACGTGTAATTCTCTTGCTGTCCGACCAATCGGCGTCATCTGTGTAGTCTATGGATGGATTGTGTTCCCACATTGCGCTTCACTTCTGTACGAGGGCGGTCCAGTTTAACAGCACAGTTGGTGCCGGGGTTTTCGTATCACCGATCACGGTTCCGATCAAGAATCGTTGACCGTCCGGAGACACGTCAACTTCGTGAACATTTTGGACCCAGGACAGCATTCGCGTTTTGAAAAGAGCTTTTGGAGTACCGAATTCGATTTCGGTTCCAACTGTTTTCACACTAGAGGCCATCAGCTGACCATCTTGAGCAACAAAAAATAGCTCTGTTCCGTCTCGCCGCCATACCGGAAACTTGCCGCCCGCTGTCGAAATGCGTTTTCTGTCTGAACCCAGCTTACCGTCGGTAAACGATTGAACATAGATTTCGTACGTTCCAGTTTCGTCATTCGTATAAGCAAGCCACTTCCCATCTGGCGATAGTTGTGTGTTCTGCTCGTCGGCGACTGAGTTCAGCAGCAGAGTTTCCTTGCGTTCGCCTGTCATTGAAAGCGCATACATGTCCAGTCGTGTTTTCACTCCGCGTCTCAAGAAAATAAGGTAACGTCCGTCGGGCGACCACTGGTTAGTGAAGTTTGTACCGGGGTAAATCTGTTCCGCCTCTCCGAGACCGTTGGCGTTCTTCAGGCAAATGCCGACATCACAGTTGTACGCGATGCGGTTTCCATCCGGCGACCAGACTGGCATCTGAGCAAATGTGGATGTGATTCTGATAGTCGTGCCTTTTTCGAGGTCCTCGACCCAGATATTATTGTTACCACCCTCAATCGGAGTTTTTTTGACCAGCAGTCGTTTCCCGTCGGGCGAGATTTGCGGATCCTGGCCCACATTAACTTTTGTCGGCGCATCAACAGCTCCGACTTGTTTGCCTTCTCGGTCAAACCAAACAAGCTGGTAGTCTCTCTGCCACTGTCCTTGCCAAATCAATATTCCATTGTCAGAAACTGAGAAACGTCTGACGTTGCCCAGTGCGTTGCGTTGGCCGCTGATAATCGGTATTGCTTCGCCCGACAGTTTGTTCGAGGAATCCAACACCTGAGCAACGAGGGCATCGTTACGGATGTAGATCAGCCAACCTTGTCGTGCAAACACGAATGGCGTTGGCCCAACATCTCCGACAACTTGAGTCATTTCGGGCGAGTCAAGTGAGCCTATCCAAATACCCCCCTGTACAGCGCCAGTTTGCCTGCGAAACAGAAACTTGCGGCCGTCCGATAGAAAGATCGGATTGATTTGTCGTTCGTCCTGACGAGCTTCCGTATTCATTGGCAAGACTCGCGGCTCTCCACCCTGGGCGGAAACCTGCAGCAACTGCAGACGATAGTCAGGCACAAACACAATCACACCAGAGTTGTTCCAGGTACCCCCGGTGAGTCGCGCTGCGTCACATAAGACTTGAGCATTACCGCCTGCTAGATCCGAGCGCTTCAGTTTTCCATTCGAGCCAAATGCTACCGAACGGCTGTCGGGTGACCAGAAGGGCTCAACCGCATTATCTGAACCTTGCAGGAGTGTGGCATCTGACGAATCGAGGTTTCGGACATACAACATGCTCTTGCTGTCAGACGACGTGGCAGTAAAAGCAATCTTTTTTCCATCGGGAGAAATCACCGCGGCATCTTGCTGAACGTCGTTAAAAGATAAGTTTGGAGGCGGATTGAATGAGAGCCTTACGGCGACTGCACTGGTTGAGGTAGAACCTTTGAAATAAGTAAAGAGAAGAACCGCACTCGCTAACAAAGCAAACGCTGCTGCGACGATCCATGGTAGACGACTGCTCCAGACGGACGTTGGTGTTTCAGCGACCGCCGCACTCGCGGCGGTAGTAAGTCCGCTTCCGGATGAATTGGTAGGAGCGGACAATGCTTCAAGAGCAAAGCCGAGATCATGAGCCGAATGAAAGCGATGCTCAGGTTTCTTTTCCAGGCAGCGACGCATGAGTTTGTCGAGTGCGGGCGTGGCCCTTGAAGAATCACCATCAAGATCAGGGACATCGTCTTTCAAAATCGCATGCATCACTTCAACGACAGACTCGCGTTGAAACGCTCTTTTGCCGGTCAACATTTCAAAGAGAATTACACCAAACGAAAAGATGTCCGACCGTTGATCTGTTAGGAGACCACGCACTTGCTCGGGCGACATGTAACCAACAGTTCCCATCACGACGCCGGGATTAGTGATCGCTTTGCGTGTCGCGTCTTCTAATCCTTGAGTGTCACCGCTATTACCGCGAAGCTTTGCTAAACCAAAGTCGAGGATCTTCACGCGGTCATCATTTGTAATGAACAAATTCTCAGGCTTGAGATCGCGATGGACAATTCCCTTTTCGTGAGCCGCGGATAATCCACTAACTATTTGCTGAGCGTAGTCGATTGCTTTGCGGAGTGGAATCGACCCACTATCCAAACGATCTCGAAGTTCTTCGCCTTCGAGTAGTTCAGCAACGATGTACGGAGAGCCTTCGTGCGTGCCGATGTCGTAGACGGTGAGAATGTTTGGGTGATTGAGTGCTGACGTCGCTCTTGCTTCTTGCTCGAATCGCTGCAAACGATCTGAGTCAGTTGAGACTTCCGGCGGCAAGAGTTTGATCGCGACGTCGCGAGCAAGTCGGCTGTCACGAGCGCGATAAACTTCGCCCATGCCGCCGGCGCCAATTTTAGAGATTAGAGTGTAGTGTGCGAGTGTGGTGTTGGGAGGTAGAGGCATAGCCGATTCTGAATTACCGATTGGGGATTGATGTCCGATATGCTTTAGCTTGTCGTGACTTTGAACGATACGTGCGACGCCTATGAACAGGTGGGTCACCAGCCTTGATAATCCCCACCCTCGATAATCCACAACCCGACAAGCTGAAGCTTATCGGACATCAGTTGATCATTTCTTCTCGGCGGCCTAGTTTTGCGCCTGCGTCAATCGTCATCCTACAGATTCATTCGCTTCATCAGGCTTTTGAATCGCGGATCGTCGCGTAACGGATCCATCGCAGGATCGATTGCGATACGGCCAAGAAAGAAATCCTTTTCTGAGAACGACTCTTCGAGTTCGGCAAATGCTTTGTCCTTGTCACCGAGCGCCGCATAGATAGCCGCGAGAAAGTAAACGCCAACGTAGCGGGTCTTCGCCTGATCGCGGAGCCTGGATAACTGCTGTTCGGCCTCGGCTCGCTTGCCTTGCTTGGCATACGCGTACGCGAGTACGCCGACCGACATAAAACCAGAGGGTGACTCGGGCGACGCCTGCCCAATAGCAGAAATGGCTTCGTTATACTTTCCGTTCTCGATCAAGGCAAAGCCCAACCACACGCGACTCATTGGAAAATTAGGATCAAGGTCATAACTAATGCGGGCCTGGACCAGCGCCTTGTCATACTTCCGGTCATAGATATAGGCGCTCGTGAGAACGGAATTGTTAATCATAGACAACGGTTCGAGTTCGACGGCGCGCTCTGCTTCCTTTACCATTTCGGCGCTCCTACCCATGGCCGATAGATAGCTAATCCCATAGGCGAGGTGCGAGTAAGAGACGTTTGGATCGAGCTCGAGCGCCTTTTTGAAATGGCTCTCCGACTCCGCCCAATTCCAATCATAAATAGCAAGCGCATCAGCCAGCGACGAATGGCCTTCCGCGAGCATTGGGTCAATCTCGAGCGCGCGCGTTGCGGCCGCCTTTGCCAGCGGAAGGCAATCCTTTGGTCGTACAAACTGCTTTCCCATCGAGTTGTACACTTCGGCAGTTGCCGCATAGGCCAGCGCAAAATTCGGGTCCAGCTCAATCGCCCTCTTATAATTGTCGATGGCCTTAGCCATGTCGTCTTTGGTTCGTCGCGACCAGTGGTATCGACCCTTGAGGTAAAGTTGGTATGCCTCGTTGCTGCTCGTGTAATTTTTCGTGATGCCGCGCTCGTCCGCTGCCAGCCGGAGTTGCATTTTTTGGGTGAGCTTCGTGGCGATCTCGCGTTGCGTCGCCATCAGGTCGGTCATTTTGCGATCGTACTGCTCAGCCCAAATGAGTTTCTGGGTGCGCGAGTCGATCAATTGGACGCTTACGCTCAGTTCGTCGCCGGCCCGCATCAGTCTGCCTGTGAGCACGGCATCCACGTTAAGTTCCCTGGCGATATCGGCGACGTCTTTCGTCGTATTCTTAAGACGCATTACCGAGCTGGTGGGACTGACCTTCACGTTAGGAAGCTGCGAAAACCGAAAGATCAGTGAATCGGTAAGTCCGTCTGAGAGATATTCTACGTCCTTATTACCACTGGCGTTGACGAAAGGCATCACCGCAATCGACTGAATTGCTGCACCGCTGCTGCTTGAGCGATAGGAATTGACAGCCAGGGCCGCGACGACGGCCACAACGGTCGTAACCATGGCGGCGATAATGATCGAAGTTTTT
>Ga0207691_10005682_pt1 | contig 12057 bp, 10 predicted proteins | sample KBSM13metaG_FD_184327 | JGI IMG/M metagenome (GOLD analysis project Ga0207691, IMG submission 184327) | Miscanthus rhizosphere microbial communities from Kellogg Biological Station, Michigan, USA - KBS M1-3 metaG (SPAdes) (version 2) | ecosystem: Host-associated > Plants > Roots > Rhizosphere >...
CCAGACCTAGGTTGAGATAGGCCGTTCCGGCAAAGCCGAACGCGCGATATGCGGGCCGGATCCGATAGCCGATCCAAAATGCTGCGCGCACGATAACAAAGGTGATCGCCGCCGCACCGATGACGGGCAGTTGCTGCGCCGACAGGCTGGCGGACAGGCCAATCGCTGCAATGACGAAGATCAAGAGCTGCTGGGTCGCGTTGTCGGCAACCCGGCCGTCGACGATCATGCGCTGGCTCTCCTTGCCCAATGTCGGGTCGATTGCCTCGCTGAAGAAGCGGGCATTGCCGACCGCGACGATCATCAGGAAGAACAGCAACGCAGGGAGCATGCACCACCTTGCAGCGTAGCCGAGCTTGTCGCCCGTGGTCGCGACGGCTGGAACCGGAAGAACCTTTTGAAGCAGCCAAACGGAAACGCCGATGAACAACACGCCGCTGATTGCGCCAATGGCAACGCGCCTCTGGTCCTGCGTCATTTTCACACCCTCATCGCCGCGGCAGCCTCCGCGTCGCGCTTCAAATTTCGCGCAAGCTGGGCCACGCCATTCAGATATTGCGGGGGGATTGCGATGTCCCGGTAATCCAGCTGCGCGGCGGCGCGGATGGTCCAGAAGGGATCGACCAAATGCGGTCTCGCCAATGCCACCAGATCCGCGCGGCCGGCGGCCAGGATCGAATTCGCGTGATCGGGTTCGTAGATGTTGCCGACGGCCATGGTTGCGAGGCGCCCTTCATTGCGGATCCGATCGCTGAATGGCGTCTGAAACATTCGGCCATAGACGGGCTGTTGTTCGGCCCAAGTCTGTCCTGCGGACACGTCGATGAGGTCAGCGCCCTCCCGCGCGAAAGCTTCGCCGATCAAGACCGATTCCTCAGGTGTAATGCCGTCCTCGCCAGCCCAGTCGGTGGCGGAAATGCGGATCGACATGGGGCGGTCGGATGGCCAGGCGGCACGCATGGCCGCGAAGACCTCGAGCGGATAGCGAAGTCGATTGTCGAGCGAACCGCCATATTCGTCGGTCCGCCGGTTCTGCAGTGGGGTAATGAAGCTCGAAAGCAGATAGCCGTGCGCCGCATGAAGCTCGATCATGTCGAAGCCCGCTTCCAGGCCCATGCGCACAGCAGTGACGAACTGCTCTCGGACCGCTTCCATATCGGCGCGTGTCATCGGCTTCGGAACCTGGTTGATTGGCGACCAGGGCACGTCGCTTGCCGACATCACCTGCCAGTTTCCGCTTTCAAGCGGAACGTCATTTCCTTCCCAGCCGAGCTTCGTCGAACCCTTCCCGCCGGAATGGCCGAGTTGAAGGCAGATCTTCGCCTTCGAATTGGCATGGACGAAGTCGACGATGCGCTTCCATGCGGCAAGCTGGTCGGCATTCCACATGCCCGTGCAGCCCGGGCTGATCCTTCCCTCGGGCGAGACGCAGGTCATTTCAGTGAAAAGCAAACCCGCACCGCCGATTGCGCGCTCGCCATAATGGACGAAGTGGAAGTCGTTCGGCACTCCGTCGGCCGCCGAATACATGGCCATCGGCGAGACCGTAATTCGGTTCTCGACCTGCATCTCGCGCAATTTGAACGGCGCGAACATCGGTGGGGCGGTCTTGTTCGAACGGCCCTCCGTCGCACGTTTCCAGAACCAGCGCTCAACGGTTTCCAGCCATTCGCGATCGCGGAGGCGCAGGTTCTCGTGGCTGATGCGCTGGCTTCGGGTTAGCAGCGAGTAGGCGAACTGTAGCGGCTCGAAATGCGTATAGCGCTCGAGAGTCTCGAACCATTCGGTCGAGTTGCGCGCGCTGTTCTGGAGCTTCAGGACCTCAAGGCTTCGCTCCGACTGATATTCGTCGAGCGCCGCCTGGAGCGAGACTCCGGACCGGTTCAATACATCCGCCAGCTTGATGGCATCTTCGAGCGCCAGCTTTGTACCGGATCCGATCGAGAAATGCGCGGTATGCGCGGCATCTCCCAAAAGGATGACGTTTCCACTCGACCAGCGCTCGCATTTGATGCGCCGAAAATTGAGCCATGCCGCAGAACCGCGGAGATGCGCGGCATTTGAAATCAGCCTGTGTCCGCCAAGATATTTCACGAACAGTTTTTCGCAGACGGTGATGGCCTCGGACTGGTCCATCCGGTCGAACCCGAAGCTCTTCCACGTCGCTTCGGAGCATTCGACGATGAACGTCGAGCAGTCCTCCGCGAAGCGATAGGCGTGCGCCCAGATCCAGCCGTGCTCGGATTCCTCGAACGCGAAGGTGAATGCGTCGAACACTTTGCCAGTTCCAAGCCAGACGAACTTGTTGCGGCGTTCATCGACATCGACTCCGAACGCCTCGGCCTCGGCATCGCGAAAGCGCGAATTGATCCCGTCCGAAGCGATGACGAGGTCGTACTGGCGCCATTTGGGATCGGCGGGATCGCATTCGGCTTCGAAGTGCAGTCGCGCACCGAGGCCGCGAGCCCGATCCTGCAGGATTTCCAACAACCGCTTGCGGCCGATGCCGATGAAGCCGTGACCGCCCGAAGTCACCGTTTCGCCTTTGAAGTGGACGTCGATATCGTCCCAATGGGCGAATTCGTCGGTGAGGATTTTCGCTGAAACCGGATCGTTTCGCGTGATGTTGTCGACCGTGAGGTCGGAAAAGACGACACCCCAGCCAAAGGTCACCCCCGGAGGGTTCCGCTCGAAGACGTCGATCTCGTGCGCCGGATCGCGGAGCTTCATCGTTATTGCGAAATAGAGGCCCGCTGGCCCGGCTCCGACGCAGGCGATCTTCATCGCCTTAGCATTGCACAGCAGTGCGGTTCTAGGACAGCAGGAAACGTGCCGGGCTCGGACTCAGGTCCCGGCCGACCCAAAACGTTCGGCGTCGATCCTGTCGAGTAGCTTGCTCGATATGTCAGAACTCATCTTGCGCGCGAACAAGGCATTTGAGCGGAGCACGGGGCTTAGGTCGGATTCGTCGAGGAAGGCGGGTGTGCTGCCGTTTCGGCGCTTCCAGTCGGTATATCGTAGATCGTCGTTCACGATCGAAGCGCGCATGTCGGAGTTGAGGAAATAGGTTTGAAAGAAAATTTCCTCCGCAACATAGGCCGTCCGGATTGCGTGAAGGAAATCCATCGCAACCGGGTCCCTCAGCAACGCGGTCGCTGCAGTCGTTGGGAAGGACATCCAGACCATGCCCTTGTGGAGCGTTTCAAATGGACCGAAGCTCGTTCGCCGAACTCCCAAGCGCGTCTGCAGCCAGCGCGACGGCGGGTCGAGCACCCTTGCCACCTGGTTCACTACGCGGGATCCGAGCTGAAGGAAGTAAAAGTAGTTCCGGAGGCGATAGCGGTCCTTGATGTAGTCCGATGAGTCGCCCACCGGCTCGAAGTTCATGAAGATTCGGCCGTCGCACCGGCTCCTGAACGTCTCAGCGTCCACCAGCGGATAATCCTGCCCCGAGATGATGTGGATGTAATCGACGTCGGCCTCGGCAGTCGCCAGCCTCAGCAGGTCCATGATCGCAAGCAGATGGCTGATCGAGCCCCATCGAACGAAGCGATTGTTGATGATCGTGGCGCCGTGGCGACTGAGCTCGGCGCGCTCGCTTCGGCTTATCCGGCTGCGCCTGTCGATATGGATGTAGGTTTTGAAGAAGCCGCGATCGAGGCGCCTCACGAGCCGCAATAGCGACGGATGATCCTTGTAAGCAGTGATGAGTACGGCGTGCATTGTCAGGTCCCGCGCTTCAGCGTCGAACCTGCGAAACAAAACTGGCGGCAAGAAGGTGCATGCACATGTTCCCCAGCAGCGACAAAGCTAGCACAGGTGAAGATGTCCTCAATGTGCCGAAACCGGACAGCTGCGAGGGGTCAATCGTGGCTTTTAATGAAGTCCTCGACCATGGTGTTGAACGCGTCCTGCGCTTCAAGATTGGTGAGATGACCGGCTCCTGAAATCACCTGCATCCGCGCATCAGGTATGAGGTCAAGGAGCTCGCTCGAAAGTTCGATGGGGGTAACGAAATCCTGGTCACCGACGACAATCAAGGTCGGAACAGCGATTGCTGAGGCCCGCTCGCGCTGGTCCGCAAGCCAAACGGCCTCGGCGCCGATGCGATAGGCATCGGGATCGATCCGCGACATGGTCTCCACCACTTCACGGCGGACTTTCGGCTCCGCGGGCTGCGCGATCAGGAAATCCACGCGCGCTTCGGCCATGGCCGACAAGTCGCGGCTGCCGGCAAGCGAACGCTCATAGATGGCGTGGCCCTCAGGATGCACCGCAAACGTGTCTGCGAGGATCAAGCTCGCACAGGCCCCTGGTGCGAGGTGATGAAGCGCAATCGCCACGACCCCGCCGAGCGACAGGCCGCAAACATGGGCCCGATCGACGCTCAGCTGCTGCAATGCCGAGCGGATCGCCGAAGCATAATCGTCACGGGTTGTGCCGTCCGGGGCAGGCTCGCTGTCGCCGTAGCCTGGATAATCGAACGCGATCGAACGACGGTCCTGGCTGAAATGATCGAGCTGCGGGTGCCAGACGGATTTGTCGGATCCCACCCCGTGCAGGAACACGATTGGCGTTCTTGAGCCTTCGCCGCGTTCCTCATAACCGATCGTCCGGCCGCTGCTTGTCATCACTCGTGGCATCAATGTCATCTTGGCATCGCCAAGCGCGGCGCGCTAGCGTGGCGCTCGATGACGCGGATGACGATCAACGGGGAAGGCGTGCACTACAAGCTCGATCCCGAAACGCCCTTGCTCTGGGCGCTTCGCGATGCATCGAACCTCACGGGCACCAAATATGGCTGCGACAGCGGCGATTGCGGCGCATGCACAGTGATCATCGACGGCCGTGCGGTGCAAAGCTGCAGCGTCAGCATCGCCTCGCTGGAAGGCGCAAGCATCACGACGATCGAGGGCCTGTCCGCTAACGGGACGCATCCGATCCAACAGGCATGGCTTGCCGAGCAGGTCACCATGTGCGGCTATTGCGAACCCGGCTTCATCATGGCGATCGCGGCCTTGCTCGACGCAAGCCCGTCACCATCGGAAGACCAGGTCGCCGCTCTTCCGAACATCTGCCGCTGCGGTGCTTATCCTCGCATAAGGAAAGCGATCGCGCGTGCGGCTCGCGCCGGCGTTGTTTCAAAGCCGAAGCCCAACTTACAAGCCTGAATATACGCTTCCGAAACGGTTAAGCCGCCGCTCAGCCCGTGGGTCGCATTGCATGCTCAGGAGCTGAGAAAGTCAAAGTCATGCGTAGACTCCTGATCACCATCCTTCTTGCCAGCGCAGCCTCGTCCCCCGCGGTCGCCCAACAGGACCGCGATAACGAAGGCCGCCCGTCGTGGGGCGACCGTCAGGAATCGCATCCCGAGCGCCAGCAGTCGCGCGAAGAGCGGAGCCAAGCGCGCGAGCAGGTGCGTGCGGAACGCTCGAACAACAACGAGAACCATCCCCAATTCAAGCTGCGCGAGCAGCAGTCGGATGCCCGCCAGCAGCAGATCGAGGCCGAGGCTCGAGCGCGCTTCGCGGGCAATTCGGACGTCAGCGCAACGGCTCGCGCGGACCATCGTGATATTGAACAGAACCGCGCCGCGCGCCAGCGTGCCGACGGCGTTTCGCGCTGGACTCGCGACAATGTTCAGCAGGCTGGCGAGACCTCGCGGTGGACTCGCGATCCCAACCAGCGGGCCGGGGAAGCTGGACGCTGGACCCGCGATCGGACCGGCTGGACGAGTGATCACGATCGCGTGGTGCAGCAGCAACAGCAGCAGGTTGGCCAACGCAGCCATTGGGCCAACGGCTGGAATCGGAACTGGCGGAACGATCGGCGGTATGACTGGCACGGCTATCGCAATCACCACCGCTCGGTCTTCCACCTCGGGATTTACGTCGATCCGTTCAACTACGGGTATCGACCCTTCAGTATCGGCTATCGGCTGCAGCCGCTTTACTATGGCGAACGGTACTGGATCGACCCGGCGATCTATTCGCTGCCCTATCCGCCGCCCGGTACGCAGTGGGTGCGTTACTGGAACGACGCGCTTCTCGTCGACATGTATACGGGCGAGGTCGTCGACGTGATCCAGAATTTCTTCTGGTAGAGCCTCGACGCTCATTGATCGAAGGGACGTTGCCAGCGCAGTGCTCCGATTGTCACTGGCAATCGTGGCGAGTGCTGCTTAATCGCAACGTCCTTTCCGTCAATCCAGCGGATTTACCCTCGAGGTTTTCATGAATGCAGCCGGCCGCCTGATCCTCTCATGTTCGCTGTTGGCGGTTGCGCTTGCGTCGCCCGCGATGCCCGCCTCGGCGCAGCCCTTGGCACAGGCGCAGGCCAATGCGCACGACCGCTTGTTCCGTCTGTTCAAGGACAGCGATGAGGCAAGCCTCAGGCGTAATCCGATCCAGGCTTTGTTCCGCGGCGACATGCGTTATGCGGATCGGCTCGGCGACCTATTCAGCGAAGCGCACTTCCAGGGCGAAAAGGCGGCCGCGCAAAACGATCTCGCGGCGCTTCATGCAATCCCTCGAGGCGATCTCAGCCCGACCGATCAGATTGCTTATGACGTCTTCGAATATCAGACGAAGGACACGCTTCGCGGGCTCCAGCCGGATTTGCTGCCCCTGACCGAAGCACTGCCGATGAACCACTTCTTCGGGTTGCACACCCAATATGCGACCTTGTCGAGCGGTCAGGGCGGCGCGCCCTACGGGACCGTTCGCGACTATGAGAATGGCCTGAAGCGCAACCGCGACTTCGCCGCGAATATCGACGAAGCGATCAGCCAATGGCGCAAGGGCGCGGCAGAAGGCGTGGTGGACACCAAGCTGACCGTTCGCAACATGATCGAACAGCTCGACAACCAGCTAAAGCTTGCGCCCGAGCAATCTCCCTATTGGGGACCCATCAAGGCGTTCCCCGGGACGGTTGATGTCGGATTCCGCCCCAAGCTTTCGCAGCAGTATCGGGATTCGATCACCAATGTCATTTACCCCGCGCTGCAGCGGATGCGCGATTTCCTCCAGAACGAATATCTGCCGAAGGCACGGGACGGCGTCGGACTCATGTACATGAAGGGCGGCGACTCGCTGTACCGGTATGACGTCCAGTCGACGACTACCCTGCCGCTGACCCCCGACCAGATCCATCAGCTCGGGCTCAGCGAAGTCGCGCGGATCACGCAGGAATTCGAGAAGGTCAGGGCCGAGGTCGGCTTCAAGGGCGATCTCCACCAGTTCTTCGATTACATGCGCACGAGCCCGAACTTCCAGCCGAAGAGCCGCGAGCAGATCACCCAGGATTATTATCGGCTGAAGACCGCGGTGGAAGCGAAGGTGCCGCAATATTTCTCGACGGTTCCCAAGACGCCGCTCACCATCCGGCCCTATCCGGCCTATCGCGAGAAGTTCGAGGCCGGCGGCAGTTACAATAGCGGCACCCCCGATGGTTCTCGTCCGGGTACCTTCTTCTTCAATGCCTACGATCTTCCGTCGCGAAGCACGTGGGAGGAAACAACCCTGTTCCTCCATGAGGGCGAGCCGGGGCACCATTTCCAGATCAGCCTCGCCCAGGAAAACAAGGCGCTTCCGAACTTCATGCGGTTCGGCGGGAATACTGCGTATGTCGAGGGCTGGGCGCTTTATTCGGAGACGCTCGGCTACGACATGGGCTTCTACAAGGATCCCAACGCGCGCTTCGGAACCCTGAACGACGAGATGCTTCGCGCCATGCGACTGGTCGTGGACACGGGCATCCACTCCAAGGGTTGGACCCGCGATCAATCGATCGAATATATGCTTTCGAATTCGGGCATGGGTCGGACCGACGCCACCGCTGAGGTCGAGCGCTACATCGCGATCCCGAGCCAGGCAACGGCGTACAAGCTCGGAGCGCTCACCATCCAGCGCCTTCGCAAGAAGGCTGAGGATGAGCTCGGGCAGAAGTTCGACATCCGCGAATTCCACGCACAGGTGCTGGGCAGCGGCGCGCTTCCGCTTCCGATCCTCGAACAGAAGATCGACCGCTGGATCGCTCTGCGGAAGGCTAGCTGAGGTTTCCCGGTTCGAGCGGGGCGAACGGCTCGAACTTGAGTCGCCGCTTTACGAAGCTCGTTTCGTAGCGATGGACCGTAGAATCGGCGACGAGCACGCGCTCGGCGACCTCGTTGAACTCCGCCATGCTTGAGCAGTCGAACAGGAGCAGCAGGTCCCACGACCCGGCGAGCTCGTAGCAGAACTGGACCTGCGGGGCCGAACGGATCCGCTGAAGCAACAGCGCCTTACCCTGTTGGTCGGCATGCTCGCTGAGCTGCAGCAGAACGGTCGCGCACATCCGGCGCTCGGTCAGCTTGTCGCCAAGAAGCGCGATCGTCCGGCCGATGAATCCATCCTTGCGAAGCCGTCGAAGCCGTCGCGCAATCGCCGATGGCGAAAGTGCAATTCGCTTCGCCAGCTGGTCGGCCGTTTGCGAATCGTCCTTCTGGATGACGTTCAGCAGGGCAAGATCGAAACTGTCGAGCACGCTCCGATGGTGCCAAAATTTGGCACGCGATGCATCCTTTTTGCGCGGCCTTGGCAATCTCGATGCAATGCGCGGCGCCGTTCATCCGGCAGACAGCGAAATTTGGGTCGCATAACCGTCAATTCGAACGACACAGGGAAATTCGAATGCGTAGCGTACCGATTTCGATTGCCATTGGAGTATTGCTTACGGCCGGCCTTTCAGCGCGCACCCTCGGCGCGCAGGCCGCCGCGCCGGCGTCCGCGGTCAAGGTGGAATCCCCTAATGTCTCGGCCGCGACGCCGGCCAACTTGCCGCTTGAAGCGGGTGAGGGTCGTGCAGTCGCACTGAAGCTCGCTGACGATCTGGTGAGCAACTTCGTTTTCCGGGACCAGGCCGAGGCCTATGCCGGGATGCTCAGGAAGAATGCGGCGGCTGGACGCTACGACAGCGGGACCCGAGGCGCGCTAGCGAAACTGATGACCGACGACCTCATGGCCGTTCACAAGGACGGGCATCTGCATGTCGAGGTAGACGGTGCGAGGCAAAGGGCGGGCGCGCATGCCGGCCCGCCAAGTGGCCTTCCTCCGCTGATCCAGTCAGCAAAGACGATTGCTCCCGGCATCGGCTACATCCGCTTCAGCGCCTTTTTCGGAACGGACGAGGAAGTCGCCGGTGTCCGCAAGTGGCTCGCCGACAACCGCGACGCGAAGACCTTGATCTTCGATCTTCGCAATCATCACGGGGGCGGGCTCGATGAGCAGGATGCGATCTTCTCCTACCTTTACGCGCAGCAGACGCCGCTGGTGCGGATGGCGGTCTCGCGCGCCGTCTATGAAAAGGGCGGCTCGCCGATCCGGCCAGGGCCAACGCTCCTGTTCGCCAGCGATGGCGACAAAATGGTCGGAACCCATATCGCCCTCCCAGCCGAAGAGACGGCCTTGCGGAAGGCCAAGGTGTATCTGCTCGTATCGAACAAGACCGCTTCGGCTGCGGAGCATTTCGCGCTCGCACTGAAGTCGAGCGGCAGGGCGACCTTGATCGGCGAACCGACGGCCGGCGCCAATCACTTCGGTGGCGGGCGACCCCTGAATGAGCATTTCGCAGTCTGGATGCCGGTGGGGCGCACTTATGACATTAAGTCCGGCAAGGATTGGGAGGGCGCGGGGATCGCCCCTGATGTCGCTGTGGATCCGAAGCAGGCGCTTGTTGTCGCCCTCGAAAAGTCGGGACTCAGTGCCGCAGAAGCGGCCAGGCTCGATGCGCAGGAGGTTCCGGCGGAGCCGGTTCACTCCGAAAAGCTGCGAGCCCGATGATGTTGGCACAGCCGTTCGTCGAAATCCGGCGCATTGCGCGTCGACGAGGAACGGTATGCCGGTGCGTCCGAGAGTACACTTTAAGACGAGGAGTCATGCGCATGCGTACGTATTCGCTTCGATTGATGGTCCTCCTGGCGGTCTTTTCCGTAGCGCCCGCCACGGCGGGTTCGCGGACAGCATTGGCAGCCCCGGGCGGGCTCCACTCCAAATGTCCCTATGAGCGCGCCCGAGCCGAAGCTGCCTGGATGGCTATGAAAGCAGCTGCCACGCAAGCTCCGAAGGCGCCGACGACGATCACATTGACCGATCGAGTTCCTGCGGGCAGCTCTTTGTTCGGTGGCGGAAGTTCGGAGTTCCTGACGCCTTAAGCGCTGACGTTTCCCAGCGCCTCGGCGATGAGCCGGCGACTGTTGTCGATTCCATAGAGCGCAATGAAGCTTCCCATACGCGGACCCTGGCTCGATCCGAGCAGGGTTTCGTACAGCGCCTGGAACCAGGAGCGCAGCGATTCGAACGGATGTCGCTTGCCGACTTCGAACACGGCATGCTGGATCACTTCACCATCGGCATCGGCGGGGAGCTTCTCGAGCTCTGAGTCGAGGTCCCGAAGCGCCTTGGCCTCGATATCGGTCGGGGATCGACGCTTCAGGGTCGGAGCGACGAAATCGCGAGCATAATTGACGGCGAGACCGATCAGCTCGTCGAGTTCAGGGTCCGATTGAGGTGACGTGCCCGGCGCATAACGCTGGACGAAGCGCCAAGCCGTGTCCTTGTCGGCTACTCCCGGAAGACTCGCGAGGTTCAGCAGCAGCCCGTAGGTGAGCGGGAGGGTCTCGCAGGGCACGTTGCCGCCGTGGATGTGGTGGACTGGATTGCCGAGCTTCTGCTCGACGGGCTGTCCCGGATAATTCCCACGGAACTGCCAATATTCGTCGACCGCGCGCGGGATGACTCCGATGTGGAGGCTCTTCGCTCGCTTGGGTTCGCGGTAGATGTAGAAGGCCAGGCTCGGCTCGCTCCCGTAACGCAGCCACTCCTCAAGGCTTAGGCCATTGCCCTTCGACTTGGAGATCTTCTCGCCTTTTTCGTCGAGGAACATCTCGTAATTGAAACCCTCGGGCGGGCGTCCGCCCAATATGCGGGCGATCTTCCCCGACTGGATGACGCTGTCGATGAGGTCCTTGCCGGCCATTTCATAATCGACTCCGAGCGCGACCCAGCGCGCGGCCCAGTCGACCTTCCACTGGAGTTTGGCAGCTCCGCCGAATGCAGACTGACGCATGCGCGAGCCGTCTTCATCGTCGAATGCAATCAGTCCCGCCTCGGCGTCGACGACATCGACCGGAACCTGAAGGACCCGGCCTGACGATGGAGAAATGGGCAGGACGGGCGAATAGGTCTTCCGTCGATCCTCCCGCAGGGTCGGCAGCATGACGCCCATGATCGCATCCCATTCATGCAGAACCTTCCGGATGACGTCGTCGAAACGCCCGGAGGTGTAGCAATCGGTCGCCGACAGGAATTCGTAATCGAAGCCAAAGAGGTCGAGGAATCGCCGGAGCATCGCATTGTTGTGATGCGCGAAGCTCTCATGTTCGCCGAAAGGATCGGGAATACGCGTCAGCGGCTTGCCCAGATTGTCCGAGAGCAGCTTCTGGTTCGGGACATTGTCCGGAACCTTGCGGAGGCCGTCCATGTCGTCACTGAAGGCAATCAGCCGTGTCGGCTGGCCGGTCAATTCCTCAAAGGCCTGGCGGACGAACGTGGTGCGCGCCACTTCATTGAAGGTGCCGATGTGCGGCAGGCCAGAGGGGCCGTATCCGGTTTCGAAGATCATCGGCTGGCCATCAGGCTTTCCATCAGGCCAGCGCCGCAGCAGCTTGCGCGCTTCCTCATAAGGCCAGGCCTTGGACTGGAGCGCTGCGGCGCGGATCTCGGGCGCATCATTCATCGCCGCGCTCCTAGCGAAGGGCCGGCGGCACTGCTAGCCGAGATGCTTGGCCGCGAGCTCCTTCGCGAATTCACTGTTCCAGTTTCGTTCTTCTTTGGCTTAAGGTTGCCGCATGCGTTCCTTGTCTATCCCTGCGCTCCACGCGACCCATGCCGGAATCTGGGTGGCCGGCGGCGAGGGGACAGTGCGGGAAGCGAGCCGCGGAGAAGCCATCGCTCGTGCGGCGGAGACGCCCCACATCATTCTGAACGCACCGTTGGTCGGGCAACGCCTCGGCTACCCGGA
>Ga0207691_10005683_pt1 | contig 12057 bp, 10 predicted proteins | sample KBSM13metaG_FD_184327 | JGI IMG/M metagenome (GOLD analysis project Ga0207691, IMG submission 184327) | Miscanthus rhizosphere microbial communities from Kellogg Biological Station, Michigan, USA - KBS M1-3 metaG (SPAdes) (version 2) | ecosystem: Host-associated > Plants > Roots > Rhizosphere >...
AACGGTCACGCCATTTCCAACGCCGCGATTGCGGTCGATGGTGATGCCGGGCACACGCTGCAGTGATTCCGCGACGTTCTGATCCGGCATCTTTCCCAGGTCTTCACTGGCAATGGCGTCGACGGTGTTGACCGCCTCCCGCTTGACGTCGATCGCCGCCTTTTGGCTGGCGCGGATTCCCGTCACAACGATTTCCGCCTGTTCCTCCGACGCCGACTGGGCATTCGCGGCTGGCGCACACAGCAGCGCCAACGTCGTATAGGCCGCACTTTGATACAGATTTGGTCGTTTCATGATCTTCCCCCCGTCGTGTGTGAAATATCATATGCGTGCTTTCCGTAGTACACAACACGTTCGTGAAATCTTATAAAGCCGCGATCGGGGGGCATTGGTTTGCTGAATCCAATGGCCGAGGCTCGGCGAACACGAGTGGGAATCCGCTGATATAACATCGCGCATGGCCAAACGATCCACGCTCAAAACACCGGCGAAGCCCGTCCTGACCCCCGTTACAGCGGATAACGACGGCAAGAGCCTGAGCGAACTGGCCTATCAAGCCATTCTCGAAGGGCTTTTCACCCGCAAGGTGCCCGCCGGCGCGTATCTGTCGCAGAACGACCTGGTTCGCTTGTTAGGACTTCCCGTCCAGCCGTTGCGCGACGCGTTACGGATCCTGGAGACCGAGGGTGTCCTCACCATTCACCCGCGCGCCGGCATCGAGTTCCTGAAACCCGATCTCGAGCTCGCGCGCAGCACCTACCAATTCCGCACGATGATCGAGAGAACCGCGGCCCGCACCTATGCGGAAAGCGCCGACCCGCAGGCGATCGCCAAGTTGCTCAAGGACCACGAGACCCTGATCAAACACATCACGAGCAAGGGACTCGAGCCGGAAAACCTTCCGCAACTCGAAGCGCTCGAAAGTCGCCTGCATGGGGAGATGGTGGCCAGCCTGCGCAATCCTCTCATCGAGACCGCCGCCAGGCGCCTCAAGAACTATCTCATCCTGATCAAGCTCGATCGCCGGATCACCGCGCCGCTCGCGCTGCGCACGCTGCGCGAACACGTCGAGATTCTCGAAGCCTGCGTACGTCGCGATGCCGACCTGGCGGAGGCGGCCCTGGTGCGACACTTCCAGTCGGCGCTGCAACGCATCTTCGGCATGAGCTGAAGCGCTAGGCGACGCGATTCGGAGGCGTCTTGCCGCTGAAGAACGCGTCCAGGTTGTCGGCCGCCCGCATACCCATGGCGGTGCGCGTTTGAAGCGTGGCGCTGCCAAGATGCGGCAGCAGCACGACGTTTTCGAGTTTCAGCAGCGCCGCATGGACCGCCGGCTCCCCTTCGTACACATCGAGCCCGGCCGCCGCGATCACGCCCCGTGACAACGCCTCGGCGAGCGCGCTCTCGTCCACGACCGAACCGCGCGCGGTATTGATCAGGATGGCGGAGGGCTTCATGCACTGGAGCGCCTGACGGTCCAGCAGATGGCGCGTCGCTGCGCCGCCCGGACAGTGCAGCGAGACAATGTCAGACGCCGCGAGTAGCGCCGCGAGCGAATGGTGATAGGTCGCGCCGAGCGCTTCCTCGTCCTCAACCGACGCGCGCGAGCGGGAATGATAGGCGACGCGCACGTCGAGCAGGGCGCGCGCGCGGCGCGCGGTTTCGCGGGCGATGCGACCAAATCCGATCAGTCCCAGCGTTTTCCCGCGCAGGTCCTGCCCGAGTAGTTGAGTGGGAGCCCACCCGTGCCATAGACCGGCTCGCAGGAGACGTTCGCCCTCGCCCGCGCGGCGCGCGGCCATCAGCATGAGCAGCAGGGCGATTTCGGCGGTGGCCTCGGTCAACGCGCCCGGCGTATTGGTCACCACGATATTGGCGCGCCGGGCTGCGTCGAGGTCGATGTGTTCGACACCCGCGCCAAAGTTCGCGATGACACGGGTTCTGAACGGCGCAGCGTTCAAGAGATCGGTGTCGAAGCGGTCGGTGATCGTCGGCACCAGCGCATCGAATTCACGCAATGCGCGCCCCAGTGCTTCGCGATCAGACGGCAGGTCATCGGGGTTTGCCGTGACGTCGTAACTATTGCGCAAACGTTCGTGTACCGCTTCGGGCAGGCGGCGTGTGATCAGTAGACGGGGACGCTGCATGGAACTCCAGGTGCGGATGCCAGGATGGATCGGTCAATCTCGCCGACCGCGGACACGCCGGTGAGCGCCATGCCGATGCGAATTTCCCGCGCGAACATCTCGAGCATCTGGGACACGCGGCGCTCGCCGCCCGCCGCCAGCGCGAACGCCCAGGCCCGGCCTAACAAGACACCGCGCGCGCCGAGGGCTAGCAGCCGGATTACGTCCAGCCCCGATCGGACGCCGGAATCGGCGAGCACCGTCAGATCATTGCCGACGGCATCGGCGATCGCGGGCAGCGCGCGCGCGGACGACAGCGCTCCATCGAGCTGCCGGCCACCGTGATTCGAGACCACGATGCCATTGGCCCCGAGCCTCACTGCCGAGCGCGCATCCTGCGGATTGAGTATTCCCTTGATGATGAGCGGACCGTCCCATGCCTGCCGCAGCCAATCGAGATCCGCCCAGCTTATGGCGGGGTCGAAGTTGGCCGCCAGCCAGCCCATGTAGTCGTTGAGTCCGTTGCGCCCCGCCAGCACGTTCGCGAGATTGCCGAGCGAGTGCGGCCGTCCTAACAAGCCCACGTCCCAGGCCCAGCCCGGCTTGCCAAACGCCTGCAGAATCCGCCGCGCCGGGCCGAAGCGCCCCGACATTCCCGAATGCGCGTCGCGGTGACGGACGCCAGGGACTGGCATGTCCACGGTGAATACCAGTGCAGCGGCTTTCGCCGCTTTGGCGCGGGCCAACATCTCGCGCATGAAGCCGCGATCACGAATCACATACAGCTGGAACCAGATCGGCGCGCCACAGGATTGCGCGACTTCCTCGACCGAACAGATCGACACCGTCGACAACGTGAACGGGATGCCCGCGCTGCAAGCGGCCTTCGCCGCCTGCACTTCGCCGCGTCGCGCGCACATGCCGGAGATTCCGACCGGCCCCATGATCAGAGGTAAAGCCTGGCGCGTTCCAAACAGAGTCGTGCTCAGGTCGATGCGCGAAACATCGCGCAATACGCGCTGCTCGAGGGCGACCTCGTGCAAATCGCGAATGTTTCTGCCGAGAGTTGTCTCGCGGTTCGCGCCGCCGTCGAGGTAGTCGAAGAGAAAGCGTGGCAGCCGGCGCTGCGCAGCGCGGCGAAAGTCATCGCACGAAGCAAGGATCATGCAGCCACCGGAATGGGAGCATCCGCATGTAACAAACCCTGCTGCCGAAGCTCATGCCAGCACGCCGCGGGAATGGGGATCGACATCCAGCGAGCCGCAGCGGCGACTTCTGCGGCGCTGCTCATTCCCGGAATGACGGAGACGACTGCAGGATGCGCCAGGGGAAATTGCAGCGCGGCCGCGGCCAGAGGCACGAGATGCCGAGTGCACACCGCCCGTATCGAATCGACGCGCGCCATGATGTCCGCGTGCGCGAGGCTGTAGTCGTAGTGGGCAGCTCCCTGGGTCTGCTCGTCACGCGCGAGAATGCCCGAGTTGTACGGCCCACCGACGACCACCGCGATACCGCGGCGGACGCACAAAGGCAGAAAAGACTCCAGCGCCCCTTGTTCGAGCAATGTGTAGCGGCCAGCGAGCAGGACGATGTCGAGGTCCGCGGTTGCGAGCACTTCCTCGCAAACCTGCCACTCGTTGACGCCGAGTCCGATCGCGCGCACTACGCCCTGCTCACGCAAGCTGCGTATCGCGCGATATCCCTCGCTCAGGAACAACCGCATCTGCGCGGAATGCCGTTCACCATGCGTCCGCAGGCCCAGGTCATGCACGTAGAGAATGTCGATCTCCCGGCCGAGCCGCCGCCGGCTTTCCTCGAACGAACGCATGACGCCGTCGTAGCTATAGTCGAAAACACTTTCGTAGGGCTCGGGAGAGATGAAACCTTGTCGCGCCGTCCGCAGATCCGACGCTGTTGTTGGAGCGAGGATACGGCCGACCTTCGTCGAGACCACGATATTGCGCGCTCCGCCGGTCTCACCGAGGACGCGGCCGAGACGTTTTTCACTCAAGCCGAAGCCATAGTGCGGAGCAGTGTCGAAATACGTCACGCGATGATCGAGCGCAGTACGCAAAGCCGTCGTTGCGTCCGCATCCGTAATTTCGCGGTACAGATTTCCGAGAGCGCCCGCTCCGAATCCCAAGCCTCGTATTTGCGCGGCGATCGGAGTTGCGTCTGCGATATCAAGCATAATATTTGCACTATTACGATCGACTTCTAATATATCAATATTATCGTCGGCGTTTGCGTGCTGTTGAAGGCGTCAGCGACCGATGTGCAGAGAGAAAATGCAGCGGCCGAACTCGCCTGAGTCTTCCCAGCTTTGGGGGGAGCAAGGATCTGCGGGCGAATCAGACCGTGTGCGACCACGACCGGCGAGCGTCGATCTCTCGCCGGAATCCAATGATCCGCGCGGGAGCGGATACGAAGCGCGGTAGGATTCATCTCCCGGGGGTTTGCATGCTGATCAGCTGCGTTGTCTACAAAGACGGCCACAAAGTGGCCGACATCGCGATCGATGAGGTTCAAAAATATGTGAGCCTTCCCGACCACCTCGTTTGGGTGGCTCTGCGCGAGCCCGATGCCGCCACGCTCGACAACCTGCAACGGCAGCTCGGCCTACACCCGCTTGCGGTGGAAGACGCGCGCAATGGGCATCAGCGGCCGAAGATCGAAGACTATGGAGATAGCCTTTTCGCGGTGATGCACATCATCGAGCCGGCTGACGCGGAGCTGCGCGTCGGCGAGGTGGCCGTATTCGCGGGACACAACTATGTGGTCTCGGTACGTTCCCATGCCGAGCGCGGATTTCAGGAGGTGCGCGCGCGTTGCGAACGCGAACCGGAGTTGCTGCGCCTCGGATCCGGGTTCGTGCTCTATGCGCTCGCGGACGCGGTGGTCGACCGCTATTTCCCGGTACTCGATCTGCTGGAAGCCGACCTTGAAGGCGTGGAGGAAAGGATTTTCGCCACGAATGAATCGCCACGCGCGAACATTGAAGCGCTCTACGATCTCAAGAACCGCCTCATGATCGTCAAGCACGCGGTGGCGCCGTTGCTCGAGGGTGTGTCCAACCTGTCGGGCGCCCGTGTGCCCGCATTGTGCGCTGGACTACGCGAATATTTTCGTGACATCTACGACCACTTGCTGCGCTTGAACCAGACCATCGAAACCATCCGCGATTCCGTCGCTACGGCAATCTCGGTAAATCTTTCGATGATCACGCTGCAGGAAAGCGAAACAATGAAACGGCTCGCCGCCTACGCGGCGTTGATTGCCATACCAACGCTGATCGCCGGCATCTATGGCATGAACTTCCAACACATGCCTGAGCTCGGCTGGAAATTTGGCTACGCTGGCGCGCTCGGCGTGATGGCTGCAATCGATGTCTACCTGTTCTATCGCCTGCGCAAGGCGAAGTGGCTATAGGCGGCGCTGCTGGCTTGTTCGAGCGCGTGAAACGCTGGGCACGAGCACTCAAGCGGGATGTACACGCGCTCTATCTAGCCGCTCGCGATCCGCGCGTGCCCTGGCATGCAAAGGCGGTTGCAATCGTGGTGGCGGGTTACGCGCTCTCGCCCATTGATCTCATTCCCGATTTCATACCCGTCCTGGGATATCTCGACGACCTGATCATCGTGCCGTTCGGGATTTGGCTCGCCTTGCGGCTGATCCCGCCTGAAATCATCGCCGAACATCGCGCAACGGCTGCGGCAGCGGAACGCCGGCCGATCAGCAAGGCAGGTGCAGCCGCGATCGTCTCGATCTGGATGTTGTTGGCAGGGGTCATCGGCTGGACTGTCTACCGGCACCTCGCCCACTAGCTGAACTCTAAGTGGCTTGCTCCCGTGTGCAGTGCAAGGACATGCTCGCGCGTCTCAGGCATCAGGAGCGTCATTCCATGCTTTCACGGCGAACATTGATCGGCTCAGCCCTGGCGACGACCGCAGCCGTCCAGACAAGCGCGGCTCAAAGTCCCGAACCCACCGCTCACACGCGCTTTGCGTTTGAGGCGCGCGTTACGGTCGCGACTCCGCAGATCATCGGACAAAGTTCTAGAGGCCTGCGACGTGTGGTGCCCATCACGGGAGGAACGTTCGAGGGACCACGTATCCGTGGCCGTGTCGTTCCTGGGGGTGCCGACTGGCAAGTTGTCCGTCCCGATGGCGTATTGTCGGTCGAGGCGAAGTACACGCTGGAAACGAGCGATGGCGCGCTCGTCATGGTGACTAACCGCGGAATGCGCCACGGGCCTCCGGAAGTAATCGAGAAGCTTTCGCGCGGTGAAGCGGTCGACCCTTCCCGGTACTACTTCAGGACAGTCGCCGATTTCGAGGTTTCCCTCGAGAGCGCACACGCCTGGCTGAACCGTGCGATGTTCATCGGTGTGGCGGAACGATTGCCGGGCGCGGCGATTGTGCGCTTTCACGAGATCTTGTGATGATGGACCTCGAACGTTGTCTGAATGATGCGGTGCGGAGCACCTGATTTAATCCGGTCGTCCGCGCGCCGGGATCATCAGGGATCGACTGCGGTCTCAAGGACGCGCAAGATCGCGCTTGTTGCGGCGGAGCAGCGCCACAGCAGCCCACAGTATGCGTTCGGTGCCTGCTCACTAATGCTTGTCATCACTCGAAGCGCCTTCTAGGGCCAAGGGGAGCAACATATGAACGCACTCTCAACGTTTGTTGGAGCCGGTCAGCGACCCGACCCAGCAGACTTCCCGTCCGCCAGAACGTCTCGCCTCCGACTATCTACCATCGCGGCGTTCGCGCTGGCCCTCCCAGCCGGCCTCATCAGTTCAGCCGACCTGACAGCAAGCCGCAGCGTCGAACCGTCAAGCGGCGGGACTTACGACGCACTGCTCTCCGAGCCGGGAAATTTTTGCGGACCATCCGTGTCCGGACGACCGCCCCTGCTGCAGAACCTGATCCTCGCGCAAACCGAAACCAAACCCTTCAAGCCGCAGCCGATGAAAGCCGCGGCCGGCCCAGTGCCGCTGTACGACAACCTGGGCACGCTGTCCTTCAAGGTGGGAACGCGCGATGCGAAGGCGCAGGCTTACTTCGACCAGGGCATACGGTGGGCCTTCGCGTTCAACCATGCCGAGGCGCAGCGTGCTTTTCAGTCGGCGCAAAAGGCAGATCCGAAGCTTGCGATGGCCTGGTGGGGCGAGGCGCTGGTGCTCGGGCCTAACATCAACGCGCCGATGATGCCCGAGGCAGTGGCTCCGGCGCTTGCCGCACTTGCCAAGGCCACCGAGTTGGCGCCCGGCGCTCCGGCGAAGGATCGTGCATTGATCGCGGCTCTCCAGAAACGCTACTCGGCGGATCCGAAAGCCGAGCGCCCCCCGCTCGACGCGGCCTTCGCCGACGCGATGAAGTCCGTGGCCGCGAAGTACCCGGACGACGACACCGTCCTCACGCTCTACGCCGAGTCCTTGATGGATACGCAGCCCTGGGACTACTGGGAGTCGGCGGGCGCGAAACCCAAGGGCCGCGCCACCGAGCTGCTAGCGGCGCTGGAGAAAGTGCTCGCACGCAATCCAGATCACCCGGGAGCTAACCACCTCTACATCCACGCAGTCGAAGCGTCCGCGACGCCCGATCGTGGCCTGCCGAGCGCTCAGCGGCTGGCGGCGTTGATGCCGGGTGCGGGCCACATCGTGCACATGCCGGCCCACATCTACTACCGCGTCGGCCTGTACAAGGAGTCAATGGAAGTCAACAAGCGTGCGATGGCCGTCGACGAGCAGTACTTCCGCACCTCGCCCTCGGACCCGATGTACAGGTCGGCTTACTACCCGCACAACATCCACTTCGTGCTGGTCTCCGCGCAGATGGGTGGCGATGGCCCGACCGCAATCGATGCCGCGGGCAAGCTCGACGCATCGCTGCCCGATACGGTGATTGCGCAGTTCGCAGTGCTGGAGCCCATCAAGGCCGCGCCTTACCTGGCCCACGCGCTCTTCAGCGCACCCGATACGATTCTCGCCTTGAAGACTCCGCCCAAGGAGCAGGTGCTGACATCCGCGTTGGCACACTACGCACGCGCGCTCGCCTTCGCGGCGAAGAAGGACGCGAGCGGAGCACAGCGCGAGATCGACGCCATCGCCGCCATCGAGCAGACCGCCGACTTCAAGCCCTATACCGACTGGGCCGTGCCGGGCAAAGAGATCGTGCAGACCGCGAGCTTGGTCGCGCGCGCACGTCTCGCCGACGCGCAAGGCGACCTCCCCGCGGCAGCGAAGGCATACGAGGAGGCAATCGCGATCGAAGACGCGCTCGCCTACATGGAGCCGCCCTTCTGGTACTACCCGATCCGCCAGTCACTGGGCTCGGTCTACCTGCGCCAGGGCAAGCTCGATGAAGCCGAGAAGGCCCTGCGCGATTCGCTGGCTCGCGTGCGCAGCAATGGCTGGGCGCTGGCTGGCCTGGCGGAGGTCTACAAACGCAAGGGCGACACGAAGGAAGAGGCATTGGCGCGTCAGGCTTATGCGCGTGCGTGGCTCGGCGGCGCGGCGCCTGATATCGCTCGGCTGTAGGCAGTTCAGTCGATTCCCGGCGTGGCCGCGAGTGTCAGCGTGTCGTCCGCATTGAGGGATTGCCCGCACGCCCACCGCACTGGATAGCGCTGGCCTTTCACCTCGATCTCTCCCTTCACGCGCAGCCCTTTCCAATCAGTTCCACGTGGCAACGGGAATTTGGCCTGTCGTACTTTTCCGGGCAGAGGATAACCGGCATCGAGCCCGCCAGTAGCTAGTGCGCGCCCTGCGGAGTCGACAATGCTGATGCGCAGCACGCCCGGAACGCCCGCGATCCCATCGTTGACCAGACCCAGGATCAAACCGGCATCATCGCCCGCATCGTACGTCCACACCCATGACGGCCTCACGCGATACCCGATCGAGCGCGCGAGATTGTTGATGGCGTCGGGATATTTCCCGTAATAGTTCTGGAGTCTCTCGGCGAGAATGCGATGCCAGTTCCACAGAGAGAAGTAGCAGGCTCCCACGTCGCGCACATGGCCGATGACATTGTCGGTGAGAGGAATGCCTTCACTGAGATGAAGGCTCGCAGGCGACCCGTCGGCATTGGGCACCTCCACCGTGACGCCCGTCCATGCTGGGCGATTGCTCAACGCCTCGATCTGCTCGTTCTCGATGAAGATCGTGTCCGTACGCAGCCAGTTGTGGCTGCGTACGGTGCGCTCGAGCAGATCAAAATTCCCGACGTGGCTGAAGTCGGGCTGCGTGTTGGTCGCAAGCGGAGTCTTCTTCCAGTACTCGAGCTGCTTTTCGAACATGCGTACGAAAGTGCCTTCGGCGGTCGCGTAGTCAGGGAAAGGGTTTCGTTCGAGCGGCCACGTGTGCCCTTCACCCCAGAAACCGTACATCGCGGTGTCGACATACTCGACTTGCGGGTGGCCGTCGTACTCGTGCGCAAGAAGGCCGGTAAGCTCGTTGAATGCGGACTGGAACACTGGATTGTCGTAACGGGGCTCGTATCTCCTGCGGTTCTGCCACTCGCCGAGCTCCACCATCGGCACCCGCTTCGCGAGAAAGTCGGGCAGCGCCAAACCTTCGACATCGGGATTGCTGATCATGATGCGTAGACCCAGGCGTTTGTCGTAGCGCTTCGCGAGATCAAAGGCGATCTTCCAGTGTTCGCACAGATCGAGGCGGCCCGGCTTGCGCTGAACGTCTTTCCAGTTCACCCGAAGGTACAACTTGGTGCCCAGCGGAAATCTCGCGAGATCCTCCAGAGATTTTTCAAGCGCCTCACCGCGCTTTACAGGCGGCCCGACTTCGTCACAGAGATAGGTGATGAGCCCCATGCCGAAGCCGGGGATGACTTCTTTCGAGGCAGTCGTCGCCATGACAACCTGCCAACCCGCGAAGCGATCGGTGGGGAACGGACCTTGATAGAGTCGATCCGTTACGGACGGACCTAAGCCGAAATCGAATCCGTCAAAGTTGTGAACCGCCGCCGCGCGTCCGCGCGTGCTGGCGATCAGCGCCGTGGCGGCGCCGGCCTTGATAAAATTCCGCCTTCGCATTCTTTCTCCCCCAGCGTTCTCGAGCGTCGGCCAATCCGGCGCGCCTCTCGAATATCAGTCATCGGGGAAGGCGGTAAAAGTTGCTTTCGATTCCTTGCGTTTGAAGCGCTGTTCACACCATGTCGACGTGCAGCAGATAGCCGAATCCAGGCCCACTCAGCGACTGGGTCAGTTCGAGCCGACGCCTGGAGCAGATCTCCTCTTCGCCAGCTCTTCGGTCGCCAGCTTCTGTGCAGTCGTCAGCGCGTCGGCCGCGGCGACCTTTACGTCGGGCGCGACTCCAATACCTTCCCAGTTCGTCAGCGTGATCGGGTTGATCGCGCGCGCGAACGGCACTCCAATCACGAAGCGATCGTCGATGCGTTCGCCCCGTACTGGGTGTGCGCCCCCGCCCGTCGTCTCTCCAACGATGGTTGCCCGTTTGAGGTTCTTCAAGTTGTAACTGAACTCCTCGGCGCCGGAGAACGTTCGGGACGATGTCAGCACGTATGCCGGCGCGGCTGCCATCCGCTTGCCGGGCACGACTGGAAGAGTCCAATACTGTTGTGTGGCACCGGTTCTGCGAGTCCAGATGTCGTTCAGATGCGTCGGCTGATCGAACAGATAGGTCGAGATCAGCGCGATCATGGCCGGGTGGCCCCCACCGTTGTCGCGCAAGTCGAAAACAATCGCGTCAACGTTCGCCAGGAAATTCATTGCGGCGATCGCAGTCTGGCCGCATAGGCTGGGGTCAGCAAACATGTTGAACTTCACGTAGCCGACATTCCCGGCCAGCAGCTCCACTTTTTCGAAGCCACAGTTGGTGCGTTCGGTCATCTTGCGGTTCTCCGCAACCTGCTGCGGACCAGGCGTGTCAAGATCGTCCGGATAGCGGGCCGCGCTGAAGTTAACGCGGAGATGCTTGTCGTGACTCGCTTCCTGAAGGTGAGTGGTCAGGAGCGCCGCGAACTTCTCACCGTCCCTCACCGTGTCGTACTCGCCGCGCTTCTGGTGACCTCGAAGCGCTTGCTCCATCTTCTTTGCGGTCTCCGGGAATACATAGTTTTCTTTCAACTTCGCGATCGACCCGGCGATAACCCGATCTCGATCGTCCGCATCGATCTCAAAACCGATGATTGCCGCGCCCGGAGGAATCGCTCTGAGGCCCGAGGTCGTCACCTTGGGAGGGTCGGAAGGGGTTACATCGAATCTTCCGAGGGCGCGCGTGTCGCTGGCGCGCTCCTGGACCAGATACTCGATATGCAGTGGTTCACTCTTGTGAATGCCGACGAGATCGAATCCACCCGTGCGCGCGCGGAACGCCATCGCCGCGTCTGGCGGAAGATCGGGCGCCGGCTCGTACTTCTGCTGGTAATCGCCGAAGCGGGCTTGGTCGCCACTATTGAAGGCTTCCAGCCATGCGGCGAGCACGCGTCCGGCGGCGGTGTCCGGGATGGCCACTTGCTCCGAGTGTACTGGCGACACAGCGAGACTCGTGAGGAGGAGCAAGACAGCCTTTGTCTTTAGGTAAGTCTGGCTGCCAAGAAGCGTACGCGAACTAGACATCCTGGTACTCCAGGGCCGAAAGCCTCGTTGTTGTGGAATGCCGCGCTTCGCGGTCACCGTGGGTCAGCGCTGCTCGCGTCCGGTTTCGTGCGGACCAATGACGCTCCCGTGCTCAAGCCTGACCTTGAATCCGCCACCCGATTCCGGCGTGACAACTGCCTTCTTTGCGCTCGCGATCATAGGCTGCGCGTCCGTGGAGGTGAGAGTGATACTGACATGACCTTCGAGTGTCCGACTTCCGTCCGATTCCTGGGAGACCGTATCCGAGTGGAATTGGACCTGCGCTTCTGGCCCGATCAAGAGCTGAAGATCGGCTCCAGTCACTCGC
>Ga0207691_10005685_pt1 | contig 12053 bp, 11 predicted proteins | sample KBSM13metaG_FD_184327 | JGI IMG/M metagenome (GOLD analysis project Ga0207691, IMG submission 184327) | Miscanthus rhizosphere microbial communities from Kellogg Biological Station, Michigan, USA - KBS M1-3 metaG (SPAdes) (version 2) | ecosystem: Host-associated > Plants > Roots > Rhizosphere >...
GCGCCGGCGGCAATGCCCGCCCCTGCGCCAACGCCCGCACCCGCACCCGCAACCGTCCCTCAACCCGACATCGGCGGCGACCCGGCCGGCGGCGGCCAGCGGCCGGGGGCCGTGGTCGACTACTCGCGCCTGTCCCCGGTCCAGCAGATCACGCTGGGCCTGAAGGACTCGGCGCGGCGACCGCCGGCCCGCGCGGGCGCCGATTAAGTCGCCGGACACCGACCATCGTGGCACGGGCGGCCCGCCCGTGTCGAGTGATTGAGAGTTCAAAACACGGGCGGGCCGCCCGTGCCACATCGGAGAACCCATGGCCATCTCACTCGTCGACTTCTCCATCCAGACCCCAAACCCCCTCAAGCGCGGCCTCGTGCAGGAGGTGACCAACGAGTCCGTCTTCCTGCGGCGGCTCCATTTCGTCCCGGTTGATGGCTTTTCCTACAGTTACAATCGACAGAAGACCCTCGGCGGCATCGCCTTCCGCGGGCTCAACGCCTCCTACACCGAGGACACCGGCGTCGTGAACCCGCAGGTGGAGACCCTCAGCATCTTCGGCGGAGAGGTCCGCACCGACCGCCAGCTGGTCAACAAGCGCGGCGACGCGGTGCGCGCCAACTCCATCGCCGCCAAGGTGAAAAAGGCCGGGCTGTTCTTCGACCGCTACTGCGTCAAGGGCGACCCCGGCCTCGACCCACTCCAGTTCTACGGCCTCAACGCCCGCCTCACCGGCCCGCAGCTGCTGAGCGCCGGCACCAACGGCGGGAGCATGACGCTCGACCTGCTCGACCAGGCGCTGGACGCGGTGGCCGGGAGCAACGACCGCAAGGTGATCGTGTGCAACAAGGTGGTGCGGCGGAAGATCACCGCGCTGCTCCGCGCCGCCGCCGGCGGGGCGTCGATGACCGAGATCGGCCCGCAGGCCAAGGAGTACGACGGGGCGCCGATCGAGGTGCTCGATGAAGATGGCGACGAGTCCGCCATCCTCGGCTTCGACGAGACCCAGGGCTCGAGCAACGTCACGACGAGCCTGTACGTCATCCGCCCGGGCAAGGACGTCGACGGCGAGTTCGTGCAGGGCCTCATCGGCGCCGACCTGGTCGAGCACGTGACCGTCGGCCTCCAGGGCACCTACTTCACCGACATCGTCGAGGCCAACATGGGCCTGGGCATGTTCCACCCCCGCTCGGCGGCCCGCGTGAAGGGGATCACGAACACGTAGCGCGCGTCGCGCGACGTCCGACGCGCGTAACGGTCGGACCGCAGGTCCACATACTCAACCGAAAGGACATTCCCATGGCAGACCCCATCATCCCGACGCCGCAGGACACGCGGCTGCTCATCCAGGACACCACCACCAAGACCGCCGCCTTTAATACGCCCGCCATCGACCTGGGCGCCGGCTTTTCGCCCGGCGGGCTGGGGCTGGCGGTTGGAGGGGTGGTACAGGTGACCGCTTCCGACCTGGCCGACGGCAACGAGACCTACTCGTTCGTCCTCCAGGAGTCGAGCGACAACGTCACCTTCACCGCCGCCAGCGCCGCCGTTTCCACCGGCGCCGTCGGCACCTATCCCGTGCGCGGGCGCGTGACCAAGCGCTTCGTCCGCCTAGCCCTCACGGTCGGCGGCACGACGCCGTCGGTGACGTTCAAGGCGTGGCTGAATCCGCTGCCGTAGACAGGTTCAGGGTTCGGGGTTCAGGGTTCAGGGTTCAGAGGTCAGGGGTTGGCAGTGGCGCGTCCGCGCTGTTCCGCCTCTGACCTCTAACCTCTGAACCCTGATCTCTTCCATTCCACTTCCGGTCAGCATCCCTCACGAGACCACCCATGCCGACTTACCCGACCGTCTATCTCACCGTCGCCGAAGCCGACGCGCTCGCGCCGTCGGTGCTCGGCCTGCTGCAGTGGGGCACCGCCACGACGACTGAAAAGACCAACGCCCTCGCCGCCGCCACACGCCAAATCGACGGCGGCCTGCGCTACCAGGGGAGCCGGTTCGATTTCGACCAGGTGCTGGAGTTCCCCCGCGTCGGCTACGACAACGGCGGCGAAGGCGCGGGCGTCGGCACCGGCGGCCGCGGCGCGGCCGAGGTGGTGTGGGACTGGGACGACGCCGCCGGCGCCGCGGTCGTCCCGCCGGCCGTCAGGCAGGCGTGCCTCATCGAGGCCGACGAGATCCTCCAGGACCTGGCCGGCAAGAGCCAGCGCTGGCGCCGCCTCGACGAGCAGCACCAGGGCGTTACGTTCGATCTGACCGGCTCGATGGCCGAGGCCTACCGCAAGGGCACCGCGCCGCCGGGCGCACGGGCCTGTCACGCCGCGCCTACGACCTGCTGTCGCGCTACCGGCTGGTGAGCGGCAGGATGGTCTGACGGCGAAGCGGATGAACCATTTAGGCCCCACACGTCGGCGCGAGCGTCGGCGAGCGCCGGCGGCCGGAGTCCCGCGATGAGAACCAACGCCACCATTGTCCGCATCGACCGCGCGACGGGCTCCTCCGAGACGCGTGCGGTCCGTTGCCTGTTCACGGGGTCGAGCCTGTCCGACCAGGGCGGCACGACCGCCAAGCTCAAGGGGACGCTGCTGATCCCCCACCACGAACTGGTCAGGGATGTCCCGTTGCCGCCGCACGGCTACCCCAAGGTGGGCGACACGGTCGTGCTCCGCCTCGACACGCAGGCGCTGGGCGACTTCGGCGACGACATCCCCTACGTCGTCGAAACCGCCAAGGGCGCCCCCGGCGGGCCGCTGAAGCACTGGCACTACACGCTGAAGTGAATTTGACGGGGACAGCTGTTTCCCTTTGTCATTCCGAGGTACCCCGAGGAATCTCTCGTCGGTCGCGCGCGTAGCGAGAGATTCCTCGGGGTACCTCGGAATGACGGGTCCGCGACCAGAGGCGCGATCAAGGAACCCGTTTACTTCGCCGCGCCTTCACGCCTCCACCGCTTCACCACCACCTCGCGCTCTTCCTGCCCCGGGAGCAGCCCCCACACTTCGTCGAACTCGCTGCCGTGGACGCGGTAGACGTACTGCAGCCTCCCCTTCGTCGCGTCGCCTTCACCGGCGGTGATCTGCGGGTTCTCAACCGTATATACACTCACCGGCCCCGAGCGCGACAGGCGGAACGTCGCCGTCTGCGCCCGCACGACCTGGCCGTTGGGGCCGTAGGTGGTGACGGTTTCGGTGTTGCCGTTCACTTCTTTCACCACGCGCTGCCGCGGCGTACCGCTGCCGCCGGGCTGGTCGGGCAACTGCTCCCAGCGGCCCTGGAGCGCCGACAGGTCGGGCTTGGGGTCCGACTGTTTGCGGGCCGATCCGTCCTGGTGCGAGGTCTGACTGGAGCAGGCGGACAGACAGAATGAAAGAAGCAGCGTCGGCGCGAGTAGAGCGGCGCGGGAGGTTGCGGTTGGCATGGGGACAACCGTATCGCTGGTTGTTCAAGCTGCGAACGTTAAAAAACGCGTTGCGCGCTGCACTACGGGGAATCCTGCGGCTCCGCTGCGCTACGCCGCGGCGTAGCGCAGCGGAGCCGCAGGATTCCCCGCTCCTCGCGTAGCGCAGCGGAGTACCCGAACCTCCCCCCTCGTTGCCTCCGCCCGCGCGCCCCCTATACTCCCCACTGATGTCCAACCGGCGGAAGGCGCGCGAGCTTGCGATGCAGGTGTTGTTCCTGTGGGACGCCCACGGGGCCAACGACACCGAGATGGCCCTGCACGCCCTCGCCGGCGACGCCGAGGCCCCCGACGACGCCCGCCGCTCCGCCCTGGCGATGGCCGAGGGCGCCTGGGGCCAGCGCGAGGCCTCCGACCAATGGGTCGAGCGCCTCGCCCCCCAGTGGCCCCCGCGCCGCCAGCCCCCGGTCGACCGGAACATCCTGCGGCTGGGCATCTGGGAACTGACCAACACCGACACCCCGCCCAAGGTCGTCCTCGACGAAGCCATTGAAATGGCCAGGCAGTTCTCGACCGAGCAAAGCCCGGCGTTCGTCAACGGCGTGCTGGACGCGGTGCTGCGCGAGAACAAGGCACTTACGCAGGGTTCGGGGTTCAGGGTTCAGGGTTCAGGAGAAGGCGCGGCCGCCGCTCCCCCGCCCCTGAACCCCGAACCCTGAACCCCGAACCCTCCATGCGCTTCTTCTCCAAGACCCTCGACAAGCTCAAAGGCGCCCTGCGCAAGACCGCGCAGGTGCTCAACACCGACGTCCGGACGCTGTTCATCCCCGGCCGGCAGATCGACGAGACGTTCCTCACCGAGGTCGAGGAGAAACTGCTCCAGTCCGACATGGGCGTGCAGAACGTCGACAAGATCGTCGGCGAAATCCGCGAGCGCTGGCGGCTCGGCAGGATCAAGAACGCCGACCAGGCCGCGGGCGTGATGCGGGAAACGGTCCTGTCCATCCTGACCGCCGGCGATAAGCCCGGCGACCGCGACCTGCGCACGGCGGCCTCGGGCCCTACGGTGATCCTGGTCGCCGGCATCAACGGCGCCGGCAAGACGACCAGCATCTCCAAGCTCGCCTGGCTTCTGAAGAACCAGATGAACAAGAAGGTGATGGTCTGCGCCAGCGACACCTTCCGCGCCGCGGCCGTCGACCAGCTCACCATCTGGGCGCAGCGCATCGGCGTCGAGATCGTGAAGCACAAGATGGGCTCCGACCCCGCGGCCGTCGCCTACGACGCCTGCGAGGCGGCGAAGTCGCGCGGGATCGACGTGCTGATCGTCGACACCGCCGGCCGGCTGCACACGCAGGAGCACCTGATGCGCGAGCTGACCAAGATCCGGGACGTGGTCGCGAAGCGGATCGAGGGCGCGCCGCACGAGGTAATGCTGGTCCTCGACGCGACGACGGGCCAGAACGCCGTGCTCCAGGCGAAGAACTTCGGCAAGGCCATCAACGTCACCGGCATCATGCTCGCCAAGCTCGACGGCACCGCCCGCGGCGGGGTGGTGCTGTCGATCAAGGAGCAGCTCAACATCCCCGTCAAGTTCATCGGCCTGGGCGAGACGCCGGAAGACATCGAGACCTTCGACCCGGAGCGATTCGTCGACGCGCTGTTCGGGGAGAAGGGCGCCGCCGCGGCGGTGTAGAAAGGCGTCCGCGTCGCGGGCGCGGCCGTCAGTGCCTTCCCCGGAGCGGAATCAATTCGAAAAGCGCCGCCGTCCCGGGCGGCGGCGAAACGGAGCCGTCACGACTCGTTCCGGAGCAGGTCGGTTGCCGCAGCGGCGGGGGGCCCTGCGGGCGCTGCTGCGGGCACTGCGGCCGGAATTGCCGTCGGCGCCCTTCCGAGGGACGCGGTGATATTGCCCCGCACCGCTGCGAGGTCGCGGGCGGTGACGCGGCCGTCGCGGTCGAAGTCAAACCGGCCGGTGATGCCCGATGACGAGTTCATCGTCCGCAGGACGCCCACCAAGTCGGCCGCCGTGACGCGGGGCCGGGAGGACACGGCCGCGCCGCCGTCACCGGTCTCGCCGACGAGGCTGCCGAACCAGAACGCGTCGGGCGCGGCAAGTCCGGTCACCGCGTTCGCCAGCATCCGCACGCCGAGCCACTGGTTGCGGATCGCGCCCGCGCCCCAGGTGAGGGAGACGCGGTCCGACCCGCCCGCGCCCGCGCCGCGCCGCACTGCGACGCGCGCCGGCGGCGGCACGCCGGGGCTGAAGGCGAAGTCGGAGGCGATCAGCCCCCGCGCGCCGAACGCCGGAAGCCCCGCGACGTCGATCATCACGCCGGTGATCCCGCGGGAGTAGCTGCTGACGTTGGCGAACGCCAGCGACTGGCCCGGCAGCAGGGCGCGCTTGTCGGTGGCGATCGCCGCGTCATCGGCCGCGCCGGGGAGGAGGTCGCCGCCGTCCAGCGCGCTGCCGTTGTAAAACAGGAAACGCCCGACCACGGCGGCCGGCGCCGTCACGCGGAACGTCAGCAGCCCCGCGTCGGGCGTGCCCAGCGCGTTGGCGGAGGGGTCGGTGATGCCCGCGCGATTCAGTGTCGCCGTGTAGTCGCCCGGCGCCAGGCCGCCGACGACGGTCCACTGCGCGATCGTCTGCAACCCTGACGCGTAGTCCAGGTACACGTTGAAGCCGGCGGGGTCAACCCGCTGGCCGGTGGTCGTGTTGGTCAGGACCAGGTCGGACGGCTGAATGCTGCGGCTCACGTCTTCGTCGAAGCGGTACTGAAGGTATGGGGGGCCGCCGCCGAAGCCGGGGTCGAACAGCTTTCCCGTCACCTGTGGCGGCGTGAAGTCGGTCTTGGGAAGGGTGAAGTCGTAGGTGAAATCTCCTGCCATGACGTTGCCCGCCGGGTCGGCGATGTTGCCCGCCAGGATCGTCAGCCGGTAGGTGTGGGGCGCCAGGGCGCGGTCGGTGTACCAGCGGAGTTCGGTCGGGGAATCGGCGGCGCCGCTGTAGTTCAATCCGAAGTCGGTCACCGGCTCGAGGGTGGCCAGGTCCACGACCCGGAAACCCGCCCTGTCGATGCTGGCGAAGACGTCCTCGGTAAAGGAGACGGTCACCTGCGGCGGGGTGGGCTGGGACGAGACCCGCGCGACGGCCGGCGGCGTGTGGTCGCCGGGGCCGGCGACGGTGAAGTCGAGCACCCCGTCCGACGCCAGCGGGTTGCCGTACTGGTCGCGGGCGGCGCCGGCCGGAAGGGTCGCGCGGTAACGCCCCGCCGCCAGCGGATCCACCTGCCACTCGACCATCGCGGTGCCCGCCGTAACGGAGCCCCAGGTGCGGAACCGCACGGCGCCCGCGGGCAGGGCCTGGCCGGTATCGAGGTTGGTCACCGTCAGGGCCCCCAGGTCCAGCCCGCCGATCACGTCCTCGTTGAATTCGAAGCGCAGGCGCTGCTGCGGCGCGGGCCAGTCGTAGTACGCCGCGCGGGCCACGAGGGGTTTGGTCTCGTCCGCCTGCGGGCCGACGCTAAAGTCGAGGCCAAAGTCGGAGGCCATCGTCTGGCCGGACAGGTCGCGGACGCTGGCGGCGGGCAGAACGGCTCGGTAGTCGCCGGTCGGGAGGATGTATTGCCCGCCCCACGTGGCGCGGACCGTGCCGCCGACGCCGCCGGTCCAGCCAAGAAGGTCGACGCCGCGCATCCGCTGACCGGTGGCGCGGTCGGTGACGATCAAGTCGTTGCTCCCGACCGTGGTCTCGTCCAACCCCTCGCTGAACTGCAGATCGATCTGCTTCTGCGCGCCGTCGTAAGCGGTGCTGTAACGCGCGGAAATCACGTACGGGGCCGGGTCACCAGCGGTGAAGAGGAACGCGAAGTCCTGCGGCAGCGCGTTGCCCGACTTGTCGGCGACGCTGCCGGCGGGGAGGGCGGCTTGGTAGTTACCGGCGGGCAGGCCGTCGGCGGGCACCCACACGGCCTCGGTCGGAAAGTTCGGGCCGCCGCGGGCGTTTAGGAAGAACGCGCCCGGGCTGACGCGCTGTCCCGTGGCGCGGTCGGTGACGATCAGGTCGTCCAGGTCGAGACTATCCAGCACGTCCTCGGTGAATTCGAAGTGGATCTCCTGCGACGGGGTATCGACGTAGAAGTATCGGTTCACCAGCGGCGGGGTCACGTCGCCGCCGGGCACGGTGAAGGGGAGCTCGAATCGTTGGATCCCGATGCCGTTGCCGTTGGTCACGCTCCCGGCCGGGAGCACCGCGCGATAACTCCCGCCCGGCAACGGGTCCACCGGCACCCAGGTCGCGTCGTTGAATCCGCCGCCCGTGCTGCTGGCGTTCATGAATAATTTCGTCGGGTCGAGCCGCGCCCCGGTGGCCGTGTTGATCACCTGGAGGTCGTCGAGGTCTAACCCGCCCACCGGTTCGCTGAAGACGAAGCGGATCTCCGCGCGCGGCGACAGGACGAACTCCGCACGGGACACCTCCGGCGGCGATTGGGTCCCCTGGTAGCGGGCGAGCCCGAAAGACGTGCCGCCGTTGGCGCTGCCGACGGCGATGAACTTGCTGTCGGGCTGAATCACGACGGCGGCCGCGCGGTCCCAGGTGGCGGTGGTCCCGCCGGGGATCTGCGTCGTCACGTAGTCCAGCCACGTTCCGCCGTCGGAGAAGCGGAACGTGGTAAAGTTTTCGAAATAGCTGGTGGCGAGGATGGTGCCGTCCGACCCGACGTCCATGCCCATGGCCGATCCGTATAGGCCGGCGCGGCGGCCGTTGGGAGAGAAGGTCGGGTCGGGCTGCCCGTTCGCGAGCCGCCGCGCCAAAAGCTCCTCGCCCGCCATCAGGACGCGGCCGTCGCCGTAGGCGTAAAGCTCCTGCACCTCGTGCGGCACGTCGCTGAGGATGACGCTCCCGGTCCCGTTGAACGACGTGTCGAGAGAACCGTCGGCGTTGAACCTTGCGACGGCCGCGCCGCTGTTGCGGGCGGGGTCGCTGGCGTATCCGCCGACGAGGATCTTGCCCCCCGGGGCGAGCGCCATCGAGTAAGTCAGCGCCGGCCAGCCGAGGCCCGAAGGCTCGGTCTGCGCGATTCCCCCGTTGCCGAAGGACGTATCGGTCGTGCCGTCGGGGTTGAAGCGCAACACGCTGAGCTGGTCGCCGCTCCAGGTCGTCCATCCGGCGGCGAGGATTTTGCCGTCGGGTTGCACCGCGACTGCGTAGGCGCGGCTGAACTCGCCCCAGTCGCGGAGGACGACGCCGTTGGTGCCGAAGCCGGTGTCGAGCGAGCCGTCGGCGTGGAAGCGGGTGACGACGAAATCCTGGTCGGGCTGGCCGAGCCGGAGGTGGACGAAGGCGCCGCTGATGACGATGTCGCCGTCGGGCGCGAGCGCCATGTCCATTGGCGTCCACCCGGCCATGGTGGGCGGCGCGGGGGCGCGGCCCCCGACGCCGAAGGTCGGGTCGAGCGAGCCGGCGGCGTCGTAGCGGAGGAGTTGGAAGCCGTCCCGTAGTTCATAGCCCGGGACGGCGGCGCCGACGGCGAGGATTTTCCCGTCCGGCTGGAGGGCGGCGTCGACGGCGCCGTAGCCCTGGCTGAACGTCGTCACGACGGTCCCGCCGTTGCCGAAGGTGCCGTCGAGCCGGCCGGCGGTCAAAAGGCGGCGCGGCTCCAGGTGCTCTGCGGCTGCGCGGGCGGGGCCAAATCCGGCGGGGCGATGGACGCGCAAGCGGCGTTGGAGGCGGCCCATGACGTGTACCCCTCTGCCGCCGATGACAGCGGCCTTATCCGAAGATGACTTGGAAGACGGGAGCGAACAACCCACCCTCGGGCCGACAGGCGGCGCGACTGGCCCTTAGTTTACCGTTCGGGGTCGGGATAACCTAATGAATCCCGCCAGTGAGGAGCCCGTGGTTGGAGTAAGGGTGGAAGCGGTTGGGAAACGGGTTGCGACGGTACGCGGCCCCGCCGCCGGACGGGCGCGGTGCGTGCGGTTCAACCGCCCGAGACGTCGGCGGCGAGTTTGTCGACGGCGACGTGGAGCTTGAGGGGGTTTTCGTAAGCCGCTGCGCGCACCGCCGCGCGGACGCGGCGCACCTTGCGGCGGCGGACGTCGGCGCCGCCGCGCAGGGCGGCGAGCAGCTTCTCGGCCGCGGCGCGGTCCTCGGGGCTCCGGCTGCGGCGGTGGGGCGGGGTCGACTGGCTCATTACAATCATGAGATCGGCCCGCGACGCGGGCGGCCGTTGAAAAAAGGTGGGGCGCGGCCGAGCCTCCACACGTCTGGCCCGAACCGCGCCCCGGTGGCGTGCCGGCTCGCTTGACCCGCCTCTGAGTCAACCGGCCCGCCGTCTCACCCCTCGCTCGTCACTCTTCACTCGTCACTCGTAACACGACTGGAGGTCGTCCAGTCGCCGGTACACCTCCCGCAGGATCGCCCGGTACATCTCGAACTCCTCCGCGGCCGGCATGTCGTCGTCGTGCAGGGCCGAGCCGACGAGGATGGCCTCGAGCACGTCGGCCATGTTGGGGACGCGCGTCCGCGCCGGGGCGCCGGGGTGGTCGGCCCCTTCCTGCTCGAACTGCTCGTCCCAGCTGATGGTCGCGCGGAAGTGCGCGCCGCCGGTGCGGTACTCGGTCCAGCCGAGCATGCGCTCGCGGCGGTTGGGCCGCATCATTGAAAGGACGGCCCGCACGTCCTCTTCGAACATCTGCTCCTCCGCCCACCGGTCGGCCGCCGAGACGGCGCCGGCGTGCGGCGCCGGCGGCTGGGTTTGGGGCAGTCCCTTCCACCGCTCGGCCCGTGTGGGGCCGGTCGTGTTTAAAGCCTCTTCACGCGCGCAGATCCCCCGCTTCGAATGATCGAAATTCTGAATCACTCTGCACCTCACTTTTAAGACCCCCGGCGTCGTCCGCGTCGCGGGGCCGTGCCCGCGGCTGAGCGTTCGACGCTTTGGATGGCAACTAACACTGCATGCATCGGACGGAGGCGCGAAACAAATTCACAGCGTCAAAACCGCGTTTTATTCGGACACGCTGACGCGACAGACGAGGGCCCGCGGCGCTTGATCCTGCCGGCAAAAGTGAATTACAAGCGCCAAATTGTTACGCCGCGACAGCGCGCGGTGACACGATTGCGGGGACGCGTGTCCGCGCGACGGCGCGTGCGTTGGAGAAGTTTGGGGCGGCGCATAGCATCGGGCGCCCGGACGACTAACCCGACCCGAAGAGCGTCGCTATCCGCTGAAGCGGACAGACCGGCGGTCGCGAAGGGGAATGATCGTTCAACCACGGATGCGCCAACCTTGAACCGTCCCGCTCCCGAAACGATTGCATCCTTCGCCCGCGCCGATGTGCCCGAGCTCACCTCAGCGCCGCAACCCGTGTCCGCGCCGGCGCATTCCGGTGTGCTGCTCTATTACGTTGTCGAAGGTGTCAGCACCGTGGGCGTGGCGCTCATGCTGTCAGGCATCTACTTCTATACGACGCGCCGGTTCGGGTGGGGCTCGTCGGAAAACTTCCAACTGGCCGCGGTGCTGGGCGTCATTTACGTGCTGGGGGCAATGTCCGCCCACGCAATCGCCACGCGGTTGGGGCGGCGCGCGACGCTTGTGCTCACGTACCTCGTCATGGCCGCCTGCGCGGGGGCCGCGCTGTGGCTCACCTCACCGCGATTGCTCGTGATCATCCTGATGGTTTACAGCGGCGTATCCGCCGTCACCTGGCCGGCGCTGGAGAGCCTGGTCTCCTCCGACCCGCCGCCCGGGCGGCTTGCCCGGAGGCTCGGCGTCTACAACTGTGTATGGTCCGGCTCGGGGGCCCTCACGTTCGCATCGGTGGGATACGTCCTCAAACACTGGCAGGCCGGCATCTTCGTCGTGCCGGCAGTCGTTCACGCCGGGATCGCGATGGTGATGTGGGCCAGCCGCACGGGCAGGAAGGCGCGCGACCGCGGCGGAGAGAATGCGACCGTCAGCCCCGCCGAGCCGGCCGAGCCGGCGGTGGTGGTCCCGCACCCCCCGGACGCGCACGCCGCCGCCGAGCCCGAGCTGCTGCGCGTGCGCACGCTGGCGCTGTGGATGTCGCGCCTCACGCTCCCGGCCACGTTCGTCGTCATCAGCAGCCTGCTGGCGGCGATGCCCACGCTGCCGCTGATCCGCCGGCTCGACCCGACCGCCGGCACGGCGCTGGCCAGCGTGTGGATGATGGCGCGGTGGGTCGGATTCCTGATGCTGGGGACCACCTCGTGGTGGCACACCCGCCCCCGCGCGCTGCTCTGGGCGGCGTGCCTCCTCCTGGCGGCGTTCCTCGCGATCACGTTCCGCCCAGACTGGCTCCCGCGCTCGCCCGACGTGGCGACCCGGCCGTGGGTCGCGTGGCTTATCGCCTGGCAAATCGTGCTGGGGCTGGCACTGGGCCTGATCTATTCGGCCAGCCTGTACTTCGGCATGGTCCTGAGCGAGGGCAGCACCGAGCACGGCGGCTACCACGAGGCCCTCATCGGCCTGGGCACCGTCATCGGCCCCGGGGCCGGCGCCCTGGCGGAAAAATTGGGCGGCGGCTCGCCCGCCTGGGGGGTGGCGGCGGTGGCGGGGATCATCGCCGCCAGCGTGGTCGCGTGCGGTTACGTTTCTGCCCGGCGTGCGCCCGAGGGCGACGTTTCGCGCTGACGGCC
>Ga0207691_10005686_pt1 | contig 12051 bp, 6 predicted proteins | sample KBSM13metaG_FD_184327 | JGI IMG/M metagenome (GOLD analysis project Ga0207691, IMG submission 184327) | Miscanthus rhizosphere microbial communities from Kellogg Biological Station, Michigan, USA - KBS M1-3 metaG (SPAdes) (version 2) | ecosystem: Host-associated > Plants > Roots > Rhizosphere >...
CGTAAAGTGGGGCATGAATCCCTGGGGACAGAACATCCTCACTCACGTCTCCTGGACGCTGTTCTGGGCATCGCTCGTCGCGGGCCTGATGTTTCTCGTGGCTCACGGCAGCTACATGCTGTTGTCGGCGCATCGCAAGCGACCGGAGAGCGAGACTGACAGGCTGGAAGCGGCCTACGCGAATCTCCCGGCGCGCGTCGAGCGGCACTCGCCGATGGCGAGGCTGTTTCACTGGGTCATGGCCGCCTCGATGTTCGTGCTCTTGTTCACGGCATTCCTGCCCGTCGTCGGCGTGAAGATCGCCTGGGTCACCTGGCACTGGATGGCCGGTCTCGTGCTGACGGGATCGATCCTGTTCCACATCGTTCACGCCTCGTTCTGGCTCGACTTCTGGTCGATCTGGGTTGGTCCGAAGGACATCCCCGAGATTAAGGCTGAAGTCCTGCGTGAGCTCGGCCACGACGTGCCCGGTCCCAAATCGGGCAAGTACCCGCTGGGCAACCGGCTGTATCACATGGCGATTGTGGTCGCCGGGTTATCCGCCGTCCTGACCGGCGTGTTGATGATGTCGCGCGTACGAACGCCGATCTTCACGCGTAACCCGTATCTCTTCGGCGACGGAACCTGGGGCGTGACCTACGTCCTGCACGGTCTGGCGGGTGTGGGCCTTGTCGGCCTGGTCATCGCCCACGTCTACTTCGCTGTCCGGCCCGAGAAGTGGTGGATTACCAAGTCGATGCTGCTCGGCTGGATAACACGGCGACAGTACCTCGAGCATCACGAACCTGATCGCTGGCGCGTGGCGAATCCGCCGACGAGCCGATGAGACGAACGCCCTCCCTGTGTCTCATCGGGCTGATCGCGCTGGCAACCTTGCCGGTGCGTGTGTCGACGCAGGGTGGCAGCTATCCAATCACGCTGATCGCACCGGCTAAAGGCCCGTTCACATTCCCACCCGGCTACCAGACGCCGTGGGACAAGATCGACATCATGGTCACGGAGAAGATGTCTGCCAATCTCTTCGTGCTTCATGGGTCGCAGGGTCTCGATCCTGCGCATCCCGATGCCTCAGGCGGCCGCGCGCTCGTGCTGTTCGGACCCGACGGCGTGCTGATGGTTGACACGCAGAACCGCCAGGTCGCCGACAAGACACTCACAGCGCTCCGCACGTTCACCGACGCGCCGATCAAGGTGTTGGTCAACACGCACATTCACGGCGACCACACCGGCGCCAACGCGTTTTTCGCGAAACAAGGCGCGCTGATTTACGCGCAGGAGAATCTTCGCAATGAGATGCTGCGGCCGCCGCCGCGCGCCAACGGCCAGCCGGCCCAGTCGCCCGATACGGCTGGCATACCGGTCGTGACGTACAGCTACGCCAAGGCCACTGTCGGCGAGCCTGCCGTGACCCTCCACATGAACGGCGAAACCGTGGACTTCATCCCGATGATGCCGTCTCACACCGCTGGTGACACCATCGTCCGCTTTCGTACGGCTGACGTGATCTACATCGAGGACTTCTACCGCAACTTTGGCTACCCGTTTGCCGATCAAGCCAACGGCGGATCGCTCAAAGGCATGCTCGATGCGGTCGACCTCATCGAGAAGCTGGCGGGTCCCAACACCACGCTCGTGCCGGGTCATGGGACGCTGGTGAAAAAAGGTGATCTGCTTCCCTATCGGGCCATGCTCGTCGACATCATGGCCAAAGTGAAAACGCTGCGCGATCAAGGCAAGTCGCTATCGGAGGTGCTGGCCGCGAACCTGACTGCGCCGTACGACAAGACGACGCTGGGGGATACGCAGCAGAGCAAGGACCGCTTCATCACTGAAGCCTTTGACGAGGTGAAGGACTTTCCGCCGATCGTTGACGGCAAGCGCACGATGCCCGTCCATTAGAGCAGTTTCACAACGGCGTCGAGCGGGTCTTCACAATGGCGTCGAGGCGGGTCTTTAGAACCGCCTCGAGCTGCTTGAATCGTCTCCACTGCTCGTGGCGCACCAACTGATGCGGCGGTACAAGCTCTGGGCTAGAATGCGCCCGTGTGGCGGCCACTCCTGGCGCTCGGGCTTGGCATGACACTCGCCCTTGCGCTCGATCAGATCGTCCGGTTGCTTCTTCCACCTGAACAGACGGGTGAGAGGCACTGGTATCTCAACACCGTGCAGTACCATCCCATCCTCGCGTGGTCGGGTTACCCCAACTACGTCGAGACGAACGACGGAATTCGCATCCAGACCAACTCGCTGGGGTACAGGGACCGGGAGCCAGTCGATGTGGCGCACGGCGAGAAGTCCCGTGTGCTCTTCCTGGGTGATTCGTTCACCTGGGGTGATGAAGTCAGATCGGACGACCGATTCACTTCTCTCCTCGAAGCCTCTTGCGGATCGCTCTGCGATCGTCTTCCGCCGATTCACGCGATCAACAGGGGAATCATCGGGTACGGCACGGCCCAGTCCTTCCTGCAGTACGTGCTGACGAGACGCGAACATCCGTTCGACCTCGTCGTCCTCGCTCTGTTCACGGGCAATGACCTCACCGACAACGCCGCCGTGGACAGCCCAAGCGGTCCCCGGCCTCGCTTGATTCAATGCGATCCGGAAAGCGGCGGCCATGAGTTGTGTTTGGAAGGCGTGCCGGTTCCGCCGGTCATCGACTGGCCAGAACACCGATTCCTCGATCCGCGTGGTGCATTCATAGGGACCTTTGGCTGGAGCGGCCTGATGGCGCTGGCGAGCCGGCGGCGGGCGCCCCAATTTCTCATCGAGAAGCAGATCGCGAACAGGATGAATGGCGTGTTGCACTCTCTGCCGTTCCGGTTGGTCGAGCGGACGACGGATGCTCCGATCAAGGATCGAATTGGCCAGTTGGAGGCCATCCTCGGCGCGATGGATCGGACGATTCACGGGGACGGCAAGGCGTTCGGTGTGCTGGTCTTTCCGAGTGCGCGCGTGTACGCTGGGCAAGCCAACGACGAGCTTCGAGATTATCGCGAGCTCCTCGGTGTGCTGGATCGCCTGGACATCCCCTTCGCTGACTACTACGAGCACACGAAGGATTCCCGATGGGAGGATCTCTACTCCGAAATCGACGGCCACTGGCGGTCCTCGGGACATCAGGAGGCGGCGACGCTGCTGCGGCCGCTGCTCGTCGCGCTGCGTGCCGCGGAGTGAAGTCGATCAGTGCCACCCCTTCAGTTTGCACACTACCTGCGGTCCAGTGCCCAAATCAGCATAGGAATCGAGTAAGCTTCACATCCTCGAAAAACGGTTGTGAGGAGTGCGCGGAATGACGGCACGGACGCACTGCCCGGAGTGCAATAGTCACGCGGTGATCGATCTCGCGGAAGTCATCGACGACCGAGAGGTCGATTTCTTCTGGTGTGGGAGGTGCCGCTCCATGTGGCATCTTCGCAAAGGCGAGAACTGGCCCCCGAGCAAGGCATTGCTCGAGCCGACAGGCTCAGGCCAGGACCGTAATCTCAGTTCGCACGGCCCTACGGCACGGCCGCCGCGTCCCCATCGAACACCCGGGGTTCGATCGCATCATTCGACGCGAACGTTCGCTCCGTCTCAGCGCTGAGCGTCTCGAGCCGGTCACTAGACGAGACACAGGCGCCGATCGCCGCCGATCTCCTCGGCCGGCAACTCGCATGGCACGCTCGAGGTCGGCATAGTCCATAATGCGCCTTGTGTGCAATGGAGTTGTGGATTTTACGTAGGACCATGCTCCGCCCCCCCTGCGGACATTGACGTCACTCTCGTGCTCGCTGGAATAGTCTTTGAGTGGCGCGCACGTCGCGATGCGCCGGTTGGACGGATCCGCCCCGACGTCCCGGGCTGTCGTCACTCGAACGCGATCGCGCTGATTCGAGGATTGGATCGCAGTGCTTACCGCTTCGACTGACACGGCTTCCTTGCTGGACGCCCAGACCGGCAGGGACGCGGACCAGCCGCATTCTTCAGCGAGGCTCGTACGCTCCTTCATTGCGATCCTTTCTCTCGATCGTTGCCGCTCGTCCTCAGCATCGCCGCGACTCCAGCGACTACCAGGTTGGGAATCAACGCACGTCATTAGCAGCGATGGAGCGTCCGAGTTGGCATTCGTCGATGCCGAGCCATGCGGTCGGACCATGCCTCGTCCCGCTGGACGCGTCACTCTCATCGTGGGTGACGACGCCGAATGGGAAGAGTCACAAGGCAAAGTGTGCATGGGAAACGCGGCATGCCTGGAGTGGGACTCGATGCACGGGTCGCTCTCCGTCCTGAGCAGCATTGTCGCCATGCCGCCCATATTTGTATGCCGAACGCCCGGTGTGGTCGTTGTCACGTCCGAGCTCTATCTGCTCCGCGCGGTTGCGCAGCTGCCACTCGCGATCAATCCGCAAAGTGCGCTGGAGCTATTCGCGATTGGCTACCCCCTGGGGCATCGAACTCTCTTCACCGGCGTGACGTTGATGCCAGGCGCGCACCGTTTACAGCTGGATGTGCACGGTGGCAACCATCTCACGCGATCCTGGAACCCTCCGCAGCCTGAGCCCTTATCAGACCCATCCTCGTACGTAGCTCTTCAGGCAGAGGCCTTCCGTCGGGCGGTTACGAACCTTCATCTGACGAACAGCCTCTTCTCTCTGACGGGCGGACTCGACACCCGCGCGGTACTAGCGGTCTTGTCGAAGACCGCCGCGAGGCCCACTGCTTGCACGATGAGCGGAAGTCCTGCCGTGTGCCTCGACGCCCGTCTCGCGATGGCGCTGTGCAGGGAGTATCGCTTGGAGCACGTTCTGGTCACACTCGGTGAGCAGTACGTCCGAGACTTACCCGCGCACGTCGTCGAGGCATCGCGGCTGTCTGGAGGACTCGCCAGTCTGGATCAGGCGCATGAGGTGTATTTCAATCGGCAACTGAATGGTGTCGGCTCGAGACGGCTGTCCGGCAACCTTGGAAATCAGCTCGCTCGTCGAGGCCTGGAAGCCTATGCAACCAGGGATGCAGCCTTTGACGTGCTGAATGAGGGGCTTGCGAGAGCGGCAAGCGTTCAGCGCCAGCAACACTGGCTCGATTCTGCCACGAGGAACTCCGAGTCCACGCTGCTGCAACTGCTGCTGGAGTGTGAGGCTCCCTTCTCCTCCATCGGGAACTTCAGCATCGGACAGCACTTCATGATTCAGCAGACTCCGTACGCCAACCGCCTGCTGATCGAGATGGCGCTGCGATCTCCGCTACAGGCTGGTGCGAGCCAGCACTTCAAGGCACGCCAAGCGCGCCTACGACACGTCGGTCGTCGTTTTTTCGGTCAGGCACGAGCGCACTCGTTCCAGTGCAGCGTGATTCGAGCGGCGGGCGGTGCCGCTGCGCACTATCCGATCAACTGGGGCTGGCGCGCGGCAGGCGGTATCTCACTGCGAGGACTCGGTTGGGGTGTTCTCGCCTTCGCCGATGCAGCGTCGACGACGTGTTACGCCTCGTCTGCCCCGATTCGGAAAATCCTGAGTGCAGTGGGCGCTTCTGGTCTGGAAGAGATCAGGCAATCCCGGTTGTGGCTGGACACCGTCTTGCGGGAGTTCGTCAACGATACGCTTCGTTCGAAGCCGGTGGCAGAGAGTGGGTTATTCAGCGCCGCTGCTCTCGTCCGAGTGTTGGACGAGCACTACGATGGCATCAACCCGCATCACGCCACGATAGTCGCCACCTTGGATCTGGCCCTCGCACGCCAGATTTTTGTAGCGTTCTAGGCTAGGCTTTTGCGTCAAAGGCAAGCGCCTTCTGGAACACGCGGCCACCGGTGTCTGTGAGCCGGAAGTTTCGTCCCGAGTACTTGTAGGTCAGTCGTGTGTGATCGATCCCCAGGCAGCGCAGGACGGTCGCATTCAGATCGTGTACGTGCACCGGGTCGGCGGTGATGTTGTAGCCGTAGTCGTCGGTTTCACCGAGCGAGATGCCCGGCTTTACGCCGCCGCCCGCCATCCAGATCGTAAACGCGCGCGGATGATGATCGCGCCCGTAGTCATCCGCCGTCAGTTTGCCCTGTGAGTACACGGTGCGTCCGAATTCACCGGCCCAGATCACCAATGTGTCGTCGAGCAGTCCTCGTTCTTTCAAATCCTGGACGAGTCCCGCGCTCGGCTGATCGACCTGCTGGCACGTCGCGCGAATCGCCCTCGGCAAACCGGAGTGATGATCCCAGGCGCGATGGTAGACCTGGATGAATCGCACACCGCGCTCGGCGAGACGGCGCGCCATCAGACAATTGGCGGCGTAGGTCCCCGGCCGCCGCGAATCCTGGCCGTACAGCTCATACGTGTGCTCCGGCTCCTTCGACAGGTCCGTCAGCTCCGGCACTGATGCCTGCATGCGGAACGCCATCTCGTACTGCGCGATCCGCGTCGCGATCTCGGGATTCTGCGTAGCCTCGAACTCGAGCTGATTCAGCCGCTCGAGGTTTTCGATGAATCGCGCCCGCTGCGAGCTCTCGAAGCCCTCGGGATTCGAGACGTACAGAACCGGGTCGCCCACCGATCGCAGCTTGACCCCTTGGTACTTGCTGGGAAGGAAGCCCGTACCCCACTGCCGCTCTGCCAGTGCCTGACCGTTGCCCGTAATCATCACGACGAAGGCGGGCAAATCCTGGTTCATCGTGCCCAGTCCGTACGACACCCACGCGCCGAGGCTCGGCCGGCCGGCGAGTTGAAAGCCTGTTTGCGCGAACGTCACGGCCGGGTCGTGATTGATCTGCTCGGTGTGCAGTGACTTGATGAAGCACAGATCGTCGACTACCTTGGCGGTGTGTGGGAGCAACTCGCTGAGCCATGCGCCCGATTGCCCGTACTGCGCGAACTTGAAGATCGACTGCGCGATTGGGAAGCTCGTTTGCCCTGCCGTCATTGCCGTCAGGCGCTGACCGTTGCGGATCGATTCCGGGAGATCCGTGCCGTGTGTCTTCGCGAGCTGCGGCTTGTAGTCGAACAGATCCAGCTGCGATGGCGCGCCGCTCTGGAACAGATAGATCACGCGTTTCGCTTTGGGCGCGAAGTGCGGCAAGCCGGGCAGGGCGCCGGTGCCGTTGGAGTCAGCGCTCTGCGCGAAGAGGTCGCAGTGCAGCAGTTCGGCCAGCGCCGCCATCCCGATACCAACGCCAGCCTGTCCAAGAAAGCGACGCCGGGCTACGCGCGGATCCATAACTACTCCTTCATCACCACTTCGTTCAGGTTGAGGATGAGGCTCGTCACGCTCGTGTAGGCTGCCAGCTCGCTCACGTCCACGCCGGGATCGCGCGGGCGTTCGCCGTGGCTCACGTACTTCAATGCCGCCTCCGGCTTGTTCTTGAACAGCTCGAGGTTTTCGACGAACGCGTCTTCGAGCACGGCCGTTTCTGATGCTTTCGGCGTGCGCGCGGTCGCTGCACGGAATGCGTACGCGATCCGGGCCGCGTGCGTCGTGCCGCCTTCTTTCATCACGCGCTCGGCAAACACACGCGCCGCTTCCACGAACGTCACGTCGTTCATCAGATCGAGCGCCTGCAGCGGCGTGTTCGTCATCACCGGCCGCACCATGTGGCTTTCGCGCGCCGAGGCGTCGAAGTTGGCCATCGAGGGCGGCGGAATCGTGCGTCGCCAGAAGGTATACACGCTGCGGCGATACAGGTTGTCGCCATGATCCTGCACGTAGGCGCCGCCACCGCCGATCTCATTCCACAGCCCTTCCGGCTGATACGGTTTCACTGACTGGCCGCCGACCTTGTTGACCAGCAGTCCCGAGATCGCGAGCGCCTGGTCGCGGACCATGTCGGCCGAGAGTCGCATGCTCGGTCCACGCGAGAGCAGCCGGTTGTCCGGGTCCTTCGCGCGGAGCTCCGGGCTCACGCGTGACCCCTGCCGATAGGTGGCGCTCATCACGATCGCTTTCTGGAGCGCTTTCACATCCCATCCGGTGCGGATGAACTCCGTGGCCAGCCAATCCAGCAGCTCGGGATGCGATGGAACCTCACCTTGCGATCCGAAGTCCTCGGCCGTCTTCACGATGCCGACGCCGAAATACATTTGCCAGAACCGGTTCACCGTCACCCGCGCCATCAGCGGATTCGACGGATCGACCAGCCATCGCGCCAGCCCCAGCCGATTCGGAGGATAGGCGGTGGGAGATGGGGACAGCGCTGCCGGCAGCATCGGCGTCACCACATCACCCGGCTTGTCGTACATTCCGCGAATCAACAGGTGCGTTTCGCGCGGGGTCGGCATCTCCTCCATGACCATGACGGTGGGGAGGCTCTGATAGAAGCTGTCTCGCTTGGTCTGGGCTTCCGTCAATCGCGTCCGTGCGGCGGCGAGATTGGCGGGAAGCGCATGCTCCAGGAAGTAATCGCGGATCTTGTCGGCCTGCGCCGGTGTGCGCTTGTCCTCGGGCAGTGAGGCGATCGCGGTCACGGGTGTGAGGTCGGCAAGCATCCCGGCCTCCGCCGCCGACAGCGCCCGGTTGTAGATGCGTACCTCGTCGAGACTGCCGTGGAAGCGATTCTCGGGCCCGCCGCCGGCGCCGATCCGGAGCGGTTCTCGCTTCACCGCGCCCTGGCTGTTGACGTCATCGAGGAAGATCTCGAGCTTCTGCTCCTCGCCGTCGATGTAGATCTTGACGCCGCTTGCCCAGCGCGAGCCGGTGTAGGTCAGCGCCACGTGATGCCACTGGTTCGGCGCGATCGCCTTCTGCGTGCGCAGTCGAATGCCTTCGTCGACCCACTTGGTGACGTAGTCGTATTCGAGCTTCCCCTCGCGCAGGTTGAGCCCGTGCCCGTTCGGCTCGACGATGTCTTCATCCCTCGTCACGATGGCGCCGTTCTCCGTCGTGGGATAAATCCACGCCGCCATCGTGTAGCCATCGTCATAGGTAACGGTCGGGTCGTTGGCGCCGAGCGCGCCTCGTCCGGCGCCGTAGCTGTCGAAGCCGGCGATGTCGCCACCGAATTGAATGAAGCTCTTCCCGTCGAAGCTGGCCGCCTGCCCGACGCGGCCTGGCGTCAGGGTCGGGAATGGCGTGCTCGCGTTCTCCCGAGCGGCTGCCGCATTCGATCGCGCGCTTCGCCCCTCCTGCAACTGCGCGATCTGCGGAGCGAGATCGCCATCGAACGGATAGTAGGCCACGAGGCCGCGAGCAGGCGCCCAGTCCACCGCCGTGGACCTATCGAGCGTACGTTCCCACTCGCGCTGTGTTCGCGCCACCTCCGGCTGAAGCTTCGCATAGGCGGCAGTCGCGGTTGCCAGTTCCTCGTCCAACCGCTTCAACTGCGCATCCTGATCGGGAAGCGGCGCCGCAATATACGGCGGCGAATTGCCGACGCGGCGAAACTTTCCATGCTCGGGCACGTTATTGAAGTACGCAAAGAGCTGATAGAACTCTTTCTGCGTGAACGGGTCGAACTTGTGGTTGTGGCAGCGCGCGCAGCCGAGCGTGAGGCCGAGGAACACCGTCGACGTGGTGTCGACGCGATCGACCACGTATTCGGCCGCGTACTCTTCGGGGACGATGCCGCCTTCTGAATTGCCGCGGTGATTGCGATTGAACCCCGTGGCGATCTTCTGGCTCAGCGTGGCGTTGGGCAGCAGGTCGCCCGCCAGCTGTTCGATCGTGAACTGGTCGTACGGCATGTTGCGATTGAAGGCATCGATGACCCAGTCGCGCCATCGCCACATGAATCGCTCACCGTCGGTCTGATAGCCGTTGCTGTCGGCGTAGCGCGAGGCATCCAGCCACGGGAACGCCATGCGCTCCCCGTACTGCGGCGACCGCAACAGGCGATCGACGACCTTCTCGTACGCGTTCGCTGATCGATCGGCCAGGAACGCGTCGAGCTCCGCGGGCGTAGGCGGCAGCCCCGTCAAGTCGAAAGACACCCGCCGTAGCAGTGTCGTTCGGTCCGCTTCCGGCGACGGCTTCAATCCTTCGCGCTCGAGACGCTGCAGCACGAACGCATCGATCGGATTCCGGACCCAGTTCGAATCGTTCACGTCCTTCGGCACGTCGGGCCGCTTCGGCGGAATGAACGACCAGTGCTTCTGCCAGGTCGCGCCCTGCTCGATCCAACGCGTCAACAGGGCGACCTGTCGCTCGCTGAGCGGTTCACCGGCCGCCGCGCCGTTCTGACTGCGGGGCATGCGGACCGCGGGATTGGTGGCGGTGATGCGCCCGATCATCTGACTGTGTGCGGGGTCGCCGGGAACGATCGCGAACCTGCCATCCTTCAACGCGCGCTTGGCGCCCTCTTCCTGATCGAACCGGAGCGTCGCCATCTGCGTCCCCGGTCCATGGCACTGGAAGCACTTGTCGGAGAGGATTGGCCGGATGTCGCGATTGAACTCGATGGTCGCGGGCAGCGGCTGCTGCGCCGGCGTTGCGGGTGTCCCTTGCGCCGCCGACTGGACGATCTGGGTGGAAATCGCACACAGAAACAATCCCAACGCGCCCATCGCCGACACCCGAGCGGTTCGCTGCGCGCGTGCGCGCCTTCTGCCGGAGAGTATGTCCATACAGCGTGCCTTGTCAGGGCGTCTTGCAGGCCCCGTCAAATCCTACGCCCAGACGACCTCGGTCGTCTCGCGTAGTCTTCATCCATTCTTCGAAAAGATGTCCAGCTTGTAGCCCGCCTTGTTGAACAGGTACATCCGCGATTCATCGGCCATTTGCCGGAATCTGTCCATGTTCACGCCGACCATCCGGCCGCGGGCTTTCCGTATCCGGCCGCCGATGATCACCGTGTCGATGTTTCGCACGTCCGCCGCCGCTACCACCGTTCCGATGGCGTGGTTGGATGGATAGACGTTGATGTCGTCGGTCCGGATCATGACGATGTCCGCCTCTTTGCCTGGTGTCAGCGTCCCGCACTTGTCGAGCAGACCGGCGCACGCGGCACCGCCCACCGTCGCGGACTCGAGCACCGTGCGCACGCTGACGAGGGCGGGCGCCTTCGCGTCGCCGTTGGCCTTGCGATAGGTGGCCATCGCTCTCTGGACGTTGAAGGCCACATGCATCTCGGTGAACATGTCGGTGCCGTACGACACCTCGTTGTCGATGCTGAAGCCGGGGCGCATGCCGTGATCGAGCGCCTTCTGAAATGCGGACACACCTTCGCCGAGACCGTATTGCGCGTCAGACCGGGGACAGACGTTGACCGTGGCGCCGGCGTCCTTCACGCGCTGCCACACCTGGTCCGGCCATCCCTGACAGTGGTTGAAGGTGTTGTCCGGGCGGAGCAGCTTCTCGCTCCAGAACTGCTCGAACTCTGGTCCGGCTGCATTCGACTCGGTGGTGATACGGATCCCGAGCTTCCGCGCCAGCGCCCAGTTCTCGCGGCTCATGCCGGAAAACATACGCAGTGTCACCAGCTGGTCGGTCGACGTGAAGAAGCGTTTCTGCAGCCGCTCGAGATCCTGCGGCCACTGCTTATCCCAGTCGCCGGTCTGCGGCGCGCCCGACGCGTGAACGCCGCGAATGCCCGAATCGATGAGCGCCTGGACTGCGGCATCAGAGTGCGCAGCCGAGCGTGAGTTGTGGGAGTTGTCGATCACGCACGTGATGCCGGCGTCGATGCAACCGAGCGCAGTGATCAGGTTCCCGACGTAGATGTCGTCGGGACGATAGTAACGAGCGAAGCCGTTGTGCGTCGCGGCCATGTAATCGTTGATGGCGCCATCCGGGATGATGCGGCGGAGCTGTCCTTCCCACGAATGGCGATGCGCATCGACGAATCCTGGAATGAGGATCGTGTTCGTGGCGTCGATCACCTGCGCCTGCGCCGGGGCCTTGACCTGGTCGCCGACGCCGACGATCTTCTTCCCGTCGATCAGCACGTCGCCTTTCGCGAAGTCGCCGACCTTCGGGTCCATGCTCACGATGGTGCCGCCTCTCAGGAGGATGGGCGTACGCGCCGCTGCGACGTTTTCGACGACCTGAGGACGCTGGCCAGCATCGGCTTCGCGCACCGCGAACGGCACGGCGGCGAGCGCGGCAGCCGCCTTGAATGCATCGCGTCGCGACAGGCGATGGCCCTGGGTGCGGTCGCGT
>Ga0207691_10005689_pt1 | contig 12050 bp, 9 predicted proteins | sample KBSM13metaG_FD_184327 | JGI IMG/M metagenome (GOLD analysis project Ga0207691, IMG submission 184327) | Miscanthus rhizosphere microbial communities from Kellogg Biological Station, Michigan, USA - KBS M1-3 metaG (SPAdes) (version 2) | ecosystem: Host-associated > Plants > Roots > Rhizosphere >...
ACCCGGCGTTGCCCGCGTGTTCAAGCTGTCGTCGAACGAGACGCCGCTCGGCCCCAGTCCGAAAGCAGTCGCCGCCTATCGCGCGGTCGCCGAGCACCTCGAGGACTATCCCGACGGCGCCTCCACCGCGCTGCGCGAAGCGATCGGGCGCGCCTTCGGGCTCGATCCCGGCCGCATCATCTGTGGCGCCGGCTCGGACGATCTCCTGAACCTCATCGCCGACGCTTATCTCTGCGACGGTGACGAGGCGATCCACACCACGCACGGGTTTCTCGTCTATCCCATCGCCACGCTCGGCTCCGGCGCAAAGCCGATCGCAGCGGCCGAGAAGAACTACACCGCCGACGTCGACGCGATCCTCGCGGCGGTGACCGAGCGCACCAAGATCGTCTTTCTGGCCAACCCCAACAATCCGACCGGCACCTATGTGCCGTTCGACGAAGTGAAACGGCTGCACGGCGCCCTGCCCCCGCACGTGCTGCTGGTGCTCGATGCCGCCTATGCCGAATACGTCCGCCGCAACGACTACGAGGCCGGGATCGAGCTCGTCGCCACCTGCGAGAACGTGGTCATGTGCCGCACGTTCTCGAAAATCTACGGGCTGGCGGCGCTCCGGCTCGGCTGGCTCTACGGCCCGGCGCATGTGGTCGACGCCATCAACCGCATCCGCGGACCGTTCAACGTCAATGCGGCCGCGATCGCGGCAGGGATCGCCGCGATCCAGGATGCCGCGCATGTGGAGGCGTCCCGCGCGCACAACGAGAAATGGCTGGGATGGCTGACGGCTGAAATCGGCAAGCTCGGGCTCGAGGTGACGCCGAGCATCGCCAATTTCGTCCTGATCCACTTTCCCGACATCAAAGGCCGCACGGCCGAGGAGGCCGACGCCTTCCTCACGCAACGCGGCCTGATCCTGCGTCGCGTCAGCGCCTACAAGCTGCCGAACGCGCTGCGCATGAGCGTCGGCAGCGAGGAGGCCAACCGTCTCGTCGTCGGCGCGCTGGCGGAGTTCCTGAGCCGTAAAGATCCTGGGCGGTAGATGAGCGGGAAGCCCGTTTTCAGTCGCGTCGCGCTGATCGGAATGGGCCTGATCGGCTCCTCCATCGCGCGCGCGGCGCGCGCGCAAGGCGCGGCCGGCTCCATCGTCGCCACCGCCCGCTCCGCTGCGACGCGCCGTCGGATCGCGGAACTTGGTCTCGCCGACCAGGTCGTCGAAACCAATGCCGCCGCCGCCGAAGGCGCCGATCTCGTTATCGTTTCGATTCCGGTCGGCGCGTGCGGCCCGGTCGCCGCGGAGATCGGCCCGCATCTTGCGCCGGGCGCGGTCGTCTCCGACGTCGGCTCGGTCAAGGGCGCAGTCGTAAAGGATATGTCACCCCATATTCCCGCAGGTGTGCATTTCGTGCCGGCGCATCCGGTTGCAGGCACCGAGAACTCCGGGCCGGATGCGGGCTTCGCCGAGCTGTTCGTCAATCGCTGGTGCATCCTCACCCCGCCGCCGAACGTCGATCCGGCCGCGGTGGAACGGCTGGCGGCGTTCTGGCGGCTGCTCGGCGCCAATGTGGAGACCATGTCGGCTGAACACCACGATCTCGTGCTCGGCGTCACCAGCCACCTGCCGCATCTCATCGCTTACACCATCGTCGGGACCGCCGATGAGTTGAGCCAGGTGACGCGTTCCGAGGTGCTGCAATTTTCGGCCGGCGGCTTTCGCGATTTCACCCGCATCGCGGCGTCGGATCCGACGATGTGGCGCGATGTCTTCCTCGCCAACAAGGACGCGGTCCTGGAAATGCTGGGGCGCTTCAGCGAAGACCTGGCCACGCTCACCCGTGCGATCCGCCGCGGCGACGGCGAGACCCTGTTCAACCAGTTCACCCGCACGCGTGCGATCCGCCGCGGCATCGTGGACATCGGTCAGGATTCGCCCGCGCCCGATTTCGGGCGTCCCCATCCCGATCTGCCGCACGCGCCCGTGCCACGGCCCTACGCGGACGAGAACTGACGGGCACCGACAGCGCGGAATACTCAAGCGCGCCACGACAGGGCGGGAGTTGGGGACCTCGACTCGCGTCCGGCCGCGGACGGTCAGAACACGGGCGGGACCACACCCACCTGGAACGGTCCGAGGAAAACCGCGCCGTCGACAAAGCGGACCGGAAATGCCACCGCCGGCTTGCCTTCCAACACGGTCTTTTGCCCGAGCGCCGCGACCAGACCGGGAGCCGCGTTCTGCCGCGCGATCCCTCCAAGCCCGGGGATCAAACGATCGAGCGCGCTCAGCGTCGCGCCCACCTGTCCCTCCGACATGAAGCGCTCGATATCGAACATCTTGAGAAGCTTTTCGATCCCGACGACGGTGACCTGAAGATTGCCGTCGAGGCCGCCGCGCGCGGTGAGCTTGAGAGCGCCGGCGCCGACCGCGATCACGTCGTCCTGTGACACGCGCGCCTTCACGATCTCGAGTTGCCCGTTGCGCCCCTGCCATTCCCGAAACCGCACCGGCCAAGGCTTGGGCGTGAGATCGTTCACCCCGCGCAGCACGGTCGCGATTTCGGCATCGACCGGCTTGGCCGCCAGCGGATGGAGTTTGTCCGCCACGGCGGCGTTGAGGCGCAGCACGGTGTCGATGACCGGATCGTCGGAGGTGGATCCGGGCCCTTGGCGACCATGCAGTTCCAGACGTTGCGCCTTGAAGAGGATGCCGCCGCCGGCGCTGCCGGGATCACGGACCGTCGCACCGTCGAGCACGAGCGACGCGCGCTCGAACTCCGATGGCAGGCCGCGCACGCTGGCCTGGCCGAGAGTCCAGTTGACGATGGCGGCGGGCGCGCGCCCCGGCTCGGCAATTTCGAGCGGACCGGTGAACTCGCTGATCAGAAGCTTCGGATCGTAGACCTGGACCGCGGCCAGGACGCGCGGCAGCTTGAGCTGTAAGGTGGGCGTGCCCTTGAGCTCGAACCCGGCGCCGCCGCAGCGGACCTCGATGCGGAACGGATAGCCCTCGATCGACTGCGACGCACAGTCCTGCTGACGGCCGGCCTGCCGCTCGCTGGCACGCCACGCGGCAATTTCCGTCTCCGCGCGCCCGGCGGCGTAGAACCACAGCGCACTCCATGCGACCGCCAGCAGCACCACCAGGCCGAACGGAATGAACAACGGCCAGAGCCGGCGGCGGCGGGCGGCCGCGGGGAAACTGGACTGAGGCATCTATGGCGCTCCTGTGCCGGCCGAGAGGGGGACTGCCGGAACCTCCCCGGCGGCGCCTTCTCCAAGGCGCCGATTGCGGCGTTTCAAAGTCATTTTCATCGCGCTCCGAGGCTGATACCGGGAGGTATAACCGGCTTGCGCGACGCAGCATATTCTTCGATATCACAGCCATGGATCCGGATCCCGCGCACGCTGCCGAAGATCTCTGGGTGTTCGCCTACGGCTCGCTGATGTGGCGGCCGGATTTTCCCTTCGTGGAGCGCGTCGAGGCCCGGCTTCTTGGCGCGCATCGGGCCCTTTGCGTCTATTCCTTCGTCCATCGCGGGACGCCCGAGCGTCCGGGTTTGGTGCTCGGCCTCGACCGCGGTGGGACCTGTCGCGGCATCGCTTATCGTGTGGCTGCGAAAGAACGGCACGACACCATCGCCTATCTGCGGGCGCGCGAGCAGGTGACGTCCGTTTACCGCGAATCCATTCGACCGATCTGGCTCAAGCGCCAGCCCGAGCGGCGGGTGTCGGGGCTCTGCTACATGGTGGATCGTGGACACGTACAATACGCCGGGCGGCTCTCGCTCGAGCAACAGCTTCATCACGTTCGACAGGGGCACGGCCAGTCCGGCGCCAACCGTGACTACGTCATTGCGACGGTCGGTGCGCTCGAGCAACTCGGCTACCGCGAGACCGAGTTGCACCTGCTCGCCGCGCGACTGGCGGGGACGCACGAGGCAAGCGCGTCGTCGATGCCGCCATCCTCCTGAAAGGTGCAGGAGCAGTTGCCGAATGGCGTCGTGCTGCCGCAGGCAGACGCAGTCCCGGCGTAAGCGGCGATGTCAGGCGGTCGGTGCGAGCGAGGCACGCGGTGTTTCTTTGGCCAGTTCACGCTCGCCTTCGGCAACCAGACGCGCAGTCGCACTTTCGATCTCGCGTTGCAGCCGCTCGAAGAACAGATCCTTGTCGAGGCCGGGCTGGATCGGGTCAAGCACCTCAACGCGGACGGTCCCCGGATAGCGCCGAAGCGCACGGCGTGGCCAGAACAGGCCGGAGTTGAGCGCGACCGGGAGGCATGGAACGCCCATCCCGGCATACAGGTGCGCGACGCCGTACTTGTATTTCGGTTCGGCGCCGGGAGGCCGGCGCGTGCCCTCCGGAAAGATCACGATCTGACGATCGCGCGCAAGCTCCTGGCGCACACTCGCGTTCATGTCGGCGAGCGCCTGCGAGCCCTTGCTGCGATCCACCGCGATCATACCCGCCTTCCAGGCATACCAGCCGAAGAACGGGATCCACATCAGCTCGCGTTTCATGATGTAGGCCGGATCCGGCAGGATCAACAGCAACGCAAACGTCTCCCACAGCGACTGGTGCTTGGCGGCGACGAGCAGCGGCCCGGAAGGAATTTTTCCCAGCCCGCGGAACTCGACCTTGATGCCGCAGATCGCGTGCAACAGCCAGAGATTGGTACGCGCCCAGAACTTGGCGACCGCAAGGATGCCCCAGCGCGGCATCACCAGCGTCGGCAGGGCCGCCACGATCTGCACCAGCAGATTGAGATAGAACAGGACGTTGAAAGCGACCGACCGAATGAGGAGCACGAGCAAACCTTATCGCAGCGACGACCGTTTAAGCTTGGACGAATTGGCTTTAGCGCGCGGCGCGACTTCGCGCCAGTTCTTGCTTGGTCGCATGATCGCGCCCGGAAAGTCTGCAACTTTTCGGGATCACGCTTTAGCTGGCCGCGTTCGCGGTGCGGCTGAGATTGAGGCCCATGCGAAACTTGGCGAAGACAAATTTCACGTATTCCGTGACCATCAGCCGGGCCGTTGTCCGGCCCTTCCACCACGGGTCGGCGCGCTGACGATCCGTCACCACGGCAAAAGGCACGAGCGCGACATCGGGGAGCTGGTGAGCGATCTCGGCGAGCGCGCGCGGCATGTGATAGTTCGACGTGACCACGATCAGCGAGTGGAAACCGCGGCTCTCCGCCCAGCGCCTGGTCTCGATCGCATTGCCCAGCGTATTGAGCGAGCGGTCGAAGTCGACGCAGCAGCGCACCCAGCGCTCGAACTCCGGATTGAGCCGGGAAATTTCATTCGAATTGGTCGCACGGTTTGCACCGCTGATGAGCAACCGCTTGCCGCGGCCCGACGCCAGCAACTCGATCGCATCGGTGATGCGCGACGCACCGCCGGTGAGCGCAACGATGCCGTCGGCATCGCGGGAGAGCGGCGCTTCTTCGACCGGCACGCGCCAGACGAACCAGAGGAAACCCGCTCCCATCACCAGCGCCAGAGCCGCACAGACGAAAAACGTCGACCAGCCGACGCGCCGCAGCAGCGGGCGGGGAGCGCGCGCGGATGGCTGCGTTACGGAAGGCACTTCAGCGGCGCCATCGCCGGTATCGGATCGGATCGTCGACATGTCTCGTCCACCTTCGCAATATATCGCAAAATCCGGCAGCGCGGTGGCAACGCAACTGGTCGTCAGTTTGACTAATAAATCGTTTCGATCGTGCGGTTCACGGTATAGCGGGAGGTGGCGGCCGTCACGAAGGCAATTAAGCCGACTTGCGCCAGCACCGCCAAGTACCCCAGTGCCCCGATCGAAGAGCTCCCGAACAGCGCCGTGAACTGGTCACCCCCCGCCGTGCCGACGAGCCGGCCGCTGGTGAGTTCGGCGAGCGCAAACAGTGCAATGGCGCTGCCTCCGCCGATCAGCCCGCCCTCCAATCCCAGCAGCAGGAAATGCCGTTGGAAGTGACCGGCAATGAAGCTGTCCTTGGCGCCAATGAGATGCAGCACTTCGATCACCGGACGATTTGTGGCCATCGCGGCGCGGGTCGCGAACGCGACCGAGAGCACGGTCGCGGCGAACACGAGCAGCAGCAAGCCGATCCCGCCCGCGAGAACCGCGCCGGCCATGGCGCGCATGCGCTCGACGAAGCCACGATGGTCATCGAGGCTGGCACCCTGGATCTGCTCGGTCAGTGTCTGGCGCAGTTGCACCAGGTCGGGCGCCGCGCCGGACGCGATCCGGACAACGATCAGCCGCGGCACCGGAAGATCGTCGAGTTGCAGCCCGGTCCCCAGCCACGGCTCGAGCAGGCGCGACGTTTCCTCCTTCGAATACGGCCGCACCTCGACCACGCCGGCAGACCGGCGGGCGATGGCAGCGGCCTTGGCGACGTCCAGCTCGATGTCGCCGCCCGGATTGGGGCGGATCTGGATCGTCACCTCACGTCCTACATCGGCCTGCCATTCGCTCGCCGCGGCGCGCACCAGCATGACGGCGCCCGTCGTCAGCGAGGCGAGAAAGGTCATGATGGCGACGACCGCAACCAGGGCGCGGCCGGCGATCGTCGCCTGCGGCACGATCGGAGTCTCGAAACGCGGCAGCGATTCGGCAGGCGGCGCGGCCGGCGCGTCGAACCCGCGCGATTGCTCCGCTTCCATCGCCGCGTCATTCGTAGACATGCAGGCGACCTTCGTGCAGCACGAGACGACGTGCGTCGAATTGATCCATCAGCGCGACGTCGTGGGTGGCGATGACGACCGACGTCCCGGATTTGTTGAGCTCGACGAACAGGCGCAGCAGCCGTTGCGCCAGATTGGGATCGACATTGCCCGTCGGTTCGTCCGCGAGCAGAAGCTGCGGCCGCGCGATCACCGCGCGCGCGATCGCCGCACGCTGCTTTTCTCCGCCGGAGAGCACCGGCGGCAGCGCCGAAATGCGATCGCCGAGCCCCACCCAGTTCAAGAGCTCCACGACCTCATCGCGATAGCTGTCCTCGGCATGCCCGATCACCCGCAGCGGCAGCGCCACGTTTTCGTAGGTCGTCATGTGATCGAGCAGGCGAAAATCCTGGAACACGATCCCGATGCGCCGCCGCAGCGTCGCCAGCGCATCCTTGCTCAGAGTCGCGATGTCATGGCCGAACAGGGTGATCAGCCCGCGCGTCGGCCGCAGCGAGAGGAACAGGAGACGCAGCAGCGAGCTCTTGCCGGCGCCGGAGGGGCCGGTGAGAAACTGAAACGAACGGGGGTCGATGCGGAAGGTAAGGTCGCGCAGGACCTCGGGACCGAGGCCATAGCGTAATCCTACATGCTCGAACCGGACCACGTGCCTCTCCCCCCGAGAACGCCGCCCCGCCTGCCGCTGCCGTCACCGCCGGCCAGCCACAACGACCGGCATGACGCAATCTGTCCCACCTGCCAGCGGCCAGCGCAGCGCCTCGATTCAGGCTTTATAGCAGCGCCAAGGCCTTTTCATGCCGCCTTGCTGACGGCAACGAACCACCCCGGGGACTGACGGAACTCAGCCCCCATCCAAGATCGGCCAGGCGGATTTGCGGTTCCGATTCGTTAACGGACCCCCGTTACCGTCAGGGCGGAGCTGGGGTGGCCCCGGCCGGCCGGTCGTGCCGGACTGCGCTGCGGAGGGAGTATCCATGGCACGCATTCTGATCGCCGACGATGAGGAAGCGATCCGCAGCCTGATCGCGCGCGCGCTGCGACAGGACGGCCACGAGGTCATGACGGCAACCGATGGCGCGCATGCGCTGGACGTGCTCGGGCGTGAACGGGGCGCCTTCGAGCTGCTGCTCAGCGACATCCGCATGCCCGTGATGGATGGCATCGCACTCGCGCACGCCGCCGCGCGCGCTCATCCCGCCGTGACCATCCTGCTGATGACGGGCTATGCCGACCAGCGCGAGCGTGCGGCCGGACTTGATGCGCTAATCCACGACGTCATCTCCAAGCCGTTCTCGCTTGGCGCCATGCGTCGGGCGGTCAACGAAGCGCTCACCGCCCCGCCGCGGCGCGCGCACTAGCGGTCGACCACGCTTACGTCGGATCGCGGCAAATCTAGAAGTCGCGCAGCAGCCGCTCGATATATTCGAGCTCGAGCTGCGGGCGGAAATTCTCGCCGAAGCGCCGGCGCAGTTCCTCGAGAATGCGCCGCGCGCGCTGCACGTCGATCTCCCCCGGCACCTTGACCGTGGTGTCGTCGCCGTAGTCGCGCCCGCGCAACGGCCGTCCGAGCGGGTCGGTTTCCTGCTGGGCACGCGGGGGGCCGAGCCGACCGGGCTGGCCGTTGGGGCCGGGACCCATCATGCCCTGCTGCTGCATCGACTGGGCAAGGTTCTGGGCGCCACGGCGCAGGGCTTCGAGCGCGCGGCCTTGCGAATCGACGGCGCTGTCTGCGTTGCCCTCGCCGAGCTGGCCCTCGGCGTCGCCCATGGCTTCGCCCGCGCGGCCGAGCTGATCCATTTCGCCTTGACCCTGCTGGCCCTGGCCGAAGCCCTTCTTGCGCAACTCTTCCATCAGCTTCTTGAGCTGGTCGCGCAGACCCTGCTGGTTCTCGCGCAGGTCGCCCATCTGGTCGCCCTGCTCGCCTTGCTGGCCCTGCTGCCCTTTTTGACCCTGCTGACCGCGTTGCCCCCGCTGGCGGTCACGCCGCTGGTCCTGGCCCTGCTGGAACGTCTTGTCGCGCAACTGCTGCTGCTTGCGGATCATGTCGCCGAGCTCATCGAGCGCGGACATCATGTCGTCGTCGCCGTCGCCATCCATCTGTTGGCCGGGGCGAGCCATCTGCAGGTTCTCCAGCATCTGCTGGAGCTCCTGCAGCATCTGGCGCGCCGCGTCCTTGGCGCCGGATCGCGCCATCTGCTCGAGCTTGTCGATCATGCTCCGCAGATCCTGCGGGCGCAGCTGGCGGGTATTGGGGTCGAGCGGCCGTGCGAGCTGCTGCGGGTTCTTGCGCATCTGCTCCGCCAGGGCCTGCAGGAACTTGTCGAGCGCAGCGCGCAGCTGGTCGGTGAGCTTCTTGAGCTCCTCGTCGCTCGCGCCGCGCTCCAGCGCCTGACGCAACGCTTCCTGCGCCGCGCGCAGGGCCTGCTCGGCATCGGAGACGCTGCCGTCCTCGAGATGCACCGCCATGTCCCACATGCGCGCAACGACGTCGCGCAACTGGTCATCGCTCTTTGCGCGCGCCAACTGCCAGAAGATGGAGCGCAGACCGAGATAGACGTTGCTCTCCATGTTGAAGCGCTCAGGCGCCAGGGTGAGCGCATCGATGGCAGTGAGGACGTTGGCCTGAGCGTCGCCATCGAGCGCAAGCGCCCGCCTCTGCTCGATCAACGCACGCGCCATCGGCTTCGAGAACGGCCGCTCCGGCAGGCGGAATTCGAACCCCGCGCTCTGGCCTTCGTTGCCGGCCTCGTCGCGCGCGGTCAGGATCATGGCCACGTCCACGCCCGCCCAAGGATGCTCCGTCAAATCCTTGGTGCTCTGTCCGGCGCCGTTCTTCGTGCGCGCCTGCGGCAACACCAGCGGAAAATCAGGCGCATCGTAGAGCGCGCGCGGGGGGTGACCGTTGGTGCCCTCGTTATTCTGCAGCTTGAACTTCGCCTGGGCGCCGACAACGCCGTAGTCGTCTTCGAGCTTGTAGGAAAGTTGCAGCGCGCCGCGCGCCTGCCCCTCGGGGTCCTTGGCGAGCGCAATGGTCGGGGGCTTGTCCGGGATGGCGGTGAACTGCCAGGTGACGTCGCTGGCGGCGGCGCCGCGCACGGTTGCCGCCCCTGCTTCGTTGATCACGAAGCGGCGTTCCTCGGTCCCCTTGGCATTGGCGTTCTGCGCGCCTGACGCGGGCGGTTCGGCGAGCCCGCCGCTCGCGACCACGTCGAGGTGGATTCCAGTCGCGCGGATGACGAGGGTGCTTCCTGCCGGCACCGAGAGCGTGGCGGCGGTTTGCACCGGCTCGCCCGGCCGCAATCCCTGCAGGATCACGGGCGGCCGGCCGGTATAGGTCGGGGGGCTGACCCAGGCGTCGATGCGGAAATTGGCCGGCACCATCACGCCCTGCCAATCAAAGGCTGCAGCGACGCGCTTCATGCGTTCCCCGCCCGCGGCAAAGAACGTCGCAACCACCAGCACCGCCACGAGGGCGCGCACGGCGAAGGGATCGCGCCGCGCCAGCCGTGGCATCGGGGTCCCGGCCTTGAGCGTCTTGGCCGCGCGCAACGCGCGCTCCACATGGGCACGCCACAGCGCGATGGAAAACGAATCTTCGGTCGGAGCGGCGATCTCGTCAGCGATCGCGGTGGCCGGCCGATGGGGCAGGCCGGAGTTGCGGTCGAGCCGCCGGAGACCGTCCATCCGGCTCGGGATGCGCAGCATCAGGAACGGGGCGAACGCCGCGGCGGCGAGCAGAAAGAATACACCAAGACCGATCGCCCGCCCGATCGGGGGCAGCCATAGCCACAGCCCAAACCAGGACACGGCCAGGAACAAGCCGATCACTGTGACGACCGACGCCAGCGCCGGCCACATCCGTTCCCAGAAAATCGTCCAGCGCGCACGACCGAGCGCCCGCGTCAGCACGGCATCGCCCGACGGCGCCCGCGTAGGCGCGGGGCGGGGTGGCGCGGTGGGTGGGTTCGGCGCGTCCGGGGACCGATCGGTCAAGTATGTCTCCAGCAAAGGGAATCCGGCCGATTGCCGATATTAACACGCAACTAGACCGGCGCTAGCGGGCAAAAGGAAGGCACCTATGATCAAAACAGCGCCAGCGCGATATGGTTCATCCGTTCGCCGGATCAACCCCGGATCAAAGCCAGGGCGGCAGGCGATCGAGCGCGATCAGGTCCACCACTTCCACACGCGGCCGCACCAGCGCCCATTCCGCTTCCCGAACAAGCACTTCCGGCACCAGCGGGCGGGTGTTGTAGGTGCCGGCCTGGACCGCGCCATAGGCTCCCGCCGTCATGACCGCGAGCAGATCCCCGGCCTGGGGCAGGACCAGGTCGCGGTCGAGCGCCAGGAAATCCCCGGACTCACAGACCGGGCCGGCCACATCCGCGAGGGCGCGCACGGCGCCCGGCGGGGACTCCCGCACCGGACGAATCGCGTGGTGGGCCTCGTAGAGCGTCGGGCGGATGAGGTCGTTCATTCCGGCGTCCACGATGACGAAGGTCTTGGCTTCGCCGCGCTTGAGGTAGAGCACGCGCGTGACCAGGACACCCGCGTTGCCGACAATCAGGCGGCCGGGTTCGAAGATCAGCCGGCAACCGAGATCGCGCGTGGCCCGCTTGACCATCGCGGCGTAGGCGTCGGGGTGCGGCGGCGGGTCGTTGTCTTCGCGATAGGGAATGCCGAGGCCGCCGCCGAGATCGATATGGCTGATCGCGTGACCATCGGCGCGTAGCGTCCGCACGAAATCGGACAACAGCGCAAACGCATCGTCGAACGGTTCAAGCTCGGTGATCTGGCTACCGATATGCATGTCGACGCCGGTAACCGAAAGACCGGGGAGCGTTGCCGCGCGGGCGTAGACCTCGCGGGCGCGGCTGATCGGAATCCCGAACTTGTTCTCGGCCTTGCCGGTCGCGATCTTGGCGTGGGTCTTCGCGTCGACGTCGGGATTGACGCGCACCGAGATGCGGGCAGTGCGCCCCTTGCCCGCGGCAATCGACGACAGCAATTCCAGCTCGGCTTCGGATTCGACGTTGATGCAGAGAATGTCTTCGTCGAGCGCAAGCGCCAGTTCGTCCGCGGTCTTGCCGATGCCGGAGAACATGATCCTCTCCGGCGCGATGCCGGCGGCCCGCGCGCGCCTGAGCTCGCCGCCGGACACCACGTCGGCGCCGGCGCCGAGCTCGGCAAGCGTCTTGACCACCGCCTGGTTGGAGTTCGCCTTCATGGCGTAGCAGACGAGCGCCTTCACGTCGGCGAAAGCCTGGGCGAAGATCTCGTAATGACGCCGGAGCGTCGCGGTCGAGTAGCAATAGAACGGGGTGCCGACCGCAGTCGCGACATCGGCGAGATCGACCGCCTCGGCGTGGA
>Ga0207691_10005696_pt1 | contig 12045 bp, 8 predicted proteins | sample KBSM13metaG_FD_184327 | JGI IMG/M metagenome (GOLD analysis project Ga0207691, IMG submission 184327) | Miscanthus rhizosphere microbial communities from Kellogg Biological Station, Michigan, USA - KBS M1-3 metaG (SPAdes) (version 2) | ecosystem: Host-associated > Plants > Roots > Rhizosphere >...
CGCCGGGATCGTGGCGCAGCGCGGCGCGGATGCAAAGCGCGACGGTATCGGCAGCATTCTCGACGTCACGATGCGGCGCTGGTTCAACGACGCGTTCGTGGATGCCGGCGGCGACGCGGCCGTGCGCGAGCGCCTGCTCTCGACCGACGTGAACGGCTGGGCCGATGCCTGGAACGCGATGGCGACGATCGATACCGCACCGCGACTGAGAGAGATCAAGGTGCCGGCGCTGTGTCTGGTCGGCGAGTTCGACAAGTCGAGCCCGCCGCCGGTGGTGCGCAGGATCGCGGACGCGATCCCGGGCGCGCGCTTTGCCGTGATCCCGGGCGCGCCGCACATGCCGTTCATCGAGCAGCCGGCGGAGACGGCGCGGGTGGTTGGTGGGTTTCTGCGCGAGGCGCTCGCGTAGCCCCACCCGGCGCGCTTCGCGCCCCACCCTCCCCTTTCAGGGGAGGGATAGGCACCGAGCTATTCCTTCTCGATCTCCACCAAAATCTTGCCGTTGTCGATCCGCTTCACACCGTCGACGTAGAGCGTCGGGTGCAGAATGACGCCGTCCATGTGGATCTTCGACTTGATCGAACCGCCGACGTCCACGTTGGTGCCGAGCCCGAAGTGCAAGGTGCCCATGATGTTCTTGTCTTCGCGCTGGATGCCGCGCACCACGGCCCTGGCGTTGACGCCGACCGAGGCTTCGGCCGGGCACATGTAGGCGTTCTCGTCGCCGTATTCCTCGAGATAGTCCTTCAGGATGCGCGCTTCCGGCCCGCCGTCGATGTCGGTGACGCGGCCGTCCTTCACGGTCAGCTCGATCGGGGTGAGCAGCCGGCCGATGTGATGCATGGTGAGATCGATCACCAGCTTGCCATTGGCCGAGCCTTCCACCGGCGCGACATTGAACTCGCCGGTCGGGAACAGGTAGTAGAGCAGGTTGTTGCCGGGCCGATTCTCGTCCTTGGCGAAATTGATGATCTTGTAGGGATCGAACTTGTCGGTCGGCAATGGCGGCTGGGTGATGCGGTTCGCCACGCTGTAGCTGAACTCGGTGCCGTATTTCGAGGTAACGCGGCACTCGCGCGCGTTCGGGCCGAACACGCGCTTCGCCACGTAATGCTTGCGCACCGCGATCTGCTTCATGTCGTCGGTGACGGCGCCGGACTGGAACCACTCCAAGGTCATGCCGCCGTCCATGCAGATCGCCGGAATGCCGGCCGCCATCGCGGTGAAATTTGCATGGCAATGCAGCATGCCGGTCGAGGCGAGCAGCACGTTGAAATCCGATTTCATCATCGCCTCGCACACGGCCGACGGCGGGTCGTAGTAGTCGGCCGGGCGGCGCTCGAACAGCGCGACGGTGGTCTCGGCGCCGAGCTCGGCGCAGGTCGCCTGCACGGTCTGCCATACCCGCGGGTCGTGCGAGAAATCCGAGAGGATCAGCACGCGATGGCCCGGCTTGATGTTCGCGACGAACGGCGCGCGGATGTAGTGCATATTGCCGGTGACGAACGACCCCGCAGACATTGGACCTCCCGAAATGCTGTCGGCGCGCAGCGCGCCGCCCTGCCATATTATGTCGACACTTTATGCGACCCTTCCTGTAAATAACAGGAAAAAAAATGCGCTCACGGAAGGAGTGTCGACAATCTTTGCCGGGGCGTCGGACATTCGTCGAAAGCGGACACCTCCATTCCGGGCCTGGATCCCTCCTCGGGCGCGTGCTTGCGCGGGGCTGAATCGCAAGTCAACTGCGGCAGATCAGGCCGGCGCCTACTTCCCCTTGAACACCGGCTTGCGCTTTTCCATGAAGGCGCGCTGCGCCTCCTTGGTGTCCTCGGTGTGCGAGAGCGCGACCGTCACGGTCTGCTCGAAGCGGTAGCCGTCGCGCGTCGGCATTTCCTCGACCACGTTGAACGCGCGCTTGACCTCGCGCACCGCGACCGGGCTTTTCGCGGCGATCTCGCGCGCGATCTGCATGGCCTCGTCCATCAGCTTGTCGCGCGGCACGCAGGCCGAGATCACGCCGAGGCGATGGAGCTCGGCGGCCGGGATGCGCCGCCCGGTGAAATAGATATAGCGCGCCATGGACTTGCCGAAATGGTCCATCAGGAAGCGCGCGCCGCCCGCAAGACCGACGTCGAGTTCCGGGATGACGAAATACGCATCCTCGCTGGCGATCATGATGTCGCAGGCCAGCATCAGCGCGAAACCGGCGCCGAACGCCCCGCCATTCACCGCGCAGATCACCGGCTTGGTGCAGTCCGAGATGGCGTAGAAATATTCGCGCACGAGGCGATTGTTGCGGATGTAGTCGCCCGGCTCCTTCGCGAGCCCGACGCGCTCCTTCACGTCGGCCCCGGCGGAAAACACTTTCCCCGCTGCGGTGAGGATCGCGACGCGCACGTCGTCGCGGTCGCTGATCGCGTCGAACACGCGGATGAGTTCCTCGCGCGCCTTCTGGTTCTGCGCATTGACCGGCGGGCGATCCATCGTGACGGTTGCGATGTAGTCGGCGACCTCGAGGCGGACCGTTTCGAGATTCATGAGATGACTCCTCAATCGGTCATGATCAGTGCATCGACCGCGACGCCGCCGTCGGGGAGCGCGATGAACGGATTGATCTCGGCGCTGGTGACGTTGGGGTGCGCGGCCGCGAAATGCGACATCGCCATCAGCGCGTCGGCGAGCGCATCGAGGTCGGCCGGCGGCTTGCCGCGCGCGCCGGTGAGCAGCGCGATACCCTTGATGGCGCGGATCATTTCTTTTGCCGTATCGCGATCGACCGGCGCGAGGCGCAGGGTCACGTCCTTGAGCACTTCGACGTAGACGCCGCCCAGTCCGAACATCACGACCGGACCGAACACCGCATCGCGCTTGACGCCGATCACGGTCTCGACGCCGCCTGCGATCATGCGCGCGACCAGCGCGCCTTCGAGTTTCGCCTGCGGCGCATGCGCGGCGACGCGCGTCATCATCCTGTCGTAGCCCGCTGCGACCTCATCGGCGTTGCGCAAGCCGAGCACCACGCCGCCGGCTTCGGATTTGTGCGCAATGTCGGAGGAGAGAACTTTCAGCACGACCGGGAAGCCGATCCCGGTCGCGGCTGCGACCGCCTCGTCGCGCGTGCGCACGATCTTCTCCGGCGCGAACGGGATGCCCGCCGCGCCGAGCAGGCGCTTGGCGTCGGCTTCGTTGATCGGACCGATGGGAAGCGGCTGCGCGGAAGCGCTGTACTGCGAAGGCGCGGCATGAGGCCTGGCAAAACCCCGCGCCAGCTTCGACAGCGCCGCCACCGCCGCGATCGCGCGCGTCGGGTCCTCGAAGATCAGGAAACCCATCGCGGAGAATTCATCCGCCATCTCGCGCGGCATGCGTGCGCACAGCACGAAGACGCGATCCGGGAAGCGCCGGCGCACGTCGAGGAACGCGGACTTGAGACGATCCATCAGGCCCGGCATCGTGCCCATGTGGGCGAGGAAGCTCACCACGCTGTCGACCGCGCCCTCCTCCGCCACGATGCCGAGGATGGTGGTGAACATGGTCCAGTCGTTCACCACCTGCGCAGTGGTGTCGACCGGATTGGCGGGGCCCGCGAACGGCACCATCGCCAGCACCTTCTGCTGCGCCGTGTCCGGCATGCGTGGCAAGGTGAGGCCCTTCTCCACTGCGGCATCCGCCATCTGGATGCCGACGCCGCCCGAGAGTGTGACCACGCCAAGGCGCGGCGATTTCGGAAACACGCCCCCCGCGCAGGCATAGGCGACATCGACCAGTTCATCGAGCGATTGCGCGCGGTGCACGTTATTTTCGCGGAACACGGCGTCGAACACCGCGTCGGAGCCGGCGAGCGAGCCGGTGTGCGAGGCGATCGCCGCGACGCCCTGCTCCGACACGCCGACCTTCATGGCGACGACGGGCTTGCGGTTAGCGGCCGCCCGCGCGAGCGCGCGACGCAACCGCGCGCCGTCGCGGCAGCCCTCGAGATAGATCATGATCACGCGCGTATCGGGATCGTCGGCGAGCCATTCGACGCAAGCCGCGACATCGACGCCGGCCTCGTTGCCGGTCGCGACGAAATGGCTGAAGCCGAGGCCGCGCTCCACCGCCTGTGCCAGGAAATAGGTGCCGAACGCGCCGCTCTGGCTGACGATGCCGACCGGGCCGGTGCGCGGCCACAGCGGGTCGAAGTAGGACGAAAAGGTCGAGTAGAGCCCGGCATGGACGTTGAACATGCCGAGGCTGTTGGGGCCGAGCAGCGTCATGCCGCCGGCGGCGCAGCGGCGCGCCAGTTCCTGCTGCAGCGCGCGGCCGTCATCGCCGGTCTCGGCGAAACCCGAGGAGAACATCACCGCGGCCTTCACGCCCTTGGCGATGCATTCGTCCGCCGCCTGCAGCGCGGCCTTGGCCGGCACCGCGATGATCGCCTGATCGATCGATCCCGGCGCGTCCTTGATCGACGGATAAGCCGTAAGCCCCTGGATTTCGTCGCGGTTCGGATTGATCGGAACGATCGCGCCCTGGAACGCGCGCTTGCTGAACGCGATCGGGCGGCCGCCAATACGATTGGCGTCGCTCGACGCGCCAATCACCGCGACGCTTCTCGGTCGGAACAACGCATCAAGCGACACGCGCAACTCCAAAATTACCTAACGCATGATCCCGAAAAGTGGGCACCGGTTTTCGGAAAAGATCATGCGTCACCAATAGTCACTACGTCATAGCCGAATTCCGCGGCGGATGCCGAGAGCCATGACCAGAACGTGCCCGCCATGCTGCGCGGCGCGGTCAGCTGCCAGGTGGCGTCATCCAGCATGTCGATCTGCACGCCCACATAGGCGATCAGCGTGTTCGCCACGTCGCCTGGCTTGAACGCCTTCGGATGCAGGTCGATGGCCAGGCCCTTGGCCAGAACGTCGCGCACGCGCGGACCCGAAAGCTGCAGCACCAGCCGCGCGTCGGACTGATCCGACACCGCCGCGAACGGACCGACGCGTGCGCGCAGCTTGGCGGCGAAGCCGGCCGCTTCCGCGGCTTCGGCGCTGGCGAGCCATTGATCCGGGCCGGTGCCGGCGAAGGTCACGGAGCCTACGGTCGTGCGGCGCGGTCCGTCGGGCAGTGCCACGCCGAATGCGGTGTTGACCGCGTTGACCAGCATGAAGCGCTTGCCGCGCCTGGCAGTCACATTGGCGAAGGCGATGTCGGTGCGTTCCGCGACGGTGAGGCCGCTCGCACCGGCGCGGCCGCAGTGCCCCGGCGTTGCGAGACCGGCGAGCGCGGAGCGTTCCGTGAAGCTAGCCATGGAGCCGTGCTCCCTGCGGATCGAAGAACACGGGGTCGCAAACCTCCACCTCGACATCGCCGTTGCGCACCGGGTCGTAGGCGCGCACGTGCTCGCCGGTGCGTTGCGGCCCGCGCGCCAGCACGCCGAGCCCGATCCAGCACCCGAGCATCGGCGAGAACGCCACCGACGTCATGTGGCCTTCGTCGTTGTCGATCGTGTTTGCTGTGGCGACTTTGAGGAAATGCGCGCCGGCGCGCAGCCGCGCCTTCGGATCGACCGGCTTGAAGCCGACCAGCGCCGGACGCTCCGCGTCGAGCAAGGCCGGGCGCTGCGCCATCACGCGGCCGATGTAATCCTTTTTCTTCGCCATCATGCGGCCGAGCCCGAGATCGCGCGCGGTGAGCTGTCCATTGATCTCGTTGCCGGCGACGTGCCCCTTCTCGATGCGCATCACGCCGAGCGCCTCGGTGCCGTACGGCGTAATGCCGAACTCATCGCCCGCCGCCATGATGGCGCGCATCGCGGCGTCGCCGTAGCGCGCCGGGACGGCCAGCTCGTAGGCCATCTCGCCGGAGAACGAGAGACGAAACAGCCGCGCCGCGACGCCGCCGACCGCAATCTCCTTCGCGGCGAGATACGGGCACGCCTTGTCGGACAGATCGAACTTCTCGTCGACCAGTCTGCGCAGCACGTCGCGCGCGCGCGGCCCCGCGACGGAGAACTGCGCCCATTGCTCCGACACCGAGACCATCTGCACGTCGAGCGCGGGCCACAGCACCTGATGGCAGAACTCCAGATGCTGCATCACGCGACCGGCCTGCGCGGTCGTCGTGGTCATGACGAAGCGCTCCATCGCGAGCCGCGACGTGGTGCCGTCGTCGAGCACGAATCCGTCCTCGCGCAGCATCAGGCCATAGCGCGCCTTGCCGACCGGCAAGGTCGAGAACGTGTTGCAGTAGACGCGGTCGAGGAAGGCGGCAGCGTCCGCGCCCTCGATCTCGATCTTGCCCAGAGTCGAGACGTCGCACACGCCGACGCCGCCGCGCGTCGCCGTCACCTCGCGATTGACGGTCTCGAGCCAGTCTTTCTCAGCCCCGCGTGGATAATATTGCGCACGCAGCCACTGACCGGATTCGACGAACACCGCGCCCTGCTCGGTCGCCCATTGATGCGACGGCGGGAGGCGCGTCGGGCGGAAATCCTTGCCGCGATGATGCCCGCTCATCGCGCCGAAGCTCACCGGCACGTAAGGCGGGCGATAGGTCGTGGTGCCGACCTGCGGGATCGTGCGGCCGGACACCTCGGCGAGGATCGCGAGTCCGGACACGTTCGAGACCTTGCCCTGATCGGTCGCCATGCCGAGCGTGGTGTAGCGCTTCAAATGCTCGACCGAGCGGAAGCCCTCCTGATCGGCGAGCGCGATATCCTTCGTGGTCACGTCGTTCTGGAAATCCACGAACGCCTTCGCGTGGCTGTCCTTGACGTGCCACAGCGGCGCGATCGCGGTCGCCTCGTCCTCGGTGTTCGGCAGCGCGATCGCGGCGATGCGGAAGCCGCACTCGATCGCCGTCATCGTGCCGGCCGCAACGCCTTCGGAGAGACAGTCGGCGAGCTTGAAGCTCCCGCCCGCCGCGCCGGCGACGCGCATGCCGTCCGGCATCGCGCCGGGCACGAAGGCGGCGAGCGCCTCGTTCCATACCGGCTTGCCGTTGAGGTGGCAGGTCAGATGTACGGCCGGGTTCCAGCCGCCCGCGACGGCGAGCGCATCGCAGGCGATCTTCGTCGTGCGCCCGCCGGCATCGATCACGTCGATCGCCTCGACGCCGAGCCCGCCGTGCACATGCGAGACCTGCGCGCCGGTCATTGCCTTGACGCCGAGCGCCAGGAATTGTGCCGGCGGCTGGCTGCGCGAATCCACCACGGCGGCAATCTCGATCCCGGCGACGCGCGCGTCTTCTGCCGTGCGCCAGCCGTCGTCATTGTTGGTGAAGACCGCGAGGCGTTGGCCCGGCATTGCCGCGTAACGGTTGATGTAGGTGCGTGCCGCGCCCGCCAGCATCACACCGGGACGGTCGTTGTTGCCAAATGCAATGGGCCGTTCCAGCGCGCCGGCCGCCAGCACCGCGCGCTTTGCGACGATCTTCCACGCGCGCTGGCGCGGCTCGTGCTCCGGCGGCACCGCGACATGATCGTTCACCCGCTCGACCGCAGCGTATTGCCCGTGATCGAACACAGAGGTGACGGCGGTGCGGCGCATGATGCGCACGTCCGGCATCGCGGCGAGTTCGGCCTCCACCCCCGCCACCCATTCGACACAAGGCTTGGCGTCGATCTCATGGCGTTCGCCGAGCAGCCGCCCGCCAAGCCGGAAGTCTTCATCGCACAGGATCACGCGCGCACCGGCGCGGCCCGCCGCGAGCGCCGCCATCAGGCCGGTCGGGCCGCCGCCGATCACCAGCACATCGCAGTGCGCGTAGGCTTTCTCGTAATGGTCCGGGTCTTCCATCCCGGCGGCGCGGCCGAGACCCGCGGCCTGGCGAATCAGCGGCTCGTAGAGCATCTCCCAGAACTTCGCCGGCCACATGAAGGTCTTGTAGTAGAAGCCCGCGACCAGAAAGCGCGAAAGCTTGTCGTTCACGGCGCCGATGTCATAACGCAGTGACGGCCAACGGTTCTGGCTTGCGGCGACGAGACCATCATAAAGCTCCGCCGTCGTGGACCGCGTATTCGGCTCGCGCCGCGCGCCGCTGCGCAACTCGACCAGCGCGTTCGGCTCTTCCGAGCCTGCGGTCATGACGCCGCGCGGGCGGTGATACTTGAACGAGCGCCCGACCAGCCGTACGCCGTTCGCGATCAGTGCCGAGGCGAGCGTGTCGCCCGCAAAGCCCGCGAACGTCTCGCCATCGAATGTGAACGACAGCGGCGTATCGCGCTCGATCAGTCCGCCGCTGTTCAGGCGATGCGAGCTCACGGCCTGGCTCCGCCGTCCGCGAACGTCACATCATTGATGTCGTGCGTGCGCGTGTTGCGCGTGACCACGAGCCACTTGTGGCAGCCACCGCCGTGATACCAGAACTCCTGATGCAGGCCCGATGGGTTATCGCGCAGATAGACGTAGTCGTGGAACGCCTGCGCGGCGGCGGGTGCGGAGGGGTCCGGCCGCTGCACCGACGCGTCACCGAGATAGGTGAACTCCTCGTTGCCGCGCGGACCGCAGAAGGGGCAAGGGATACGCAACGTCGCCTCAATGCATGTTCGGCTGCGCGCCGGCGCCGCGCTCGTCGATCAGCGCGCCGGTCGCGTAACGATCGAGCCGCAGCGCGGCCGCTACGGAAAAAAGCTCGTCGCGCGCGATCAGATGCGCGAAGCACCAGCCGGACGCGGGCGTCGCCTTAAAGCCGCCGTAGCACCAGCCGCAGTTGAGATAGAGCCCGCCGACCGGCGTGCGGTCGATGATTGGAGAGCCGTCCATCGACATGTCCATCAGCCCGCCCCACTGGCGCAGCATCCGGATGCGCCCGAGGCCGGGCCAGATCGCCATGCCCTCTTCCATCACGTCTTCGACCGTCGGCAAATTGCCGCGCCACGCATAGGAATTGTAGCCGTCGATGTCGCCGCCGAACACGAGCCCGCCCTTGTCGGACTGGCTGATGTAGAAATGGCCGGCGCCGAACGTCACGACGTGATCGATCGCCGGCTTGATGCCTTCCGACACGAAGGCCTGCAGCACGTGGCTTTCGATCGGCAGCCGCAGCCCGGCCAGCGCGCCGACACGCGAGGTATTGCCGGCGACCGCGAGGCCTACCTTCTTGGCCCGGATCGTGCCGCGTGTCGTGTCGATCGACGTGACGCGGCCGTCCTTGATGTCGAACCCGGTCACCTCGCAATTTTCGACGATGTCCACGCCGCGCATGTCGGCGCCGCGCGCGTATCCCCACACCACCGCGTCGTGCCGCGCAGTGCCGCCGCGCCGCTGCAACAGTCCGCCGTGGATCGGGAAGCGCGCATTGTCGTAGTCGAGGAACGGCACCATACGGCGCACCGCCTCGCGGTCGAGCAACTCGGCATCGACGCCGTGCAGGCGCATTGCGTTGCCGCGCCGCGCGAAGGCGTCGCGCTGCTGGTCGGAGTGATAGAGATTCAAGACGCCGCGCTGGCTCACCATCGCATTGTAGTTGAAGCTCTGCTCGAGCCCCTCCCACAGCTTCATCGACCACTCGTAGAAGCCCTCGTTGCCGGGCAGCAAATAGTTCGAGCGGATGATGGTGGTGTTGCGCCCCGCATTGCCGGAGCCGATGTAGCCCTTCTCCAGCACCGCCACATTGGTGATGCCGTGCTCGGTCGCGAGATAATACGCGGTCGCGAGTCCGTGCCCGCCCCCGCCGATGATGACGACGTCGTAGTCGGCCTTCGGCTCGGCCTTGCGCCATGCCGGCGTCCAGCCGGTGTGACCGCGAAAAGCCTCTTTCAGCAGTGAAAAGACGGAGTATTTCATCTCGGACCGGCAGCCTTTGGGACAGCGTAGCCGACGGTGATGCCGGTTGCCACAATCGTCGGCTGCGCGACGCATCGGGCATGACGACCCTGCGGCAAGCGCGGAGTTGACGGGGGCGCCACAGGGCTACATCTTTGGCGCAAGCGCAATCCAAGCAGGCAGAGTATTCGCCGGGACGATCGCGGCTGCGATTGAGATTGGGAGTCCATCAATGGTCAGACTGCATCGGCGCCAGGTTCTTCTCGGGGTCCTTGCCGGCACGCTGTTTGCCCCGGTTCGCGCCACGGCGCAATCTAGGGAGCCGATCCTGATCGGCGTCACCGGCCCGCTCACCGGCCAATACGCCCAATACGGCGCACAGTGGAAAAAAGGGTTCGACGTCGCGCTCGACGAGATCAATGCGGCCGGCGGAATCAACGGGCGGCCGCTCGCCTATGTGTTCGAGGACAGCCAGAGCGACCCGCGCCAGACCGTGACCATCGCGCGCAAATACGTCGCCGACGAGCGCATCGTGGTCGAGGTCGGCGACTTCTCCAGCGCGGCCTCCATGGCGGCCTCGCCGATCTATCAGGCGGCCGGCCTCGTGCAGTTCGGCTTCTCCAATTCGCATCCGGATTTCACCAAGGGTGGCGACTTCGTCTGGAGCAACGCGGTCAACCAGAAGGACGAAATGCCGCTGCTGGCGGACTTCGTGCGCGACCTCGGGCTGAAGAAGGTCGCGATCCTGCATCTCAACAATGACTGGGGCCGCACCGCCAAGGACCTGCTGGTCGCGGCGATCAAGGAGCGCGGCGGCGAGGTGGTCGGCTCGGAAGGTTATCTGGCGGACGAAAAAGACTTCCGTTCGGCCATCGTGCGCGCGCGCTCGGCGAACCCGGATTCGCTCGCGCTGATCTCCTACTATCCGGACGGCGCGCAGCTCACGCGCCAGATCCGCCAGGCCGGCATCACCCAGCCGGTCATCGCGGGCGGCTCGATCTACTCGCCCAAGTTCCTCGAGCTCGGCGGCAATGAGGTGAACGGCGTGCTCACCACGGTGCCGTTCTTCCCCGGGGACCCGCGCCCGCAGGTGCAGACGTTCGTGAAGGCGTTCGAGGCGAAATTCAAGGAAGAGCCCGACGCCTACAACGCCCGCGCCTACGACACCTTCATCCTGCTGGCGGCCGTGATGCGCCAGTTCGGGATCGAGCGCAAAGCGATCCAGCAGGGCCTCGGCAAGATCAAGGACGTGCCGAGCGTCGTCTACGGCAAGGTTGCGTTCGACACGGCGACGCGACGCGTCGCCGATCCGTTCGTGTCCCGCGTCGAGGTGAAGGGCGGCAAGTGGGTCGCATACGAGGGCGCCAAGCCGGCGATGCGGTAAGTGAGTTCGTCGCTCGGCCCCTGGTTCGACTACACGATCAACGGCCTTGTGGTCGGCAACATCTATGCGCTGCTCGCGGTCGGCCTCGCGCTGATCTACGGCGTCTCGCATCTCATCAACTTTGCGCACGGCTCGATCTACATGGTCGGCGCCTATATCGGCTGGCTGTGCATCACGTATCTGAAGACGCCGCTGCCGGTGACCCTGCTCGCGGTCGTCATCGGCTGCGGCCTGCTCGGCATGGCGATCGAGCGCATCGGCCTGCGCCCGCTGCAGGGCTCGCCGCGCATCGCGCCGCTGCTCTCCACCATCGGGATCGGGCTGGTGCTCGATCAGGTGGTGCAGCTCATCTTCACGCCCGATCCGCGCGGCGTGCCGCTGCAGCTGCCCGACTGGCGCATCCAGATCGGCGGCGGCACGATCGGAGCGCTCGACATTCTCATCGCCGGCATCGGGCTCGCCAGCGCGCTTTCGCTCTATCTGTTCCTGCGCTTCACCCGGCTCGGCTGGGCGGTGCGGGCGACCGCGCTCGACCGCGACGCCGCGCAGCAATGCGGCGTCGACGTCAACCGCGTGAACAGCGTCGTGTTCGCGATCGCGGCCGCGCTCGGCGGCGTCTCCGGCCTGCTGGTCGGCATGTATTACAACTCGATCGATCCCAACATGGGCTATCACGCCGGCCTCAAGGGGATCGTGGCGCAGATGATCGGCGGCATGGGCAACGTGCCGGGCGCGATCGCCGGCAGCCTGCTGCTCGGGCTGATCGAGAGCTACGGCATCGCGGTGTTCGGCACCAGCTACCGCAACCTGTTCGCCTTCGTGGTGATGATCCTGATCCTGGTGCTCAAGCCGAACGGCATTTTCAGCCGTGGCCGCAGCCTGCCGCCCGAGCCGCTCACCGGCACCTTC
>Ga0207691_10005697_pt1 | contig 12043 bp, 10 predicted proteins | sample KBSM13metaG_FD_184327 | JGI IMG/M metagenome (GOLD analysis project Ga0207691, IMG submission 184327) | Miscanthus rhizosphere microbial communities from Kellogg Biological Station, Michigan, USA - KBS M1-3 metaG (SPAdes) (version 2) | ecosystem: Host-associated > Plants > Roots > Rhizosphere >...
CGGAGTGCCGGAGAATACAGTGAAGACGCGCATGTTCTATGCGCGCAAGCGGTTAGGGGACCTGCTGAAAGCAGCGGGAGTGGAACGAGGTTGGCCATGAACATGATCAAGAACAAAGCGTCCGAGCGCGAGGAGATCGAAGCTCTCCTGCCATGGCACGCTGCCGGAACGCTGAGCCGCCGTGACGCGCAAAAGGTCGAGCAGGCGCTCGCCCGCGACGCGGAGCTCTCCACCCAATACGAGACGGTCCGTCAGGACCTGGTCGAGACGATCGGCCTCAACGAATCCCTCGGTGCCCCTTCGGCCCGCGCGATGCAGAAGCTGATGGCCGACATCGAGGCCGATGCCTCGACGGCGCGCCGCGTGAAAACGAGCTTCAATCTCGGCGAATGGCTGAGCGACAAGCTCTCGTCCTTCTCGCCCCGTACGCTGGCGTGGTCGGCGACTGCCGCGGCACTCGCGATCGTTCTTCAGGCCGGCCTGCTCGCCGGGATGTTCGTGAACGAGAAGCAGGGTGGTTCGCTGTTCGATACCGCCTCGGTCTCCAAGAGCGAGCCCGCGATGGTTGGCACCTACGCGCTGATCAGCTTCGCCCCGCAGGCGAGCGCTGCCGACATCACCAGGCTGATGCAGACCTACAACATGAAGATCGTTGAAGGTCCGAGCGGCGAGATGTTCACGGTGAAGCTGGCGTTGACCGGCATGCCGAAGGAAGACCTCGCTCGTCTGATCAAGCAGCTGCAGGACGAGAAGACCGTCCGCTTCGTGGGCCAGAAATCGGCCGAGTAAGCCCGAAACCGAACTCAAGCATTTGCCGGCCGGAATGGCCGGCAAATCGTTTCTGGCGCCATGCTCGCGCCCGATGAACGTTGCGCGCTGTGTCGCGACAAACCTTCAAGGCTGGCGGCGTGTCCGACGCGCCCGGTTGGAGGCTACCGATGCTCGACAAGCAACCCCGCAAACCCCTCGCCGGCGTGCTCGCGCTTGTCGCGGCCGGCGCCCTCTCGCTCTCCCTTGTCGCCGAAAGCGCGGCCCAGCGCGGCTTCGGCGGCGGCTTTGGCGGCCGCGGCGGGATGAGTTCGCCCGGAAACATCGGCGGCGGGCGAATGCCCGGCGGTGACGGACCGCGTCATCCTGGCGGCATCGGACCCCGCGGTCCCGGCGGCGTCATCATGCTCCCACCCGGCGGATACGGGCCGGGTCCCGGAGGGCCGGGCACCGTGGTCGTGGTCGAAGACGGCGATGACGCGCCGCCGCGCCGCCGCAAGACCAGGCAAACAAAGAAGCAGGACCAGAAACAGCAGAAGGCGCAAAAGCGGATCGCGCAGCGTGGCGGCTTCAATCCGCCGCCGCCCGGCGAGCAGCGTTTCGTGCCGAACGAGGTGCTGCTCAATATTGCGGGCAGCACGTCAGCGCAGGCCCTCAGCGCGATGGCGCGGCGCCATCGCCTGACGCAGCTCGAAGCGCGCGACTTCACGCTGCCGCCGCGCCGGCTCGCACGCCTGCGCATCAATGACGGCCGTCCGGTCGCGGCCGTGATCCGCTCGTTGCAGCAGGAGGCGAGCATCCTCGCGGCGCAGCCGAACTACTATTACTCGCTGGAGCAGGGCGCTACGACGGCCGCAGACCCGGCGCAGTACGCGCTGAGCAAGATGCGCCTGCCTGAGGCGCACGCGCTGGTGAAAGGCAACAATGTCCGTGTGGCGGTGATCGACACCACGATCGATGCGCGGCACCCCGATCTTGCGGGCACCGTCGCGGCCACGTTCGACGCGATCGGCAAGCCCGACAAGCCGCACTCTCACGGAACCGGAATTGCGAGCGTCATCGCGGCGCATGGCAAACTGATGGGTGTTGCGCCGTCCGTGAAGGTGCTGGCAATCGCGGCGTTCACATCGCTCGGCTCGAAAGGGTCGAGCATGGCGATCCTCACCGGCCTCGAATACGCCGGGACGTCCGGCGCCCACGTGATCAACATGAGCTTCGCAGGTCCATCCGACCCCGAAATGCAGCTCAAACTCGCGGCGCTGGGCAAGAAAGGCGCCGTGTTGGTCGCCGCCGCCGGCAATGCCGGTCCGCAGTCGCGCCCGCTTTATCCCGCAGCCTATCCAGGCGTCATCGCGGTGACGGCGATCGATGCCGACGACAAGCTGTTCGATCAGGCCAACCGCGGCACGCACATCGCAGTGGCGGCGCCGGGCGTCGCGATCCTCGCAGCGGCCCCGGGCGAGAGCTATCAGATGCAATCAGGCACCTCGTTCGCCGCCGCGCAGGTGAGCGGCGTTGCGGCCTTGCTGCGCGAACGCAACCGGCAACTCGATCCAGCCGCGATCCGCCGCATCCTGACTTCGACGGCGCGCGATCTTGGACCCGCGGGGCATGACGACCAGTTCGGCTCCGGACTGGTGGACGCGTTCAGCGCGGTCTCTTCCGCCGCCCCCAGGGCGAGCGACGTCTCGGCTTCGCCTGCGGCAGCACCCGCGAACTGAGGCTGAACCTCGCGCCGCCGCGGTGCGACTAACTGTCAGCGAACACACGCGAAGTTCGGTCGGCGCGTCTGCCCCATTCCACCTGCGCGTCGATCCGGCTGGCCCGCCCGGACACCGTCCGGGCGGGCTATTGATTTTTCAGGTTCCTCTCCGCGGCAACGCATGCTCCTAACGTCCTCTGGACGCGCCCGCCGGATTGTGGCTGTAGAAAGCGGCTAGTGCGGCGGTTCAGAAGTCCGCATCATCCTTGCCGCGGCTTCTTCATGCGGACTTCTGAACCAGGGCCGCACTAGAATCATAGGTTTTTCTAGTGTCCTTCGATTCCGAAGTTCGTACACGAGGGTGCTGCACGATGAAACGAACTTCGGAATCGGGACACTAGAGGGATTTGCGGCGTCGATGAGTGGGGACATCATCCTCGAAACCGAGGATCTGACCAAGGAGTTCGCCGGATTCGTTGCGGTGAACGGTGTGTCGCTGCGCGTTCAACGCGGCACGATCCATGCGCTGATCGGTCCGAACGGCGCCGGCAAGACCACCTGCTTCAACCTGCTGACCAAGTTTCTGCAGCCGACGCGTGGTCGCATCACCTTCAAAGGCCGCGACATTACGTCCCTGCCTCCGACCGAGATCGCGCGGCTTGGCCTCGTGCGCTCGTTTCAGATTTCAGCCGTGTTTCCGCATCTCACCTTGCGCGAAAACGTCCGCATCGCGTTGCAGCGCAAGCGCGGTGGCTCTTTCGATTTCTGGAATTCGAAGGGTGTGCTCGACGCCTATAATGACCGCGCCGTCGCGCTGCTCGCCGATGTCGGACTGGCCGAATACGCCAATCTCACCGCGGTCGAATTGCCCTATGGCCGCAAGCGCGCGCTCGAGCTTGCCACCACGATCGCGCTCGATCCCGAGATGCTTCTGCTCGACGAGCCGACCGCCGGCATGGGCCACGAGGACATCGACCGCATCGCCGCGCTGATCAAGTCGGTCGCCGCGAACCGCACGGTGCTGATGGTCGAGCATAATTTGAGCGTCGTCTCGAACCTCTCGGATCGCATCACGGTGCTCACGCGCGGCCGCGTGCTTGCCGAAGGCAATTACGAAACAGTCTCGAATAACCCGGAAGTTCGCGAAGCCTATATGGGGGTCGGCCATGCTTGATACGACCCGCGGCGCGCCGTTGCTCGTCGTCGATGGCCTGCAAGCCTGGTACGGGGAATCGCACATCCTGCATGGCGCGACCTTCGAGGTGCGTGCCGGCGAAGTCGTGACGCTGCTCGGCCGCAACGGCGCCGGCAAGACCACGACGCTCAAGTCGATCATGGGCATCGTCGGCCAGCGTAAAGGCTCGGTGCGCTTCGAGGGGCGCGAGTTGATTGGACTTTCGTCGAATGTGATCGCGCGGCAGGGGATCGCGTTCTGCCCCGAGGAGCGCGGCATCTTCGCGAGCCTCGACGTAGAGGAGAACCTGTTCCTGCCGCCCGAGGTGAGGCCGGGCGGGCTTGAGACCGAGAGCATCTTCACTCTGTTCCCGAACATCAAGGAACGCCTGCGCAGCCAGGGCACCAAGCTTTCCGGCGGCGAGCAGCAGATGCTGGCAATCGGCCGTATCCTGCGCACCGGCGCGCGGCTGTTGCTGCTCGACGAGCCGACCGAAGGCCTCGCGCCGGTCATCATCCAGCAGATCGGGCACACCATCCGCACATTGAAGGAGCAGGGTTTTACCATCCTGCTCGTTGAACAGAATTTCCGCTTCGCCTCGACCGTCGCCGACCGCTATTACATTATGGAACACGGCCGGATCGTGGAACAATTCGCGAATTCTGAACTGGACGCCAACCTCGAAAAGCTCCACGACTATCTCGGGGTGTGAACAATCAACACAGGTTCGGCCGGCTTGGCCAGGGAAACGTGAGCAACAGGAGTATCTTGATGAAAAGGACTTTGGGATTGGCGGCGCTTGCTGTCGTGCTTGCCTCCAGCACCGCGCTGGCGCAGCAGATCACGGTGAAGATCGGCGTGATGAGCGACATGTCGAGCCTTTATGCCGACATCGGCGGCCCCGGCTCGGTTGCCGCCGCGAAGCTCGCGGTCGCCGACTTCAACGCTACCAACAAGGACATAAAGGTCGAGATCGTCAGCGGCGATCATCAGAACAAGGCGGACGTCGGCTCGAGCATCGCCAATCAGTGGATCGACGTCGAGAAGGTCGACATGATCGTGGATGTGCCGAATTCGGGCGTCGCGCTCGCGCTCAATGAGATCATCCGCAGCAAGAACAAGGTTTTCATCAATTCCGGCGCCGCGTCGTCGGATCTGACCGGCGCGAAGTGCTCGCCCAACACCGTGCACTGGACCTATGACACCTGGATGCTGGCGAACGGCACCGGCAAGGCGATCGTGAAGACCGGCGGCGACACCTGGTTCTTCCTCACCGCCGACTATGCATTCGGTCATGCGCTTGAGCGCGACACCGCCGCGGTCGTCGAGAAGAGCGGCGGCAAGGTGCTCGGCAAGGTGCGTCACCCGATCAACACCAACGACTTCTCGTCGTTCCTGCTGCAGGCGCAGACCTCGAAGGCCAAGGTTATCGGTCTGGCCAATGCGGGCGGCGACACCATCAACTCGATCAAGGCGGCTGCCGAATTCGGCATCACCAAAAGCGGCCAGAGCCTCGCCGGTCTTCTGGTGTTCGCAAGCGACGTCAACGCCCTTGGCCTGGCGACCGCGCAGGGGCTCACTTTGACCGAGACCTGGTACTGGGACCAGAACGATACCAACCGCGCCTGGAGCAAGAAGTGGCAGGCTGAGCGTGGTGGTTCGGGCAAGTATCCGACCATGGTGCAGGCGGGCGTCTATGCGGGCGTGACGCATTATCTCAAGGCGGTCGCCGCGCTGAAGAGCGGTGCCGACGGCAAGGCGGTCATCGCGAAGATGAAGGAACTGCCGACCGACGATCCGCTGTTCGGCAAGGGCACGATCCGGGCCGACGGCCGCAAGATCCATGACGCGTATCTCTACGAGGTGAAGAAGCCGGCGGAGAGCAAGTATCCGGGCGACTTCTACAATGTGCGCGCCACGATCCCGGCAGCGGAAGCGTTCCGTCCGCTGAAAGAGGGCAGCTGCCCGCTGGTGAGCGGCTGATCTTGCTCATCCCTCCCCCGTCAGGGGGAGGGTGACCGCGAGCGACAGCGAGCGGTCGGGTGGGGTCTTCCTCCTGGCCTGATTTCTCCCCACCCGGCTCCTCGCTTCGCGAGGACCCACCCTCCCCCTGACGGGGGAGGGCCAAGAGAAACCCCATGTTCGAAATCTTCGGCATTCCCTCGCAGGCGCTGTTCGGGCAATTGCTGCTCGGGCTGATCAACGGCTCGTTCTACGCGCTCTTGAGCCTCGGGCTCGCCGTGATCTTCGGCATGCTCAACATCATCAACTTCACGCATGGCGCCCAATACATGCTGGGCGCGTTCGTGGCCTACCTGCTGCTGCAACACACCGGCATCGGCTACTGGCCCGCGCTGATCATCGCGCCGATCCTCGTCGGCGCTCTCGGCATCGTCATCGAGCGCACGATGCTGCAGTGGCTTTACAAGCTCGATCATCTTTACGGCCTGCTGCTGACTTTCGGCCTCGCGCTGATCATCGAAGGCCTTGCGCGCAACCAGTACGGCTCCGCCGGCTTGCCTTACGCGATGCCGGATTCACTGCGCGGCGGCCAGAATCTCGGCTTCATGTTCCTGCCGAACTATCGCGCCTGGGTGGTGGTGGCGTCGCTCGCGGTGTGTCTGTCCACCTGGTTCGTGATCGAGCGCACGCGGGTCGGCGCCTATCTGCGCGCCGCGACCGAAAACCCGACGCTGGTGCGTGCCTTCGGCATCAACGTGCCGCGAATGGTCACGCTCACGTACGGCTTCGGGGTGGGCCTCGCGGCGCTTGCCGGCGTGATGGCGGCACCGATCTATAACGTCAGCCCGCAGATGGGTTCGTCGCTGATCATCGTGGTGTTCGCTGTCGTGGTGATCGGCGGCATGGGCTCGATCATGGGTGCGATCATCACCGGTTTCGGCCTCGGCATCATCGAGGGACTGACCAAGGTCTTCTTCCCCGAAGCATCGAACACCGTGATCTTCATCATCATGGCGATCGTGCTGCTGGTGCGGCCGGCCGGGCTGTTCGGAAGGACGGCGTGACATGGCGGTTGTGACCGACACCATCGGGGCGTCCGCGGGCTCTGCCGAAAGCCGCAGCGAGATGATCGCGTTCCTCATCATGGTCGCGATCCTTATCGTTGCGCCGTTCTTCGTCTATCCGCTGTTCTTGATGCAGGCGCTGTGCTTTGCGCTGTTTGCCTGTGCGTTCAATCTGCTGATCGGCTATGTCGGCCTGCTCTCGTTCGGCCACGCGCTCTATTTCGGCTGGGCGAGCTACCTCGCGGCCCATTCGGCCAAAGTGTGGGGCTTCCCGCCGGAGCTCGCGATCCTCACCGGCACGCTGACCGCGACCGGCCTCGGCATCGTGGCTGGCGCTCTCGCGATCCGCCGTCAGGGGATCTACTTCGCCATGATCACGCTCGCGCTGGCGCAGATGATGTTCTTCTTCGCGGTGCAGGCGAAGTTCACCGGCGGGGAGGACGGGATTCAGTCGGTGCCGCGTGGAAAGATGTTCGGCGTCCTCAACCTCGCCGATCAGGCCACGATGTACGTGGTTGTCGTGGTTATCTTTTTGGCCGGCTTCCTGTTCATCCGCCGGGTCATCAATTCGCCGTTCGGGGAAGTCCTGAAGGCGATCCGCGAGAACGAGCCGCGCGCGATTTCGCTCGGCTACAAGACCGACCGTTACAAGCTGGTGGCTTTCGTGCTGTCGGCCACGCTCGCCGGAGTCGCCGGCTCGACCAAGGCGATCGTGCTGCAGATCGCCTCGCTCACCGATGTGGACTGGCCGATGTCGGGCGAGGTGGTGCTGATGACGCTCGTCGGCGGGCTCGGCACCATCTTCGGTCCGGTCGCGGGCGCCTTCGTGATCATTGCGATGCAGAACTTCCTCAACGCGCTGGATCAATGGGTTATCGTCATTCAGGGCATCATCTTCGTGCTTTGTGTGCTGCTGTTCCGGCGCGGCATTGTCGGCGAGATCGCGCACCTGTTGCGGATCAAACTCTAGGCCGCATGGTTCCGCACTCGGGCACCGATGCCGGACAGCAACGGTCGGAAAAATAATCCGCCGATTGTCCACAGATCGGCGCCCGCCGCCCGATCTCCTGTTGTGGCGTGGCCCGCGCGGCGTGAGGATGCCCGGAGGGCTGTTTACATCCTGTCTCGCGTTTTGACTGGCTCTGCCGCTTTGGACGCGCCCATGTGGGCGCGGGGCGTTGCGTAGCGTGTTTGGTCTGTGAGCGTTTGGATGAGCAGGACACAAATGTCAGTCGAAGCCGTGCGCAAATGGCATGCGCTCGCCGAGCGCCGCCGCCGCCATTACGTGGAACTCTATCGCAGCGACAAATGGCGCCGCCACTACAGCGAGGAAGCGTTCGCCACGCTGATGCGCGACGTGATCCAGAACGTCGAGTCCTGGAGCAGGATTCTCGAAGGGATGACCGGGCCCGCGGCGGCGAAGGCGGCCTAGCTCCGGCAGCGCAAAGTGTGAGCCGCATTCGACGGCGGCGGCGCTTTCCTGTTTCCGACCCGGCCGCGGTCGCGCTGCAGTGTGCGCGGGGCTGATACCGGCCGAAGGCGGTTGGCCGGGCGGGCGAAACATGGTCAAGTCCGGCGACTTTCCCCGGAGCCGGAACTTCCCATGAACTTCGTCGATCCCAACCCGTTCACCACCCGGCCTGAGATCGACGGCACCTTTGGTGTCGTGACCTCGACCCATTGGCTCGCCACCGCGGTCGGCATGGGTATCCTGGAGCGCGGCGGCAACGCGTTCGATGCCGCGTGTGCGACCGCGTTCACGCTGCAGGTGGTCGAGCCGCATCTCAACGGGCCGGGCGGCGACGTCCCGGTGATCCTGTACGACGTGCGGCGCGGCAAGCCGGAAGTGGTCTGCGGGCAGGGGCCTGCGCCGTCGGGCGCCACCATCGCGCATTACCGCGACCATCTCGGTCTCGACCTCGTGCCCGGCACGGGGCTGCTCGCGGCCTGCATTCCCGGCACTTTCGACACCTGGATGACGGTGCTGCGCGACTACGGCACGATGCGCCTCGCGGACGTGCTGGCGCCCGCACTCGGGTACGCGCGCAACGGCTATCCGCTGGTCGAGCGCATCTGCGCCACCATCGACACCGTGAAGGATTTGTTCAAGGAGCACTGGCCGACCTCGGCGGCGGTGTACCTGCCGGGCGGCAACGTGCCGAGGCCCGGCACGATGTTCTCCAATCCGAAGATGGCCGACACCTACGAGCGCATTCTGAAGGAAGCGCAGAGCGGCAGCGGCACCCGTGAGGCCGAGATTGATCGCGCGCGGAAGGTCTGGTCACAAGGCTTCGTCGCCGAAGCGGTCGACCGGTTCTGCCGTACCAGCGAGGTCATGGATACCTCGGGCCGCCGCCATCGCGGCGTGCTCACCGCCGACGACATGGCGAAGTGGCAGGCGACCGTCGAGGCGCCGATCTCCTACGATTACGGCCGCTACACGGTTCTGAAAGCCGGTCCGTGGACCCAGGGCCTGGTCACGTTGCAGCAGCTCGCGCTGTGCAAGCGTTTCGGCTTCGACGGCCTCGATCCGGCCGGGCCGGATTTCATCCACTGGCAGGTCGAATGCGCCAAGCTCGCTTTCGCGGATCGCGACACGTTCTATGGCGATCCGAAATTTGTGACCGTGCCGGTCGATGTGCTGCTCTCGGACGCCTACAACGATCAGCGCGCCAGGCTGGTGACCAACGAGGCCTCGCACGAGATCCGGCCGGGCATGATCGCGGGCTTCGGCAAGACGATGGACCTGCGCCTCGCCGACGGCCAGCGCGCCGCGGTTGGCGCGACCGGGGCGGGGGAGCCGACGGTCGGCGACATCCCGTGGACCCATGACGAAGACAAGCTGCCGGACGTCGTCGCCGCAAAGGCGCGCCAGCGCGAGAAGATGGGCGCGGTTCCGGGCGATACCGTGCATTTCGACATCGTCGACCGCGACGGCAACATGGTGTCGTCGACGCCGTCCGGCGGCTGGCTGCATTCCTCGCCGGTCATTCCCGATCTCGGCTTCTGTCTCGGCACGCGCGCGCAGATGTTCTGGCTCGAGGAGGGCCACCCGGCCTCGCTCGCGCCAGGCAAGCGGCCGCGCTCGACGCTCACACCGACCATGGCGCTGCGCGATGGCGAGCCCTATCTCGCCTGGGGCTCGCCCGGCGGCGACCAGCAGGACCAGTGGATCACGCAGTTCTTCCTGCGCCACGTGCACGCGAAGATGAATTTGCAGGAATCGATCGACGCGCCGGCCTGGCACACCGAGCATTTCCTCTCGTCGTTCTGGCCGCGCACCGCGCGTCCCGGCGTGATCGTGGTCGAGAACCGCGTGCCGAAGGCGACGCAGGATGAATTGAAGAAGCGCGGCCACAAGGTCGAGGTCGGGCCCGACTGGTCCGAAGGGCGGCTGACGGCGGCGTCGAAAGACGGCAAGCGGCGCAAGGCCGCAGCCAATCCGCGCGGCATGCAGGGCTACGCGGCGGGGCGCTGAAAATTAAGGCTCGAACAAAAATCTAATCGAACGGCGCCTGCGGGACGGCGACCGAATCGTGCGTCAGGATCACTGGCTCCTTCAGCGCGGGGTCTAGGATGATGTGGGCGAAGCGGTTGAAGTAGAGGTTGAGCTTTTCCGGTGGCATGTCTGGAAAGGCCTCGCGGAAGAACGCGACCTGCGGCGTGATCGTGATGTGGCGGACCGAGCGGAAGCCCATCGCGACCAGCACCGCGCCCGGCGCCGCATTCGAAACCAGCCATTTCTTCGGGTGCGCCTCCTGCTTCGCGCGCAGATCGCGCAGGACCGGCGTGTCGTGCTTTGCGAAGATCGGCCCGGCGCGCTGCACCGGATTGAACGGGACGAATATGAGCGCGTTCGAGAGCGCTCCGCAGAACAGCAACCCATAGCCCCATGCGCGATACTTTCGGCCGATCCAGTACGCAGCGAGCAGCAGTGGAACGATCAGCAGGTCGTATTTCAGGCCTTTCAGGTTCGCGTCGAACAGCACGAACTTCGACAGCGCGGCGGCGATCGCGACCAGCGCCAGCGCAACAGCAATGCGCGTGAGGCTCGCGACAGCGCCGACGCGCAGCAGCAGAACGAACGCCACGAGATGCGAGAGCAGACCCATCGCGAAGGCGAGCCGTTGCGGCGCGCTCGTGTTCCAGAACAATGGCTTCACGACGTATGAAGGGATCGGCAGGCACCACGACGCGAGAATCGTCAGAACGCCGATCCCAAGGACCGCGAGCGCCCAGCGTGTCGCGCGGTCCTCCTTGGTGCGCGCGGCGATGACGTCGCGCAGGCGCTGGACGTTCACGAACACCAGTGTGAACAGCAGCGCGTAGGAGCCGCCGGTCCCGATCTCGATACCGTTCCAGTAGAACGGCTCCCACCGCGACGACACGAAGTGCGGGAAGAGATGCGCCAGCAGCCAGGAATACGGAACGATCCCACCGGGGAGATTGTCACGGTGTCCCGGGTAGACCGTGTCGGCCATGATCTGGAATGGCCCCCACAGATAAAGCACGACGAGGCCGAAGCCGATCGCGCCGCCTGCGAGGCAAATGGCGATGCGTCTCAAGGTGAGCACGTCGGGGCGTAGTGCGAGCACGATCACCGCGCCGGCGAATGCGAGCGAGCCGATGAAGATCATGTAGAAATGCGAGAGCAGGAACGTCCCGGTGATCCAGACCAGGAGCGGAATGCGCAGCCACGGCCGCATCGGCACGATGCAAGCGAGCAGCAGCCACGGAAAGAACGCGACCAGCGGGCCGGTCGTCGTCCACCACAGCTGCACGTAGGGCAGCGCGAACATGCTCAGCGAGAAGATCGCGGCCGCGGTATCCGAAAAGCGCAGTTCGCGCGCGAGCAGGTACCAGCCGATCCAGCAGGCCGCGAGCAGGATCGCGAACATCAGCGAGAACGCGGCCGCGGGCGGCAGCACGAAGAACGTCCACAGCTGCGGCTTGAAGACCAGACCCCAGTCCCACAGCGGCAGCGCGTTGAAGTTGCGCAGGTCCGCCTCGTACGGGGAAATATGCTCGATGCGTGCGAAGCCGTTGTTGATCGCGATCTGCACGTAGGGGGTCCACAGCGCCCACTCGTCGGAGCGTTCCGGCTGCGCAAACCCGAACAGCGGACCGGCGTCGTTCACCCCGATCATCTGCAGCGCTATCGCGTAGGATGACGGCGTCAGCTGCAACGCTGCGTAAAGCGCGGTAACGACCAGCGCCGCCGCGATAAAGCCTCGCGGCGCAAGGAGCCGTTGCCACAACGTCAGCCCGGCGGCATTGGACGGATGCGTCATCTGGTGTGATTATCCCTGCGCGGTTCTTGGCGGCACGCCTTGTGCCTGTCAACACTGGAACCGATTGGCTAAGCTTCGACAG
>Ga0207691_10005698_pt1 | contig 12042 bp, 10 predicted proteins | sample KBSM13metaG_FD_184327 | JGI IMG/M metagenome (GOLD analysis project Ga0207691, IMG submission 184327) | Miscanthus rhizosphere microbial communities from Kellogg Biological Station, Michigan, USA - KBS M1-3 metaG (SPAdes) (version 2) | ecosystem: Host-associated > Plants > Roots > Rhizosphere >...
TCCATCTACGTCGAGTTCCCGCTCTCCACGGCGAGTGCCGCAGATCTGGCGCAACGCGTCCCGGCGCTCGCAGGGCGACAGGTATCCGCACTGATCTGGACGACGACGCCGTGGACCATTCCGTCGAACCTCGCAATCGCATTCCATCCGGAGTTTGATTACGCGGCCTACGACGTCGATGGCATCGTCGTCATCGTCGCAGAAGGGCTGGCCGCTACGGTTGGTCAGAACGTCAAGCGTGCGTTCGACAAACCGCTGGCGCGGATGAAAGGTGAGAGCCTCGAAGGGCTCCGCTTCCGGCATCCGCTGTATGAGCGCGATTCGGTGGCTGTGCTCGCCGACTACGTCACGCTCGACCAGGGTACTGGTGCCGTTCACACGGCTCCGGGCCATGGCGCGGATGACTACCTGACGGGCGTGAAGTACGGACTCGACATCTACGCGCCGATCGGCCCAGGCGGGCAGTTTCTGGAGAACGTGGAGCTGTTCGCGGGACAGAAGGTCTTCGATGCGAACCCCAACGTCGAGCAGGCGCTGCACGAACGTAGCCGGCTCTGGCATCGCGAAACGTTCTCGCATCAGTACCCGCACTGCTGGCGTTGTCACAATCCGGTGATCTTTCTAGCCACGTCGCAGTGGTTCGTCCGGCTCGACGGCGATCCGGCAATCACCGGCGAGGATGGTCAGAAGCGGACGTTGCGCGAAGCGGCGCGACATGCCATCGACCACCAGGTGAAGTGGATCCCGCCCTGGGGACGGGATCGCATTTTCAACATGGTGTCGAACCGTCCGGACTGGTGCATCTCGCGACAGCGCGCCTGGGGCGTACCGATCCCCGCCCTGGATTGTGCGAAGTGCGGGGACGCGATCCTGACGACGGCGCTCATCGACAAGGCCGCGGGTGTGTTCGAGCAGTACGGGGCGGACGCGTGGTACGAGCGGCCGATCGAGGAGTTCCTGCCTGCGGGATTGAAATGTCCGTCCTGCGGCAGCACCGAATTCGAGCGCGAACGCGACATTCTCGACGTGTGGTTCGACTCGGGCTCGAGCCACGAAGCCGTGCTGGCGCGGCAGCCGGAGCTCGGGTGGCCGGCGGACATGTACCTCGAAGGCAGCGACCAGCATCGCGGCTGGTTTCAGAGCTCGCTGCTGATTGCCCTCGGTACGCGGGGACGCCCGCCCTTCCGGGAAGTGCTGACCCACGGATTCCTGATCGATCTCGAAGGACGCAAGATGTCCAAGTCGGTCGGGAACGTGATCGCACCGCAGGACGTCATCAAGGAGAGCGGCGCCGAGATCATCCGTGTCTGGGTCGCGATGAGCGAGTTCACAGAGGAGCTTCGCGTCAGCAAAGAGATCCTGACGCGCGTGGTGGACGTGTACCGCAAGCTCCGTAACACGTGCCGGATTCTCGTAGCCAACCTGTATGACTTCGATCCGGCAACGGATATGGTTCCGCTCGAGAAGCTCGACGAGGTTGACCGCTTCGCGCTTGCTCGCTACGGAGAAGCCGCGCAACGGATGCTGCGCGCCTACGACGAGTACGATTTCTCGACCGTGGCACAGAACCTGAACACGTTGCTGACGGTAGACCTGAGCGCGTTCTACGTGGACGTCACCAAAGACAGGATGTACACGTTGAACGCACGGTCGCACGAACGCCGATCGACGCAAACGGCGATGTACACGATCTGCGATGGACTGTCGCGTCTGCTCGCGCCGATCCTTCCGGTGACCGCGGACGACCTGTGGCGGAACATGCCGGGCCAGCGGAGCGAGTCGGTCCATCTGGAAGACTTCCCGGATCCTGCCCGCCTCGTCGATTCGGATCTGATCGGCACCTGGGAGCGTCTCCTCGCGGTACGTGAGACGGTCAACGCGGCACTGGAAGAAAAGCGTAAGGACAAGGTGATCGGCAACGCGCTGAGCGCGCGAGTGGTAATCACTGCGACCGGGCCGGTCAGCACATTGCTCGACACCCATCGCCAGCAGCTGCCAATGCTCTTCAACGTGTCGGATGTCGGACTGCACCTTGGTGGAACCGAGGGGATCGACGATGTGCAGGTCGTCGTGGAGAAGGCGCCGGGCGTGAAGTGCGCCCGCTGCTGGCGGTTCGTCCCGAGTGTGCGGGAAGAACCGGAGTGGGCAGGGATCTGCGATCGCTGCCGCGACGCGCTGAACGCCTGAGGCATCATGTCGCGACGCGCGCAGGTCACGGTAGCGGTTCTGGTCGTCGTTCTTGATCAGATAGTCAAGGCCGTCGTGCGCAGCCATCTGACGCTGCACGAGAGCGTCACCGTCATTCCTGGACTCTTCGACCTGACGCGGGTCCACAATACCGGCGCTGCGTATGGGTTTCTCGACGGCGTGGACTTCCCGTTCAAGACCGCCCTGCTCACGTGTGTGGCTCTGGCGGCATTGATCGGCCTCGCTGTCTATTCCGCCTCGCTCGACCGTGGGCAGGCACTGACGAGAGCTGGGCTGACGCTGGTGATCGGCGGCGCCGCCGGGAACCTGATCGATCGCCTGTATGCGGGGTACGTGCTCGACTTCTTGGATTTCTATCGCGGCAACTGGCATTTCTGGGCGTTTAATGTCGCAGACTCGGCGATCACGATCGGCGTGGCACTGATGATCCTCGAGCTGCTTGGCCTCGGAAGAACCCGTGTATCCAGAGCTGTTTAAACTCGGACCTTTCACGGTCTACACCTACGGCGTGCTCCTTGCCGCGTCGTACCTGCTGGGCCTTCGGCTGGCGATGTGGCGGGCGAAGAAATGGGGGCTCGATCCGAGCCGGGTGCTCGACCTCGGCATCTACATCATCATTGCCGCGCTCGTCGGCGCGAAGCTGCTTTTGCTGGTCGTCGACTTCGATCAGTTCAAGAACCCGCGCGAACTGTTGAACCTGGCGCGGCTGGGCGGCGTGTTCTACGGCGGTCTGATTCTCGCCGTCGCGGTCGCGTTCTGGTACATCCAGCGGCACCGCATGCCGTTCTGGACGACCTGCGACGTGTTTGCGCCGGGCATTGCGATCGGACATGTCACCGGACGGCTCGGGTGTCTCGCCGCCGGCTGCTGTTACGGCAAGCCGACAACAGTTCCGTGGGCGATCACGTTCACCAATCCGCTGGCCGCCGCCAATGTTGGAACGCCGCTCGGCATCCCGCTGCATCCGACGCAGCTCTACGAAGCAGGAGCCGCGTTGATCATCGTCGTCTTGCTGCTGGCTACCGAGAAGCGCTGGCGTCCGTTTGCCGGCCGGACGTTCTGGACGTACATGTTCCTGTATGCCGTATCGCGGTACATCATCGAGATGTATCGGGGCGATCCTCGCGGCACGGTCTTCGGCATCTTCTCGACCTCGCAATTCATTTCGGTCGTGCTCGGTCCGCTCAGCTTGATCATGTTGTTCTGGCTCTCGAGAACCGCACCGTCTGCACCCGAGCAGGCGACCAGGCGACGACGGGCCGCCGCCTAGCTCGTGGCCGTCGAATTCGATGTCCCCGCCGATTACGACGGTCAGCGGCTGGATCGCGTGCTGGTGTCGATGCTGGCCGACCACTCGCGATCGCAGCTCCAGCGGCTGATTACGGAGGGGTGCATCCGCCTGCGCGGCGCGGTTGCCTTAAAGCCGAACACGATCGTCCACGAGGGCGACCACGTCGAACTCGACGTTCCGCTGCCGCAACCCTCGCCGCTGACGGCCGAGTCGGTTGCGCTGGATATCCTCTATCAGGACGCAGATATCGCCGTGCTGAACAAGCCGGCGGGGATGGTCGTGCATCCGGGCGCTGGGCACGCATCCGGAACGCTGGTGAACGCGCTTCTGCATCACATGACCGATCTGAGCGGCATTGGCGGCGAGCTTCGGCCGGGCATCGTCCATCGACTCGATCGCGGCACGTCAGGTGTCATGGTCGTCGCGAAGAACGACGCTGCGCATCAGGAGTTGGCCCGCCAGTTCCACGACCGCGAGATCGAGAAGGAGTACATCGCGTTGGTGTGGGGCGTCGTCCAGGCCGGCCGCCGTATCGACGCCGCCATCGGCCGCGATCCGTCGAACCGGCAGAAGATGTCTGCTCGATCGAAGCACGCGCGTGAGGCGGTGACGCGAATTACTCGCGCCCATCCTCTGCCCGGTCTCACGCTCTGCCAGGTCGCGATCCATACCGGGCGGACGCATCAGATCCGTGTGCATCTGAGCGCGATCGGCCACCCGATCGTGGGCGACGCTTTGTACGGCGGCATTCACCGTCGCGTCGCCGGTGACATTCGCGCCGTGCAGCGCCTCACACGCCCCTTCCTGCACGCAGCGAGGCTCGTCTTCATGCACCCGCGCGAGGGGCGTCGTCTGGAATTCATTGCGCCACTGCCGGACGACCTCGGCGATGTGCTGAACGATATTCCTGGATGGGCTGACCGTGATGAATGAGCAGATCGTTCCCCGTGACATCCACACCGTCTATGAAGGCCGTATCTTCACCGTTCAAGTCGAGACGTTGACGTTGCCGAACGGCCGAGACTTCAAGGCCGAGATCATCAGGCACCCGGGCTCGGTGGTGATCATTCCTGTCACCCGCACCGACGAGATCATCCTCGTGCGGCAATACCGGCACGCCATCGGACGTTTCGCGTGGGAGTTGCCGGCGGGTTCGCTCAAACCCTCGGAAGACGCGGCGGCTGCAGCCGCACGTGAATGTCAGGAAGAAATCGGACTGGTACCGTCGACATTAGCGGCACTGGCGTCGCTGTTCCCGACACCGGGCTACTGCGATGAAGAGATGCACTTTTTCCGCGCCGACGGCCTGAGGCAACCGAACGAAAGTGAAACGGCCAGCCCCGACGAGGACGAAGACATCGAGACGCGCGCCTTCCCGGTGGCGGCCATCCTTCAGATGGTCGCCACCGGGGAGATCATCGATCTGAAAACCGTCGCCGGTGTGGCGCTGATGGAACGCCGAAGCCCTACTGAATAGGCGGCGGTATCCGGCGGCTTGTTCTGCGATCGCCCGGAGCTTTCGGGCTCGGCGTCAGCGCGAGCAGCAGCACCTCGTCAACAGTCTGGACGTAATGGATCGTCATGTCCCGGCGCAGTTCGTCGGTGAGATCCTCGTTGACGTTCTTCTCGTTCGGCCGCGGCATGATGACCTCGCGGATACCAACACGCCGCGCGGCCAACACCTTTTCCTTGATTCCGCCAACCGGGAGCACGCGGCCTGAGAGCGTGATCTCTCCAGTCATCGCGATGTCACCGCGGACCGGCCGCCGTGTGAGTTCCGACGCCAGCGCCGTGGCGATCGTGACGCCCGCGGAGGGCCCGTCCTTGGGAATCGCGCCCGACGGCACGTGCAGGTGGATTTCTGCATTCTTGAAAAAGTCCGGGTCCGCGCCGTACGCAGAGGCATGCGCACGGAACCATGAGAGCGCGGCACGAGCCGATTCCTTCATCACATCGCCGAGCTGGCCGGTCAGGGTCAGCAGGCCGGTCCCGGCCATGCGCGACGCTTCGATAAACAGAACATCGCCGCCTGCCGGTGTCCAGGCAAGGCCGATGGCCACACCTGGATCCTTGGTGCGCTCTTCCATCTCCTCATCCATGAACGTCGGCGCGCCCAGCATCGCGACGACAACCGCCGGAGTGATCGTCACTGGCGCTTCGTCGCCCTCGGCGCGTCTTCGCGCTGCTTTCCGGCACAGCGCGGCGATCTCCCGTTCGAGGTTGCGAACACCCGCTTCGCGCGTGTAGCCGCGAATCACCGTCCGGAGCGCTTCGTCGGTGATCGAGAACTGCTCCGGCGTCAGGCCATGATTCGTCACCTGCTTCTGGACGAGATGCTCACGCGCGATCGCGAGCTTCTCTTCTTCCGTATACCCAGGGATCTCCAGCACCTCCATGCGATCGCGCAATGCCGGTGGTACCGGGTCGAGCACGTTTGCGGTGGTGATGAACAGCACCTCCGACAGGTCGAACGGCACATCCAGGTAATGGTCGCGGAACGTGCTGTTCTGTTCCGGATCCAGCACCTCGAGCAGCGCCGACGCAGGGTCGCCGCGGAAATCCGAACCCAGCTTGTCGATCTCGTCGAGGATAAAGACCGGGTTCTTCGATTCAGCCCGACGGATGCCTTGCAGGATCTGCCCCGGCAGCGCACCGATGTAGGTCCGACGATGGCCGCGGATTTCGGCTTCGTCGCGCATGCCGCCAAGGGACACCCGGACGAATTTTCGATCGAGTGATTGCGCGATCGACCGCGCCAGCGAGGTTTTGCCGACACCGGGAGGCCCGACGAAACACAGAATCGGGCCCTTGACCGTCGGATTGAGCTTTCGTACGGCGAGGTACTCGAGAATCCGGTCCTTGGCCTTTTCCAGTCCGGAATGGTCGTGGTCGAGCGTCTGCTTCGTCCGCGGAAGGTCGATCACCTCTTCCGTGCGCTTCTGCCACGGGAGCGTCACGAGCCAATCCAGGTACGTGCGCGAGACTGTGTATTCCGCCGCGGCCACCGGCATCTTGGCGAGACGATCGAGCTCCCGCTGCGCTTCCTTCCGGACCGTTTCCGGCATTCCGGCGGCTTCGATCTTCTGCTGAAGCTCCTCGATCTCCTTGGCCTGATCGTCGCTCTCGCCGAGCTCTTTCTGGATCGCCTTGAGCTGCTCGCGCAGGAAGTACTCGCGCTGGTTCTTGCCGACCTCCGACTGCACCTGTGACTGAATCTTCGATCCGAGCTCCAGCACCTCGAGCTCTTTGATCAGGATGCGGTTGAGCGCGTCCATCCGGGCGCGGACGTCGAGCGTTTCCAGCACTTCCTGTTTCACCGCGGTGGCGATCGTCGTGAGGCTCGACGCGATGAAGTCGGCGAGACGTCCCGCCTCGGTGATGTTCGCGGCGAGCGTCTGGAGATCGTCGGAGAGCAGCGGTGACAGTGAGACCACCTGCTGGAAATTCGTCTTGATGTTCCGGAGCAGCGCGTCGATCTCCAGTCGATCGTCATCGCGAAGTGCTTCGACGGCCGGTGTGACACGCGCACGAAGATACGGACGTGTCTCCTTCACTTCGTCCAGTCGGAGGCGTTCCAATCCCTGGACGATCAGTCGCAGACTGCCATCGGGCAGCTTGAACATCTTGTGAATCAGGCTGGCCGTGCCGACCTCGTACAGGTCACTCTGCTGCGGCTCTTCGACCGACGCGTCGCGCTGAGTAAACACGCCGATCAGCTTGCCTTGCGAGATCGCCTCGTCAATCAGCCGGACGGAGCTTTCGCGGGCGACAGCGAGCGGCATGAATGAGTTTGGAAACAGCACGGTGTCGCGGAGAGGCAGAATCGGAAGCTCATCCGGGACAGCGATCGGACGATCGCCAGCGGACAGTTCTTCCAGATCCAGCGTCTCGTCACGTTCGGTCATGGCGGGAATCCTCTTCGATCGAAGACGTCCGGTCAAAGGAAAGGTTGGGCGCGATCCGGGCAAAGAAAAACTCCCAACTTCCAATCACCGGCTCCGCGCAGGAGCGGTCATTGAAAGTTGGGAGTCCGAGTCGCCGACGAGCTGGCGCTGAGGAGCGCCCGTTCAGCCTAAGGAACGCCGTTACGCGTTCCGGGAGATTCAGTTCGACATGTCGAAGAAGAGCGTCGACGATCCGCGTTTCGCCATCGCGCGCTCGCGCTGCTCGGCCGTCTCACGAGCTTCCTCGCAGTCCTTGCAGCGGACCGCAAACGGCAATGCGCGGAGACGCGCTTCCGAAATCTGGTCACCGCACTCGAAGCAGTCTCCGTAGGTGTGGTCTTCCAGGCGCCGCAGAGCTGCGTCGATCTTCGTCAGCGTCTCCGACTTCATCTGGATCAGCGCGAACTCGATGTCTTCCTGGATGTCGACCTCAGAGCTCTCGCCCTGGTCGAGCACGTCGCGATCCTTATTTCCCTCGAGCCGGACGTCACGAATCCGACCCTGAACTTCATTGAGCAGTTCCCGGCGGCGGTCTTCGAGCATCTTCTTCAGCTCGTTGTAGCGGTTCTTCGCCGCCCCCTTGGTTTTCGTCGTCGTCGCCATGATCCTGCCGCTCCCTTCGCGTCGCCTATGAGGCCTTACCGTTTTGTTGCGCCCTATCAATGCAATGAAAATGCCGTTCAAAATATCGTCGACGTCGCGCCTGCCGGAACCCTCGTCACGCTGATCGCCACCAGACCCGAACTCCTTCAGACAAACAGCTAAGCTACTTGCGATCTGTAACTTATGGCTGATATCCGTAGAAGTCGCGCTCGTTGCCCGCTTCTGTCCCTATTAGACGCCTACCCGGGACGTTAGGTTTTGGGCGCACTGGTCCTATATTGAGGACGCAAAATCCGTCAGGGACCGAGTCATTACTGACGTGGCGTCGGCAAAATAGCCTCGCCAATACTGTTGATTTTTCGACGATCTGAGCCTTATTCGTCTACTGCAGGAAGCGGCTGCCGACAGAGGCGTTGGGGACGATCCCCCGGGCGGCAAGGAGGTCTGCGCTTCGCCGGCTTCCGGTCCTCAGCCATTTTTCATAGAGCCGAAGCACGTCGCCGTTGGAGGAGAGGAACGTCCGTTCACTGACTTCACCGAGCACATCGACGAAATTGGTGAACTTGTCCGAGAGTTCGTCGAACACGTCACCGAGCGAGTGATCCGCCTGCCGCGCCAGCGACCGGTACGCGTACTCACCAAGATGAATGTAGTAGTCGATGTCGACGAGACCTCGATTGAAGCTATCGGAGAAGAACCCGGAGACGAACAGCGACTGATCGCCCACCTTGCGGAGTCCACTCCGCTGTGCGACGCCGGCTGTTTGTAACGCGCGCGCGAGCCTGGGGCCGAGCGGTTCATCGCCATCAGCATGCGAATCAGGATGAACGAACCCGGCGAGCAGGTTGACCACGTAGAAGGAGGTCAACTCGTGCGCCGACACGTGTTGATTCTGCATGGCCGCTTCAACGAGCTCGCGAAAGAACTCCGTGGGCGATTCATTCCGAAACATCGCGTCGGCCATAGTCCTCCGTCCGCTTGCGCCGCGGCATCGCCAGCAACGTGCGAGCCGCGTCACGCGCAGAACCATCGGGCTGCAAACCGTATTCCGGTGAATTTGCGGTGATTTACGCCAGATTATACGGGCATTTTGCTCGTGAACCGCCCACATTGCGCACATTGCCCCCGTGCGGAGACGTGTGCGAAGCTGGGTAGTGGCATGTCCAGTCTGTAATCAGCGCAAAGCGCGCCGCGAGTGTCCGGCGCTGTCGAAGACGATCTGTACGGTCTGTTGCGCAACGAAACGACTGGTCGAAATCAACTGCCCGCCCGACTGCCCGCATCTCGCCGCCGCGAGAGAACATCCTGCGGCAGTCGTGAAACGCCAGCAGGAACGCGACGTCGCGATGCTCCTGCCAACGATTCGCGAATTGACCGAACGGCAGCAGCAGCTGTTTTTCCTCTTTCAGTCAGCGATCGCGCGACACACTCCCGACGGATTCGCGCGCTTGAACGACGACGATGTGGCAGGCGCGACGGGGGCGTTGGCGGCGACGTTTGAAACGGCAGCGCGCGGCGTCATCTATGAACACGCGCCCGAATCGCCGGTGGCGCGTCATCTCGCAGACAACCTCAGGGCCATGCTCGAGGAGATGCGGAAACAGGGCGCGAAGGTGTATGACCATGAAATCGCGGGCGTCTTGCGCGCTATCGAAAACGGGGCCCGGGACGTGCGCAGGCAGTCAGATGGCGAGGCCAACGCATACCTGACGCTCATGGGGCGTCTGCTTCAGGTGAACCGGATTGCGGGGTCTGAGCCTGCGAAGGATCAGGCGCCAACAAGCTCGATCGTGCTGCCCTGACCTGCTAGAATGCTGGGTTTGTAGTCCTCGAGGAATTCATGGCAAAACGATGTGAAGTCTGCGGCAAGGGTCCGGTAGTGGGACGCACGGTCTCCCACGCCCACAACGTGGGACCGCGCCGCTTCGAACCGAATCTCCAGACGGTGCGTGCCGTGATCAAGGGTGCCACGAAGCGGATCCGTGTCTGCACCCGCTGCCTGCGCGGCGGCAAAGTCACCAAGGCGGCGTAGACCAGATGCGGCAGGCGATCTCGGCGCCCGATGCTCCGAAGGCCATGGGCGCCTACTCCCCCGCGGTCCGCGCCGGCAATCTCCTCTTCATCTCAGGGCAGATTCCAATCAACCCGGCCACCGGCGAGCTCGTCTCCGGGAGCATTGCTGCGGAAGCCGAACAGGTGATGCGCAATCTGACGGCGTTGTTGAAGGCGGCCGGGCTCAGCTTCGACCATGTCGTCCGCACCACCGTGTTCCTGGCGGACATGAATGACTTCGCTGCGATGAACGAGGTGTATTCACGCTACATCGTCGATCCACCGCCGGCGCGCGCCACGGTACAGGTGGCGAGGCTGCCGCGCGATGTCCGGATCGAAGTCGACGCGATCGCGGTATTTCCCTAGGCTCTCGCCGTCCGCTCCACGCCAATCACGCCCTGCACGCCCTTGATCGACTTGATCACCTTGTCGAGGTGCTTGAGATCGCGGATCTCGACGGTCATGTCGATGCGCGCCTGCTGATCCTCGCCCGTACGCGCCTGCATGTTGGTGATGTTGGTGTTGATGTCTGACACTTTCGCGCTGATCTCGGCGAGCATCCCTTTTCGATCCTCGACCTGCATCGTCAGCCGAACGATGTACGGCGCCTCGCTGCCAGCCTGATCCCACTCGACGTCAATACGACGTTCGGGATCGAACATCAGGTTGAGCACGTTGGAGCAGCTCGCCGCGTGCACCGACACGCCTTTGCCGCGGGTGATGTAGCCGACGATCTTCTCGCCTCTGATCGGATTGCAGCACTTCGCCCGGAACACCATCACGTCGTCCGTCCCGCGCACCTTGATCTTGTCTGCATCGGCGCCGGACCGCAGGACGCGTTTGACAACGGAAATCACGGCTGATTCCGGCGGTTTTTCCTTCAGATCTGCCGGGACCGCTTTCTGCAGGACCGTCCGCGCCGAAAGCTTGCCGTAACCGATGTGCGCCAGGAGCTCGTCCGCGCTGCGTGCGCCGTACTCGGACGCAAACTTCGAGAGCTCACTGCTCTCGAGCACAGTGCCGGGATTGAGGCCGAAACGACGCGCCTCCTTGTCGAACAGGCGGCGGCCCAACTCGACGCTGCGTACCCGTTCCTCGCCCTGAAGAACGTGCTTGATCTTGCTGCGGGCCCGCGAGGTGACAACGAACGCCAGCCAGTCGCGGCTCGGTTTGTGCTCGGACTGCGTGACGATTTCCACGATATCGCCGTTCTGCAGGCGCGACCGCAGGGGAACCAGGCGGCCGTTGATACGCGCGCCGACGCACTGGTTGCCGACGTCGGTGTGGATGCTATAGGCGAAGTCGACCGCCGTCGCCCCGCGTGGGAGCGAGCGGACTTCGCCTTTCGGCGTGAAGATGTAGACCTCCTGCGGGTAGAGGTCGATCTTCAGGTTCTGCAGGAACTCCTGCGGATCGCGCACTTCCTGCTGCACCTCGAGCAGCTGCCGCATCCACTGGAAGTAGCGCTCGTCGTGGTGGTCGCCGACGCGTCCTTCCTTGTACTTCCAATGCGCCGCGATGCCTTCTTCCGCGCGGCGGTGCATTTCCTCTGTGCGGATCTGGACCTCGAGTGGAAAGCCGTGCTCGCTAATCACCGATGTGTGCAGCGACTGATAGCCATTCGGCCGCGGCATCGCGATGAAGTCCTTGATGCGTCCCGGGACCGGGGACCAGGTCTGATGAATGATGCCGAGCGCCGCGTAGCAATCCTTGACCGACTGGGTAATGACGCGCAGCGCGACAAAGTCGTAGACGCGTTCCAGGTCGATCTTCTGCCGCTTCAGTTTGAGGTGAATGCTGTAAAGGCGCTTGATGCGCCCATCCAGCTTGATGACGGGGACCTGCGCGGTCTGCAGACGCGCGCTCAAAGCGCGTGTGAGCTCATCGATAACCGCTTCCGCGGTCTTCCGTTTGGCCTCGACCCGAACCCGAAGACCTTCGTAC
>Ga0207691_10005699_pt1 | contig 12041 bp, 8 predicted proteins | sample KBSM13metaG_FD_184327 | JGI IMG/M metagenome (GOLD analysis project Ga0207691, IMG submission 184327) | Miscanthus rhizosphere microbial communities from Kellogg Biological Station, Michigan, USA - KBS M1-3 metaG (SPAdes) (version 2) | ecosystem: Host-associated > Plants > Roots > Rhizosphere >...
GTCCGCCGCGCAGGGAGCTCACCTGTCCCTCCGTGCGCATCGAGTAACCGTGCGCATCGGCCCACGTCTTCAGTTTCGTTGGCAGCTCTTCGAGGAGACCCGCGTCGCGATCCGCCGCGAGCCACGTCTGGCGCCCTGGAAGACGGTCGATCAGGTAGCGCAGGTTCGATCCGGTGCCCGTGCAGAGATCGAGGCCACGCACGGTATCCGTAGACGCGAGGGCATGTCTGACGCGTTCGACGAGAGTTGCCGATCGAGCAGTCAGGTCCGCCGGCTCGCGAACTGCGAGCCAGTCGGAGAGAGATTCATCCACGACTCACCGACTCCAGCGCTCCCGCAATTCCGGCGACCGCCTGATCCCAACCGGGCAAAGTAGGCCGGACGCGCCGCGCTCCTTCGGTCAGGCGCGCGCGAAGGTCAGCATCACCGATGACACGGGCCAACGCATGGGTCAGACCCTGGACGTCGCCCGGCGACACGAGCAGTCCGGCGTCGTTTCCGACGAGGGCCGGAATCGCGCCCGTCGACGTGCTCACCACGGGCAGACCGTGCGCGAGCGCCTCGGCGACCGCCATGCCGTAGGTTTCGCGTAGCGTCGCCAATACGAAGACGTCAGTACGGTCGTAACGCTGTTCGAGTTCATCGGCGCTGAGTTCGCCGACGAGCGAGACGTGTTCGTCGAGTTGTCGCTCCTCAACCAGCGCGCGAATCCGTGCAACTGTCGGCGGATGTCGAGCGAGACTTCCGGCGCATGTGAGGTGCCAGTCTCGGGAGGGCACTGCAGTCAACGCGTTGAGCAACTCTTCGTATCCCTTGCCTGGGTTGAACGTTCCTACCGACAGCAGTTCGACGCGTGACGTTCCGGACCCTCGTGAGACAGGCGCCGGCTCTGTGCCCGGCTCAACGACGACCACTCGGAGAGGAGGAACGCCGTAGTCCGCGATCATCGACAGTGTCGCGCGACCGGTCACGATCACGAGCGCCGCGGCTTGCAACGCCCGCCGCTCGGCGATTGCGAATTGTGCCGCCGCTTCCTCTTCAATGCCGATGGCCGCCGCGAGCGGCAGGTGCATCAGCGCCACGATTCGAAGACGCGACCGATGCTGCTCGAGGATCCCCGGAATCGCACCGACGGCCAGGCTGTCGACCACCGTGACCGTGCCGGCAGGCAACCTCGCGAACGCCTCTTCGGCCTGCGCGATCGCTGAGGCGGTCGGTCTCGGGAAAGTCTCGTCCAGTGACACCACGTCCACCGACCAGCCCGTCGCTCGCAGGCCGTCGACGACATGGCGATCGTAGATGTAGCCACCGGTGCGCAAGTCGAGGTTGCCGGGCACCACGAGCGCTGCGGTCTTCTGCATCAGTCGACCGTGTCGGTCCGGTCTTCGAACGACGCCGACGCGACGTGCGACTCATGTAGAGTGATACGGATCTGCTCGACAGCGGTGCCGCCGGGTCCGAGATCACCTCGCCTGGCTGCAGCCGTGAGCCGCTTGAAGATCACCTGCGCCAGAAACTCCGTTGTGGTATTTCGCCCGGTAAACTCGAGCACCTCGTCGAGGTTCCGGAAGTTGAACTCTGCGAGGGTCTGTCGCAGGACATCAGTGGCGCGCCCGATATCGATGACGATGCCATCGTTGTCGAGTGTCTTGCGTTTGAACTCCACGTCAACGACATAGGTCGCGCCGTGAAGCCGTTGCGCGGGGCCGAACACCTCACCTTTGAAGCTGTGCGCGATCATCACGTGATCGCGAACCGTCACGCTGAACATCCAGGCTCCTCTACTGATACTTGATTCGATGGCACAGGGCATCACCGGGAGCGTGCGCGAGTCGAGCCATCACGTCTGGAAGATCGTCGAATGCACTCTCGCCGGTAATGAGCACGTCGAGCGCCGGGTCCGCGAGCAGCGAGAGTGCCTGCGCCATGCGCCGGCGCGTATCCCAGCGCGCGCGCTGAGACGCCGCGACATGCCCGACTTGCGAGGACTTGATTGTGAGCCGGCGCGAGTGGAACGCGCCCCCGAGCGGCAGGGTCACCTGTCGATCGCCGAACCAGCTCATCTCGATGATGGTGGCTTCGAAGCCCGCGATGTCGAGGGCCTGCTGCAGGCCGTCGGGCGAGCCGCTCACATGAATCACGACGTCCGCGTCGCAACCCGCATCGCCAGGTTGCGCGAACGAAACACCGAGCGCTTGCGCAACGCGCTGACGCTGCGGGTTGACGTCGACCAGTTGCACGTCGCAGCCCTCGATGCGCGAGGCCAGCCACGCCACGAGACAGCCCACTGTTCCTGCACCAATCACCACGACTCGGTCGCCGAGCTGAGGAGATGCGTCCCACACACCGTTCAACGCCGTTTCGACGTTGGCAGCGAGTATCGCCCTCCCTGGCGGCACGTCGGCCGGCAATACATGCACCGCGGATGCCGGCACGACATAGCGGGTCTGGTGCGGATGCAGAACGAAGACGATGCGCTCCTTCAGCTCGCTCGATCCGCACTCCACTCGACCCACGCTGGCGTAGCCGTACTTCACCGCTCCCGGGAACTCGCCTTCCTGAAACGGTGCACGCATCCGCGTCCACTCGCTCTGCGGGACGCGCCCGCTGAATACCAGCGCTTCTGTCCCACGGCTGATCCCGCTGAACAGCGCCTGCACGACCACGTCATCGTCAGCGGGCGATCGCAGGACCTCGGGACGGATCTCTCCATGGCCCGGAGCGGCGACCCAGAACGCTCTCGCTTCGTCAGTCATGCATGGACATTCTTATGCGGTACTCGCACCGTTACAATGCAGTGCCATGAAGAGGGTCTGGCGCCTGCCGGGCGCGCCTCTCCGCTCGAGCGTCGTTCGCTCCGTGCTCGCTGGTGTGCTGGTGATCCTCGCCTACGCGCCTGTCGTCGCCTCAGAGACGATGAGCGGCGCGGATTACATCAAGCGATGTTTCCTCTTCTTCGCCGCAGCAGCGGTCGTGATCGTAGGTCGCGTTGCCGACCATCATCCCTTTCCGCGATTTGGCGCGGCCAACACCGTCACGCTGTTGCGAGTCGCGCTCGTGGCCGGTGTCGCCGGATTGATCGGCGAGACGCCGAGCGATCGCGTCGCGTGGCTCGCGGCCGTTTTCGTCACCGTCGTGGCACTGCTCGATGGCCTCGATGGGTGGCTGGCGCGGCGAAGCGTGCAGCAGAGCGCCTTCGGCGCGCGCTTCGACATGGAAACTGATGCCGCGCTGATCCTGATCCTGTCGATGCTCGTCTGGCATCACGAGAAAGCAGGCGGGTGGGTCCTCGCATGCGGGCTGATGCGTTACGGGTTCGTCGTGGCTGGATGGATACTGCCCTGGGTGGCCGGCCCGCTCCGCTCCACCCTGCGCGGCAAGAGCATCGCGATCGCCCAGCTGGTCGGACTCGGCGTCGCGCTATTGCCCGTCGTTCCGGTGCCGATCAGCGACATCGTCGTCGCGATCACTCTTGCGCTGTTGGTGTGGTCGTTTGCAGTTGATATTGCGTGGCTGAAGCGACAGGCGACTGCGTAGCCAGACGATGTGGCGCTGCCGACGTCGGACTGCTGAATGCTTCGAGCAATATCGCGGCGAGGGCATGCATCGGGCCGATTGGTGGGCGCTGTGGCTCGAGCCCTTCGCGGAACCCTTCCTGGAGCAGACGATTGAGAATCGGTCCGCGCCGTCCGAAGACGTGAACGGGCACGCTCCACGGCGCACCGCGACCGCTGACCGCCGCCGGCGGTTGATGATCGCCGAGCGCGACGACGACCATGTTGTCGCGCGGATGCTGACGGAGATAGCCCGCGATGGTCGCGTACTCGTATGCCATCGCGTGCGTGTAGCTTGGCCGCAGGTTAGTGAGATCGGGCGTCGCGGCCATCGCTCGAGCGACGTCGCCTTTGGCGAACGCATCCGAGGCGAGCATGCGCGACCAATCCGGCTGATACGGCGCAACAGGCCCGAACGGCGCATGCGTCGTGCTCGTCGGAAAGACCACGAACACAGGCTTGCGCGACAGGCGATTGCGCTCGAGCGCGTCGAGCTTGGCGAGCGCGTATTGATCGGGAATGCTCCACCAGCCGAACTCCGGACCCCGATAGTCGAGCAGATCGCGGCCGTAGATCTGGTCGTAGTGATAGAAGGCGCCCTCTGGCCAGGCCTGGCGCATGCCCGGCATGAGCGCGACGGTTCGATATCCACGTCGCGCGAAGTTGGTAATCATCGTCTCGCGGCTCGACGCCATCAGCGCCGTGTACGCGTATTGATCGCGAACCTCGACACCCGAAATGAGACTCAGGTGCGCGAGCCAGGACGATCCACCGAACGTGGGTGATTCGACGTAGGCCGTCACGACGCCGCGGTCGGTTTCAGCAACCGCAGCACGAAGATCGGCGCGACTGGCGACGAGCCCGTCAGCGATCGCGGGCGTTTCGTACGTCACGGCGCCGTAGGACTCGACGAACAGCAGCAGGACGTCTGCGCCCTCGAGACGCGCGAGGCTGTTGTTCAAGCCGGGAGTTGGTCCAAGCTCCGGCGCGACTGCGCCCGGTCCGACCATCGCGAGAACGAAGCGGGCCTGATGCGCGTAGGCGGGTGTGACGGCGTCCGCGAACGACACGACTGCCGCAGGCTGTGTGAACAGTTGCTGCGCTGTGAAGATCACAAGAAGCAGTCCGGCCGTGGCACCGAGCGCACGGCGCGCAATCGGCCACTCCATCGCGGCGGCCAGCCACCGCAGCGCGATTCGCGCGATCACGAACAGCGCAACGAACGTCGCGACAAAGGACACGGCGGCGAGCAGAAGCAGCCCCGTCGGTGCCGCGCGCGACAGCATCGCGGTCACGTTGCCGAGGTGTTGCGAGTCCCAATACAGGTTGAACTCGCGTCCGTACAGCCCCGGCGCCGTTACGTCGAGATAGTGACCGGCCACGAGCATGACCCAGAGTGCGGGCAGCACCCGCCGAGCGAGTGTGCCTGCCCATCGGTGTGCGATCGCGAGCACAAGCACACAAACGACCAGCTCGATCGAGATGGCATTCGCCCACCGGATCTTCGGCGTCGGCCACACGTTCTCGAACGTCAGCGAGCTGTTGAGCAGTGCAAGAGCGATGAAGGCCCCGGCAACGACGTACCACTTCCGGGTGGGAGATGCAGACGGCATCTTCGCTGAGTATGGCACGCGCTCCGACGGTCATCCGGCACGCACGAGGTGCGATAGGACGGTCCCGCTTCGACGCGAGGAACTGCACTGTCAGTTTCACCAATAGACAAGTCGAGATGTACCTTGCAGGCCTCCGCACAAAGCTCACTCGGCCACTGCCCGGTGACCTCGTCTATCGTCCTGGTAAAGCCGTTGATCTATAAAGAGTTGGCGTTCGGAAACGGCTCTCGAGCGACGGCCGTATTACGACGTGGGCGCATGCGTCCGGGAACGTGAAGCCGTGTTTGCGGCAGCCCGAAGAATTCCGTTATCCTATTAAGCCTGCAAGCTTTCCGCACGTTGGTTGGTCTGTTCTGTTCGGGTCACGCGGAGCGATACATGAAATTTAGATCACTTGTCGTGGGCTGCATGGCGGCACTTCTTGTCGCTTTCGCTGTCCATGCCCAGTCGAATCGGCCGGAACAGGCCCCGACTCCTCCCCCGCAGACTCGCCCACAATCAGCGACTCCAGCCCGGCCCGCACAACCCGCGACGCCGACCGCTCGCCGCGCAAGCGCGACACCCGCACCACCCGCCGCGCCGGCGATCAGCGCGGACGCACAGAAGGCATTCCTGAACCAGTACTGCATGGCCTGCCACAGCGAGAAGGCAAAGGCCGCGGGCCTGGATTCAGCGCGTCGGTTGACCATGGACAGCCTCGACCCGGCGAACGTGGACACGGATCGCGAGAAGTGGGAACTGGTCGTGCGCAAGGTGCGCGCTGGACAGATGCCTCCGCTCGGCATGAAGCGCCCGGATCCTGCGGACTTCCACGCGATGCTCGCGTCGTTCGAGAACGAGCTCGATCGCACCGCGAAGCCGTTCACGCCGCCGCCCGGACTCCATCGGTTGAATCGCACGGAGTACGCGAACGTCGTCCACGATCTGCTGGACCTCGACATCGACGCGTCGACCTATCTGCCGTCAGACGACTCGACGTCCGGCTTCGACAACATCGCGGGAGCGCTTGGCATCTCCTCGACCCAGGTCGAAGCATATGTGTCAGCCGCGCAGAAGATCAGCCGGCTCGCGATGGGATATCCCCAGGAGCCCACGCTAGTCGTCTACCGCACGCGTGAAGACACCTCGCAGGACTATCACGTCGAAGGGCTGCCGTTCGGCACACGCGGCGGCATGCTCGTGCCCCACACGTTCCCGTCTGATGGTGAGTACACGCTGACGGTGACGCCAATCTTCGGCGACAACATGTCGCCCACCGGGTTCGGCTCGGTGCCGTGCGAGCGCATCGAGATGCTGCTCGATGGCAAGCGCCTTGGGATAACGAACTGGCAGGGTGGCGGCCGAAACACACCGACCAACTGCGCCAATCGTCCCGGCGCGGCGGCACCGGCTGCTGGAGCGCAGGCGCAACCGGCGCCAGCAACGGCGGCCGCGGCCGGCTTTGGCTTCGGCCGCAATCTGCCGCCGATGCGCGTCCGCTTCCACGCGACGGCGGGGACGCACATGGTTGGCGCCACTTTCCCGGCGACGAACCTCGCGCCCGGGCTCGATCTCGACAAGCACTTCCTGCGATCGACGGTGCAGACCGGTCCAACGCCTGGCTACACCTTCTTCCCGCACGTCGGCACGATTCGCATCGAGGGTCCGTTCGACGCGACGCAGGCCAAGGAGTCGCCGAGCCGCCGCAGGATTTTCATCTGCACGCCGAAGACGAAGGCTGAAGAAGCCACGTGCGCGCGGCGCATCGTGACGAACCTCGCCACGTTCGGCTTCCGCCGGCCCACGACCGCTGCGGACATCGACGTGCTGATGGAGTTCTACGAGTTCGGCAGGAAAGAGAAGGACTTCGACCAGGGCGTCGAGATGGCCCTTGCGCGCGTGCTCGCATCGCCGCAGTTCATCTATCGCATCGAAGAGCAGCCGGTTGGCACGCGTCCGGGTGTGGCGTATCGCATCAGCGATGTCGATCTCGCGTCGCGACTGTCGTTCTTCCTGTGGAGCTCGGCGCCTGACGAAGAGCTTCTGAAGATTGCCGCAGCCGGACGCCTGAACGAGCCCGTCATGCTCGAGCGCCAGGTGCGGCGCATGCTCCAGCATCCGAAGGCGATCGCCCTCGCAGGCAACTTCGCCGGCCAGTGGCTGAACCTGCGCGCGCTCGACGTCACGACTCCACTGCCGCTTCTCTATCCCAACTTCGACGATCCCCTGCGCCAGGCGATGCGGAAGGAAGTGGAGCTGCTCTTCGACACGATCGTGCGCGAAGATCGCAGCGTGCTCGACATCCTCAACGCCGACTACACCTTCGTCAACGAACGACTGGCCAGGCACTACGGGATCAAGAACATTACCGGCAGTCAGTTCCGTCGCGTGACGCTCGGTCCCGACATGGACTCGCGGCGTGGTCTGCTCGGCAAGGGTGCGTTCCTGGCAACGAGCTCGAAGCCCGATCGCACGTCACCCGTGACGCGCGGCAAGTGGATCATGGGCAACATCCTCGGCATGAGCCCGCCGAATCCCCCGCCGGACGTGCCGCCGCTGCCCCCGCGCGCCGCGGACCCGAACGCCAAAGAGCCGACGATGCGCAAGAAGATGGAAGACCATCGCGTGCGCCCTGACTGCGTGCAGTGTCATCGCCTGATGGATCCGATCGGCTTCGCGCTCGAGAACTTCGACGCCACTGGCTACTGGCGCGCGACGGATGAAGGCACCGCGATTAACACGTCGACCCAACTCTTCGACAACACGAAGATCGGAACGCCAGTGGAACTGAGTCACTGGCTGTCGACGAACTACTCCGACCAGTTCGTCGCCGTCGCAACAGAGAAATTGCTGACCTATGCGCTCGGACGCGGCGTCGAGTACCGCGACATGCCGCTCGTTCGCCAGATCGCGCGCGACGTCATCGCCAACAACGGCCGCTTCTCGGCCATGGTGCTGGGCGTCGTCAAGAGCCGTCCGTTCCAGATGAATACGGTAAGTGAGCCCGCGGCTCCAGCCACGTCGACTGCGCGGGCAAATGTCGAGACCAAGGGAGTCAACTGAATCATGTCGTTCATCACCAAGAGGCACATTCCGCGGCGCACGTTCCTCAAGGGCACCGGCGTGACCCTTGCCCTCCCGTTGCTCGAGGCCATGGTCCCCGCAAGCACCGCGCTTGCGCAGACCGTCGCGGGTCAGACGAAGAGCCGTTTCGTCGGTGTCTTCTTCCCGCACGGAATGGGACCCGGCCACTGGGAACCAGAAGTTGAAGGCGCACTGCCGGACAAGATGCCGTACATCCTGGAGTCGCTCGCGGGGCTGAAGGATCAGACCGTCGTTCTCAACGGTCTCTGGTCACAGTCGGCAGAGCCGCCCGAGGGAACGACGGGTTCAGATCACTGGGTGGCCGCAGCGTTCCTCACAGCCATCAAGCCGCGAAAGACGGCTGGCTCTGACGCCACCGTCGGCAGCGCAACGATCGATCAGCTCATCGCACAGAAGATCGGTCAGGAAACATTGCTGCCGTCGCTGCAGCTTGCTTGCGAGGATCCCAATTCGAGCTCGAGCAACTGCGGCGAGGGTTACAGCTGCTCGTACACCAACTCGATCTCGTGGGTGGACTTGCCGACGCCGGAAAATGAAACGGTGCCGCGAACCAGTCCGCTCCCGATGGAGCTGAACCCGCAGGTCGTCTTCGAGCGGCTGTTCGGCAGCGGCTCGACTCCTGAAGTCCGCGCGCAGCGAATGAAGCAGAGCCAGAGCATCCTCGACTCGCTGGTCAAGGAGCTCGGGACTCTTCGAAAGCAACTGGGGCCCGGCGACGTTCGCACGGTCAACCAGTACACCGACGAGATTCGCGAGATCGAGCGGCGCATTCAGCTCGCGGCGAAGTCGAGCAACGAAGTCCCCGATCTCGATCTACCACCCGGAATTCCGGAGCAGTTCGACGAGCACATTCGCCTGCACTGGGACATGGTCGCCACCGCGTTCAAGGCCGACATCACTCGCGTCGTGACGCTGCTCGGCGCGCGCGACCTGACGGGCCGCGTGTATCCGTTCCCGAAGAGCGATCTCTTCCCCGATGGCGGCACGAGCGTGAGCTTCCACGGCGGCTCACATCACCAGGACGATCTGGTGCAGATTCGCCGCTACGCCACGCTCAATCGCTATCACGTGTCCACGATGGCGTACCTGGCGAAGAAGCTGAAGGAAACGCCGGACGGTGATGGCAACATGCTCGATCGTTCGCTGATTCTGTATGGCTCGAACATGGGCAATTCGAATCAGCACCAGCACTTCGACGTCGCGCACCTGCTTGTCGGCGGCGCGAACGGTCAGCTGAAGGGGAATCGTCATCTCAAGTACGACCGCAAGACCGTCACGACGGGCAATCTGCTCGTGAGCGTGATGGACATGTTCGGCGTCAAGCGAGACAAGCAGGGCGACAGTTCAGGCCGCTTGCCGAAACTCGTCTAGGTCGGAGGCAGATCGAACATGCGTACGATGCGCGCGGCCGGCTGGGCCGCCCTCCTGTGGGTGCTCCTCGTCGGCATCACGTCGGGAGCCGGCAGTGAAGTCGCTGACGCGGCTCAGAAGGGCGATCGAGCCGCCGTTCAGAAGCTGATTCAACAGAAGGCCGACGTGAACGCTGCCCAGGTCGACGGCGCCACGGCGCTGCACTGGGCCGTGTATCGCGACGAACCTGAACTCGCCGACATCCTGATTCGCGCCCGTGCGGACGTCACAGCCGCCAACAGCGAAGGCGTGACGCCGCTCTCGATGGCTGCGCTCTACGGCAACGCGGCGATGATCGACAAGCTGATCAAAGCCGGCGCCGATGCGAAGCAGCGCGGACCGAACGGCGAGACGATGGTGATGCTCGCCGCGCGCAACGGCAACCCTCAGGCGGTCACCGTCCTTCTCGAAGCAGGCGCAGACGTCAACGCGCGCGAACCAATCCGCGGGACGACTGCGCTGATGTGGGCCATCGAGCAGAAGCACCCTGAGGCGGTGAAAGTGCTGCTCGCTGCTGGCGCGAATGCCACCGCCAAGTCTGGCGGTGCGGGCCTGCCGCGCAACTACATGGCGCCGCGATTGAATCAGCGGGCGGTTCTCCTCGCTCAGGATCGTCGTCGACGCGCGGCTGCCGCTGGAATCACCTACGAGGAGCAGCTGGCGCTCGATCAGAAGTCGGGCGTCGAGATCGGCGGCCAGCGCGGGCTGGGCCAGGCTCTCGATGCGAATGGCAATCCGCTGCCACCAGCGGGCCGTCAGGGTGGTACCGGCGCACCCGCGCCACAACAACAGACTCCGGCACCTGAAGCGGCGCCGGCGGTAGCAGCTCCAGCGGCAGCAGCTCCCGCGGCAGCAGTACCTGCGGGTCAGGCGGCATCAGCTCCAACAGGTCGCGGTCGCGCAGGTGGGCAGCCAGCAGCCGGAGCGCAACAGCCCCAGGCCGACAATGACGATGACAACGAAGTAGTGGTCGCGGGCCTGGTTGGCAGCGGCGGTGGTGGACTGACACCGCTCGTCTTCGCGGCGCGCGAAGGAGACATCGAGTCCGCCAGATTGCTGATTGACGCCGGTGCGCCAATCAACGAAACGACCGAGTACGGATGGACGCCGCTGCTCACGGCGGTGAACAACCGCAACTATCAGCTCGCATCATTCCTGCTCGACAGGGACGCCGACCCGAATCTCGCCAACAAGGGGGGATGGACACCGCTCTACATCGCGACTGACAACCGCAACATCGAGGGCGGCGACTATCCGGTTCCCAAGGGCGACATGGATCATCTCGAGATCATCGAGAAGCTGCTCGAGAAGGGTGCCAACCCGAACGGGAAGATCAAAGAGAACACGCTGACGCGCACGATTTTCACGATGCAGTGGTTCTTCGAGGATGGTGCGACGCCGTTCATTCGCGCCGCGCAGTCGAGCGACACGGTGCTGATGAAGCTCCTGCTGAAGTACAAGGCGGACCCGCAGGCGACCACGACGGCCGGCGATAACGCGTTGACCGCGAGCGGCGGCATCGGGTGGGTCGAGGGCGTGACGTACGAGCGCTCCGCGAAAGAGAACTTCGAGGCGATGAAGATGTTGCTCGACCTCGGACTCGATCCGAACCACGCGAACAACGAGGGTCGAACCGCGCTGATGGGCGCCGCCATGAAGGGCCACCCTGACGTGATCCAGATGCTCGTCGACCGCGGCGCCAAGCTGGAGACGCACGACAAGGGCAACCGTGATACCGACAAGGTGTCGTCAGCAGCCGCGGGCAAGACGTGGCAGGCGATCGACTACGCCGAGGGTCTCGTGCGTGTCGGCGTGCAGTCCGCGGTCGTGCGTACTGAAGCCTCTGCGCTCATTCGCAAGCTGATGGCCGAACGCAACATTCCGGCGCCCCCGGCGGAGCGCACGATCCTGTCCGTGTGCGTCGTCGCCCTGTGTCAGGGGACGAGCCAGTAAATCTGATCCTCATCAACTCACAATTTCCAACTTCCAACTCCCAATAGATTCATTGGGAATTGGAGGTTTGGGAATTGGGAGTTAGCTCTCCCTACTCAATTCCAAAGTTTCTCGACAGATATTGATGCACGCGCGCGAACTCTTCGTCGTTGAGTTGCGCGCCTTCGTTCAGCATCGAGATCAGCGTCTCTTCCCATTCGTCAGGTGAGCGGCGATTCGCTTTGATGCGGAAGAGATCGTGGCACTGCGTGCACGTGTTGAGGATGACCTCCTTGCCGGGACCATCGGGCAGCGGCCCATGCGTCCTGACAAGATAGTTGACGAGCGCCGGCACGTCTTCCTTCGAGACCTTCGCGCCCTTCTCGATCTCCTGTGAGACGCGCTTCGTCCAACCGTCCACGTCCATGGCCTGCACCTGGATGACGCG